>Ga0209189_1002647_pt1 | contig 12431 bp, 10 predicted proteins | sample C_130820_EF_Meta_FD_187308 | JGI IMG/M metagenome (GOLD analysis project Ga0209189, IMG submission 187308) | Freshwater microbial communities from Lake Croche, Canada to study carbon cycling - C_130820_EF_MetaG (SPAdes) (version 3) | ecosystem: Environmental > Aquatic > Freshwater > Lake...
CTAGGTGATGGGGACCGCGTGGTATGCTATCCGAAGAATAAACTCCTCATTTTCTTACTGCGATGGATGAATGCAGTTGAGCATGGGCAATGGGGCTTTTCATCATTGATCCTCTCCCCTAATGCGCCCCGCCGGGTTTCGCCCCTCCCCTGCTGAGCAGGAAGATGAGTGGCAGTGTGAGTAGGAACATCCACGAGAGTGTCTGAAAGATGTCGATGGAGGCGAGGATGCTCGATTGCAGGTCGACGATGCCCTCAAAGATGCCGAGCGCCTTCTGCGAGGCGACCTGGATGTCTGGTGTCTGCGGCGTCAGCGCGAAGTTCGCCATCAGCGAGCGCTGCTGAAACGGCACGCTGAGCGGAGTAATGCGCTCGACGAGTTCACCGCGATGGATCAAGGAGAACTTCTCCAGCATCGTTGTGAGCACGGCGATGCCGATACTCCCCCCCATCTGCCGAGTGAGACTGAATAACCCCGAGGCCGCCGGGATCTCATGCCGAGGCAACCCTCCCAGTGCCGCGATGGACAAGGGTAGGAAGATCAGTGCCGTCCCGACTCCACGGCCAATGAGTGGCCAGAAGAGCGTGTCCTCGTTGCTCTGCGGACTGAGCCCTCCGAGGAGGGCCATCGAGAGACAGAGAATCAAAGCACCCGTCGTGATGAGCACCCGCTGATCAAAGTCCTTCAGGAACTTCCCGAATAGGATCATGACGACCGCCGAGGAGAGAGCCCCGGGCATCAGGAGTAGACCGGTTTTGGTTGCGGTGAAGTGCAACTGGGCCTGGGCAAAGACCGGGATGATGAAGACCGCCCCGTAGAGACCGAAGCCGAGCACGATCGAGTAGAGACTACCGGCCATCAGTGCCTTGTGGCGGAGGACGCGGAGATCCACGGCGGGATGCCGTGTCGTGAGTTCCTGGCGGACAAAGAGGATCAGACTGATCACGCTGATTGCAGTGGACCAGCGAATGAAGGAGGAGCCGAACCAGTCCTCCTGCTGACCCTGCTCGAGCACCATCTGGAACGTGCCGAGACCGAGCGTGAGCCAAAGGATTCCCCACCAGTCGACCACGGAGCCTTTGACATTAATGCGAGCCTGCTGCGCATCCTCGGGCAGGAAGGTGTAGATCATCCATATCGCGGCAAGCCCGACCGGGACATTGATGAAGAAGATCCACCGCCAGTCGAGCCCGTCGGTGATAAGTCCCCCGAGCGTGGGGCCGATCGCGGGACCGACAATCACGCCGAGTCCGAAGATCGCGCTGGCCTGCCCCTGCTGCTCCCGGGGAAAGGTCTCGAAGAGGAGGGACTGCGCCTTGGCGAGAAGACCCCCTCCCGCAAGGCCCTGGAAAACACGCGCCGCGATCAGCATCCCGAGGCTGCCCGACAGACCGCAGAGCACGGATGCCAGCGTGAAGGAGGCGAGCGAGAAGAGGAAATAGCTCTTCTTGCCGAACTGCATCCCGAGCCATGCTGTCAGCGGAATGACAATGACATTGGCCATCGTATATCCGGTCGAAACCCAACCGATCTCCGAGAGGGTCGCCCCGAGGTTGCCGCGCATGTCAGGCACGGCGACATTCACGATGCTGGTATCGACCGTCTCCATCATCGCACCGAGGCATGAGGAGAGTAGGATGGCCCACTTCAGCCATCCATGCGTCGCGGCGCGCTTGCCGAGAGCTGTGGGAAGGCGTGATGGTTCGACCATGAAACAATCATCTCTATCTCAAAGGGTAGTTAATGTCATTAAGGATCCTGCCGCCCCGGTCGTCACAGTTTCGTCTTGTCGGCGCTGACTCATACTTTAGGTATGCCGGTATGACATCCCCCTCCCCGACACCCGCAAAACTCAGCCCCGTCGTTTACTTCATCGGCATCACCGCCGCCTTGGCTGGCCTGCTCTTCGGACTAGACATCGGAGTCATCTCCGGCGCGCAGGAGTTCCTCCAGAGGGATTTCTCGATCAGCGACCATCTCATCGAGGTCATCGTCAGTTCCCTCCTCTGGGGGGCGGTCTTCGGCACACTGATCAGCGGCATCATTTCCAACAGGTTGGGCCGCCGCGGCGCCATTCTCGTGAGCGCCGTGATCTTCGTTCTCGGATCCGTAGTCTGCGCCCTCTCTCCCGACGCAAGGATCCTGATCATCACCCGGTTCTTTCTTGGCATTGCCGTCGGCGTCGCCTCCTTCACCGCCCCCCTTTACCTCTCGGAAATCTCCCCTCAGCGCGTCAGGGGGTCGATGATCTCGATGTATCAGCTCATGATCACCATCGGCATCGTGCTCGCCTTCCTGAGCAACACCTGGCTCGGCAAGTACGCCGTGATCGGCGGGACCACGGGGGGACACTGGCGCCTCATGCTCGGCATCATTGCCCTTCCGGCCGCGGTCATGTTCCTCGGCGTGCTCTTCCTGCCGGAGAGCCCCCGCTGGCTTTTTCTCAAAGGGAACAAGGAAATGGCCGTCTCCGTCTTCCAGCGGATGCGTCTTCCCACCGCCGACATCACGCGCGAAGTGACCGAGATCGAGGAGAGCCTGCGGGTGAAGCAGGGTGGCTTCCGGTTGCTGCTCGACAACCCCAACTTCCTCCGGGCGGTCGGCCTTGGCATCGGCCTCCAGATCATCCAGCAACTCACCGGCATCAACGTCGTGATGTACTACGCCCCCCGCATCTTCAAGATCGCGGGCTTCATCAGCACCGAACAACAGCTGTGGGGCACGGTCATCGTCGGGTTCACCAACGTGCTGGCAACGTTCATCGCCATCGCCTTCGTGGACCGTCTCGGCCGGAAGCCGATCATGTACGCCGGATTCGCCGTGATGGGAACGGCCATGGTTGCCGTCGGGACGCTCTTCAACATGGATCTGGAGAAGTCCCCCGCCCTCGGCAACTATGCCATCGGGGCCCTGCTTCTCTTCATAGTGGGATTCGCCATGAGTGCCGGCCCCATCATCTGGGTCATCTGCGCGGAGATCTTCCCGCTCTCGGGGCGTGACCTGGGCGTGACCTTCAGCACGGCCACCAACTGGATCGTCAACGCCGTCGTCGGCGGAACGTTCCTGACTCTTCTGAACACACTCGGCAACGGAAAAACCTTCCTCCTTTACGGCGGACTGAATGTCCTTTTCGTCGTTTTCTTCCTCCTCTTTGTGCCCGAGACCAAGGGCGTCTCGCTGGAGAGAATCGAGGCCAACTTACTCTCGGGAAAACCGCTCCGCCGCATTGGCAGGTAAGCCTCTGCGGCATGAAAATGGTGCGCCGCACGGCATTGCGTCTAGCCGCACTGGTCCTTGGGATACTCCCGGCCCAGCATGCTTCCTCGGGGCTTCCTCATACGGATGCCCCGGCCCTCTCGGTTCATGAGTGCAGCTACGGCACGGCACTCAGGGAAGGACGGCGGGAGAGCATCCAGCGGATCGAGATAGGCATCATCAGCAGGACCCGACCGGGAACCGCCTATCAGGTGCAGTGCTTTTTCCTTCAACGGGGCAAGGATGGGGGATCGCCCTCGATCCATGACACGGCGCTCTTCGACGTGGTCGATCCCCACGGCACCTACCGCGTCGCGGCGCTCCCCATCAAGCTCGGAACCATTTCCCAACACAAGAATGGCAAAAATTCCAAAAACTCCACCGCCTCACCGACAACGAAAAATCCCATCGCAAATCATCCCCGGGAAGGATTCCTCGTGCGGATCATGCGCGACGGCGAGATGCTCAGGGAGCACGCCTCCAGCCATTCCCTCGAGCGCTTGGCCACCGAGGATCCTGGATTCTTCAGCAAGGCCGCAGAGTGCAAGAAAGCCCGTCATCTCGACGCCTCGGATCTGATCGTCCGCTGAACCCATCTGAAGGCTTCGATAAAACCTTGAGCCCCCGCACGAAACCGTCGATGTTGAGGATTCACGCCCGGATGGCGAAATTGGCAGACGCGCCAGACTTAGGATCTGGTACCGCAAGGTGTGTGGGTTCGAGTCCCTCTCCGGGCACTCCTCACTCCCCTCCCCGATCAGACGGGGCAATCACCGCGAAGGATCGGTGATTGGATTTTCTTAGGAGCACACTGACCGGTAGCCCGGAGCATCGTCGCGACAGCGCAGGCTACCAGCTCACGCGGTGCTTTGGATAATTGCCCACGCGAGAACTCCCCACTCGCGAGAACCCTCCAGACAACTGAGGGCAACGTCCCCTTTTCCGAAAGCGAGTCCCAGTTCCGGGACCGGAAAGCCGATAGCAGCTCCCGCCTCCATGGTTGCTCTAAAAATTCCTATTGCGGGGGGAGATTATTGACTGGCAAGATCGTCATTAATTCAATTCTTCTCTTATGCCTATCCACAACTCCATCATCGATACCATCGGCCGCACGCCGCTTGTCCGTCTCAACCGCGTGACCGCAGGCCTTCACGCAACCATCGCCCTCAAGTGCGAGTTCTTCAACCCCCTCGGCAGCGTCAAGGACCGTATCGGCGCCGCCATGATCGAGGATGCCGAGGCCAAGGGTCTGCTCAAGACCGGCACCACCATCATCGAGCCGACCAGTGGTAACACCGGTATCGCGCTGGCCTTCGTCGCCGCCGCCAAGGGCTACAAGCTCATCCTCACCATGCCCGAGACGATGAGTGTCGAGCGCCGCACCCTGCTGGCTCTCCTCGGCGCCCAACTCGTGCTCACCCCAGGTTCCGAAGGAATGAAGGGTGCCATCGCCCGCGCGGAGCAGCTCCACAAGGAGACTCCCGACTCCTGGATCCCGCAGCAGTTCAACAACGGCGCCAATCCCGCCGTCCACTCCAAGACCACCGCCGAGGAAATCTGGGCGGACACCGATGGCAAGGTCGACATCCTCGTCTCTGCGGTAGGCACCGGCGGTACCATCACCGGCGTCAGCGAGGTCATCAAGCAGCGGAAGCCCGGCTTCAAGGCCGTGGCCGTGGAGCCCAAGGATTCCCCCGTCATCTCCCAGACCCGTGCTGGTGAGCCCGTGAAGCCCGGCCCCCATAAGATCCAGGGCACCGGCGCAGGGTTCGTCCCCGGCAACCTCCACCTCGACATCGTCGATGAAGTCGTCACCGTCTCGAACGATGACGCCTTTGCCATGGCCCGCCGCATCGCCAAGGAAGAGGGTATCCTCGTCGGCATCAGCACCGGTGCCAACGTCCATGCCGCCATCGAACTCGCCAAGCGCCACGAGAACGCCGGCAAGCTGATCGTCACCATCGGCTGCTCCACCGGTGAGCGCTACCTCAGCACGGCCCTCGCCGAAGAGGCCCGCGCCCAGGTAGGAGGCTAGGCATAAGGGATTAAGGAGGAATGAAAAATACCCTCTGCAGAATCCTTGATGCAATCAGACGACGACATCATCCCTTTAGGATGATTTAGGGATTTCATTTTTCAGGTTTCATCTTTCATACTTCACCCTTTCTTCCCCATGTCCTCCATCTTCACCCCTCCCGAAGCCGATCAGGAGATCGCGCCACCCTCCCCCTTGGAACTGCTCTGGATCAACCACCGCGGCTCGCTTATCGGAAGCATCGTCGGCCTGACCGTTCTGGTCCTTATCGTGCTCGGCGTGCTGGCTGTGAACCGCTCCACGCAGGTCGCCTCCGAAACCCTTCTCTCCGGTGCGACCGGTGAGGTGGGATGGAATGCCGTCATCTCCAAATACCCCGGGACTCCCGCGGCAGCTGACGCGATGCTCCTACTGGCCGCCACACTCCGCGATGCCGGCAAGATGGAGGAATCCGATGCCCTCTACTCGCGCTTCGCAGAGAGCTTCTCCTCGAGCCCTCTGGCGGTCTCAGCCCCCCTCGGACGCGCCTACAATGCCCGCGTGGCCGGCAAGTCAGGCGATGCCCTCAACTCCTACCAGCAGGCCGCCGCCGCGTATTCCCAATCCTACGGGGCGCCCTTTGCCCTCTTTTCCCAGGCCCGCCTCCTCGCACAGGATGGCAAAATGGAAGAGGCCAATCGCGTTCTGCAGACACTCGGAGCCCAGTATCCGAACTCCGTCTCCGCCCAAGCGGCCGGCATCAGGCCTCCGATGCCGCAGCAGGCTGCTAACTGAGTTCCCCCCTCCCGCAAGGGATGTCTAGCTGCGGATGTTTTTCCCCTTGCAGAATTCCACCGGCATCCAAAGCATACCCACATATGCATCTCCCCCGGATGTTGCTCGTCGGTTTCTTGGCGCCGGCGGTGAGTGGCGCCGCCACGCTCAGTCCGGTGGTATGGTCGGAAATGCCCGCAACCACAAACGGGTCCACCAATGTGCGGTATCAAAGCTTTTCCAATCCTGCTGTCAATGATGCTGGCACCATTGCCTTCAGTGCCACGGTCAGCGAGTTGGTGCCCCTGCCTTGGTATGCCAGCCCTAAGGCCGCGAGCTGTCTGGCGATCATCCAAGATCAACCATCCGAGCTTTACCCGGACTGCCTTCAGCATGACTAAGCCGCGTTCCCACGCGCCTTTTCGGCAATCTCCTCCGCCGGATAGGTCCAGATTTCGCTCAAGGTCGGGTGGTAGTGGGGGACGAGGGCGAGTTGCCCGGCCGTCGCGTTGAAGGCCATGGCCACGACGATCTCATGGATGAGTTCCGATCCCTCCGGTCCCACGACCGCACCGCCAAGGATGCGTCCGTCGGAGGCGTCGGCAATGAGTTTCACGAAGCCGTCGACCTCCCCCTTCACGATGGATTTCCCGTGATCGGCAAAGGAGTAGGAGGCCGTGACCACGGAGTGCCCCAAATCCCTGGCCTCTTGCTCGGTCATCCCGCAGGAGGCCATCTGCGGCTCGGTAAAGCAGGCGAAGATCTTTAACCGGTAATCGAGCGCGACCGGAGTGCCACCCTTGATCAGGGCGGCGGCATTTCTGGCCGCAGTCTCCCCCTGCGTGATGGCGATATGAACGACCTCATAAGGGCCGCAGCAGTCACCTGCGGCGAAAAGGTGACGAGCCGTGGTTCGCTGCTCCAGATCCGCGCAGATCGCAGGCCCCTCCAGGGCCACCCCGGCCTTCTCGAGAGCAAGCCCTTTCACCGCGGGCCGTCGGCCAAGCGCATTGAGAACGATCCCAGCCTCCACGCCCACCGCCCCGTTGCCATGTTGGAAATTCACCCGCAACCCTGCCGTCGCCTTTTCAATGCCCAGAAGCCGGGTACCGCAGAGCACCTCGATACCGCGCTTCCGGAAGGCATCGGCCAGAGCGTCGGCCACATCACGGTCATTTCCGGTCAGGAGTTGGGTGTTGCGCTGAAGAACCGTCACCTTGGAGCCGAACGATTCGAGATAGTGGGCCATCTCCAGAGCAACGGGGCCTCCGCCGAGAACGATAGCGGAGGCAGGTATCTCCGCAAACTCCAACAGATCGTCGCTCGAGAGGCAGAGCTCGATCCCGGGAATCCCGGGGCGGTTCGGCACCGACCCCGTCGCAATGCAACCGCTCTTGAGGAAAACCATCCGCTCGCCACCGCCTCTCAGCGTGACCTTCAGGCAGTAGGGATCGAGGAACTCCGCATGACCCCGGATGAAGTCGAAACCTCCCCCCTCGAGTTGTTGGCGGCGGTAATCGGCAAACCCGGCAATCAGCCTCCTCTTGCGTTCGATGATCTTCCCGGCGTCAAAGCCTATGTTGTCCACGGAGAGGCCGAACTCCGTCACATGCCGGAGATTCCGGTAGCGGTTGGCTGACTCGATCAGCGCCTTGCTCGGCATGCAGCCCCGGAGGATGCAGAGCCCCCCAACCTCCGCGGCTCCCTCGATCACCGCCGCGGAGAGCCCCTGAGACGAGGCTGTTCTGGCCGCCGCATAGCCCCCGCTCCCACCCCCGATCACGATAAAATCGTACTCCTTCATCGATCTAATCTGATCACAAAGGCTTCCATAGGGAATTCCATAGTGTTTTCACTTCCCCGCGGTTTTTATGATACAGAATTCGATCTGGAGCCAAGAATGCCAATCTCTCCATCCCCCCAATCCCTCGATCTGAAGGATCAACAAGGCTCCCCTCCGACTGGATCAACGCTGTGGATTGCAAAGAGCAAGCTCCGGCGCTTTGGATAGAGCGCATCCATCCATGGTGCCAGAAGAATGATCGAACGCTGAGGATCCGAAAGCTGCGCTGTAGGATTTTCTACTGGATGAATCGGCGTATTCTTATGGTGAGAGTGTAGGTTGCCACCAGATTCATCCCCATTCATTCTGACATCCCATGCCCTTCGATCTACGCTCCGACTACAAGCCGCAAGGGGATCAGGCCCAGGCGATCGAGAAGCTGACACGCTCGATCCGTATGGGAAACCGTCACCAGACCCTCCTCGGGGTTACCGGTTCTGGCAAGACTTTCACGGCTGCGAACATCATCAGAAACCTTGATCGGCCGACGCTGATCATGTCGCACAACAAAACGCTGGCGGCCCAACTTTATTCGGAGTTCAAGCAGTTCTTCCCGAACAATGCCGTCGAGTACTTCGTCAGCTACTTCGACTACTACCAGCCCGAAGCCTATATCCCGCGCTCCGACACCTACATCGAGAAGGACAGTTCGATCAACGAGGAGATCGAGCGACTGCGCCTCTCCACGACAAGTTCGCTCCTCACACGGCGCGACGTCATCGTGGTATCAAGCGTCTCGTGCATCTACGGTCTGGCCTCACCGGAAGACTTTCAGCAGATGGTGCTCACGCTCAAGAGAGGGGAACGGATCACCCGTGAGGTGATGCTCAAGAGGATTGTCGAGATGCTCTACGAGCGGAATGAAATCGAGTTCACGCGTGGCAAGTTCCGTGTCCGAGGGGATGTCCTTGAGATCTTCCCTGCCCAGAACGACGAGGAGGCCGTGCGCGTGGAATTCTTTGGCGACGAGATCGACAGAATCTCCCTCTTCGACCCCCTCACCGGGAAATCACGCGGCGATCTCACTCACCTCACCCTCTTTCCGGCCAAGCAGTTCGTGACCCCGAAGGAGAAAATGCAGGTCGCCATGCGGAGCATCCGCGACGAGATGGCGGAACGCGTGTCCTTCTTCGAGGCAAACGGGAAATACCTCGAGGCACAGCGACTCAAGATGCGCACCGAATACGACCTGGAGATGATGCAGGAGATGGGTTACTGCAACGGCATCGAGAACTACTCGCGCCACCTCACCGGTCGCGAGGCGGGATCACGTCCCTACACTCTCATGGACTTCCTGCCCAAGGATACCCTCCTCATGGTCGACGAGTCCCATGCCACCCTCCCACAGGTCGGGGGAATGTATGCCGGCGACAGGGCGCGCAAGATGACGCTCGTGGAGTACGGGTTCCGCCTGCCGAGTGCCCTCGATAACAGGCCGCTGAACTTCAGTGAGTTCATTCAGATGACGGGTCAGGCGCTCTACATCAGCGCCACCCCGGCCGAAGTCGAGCTCCGCAACAGCGTGGTTGGAAACAATGACTTCAAGACCCCCGGGGAGCTTTCAAATGGCCTCCCGTTGCCAGTGATCAAGGCCAACGCCGCCCACGAGGAACTAGACACCTCCACTCCGGGATCCCCCCTGATCGTCGAGCAGATCATCAGGCCCACAGGACTTCTCGATCCACGTATCATGGTTCGCCCGTTGAAGGGACAGATCGACGAGACCATTGAGCTCTGCCGCCGGAGAGTGGAGATCGGGGAACGTGTCCTGATCACCACCCTGACCAAGCGGACCGCCGAGGATCTCACCGATTACCTCAAGGACATCGGCCTGAAGGTGCGCTATCTTCATAGCGATATCGATACGATCGAGCGCGTCGAGATCCTCCGGTCCCTGCGGGCGGGGGAGTTTGACATCTTGGTCGGAATCAATCTCCTACGCGAGGGTCTCGACCTCCCCGAGGTCAGCCTTGTCTGCGTGCTGGATGCCGATAAGGAGGGATTCCTCCGAAGCCGCACCTCCCTGATCCAGACTGCGGGACGTGCAGCCCGACACGTGAACGGAGAGGTCGTCCTCTTTGCAGAAAAGATTACCGGAAGCATACGAGATCTCCTTGATGTCACGGAGGATCGCAGGCGCCGCCAGATGGAACATAACCGGCTCCACGGAATCACACCGCACAGCGTGACACGTCCCGTGCAGGAGAGCCTCCGGGTCATCCTCGAAGGGGAGGAGGGAAAATCAGCGCGCGTGCAGGAGCAACCTCTCGATATCGCCACCCTAGTCAGGGAGCTGGAAGCCGAGATGAAAGACGCTTCACAAAAGCTGGAATACGAACGCGCCGCCCTCCTGCGCGACCAGATCATGGAGCTAAAGGGGGGAGGAGCCGTCACCTCCACCATGACAAACCGATCGAAATCCAAACCGGTCAAATCGAAGAAATTCCGAGGAAGGTAGTTTTTCTGATAGGAAGTCCCTTGAAATCCCTTTTTGGGATTTTGGAAGGTGGGGGTTGAAGTCCGGTGAACGGACTCATGATTTCGAGCCAGTGGGGGGGATTAGTCCTAGTTGGTGGGCGTTGGGTTGTCTCTCCCTGGCGTAGGGAGGCCGTAGGCCAACCGGAGACGGGAATGGGATGATCGTCCTTGCCGCGAAGCGTTCAATACTTCACGGCACTCGCCGCCCGGCAAGCGGTGCCTCACTCCGGGCTACGACTTCGTCATATTCTTTCGCGCATCATCCAAGGGGCTTGGTTCATCCTTCATAATCCATCCTTCATCCTTTAGTGTTACACCATGGCCACCCGCAAAGCCCCCGCCGCAGCCAAGGACCCAAACCTTCACTTCATCACCGGAAGTGACGAGGCGGAGGTACGCCGCACCGCCCAGGGCCTCGCCGCGAAGTTGGCACCGCCCGACAGCGGTGATTTCGGAATCGAGACCATGGAGGCTCCAGCCGATACGGTCGACTGCTCGATCGATTTGGTGGAGCAGACGATTCAATCCATTCTGACAGTCCCGATGTTTGGGGAAAAGCTCGTCTGGATGAAGGGTGTCACATTTCTCAAGGACTCCGTTCAGGGACGCTCCGAGGCCGTGCAGGAGTCCTTGGAAAAACTGATCAAGATCCTCGAGAAGGGTCTCCCGGAGGGCATCACCCTCCTCATCAGCGCCCCGGAAGCGGACAAGCGCCGCACCTCTTACAAATCCCTCTCCGCGATCGCCAACACCACCCTCTGCGACAAGTTCGAGATTCCCTTCGGCGGCTCGGAGAACGATCTCATCGACTGGGTGATCGACCGCTGCCGCGATCGCGGAGTCAGGATGGAGGAGGAAGCTGCTGTCATCCTTGCAAACAGGGTCGGCGCCAACTCCGGTCAGCTTGATTCCGAACTCTCCAAACTCGCGGCCTCCACAGGCAACGGTGCCGTCGTCACCGCACAACTCGTCCGTGATCTCGTCCCACTCACCCGCGCCGGCGGCATCTTCGACCTCAGCAACGCGATCAACAAAAGGGACCTCCCTCTCTGCCTCGATACGTTGCAACAGCTTCGTCGTCAGGGGGAGAATGCCGTCGGCATCCTCCTAGCGGCCATCGTGCCGACGATCCGCAATCTCCTGCTCGCCAAGGACCTCATGGATCGTCACAAGATGCGCCCTCCGGCCCAACCCCAGTTTTTTGCCTCCGATCTGAAGCGCCTCCGCTCCGAAGAAACAGCCCACCTTCCCCGTAAAAAGGACGGCACATTGAATAGCTACGGCATCGGACTCGCCGCCGTGAACTCGACCCGATTCGACCGTGACCATCTCGTTTCTGCCTTTCTGGCCTGCCGCGATGCCAATGCTGCTCTCCTGCGGGGCCATGGCTCTGAAGATACCCTGCTGACTCAACTCCTCGTCAAGATCGCGAAAAAGGGAAAGCGCAACACTCCTGGAAAACAAGCTGCCTGAAGCAGTCTTTCGGAAAATCTCTCGTACGGCTAGAAAGTCGCCGCACGCACTTTTGATCGACCCTTACTTCGACCAGTCGAGGGCTCCCTTCCTTACCGCGTAGAGATACCCCGCGAAGAGAATCGCAGTGAAGGTTGCCAGAACCGTGAGGATATGGGTTCCGAACTGCTGGAGATACTCGCGGTAAATCACCGACCACGGATAGAGGAAGACAATTTCGATATCGAAGAGGATAAAAAGCATCGCCACAAGGTAGAACTTGACGCTGAAGCGCGGCTGGGATCCGGACTCTGGGATCATGCCGCACTCGTAGGGGACATCCTTGGCCCCTGTGCGGCGTCCGATACGGCCAAGAAGCAGACTTCCGATCCAGGTGGTCAACGCGAATCCGACACCGGAAACGATGTGCACCAAGAGTGCGGTGTACTGGGGAAGCTGATGATCCATGAAATGTGGGAAAAACCCGTGAAAGGAACGGCGGACTCTCGGGTTCCCCGTTACTTCGCCGGCTTGGAAGAAGCCTTCCTGTTCACGGGCTTCTTCTTGACAACAACCTTCGCCACTTTCGTGGAAGGAACCTTCTTGGCAACGGGC
>Ga0209189_1002649_pt1 | contig 12423 bp, 10 predicted proteins | sample C_130820_EF_Meta_FD_187308 | JGI IMG/M metagenome (GOLD analysis project Ga0209189, IMG submission 187308) | Freshwater microbial communities from Lake Croche, Canada to study carbon cycling - C_130820_EF_MetaG (SPAdes) (version 3) | ecosystem: Environmental > Aquatic > Freshwater > Lake...
ATGAACACATCTTCATGGATAGTAAAAATTGAAGAAGATCCCGACACCGGTGATCTTATTCTGCCTTTTCCTCAAGATTTGCTTGACCTTCAAGGTTGGCAAGAAGGTGATACATTGGAATGGGTTAAAGGGGAAGATGATTCTTGGATTATACAGAAAGTTAAAGAATGACCATTAAAAGAGTAGGGTTTGCATGTAAGTGGATTGATCGACCCGATCAAGTTAACGGTATTAAACCTACAGACGACTGCAAGAAATACAATACCAGCGGTACTACTGTTGCTTGGTTAAACAGACAAAGCAAGTCAGTGGCAGAACAAAAATTGTGGGACTTGATGAAACTTAATATTGAGTCTATTCGTAAACTTGTAGAAAAGGTAGGTACTTTAGATGAATCACTTCGCATGGTACGTCTTGGCAGTGATATTCTTCCCGTCTATACTCAGCATGATTGGAGCTGGTTTTGGCGTCAAAATGATGTACAATCATATGCCCAAAAATATTTTGCAGAGGTGGGAGATATTGCTCGTTCCCGTAACGTTCGGTTGTCTTTCCATCCTGGTCAGTACACTGTCATGGCATCTGATAATGATGACATTGTTCGCCGTAGTATAGAAGAATTTGAATACCACGCAGACATGGCACGTTGGTTGGGCTATGGAAAGAAATTTCAAGATCTAAAAATTAACGTACACATTGCTGGTCGAAAAGGTCCAGCAGGAATACAGGCAGCCATTAAGAAATTGTCACCCGAAGCAAGAAACTGTCTCACTATTGAAAACGACGAGATGACATGGGGCATTGATTCCAGTTTAGAATTAGCCAAGGACTGTGCCCTAGTGTTAGATATACATCACCATTTTATTAAAACTGGAGAATACATTGACCCAAACGATAGCCGTGTTAAAAAAATTATTGATAGTTGGCGGGGTGTTAGGCCTACTTTACATTTCTCCGTTAGTCGTGAAGATTTACTTGGAGACCATGATAAAATATCCTTACCCAATCTTGAGACCCTCTTAAACGAAGGCTATAAAAAGGCCAAGCTCAGAGCGCATAGTGATTACTTCTGGAATACAGCAGTTAATCAATGGGCTCTGAGCTTTTTACCGCAGTTCGACATTATGACAGAAAGCAAAGCGAAAAATCTTGCTAGTTTTGCATTACACAAGCAAGCTAAAGAATTAAACCTTCTTTGATCTAGCAGTTGTCTTTTTAGCAGCAGTTTTAGCAGTCGCCTTAGGCGACTTTGCTTTGACTACTTTGGCTGCAGGTGCCGCTGTTTTAGCCGCACGTGGCTTACGTGGTTTTTTTGCAGGTGCCTCCTCAACAACAGGATCTGCATTTAAAATCACAGGTTCTGCTTCAGCTGGGGTTGGTTCAACTGTGACTTTGGTAGTAGCCTTTGTTGTAACAAAAAGCAAATAACCAATTACCACAAACACTGCTAGACATAAAATCAATTGAATTTCCATTGGGGTATTCCTTTATATAAAAATGTAAGTTTATTTACGCATCGCTAAATATTAGAATGCAAAAATTGAATCTGGATGTCAAGTGCCAATTTACCCTTAAGCCGCATTGGCTGCGGCTAGCAAAAACTGGGAAAGTTCTAGCCTCAGGATCCTTGGATGCCCAGTTGACCACTTGACAAGGTATTTACCCATGTACAATTTTATCAAATACGTTGTTGAAGGCAAAGAAATAAAAAAATTAGAACAACTGGCTCTGCCCTACGGTCGAGATCAGTTGGGCAAAAGTCTTAGCAAACGTAGTCTAGACTATCACTTTGGTAAACTTTATCAAGCCTATGTTGATCGATATAACAGCGGTGAAGGCGATGCTGATTTCAATGAAGCTGGTGCATTTTTACACAACATTTATTTTGCGCAATTTCGACCCCCGCAGAGTAATAATAAACCCACTGGTGCAATATTAAATTTCATCACGCAACACTTTGGCGACTGGGATCAATTTAAAAAACAATTTCAAGACACTGCTATGAAGATACAGGGCAGTGGATGGGCTTATTTGTCCAAAAGCGGCGAAATTAAAACCATTAAAAATCATGAAATTAAACAAGATATAATAATACTTGTTGATTGGTGGGAACATGCTTTCAACATTGATTACGAAACTGATAAACCCAAATATCTAGAAAATCAATGGAAAATCATGGATTGGGAAAAAATTAACATAAGATTGGAGGCCCAAAATGTCTAATAACTACGAAGTACAGGTGACCGTTGAGGAGTGTACAGAAGACGATGAATACGATCCAGATGATTTTGGGTTTGTTGTGGGCGCAGATGGCAATTTGAAATCTTGCATGATCCCTGAACATTTGATGGATGATCCTCCAGAAGAAGTCAAAATAATCCTTGAATTATTTGGTATTGATAACATACACGATTTGGGCCAAAAGACTCTGCACTGATTTGGTAATTAAATATTAGATAAATATATTTGATATCTAACACAGGGCAAGAATTCTTATGGCAAATTTTTATTGGGTAACTGCTGAGGGGGCGCTTTTAGCACCTGTAAGGTCAGGTACTTTTATTTCAGCCTCTTTGTCAACCAATATCACAACCGAGGTATCTTTTTCAATAATTTCTGGATCGTTACCAGAAGGTACTACACTTGTATCCAATAACTCAATTGCAACAATATCTGGAAATGTAATTGGAAAAGTTTATCCCACAACGTCTACATTTGTGGTCAGGGCTACTAGTAGGGGATTTTCCAAATCCATTGATAGAACCTTTTCCATTGGCGTAAGAAATTTTGATACACCGCTGTGGCCAGGTTCTGGAGTAACTCGGTTAATCGGCTCAAATATAGATCAATCTTTTAATGATTTTGCATATGTTAATCAAGATTTATCCGCAATCATACCCAACACCGTGCCTGCAGGTGCATATACTGTGGCTTATAGTTTAGATCCAAACAACGATAGAATTCCCCCAGGTCTTTCATTTAGTAATACTGGTACCCTAAGTGGTATTATAAACATACCAATAACCAGTAACTTTGCTGCTATCAACACATATACTTTTACAGTAATTGCCGACAACGGGTATGCAACAAGATCAAAAAGTTTCATCATGACCGTTAGTTTCGTAAACGCAATTTTTCAAAGCCCAGTGTTTTTAATGAACTCCAATTTGGGGGTTCGCACAGATCAAAGTTTTGAAATAATACCAGTAACTGCCTACGACCCTGCAGTTTCATACGGATATATCAAATATTCCAAATCTTCTGGCATATTGCCGCCAAATTTGGAATTAGACACTGATGATGGATTGATATATGGAGTAATCGCTACTCAAACCAATTATTTGATCAATTATCAATTTGAAATTACTGCAACTAAATCTAATGAAGTTGAGCAAACAACTACTTCAAGTGTTAAAAATTTTAGTATTGACATATTAAAAAAACACAGCGATATGATATCCTGGAAGACTCAGTCAAACTTAGGAAGCATACATGTGTTCACACCCAGTATGCTTAATGTGATTGCTACTCACACAGAAACTGTGTATGAATTAGAGTACTATTCAGTGGGTGACAATTTTCCCAAAGGTTTGAGTTTAAACAAAAATGGAAACATTTTGGGAATGCCCGAAACTACAGGCACATACGCAGTTACCGTGGTAGCAACCACAGGCACAATATACAATGCATTATCTTGGGCAGAGGTTGTGGAATCAAAAAGATATCCAGTGCCATTTGCAGTTAAATCATTCCAAATTGAAGTTGTTTCTGAACCTTTAATATATAACAATATCTATGCTAGATTATTTTTACCAATTGATCAACGACTGCTGTATAGACAATTTATTGAAAACACTGGAGTTTTTGAACCAGAATTAATTTATCGATCTGAAGATCCCAATTTTGGAGTACAATCAGAGTTTAAAATGTACGTGCATTATGGGATAGTAAACGTAGACAATCAATTGTATCAAAAAGATTTCGTAGAAAGGCCGCTTTTAGACAGTGAAAAAATATTCTACGTAAATGAAATTGGTTCAGTTACAGCCAAAGATGCACAGGGCATAGAGTTATATGATGTAGTTTATCTAAATTTAATTGATTCACTTCAGGGAAAATCAATTCTAAATAAAATTCGATTGAAATTTCTAACACAGGTGGTCAGCCAATTAAATTTAAGTTTTTTTCCTTCTTGGCAAAAAGACGCATTAATTGATCAATCAAATTTTGTATATGGCTCGGTGTTATGTTATACCATCCCTGGCGGAGGCATTCAGATACTTAAAAATTTAAAAAAATATTCAAAGTCTTTGGGATATTTCGAAACATCAAATATTAATCTTACGTTGGATCGATTTGTAATTGAGGGTCATGCGCTGTCAACTAGCTCATATGTAATGTTGCCTTGAATTAATAAATACAATATGATAAACATGAAATTTTAATCAAAAATGGCAGATAAATTTACATCAGTAAGCACTCTTACAACTCGATTCCTTGTGCAGAACGGAGAGACTGGCTCCGAGGTTGGTAATATTACCCCTGCATTGGCGTCTACATTATTGGGTGAAATTTTTCGTGGTTCCCAAGGCATTCAAGGAATAGCAGGGGCAGGAGCTCAGGGCATTCAAGGCATTCAGGGAATTTCAAATCAAGGGGTCCAAGGGGTCTTAGGTAGTCAGGGAGTACAGGGCGTTCAAGGAGTCCAAGGCACACAAGGCGTGCAAGGCGTGCAAGGCACTTTTGGACGTCAAGGCGTTCAAGGATCTTTGGGAGATCGAGGAAGTCAGGGCGTTCAAGGAGTCCAAGGTGCCATTTCTGCTACCACTGAGAAAGTGTCAGGAGGGTTAAGGGGCAGTATTCTTTATCAAACTGCTCCAGGTGAAACAAATTTTATAGCCATTGGCAACAGTGGCACTATTTTATCATCCAACGGAGAAGTTCCTGGATATGTTAACCCAGCCGATATAGGTGTTGGAAAATTAGATTTAGAAACGATAGCGCCCAACGACGGCAATACATATTACCCCACAATGGCTCCCAGTGCCCAAGGTGGATTTACTGAGGAATATGTTTCTTCAAAAATTTCTTATCAAAACAGCACTGGCAAACTCACTGTTCCCGCAATTAATATCACTACCACAACTGCTGCCACCAACACAGCCACAGGTGCACTAGTAGTCGCTGGCGGTGTAGGTATTGGCGGTGACATACAGATCACCGGCAACATATATCAAAATGGAGCATTATTCACCGGTGGTGGTGGTGCTCAAGGTATACAAGGAAATCCAGGTGTTCAAGGTGTTCAAGGTGTTCAAGGTATACAAGGAAATCCAGGTAATCCAGGTAATCCAGGTAATCCAGGTACGCCTGGCTCACAGGGCGTTCAAGGACGTCAAGGAATACAAGGTACTAGTAATCAAGGTGTCCAAGGCATACAGGGCAGTCAAGGCATTCAAGGTAGACCAGGACTGGGATTCCAGGGAGTTCAAGGTGGCGGAGGCCAAGGCATACAAGGCATACAAGGATCTGATGGACTGGGATTTCAAGGAATTACTGGTAGACAAGGTGTTCAAGGTGTTCAAGGTAGACCAGGACTGGGATTTCAGGGAGTTCAAGGTGTTCAAGGCGGCCCAGGCATACAAGGTATCAGCGGAACTGGTAATCAAGGCATACAAGGCGTCCAAGGCCCTGCAAGTAACATTCAGGGAATTCAAGGCGTGCAAGGCACTTTTGGACGTCAAGGCGTTCAAGGTCCTGCAGGCAACATTCAAGGCATACAAGGCATACAAGGACTTGACGGCCAAGGAGCTACTGGCTCACAAGGTGTTCAAGGTGTTCAAGGCGGCCCAGGCATACAAGGTATCAGCGGAACTGGTAATCAAGGCATACAAGGCGTCCAAGGTGGGGGTGGCCAGGGAATTCAAGGCATACAAGGCATCAGTGGAACTGGTAATCAAGGCATACAAGGCGTCCAAGGTGGGGGTGGCCAGGGAATTCAAGGCATACAGGGCGGTCCTGGTATTGGTAGTCAGGGAGTCCAAGGTGGGGGTGGCCAAGGAGTTCAAGGCATACAAGGTATCATCGGAACTGGTAATCAAGGCATACAAGGAATTTCAGGCGGTGAGGGTGGCCAAGGAGTTCAAGGCATACAAGGATCTTTGGGAGATCGAGGAAGTCAGGGCGTTCAAGGAATTTCAGGCGGTGAGGGTGGTCAAGGCGTTCAAGGTGTCTTTGGATCGCAGGGCGTTCAAGGACTTGCAGGTAACATTCAAGGCATACAAGGCATACAAGGTATAAGTGGAACTGGTAATCAAGGCATACAAGGTCTCCAAGGCGCTGCAGGTAACATTCAGGGAATTCAAGGCATACAGGGCGGTCCTGGTATTGGTAGTCAGGGAGTCCAAGGTAGAATAGGTATAAGTGTTCAAGGCATACAGGGCGTTAGTGGCGCTGGAAGTCAAGGTATTCAGGGCGTTCAAGGCCTTGCAGGCAACATTCAGGGAATTCAAGGCCTACAGGGCGGTCCTGGCCCACAGGGCGTTCAAGGCACCCAAGGACGTCAAGGTATTCAGGGGGTACAAGGTGTTCAAGGACGCGACGGCAAAGGCTCGCAAGGAACCAGCGGGGTACAAGGTGCAGGAGTGCAGGGTGCTCGAGGTAATCAAGGACCCACGGGTAGTGGACACCAAGGCATACAGGGCAGGACAGGCGCCCAAGGACCTGCAGGCACTGGCACAGGAAAAGTTGATATTACAAAACTTCAAGGTGTAACTGGTATTGCATATTTTGATAATTCATTCGGCACTGGCAGTAAGTTACAAGGGTTATTAACTTCATCCAGCAATTTATATACCAAGGATGGAGCCAGCCTTGTGGCTATTGGAAACATTACTGCTTACGGTTCTGGATATGCGACATCAGATGAGCGTTTAAAAACCAATATTAGACCAATTGAAAATTCTTTGGCAAAAGTAAAACAACTTCAGGGAATTATGTTTGATTGGACTGAAGAGTTCTTAAAAGACAAGCCAGCTTACCTAAGAAGACCCAATACAGGACTATTGGCACAACAAGTAGAAAAAGTAATGCCCGAAGTAATCAATGTGTTGGACAACGGCACACTGACTTTGAGTTATGATAAATTAATTGGGTTAGTCATAAACGCAATTAACGAAATATCTGACCAAGTTGATCAAATCAAGAACCAGCTCACTAAGTAATCACGGTACTTAAATAAAGATATATTAATTTATTAATATATCAACTTGCTAGGGATCTTGATGAATTTAATTGATGATATTAAAAAATTTGGCTTGGTTAAAGTTGCCACCGATCGCGGCGGTAGCATACACCCATTAATAATTCCCCCCAAATTGACCAAAGGCACTGCTATTATGAATCCGTCAATATTTTTGGACGGGGATCATCTGATTATCAATGTTAGACATGTAAATTACGCATTATATCACTCTGAAGTCAAAAAATTCCAACATAGGTACGGCCCATTACAATATGTTCATCCGGAAAATGACATGACGTTGCGTACCTGGAATTTTTTCGCATTACTGGATAAAAATTTAAAAATAACAGACGTTTCGCATGTAGATACCACACTGTTAGATGTTGACCCACTGTGGGAATTTGTGGGATTGGAAGATGCTAGACTAGTCAAATGGAATAACAAACTTTACATGTGCGGAGTTCGAAGAGATACTACTACCAACGGTGAGGGGAGAATGGAGTTGTCAGAACTAGCATTTGAAGGTCAAAAAGTTAAAGAAATTAACCGATACAGAATCCCTGCTCCTCTTAAAAATGATAGCTATTGCGAAAAAAATTGGATGCCAGTATTAGATCAGCCATATCATTTTGTCAAATGGAGTAATCCAACAGAAGTGGTAAAATTTAATACGTCAACAGGCACCACTGATCAAGTACATTTGGATGAATCAAAATTTATTCCTGGAGTGCCTGATTTCAGAGGCAGTAGTCAGGTCATACCTTACGGAGATTACTATTTTGCCGTATTGCACGGTGTAAATTTGACTAAATCCAAATTAGGAGAAAAGGATGGGAGTTATCATAATAGATTCATAGTTTGGGATCGAAATTGGAATATCATAAAATACACTGACAGTTTCAGTTTCATGAAAGCTGATATTGAATTCAGTTGCGGAGCATGTTTTGTTGATGATGATCTATTAATATCATTTAGTTTTCAAGACAATGCTGCATTTATATTAAAAATGTCCAAAACACTGCTGAACGAAATGTTAGGAATATGATCGAATGTTAGAAAACAAACTTCAAAATTATATCAACCAAACTGAGGATCCAATTGCTAATTATGAATTGGGACTGGAATATGAAAACATCGGACAATTGGCCAGTGCCATAAGTTTTTATCTTCGGTCTGCAGAAAGAACCAATGACATTTCAATGCAATATCATTTGTTACTGAGAATGGCCATTTGTTTTCAGACTCTGGGGGAAAGGATTCACACTGAGTTGACATTGATACAAAAAGCATTGGCATTGTGTCCTAGAAGACCTGAAGCATATTTTTTAGCCAGTAAATTATATGAAAGAAAGAAAGAATGGCAAGAATCATATACCTATGCCGAACTGGGCTTGGAATTTGCTGATTTTAATTTGCCTATACTAGACATCAAGAACTCATACATTGGAAAAAATTCAATGATGTTCCAAAAAGGATTGACATCGTGGTACATAGGTCTGTTCAGTCAATCCCAGGAAATTATGGCCAATTTAAAATACGAAGCTGATCTTGATGAAGAACATTTAACAGTAGTAGAGACAAATTTATCATTTACGGGTTATCCAGATACTCATACCACATATAAATCTGATATGAAGGGAAATTTTAGATATCAATTTCCAGGAATTGACTTAATAGATACAAATTTCTCGCAATCTTACCAAGACATGTTTGTATTAATGGCCACTAATGGAAAAACTTCTGGAACTTATTTAGAAATAGGCAGCGACGACCCTTACATTAATAGCAACACCGCATTATTAGAAAATAAATTTAACTGGCAAGGGTTAAGTATAGATATTAAAGAAGAACAGGTAATCAAATTTAGAGATCATAGAAAAAATTATGTGTATTGCGCAGATGCGAGAACCATAAATTATGTTGATTTATTGTCTCTGTCAAATTTTCCTAAAGAAATTGATTACCTTCAGGTTGATTGCGAACCTCCAGAAGTTACATTTGAAATACTGCAAAAAATACCTTTTGATCAATATAAATTTGCAGTTATAACATTTGAACATGATGCTTATAAAGGCGACTTTTCCATTAGAGACCAGTCTAGAGAATTCTTAAAATCTAAAGGGTATGAACTATTAGTTGGCGATGTGGCTTTTTCAAGAAAATATTCCTACGAAGACTGGTGGATACATCCAGATTTAATTAATCATGACATTAGAAAAATACTAAAAACTGTCAATGACGATGCAATTTTTTGCCAAGATTACATGTTTTCCAAAAAAAATTCAATGATTCAATATAATCCCAATCAAAGAAAAGGGTTTTGGGTAGTTGATAATTTTTACACAGATCCTGATGCTATAAGAGAATTTGCACTTAATCAGGAGTATCATCAAGGCGGGCTGGGTCGTGGATACATTGGTAGAAGAACATTTGAACAATTTCTATTCCCCGGTCTCAAAGAAGAATTTGAAAGAATCATGGGTGAAAAAATCACAGTCTGGGAAGAATATGGAATGAATGGAAGATTCCAGTACAGCATGGAAGGTGAACCTCTAGTATATCATTGTGATGATCAAAAATGGGCTGCTATGATTTATCTAACACCCAATGCACCTTTGGAAACTGGCACTGGTTCATTTGCCCTAAAAGGCACCAAAGTGTTTCATAACAGTCAAGAAGGCATCATGGCAGCATTTAGAGGAGATGGTGCGCAAAATTTGGATAAAACTTTATTTGAACCAGTGGACAGTATTGGCAATGTATACAATAGATTGGTAATTTTTAATGCGGGTTATTTACACGCTGCACTGGGCTATTTTGGGTATAAACCAGAAAATGCTAGGCTGTGGCAGATGTTCTTTTTTGATTGATAAATACTATTATGGCCGACGTAACTCCCTTTATTAATAATATTGACACTGCTTTTCCCACTCCAGGAAAAGACAACAGTTCTCAAGGATTTAGAAATAATTTTTCTAATATTCAAAAAGCATTGACTACACTTAACAATAACTTTAATAGTATTGCAGTAACCACTGTAAATATAAATTCACCATCTATCACTGCAACACAATCTTTGACTACACTGGAAAGTCTATACATTGGTACTCAAACTCAATTATTTGTCACTGATGTAAACTATGATGTCACAGTCATAGGCAAAAGCGCTAATGGAACTGATGCAGCCGGCACCGTTGCTTTTCTACCCAATGTTATCAGCATCAACACCACTGGCGGTCAAGCTGGATCAGATAACTCGGGAACTTATTTTATAACTAGCAGTCCCACTGTTGGCATCTTAGTTGGGGCTACATTTTACTGCCCCAGTTCAGGAACTGGCCCATTTACAATAAACTACATAGTAGATGATAAGATTTATTATTCTGGAGACGGTGGTTTAGATCCTGGAATAGATGTATCTAATCCAACCTTTAAGAAAACTGAAGCATTAACCACTGCTAGTTTAGAAAAATATCTTGATCAAGGAGTTGGCGGTAATGTAAAAATAAAATCAATAACTAGTGCTTCAAGTACCACAACAGGTGCGTTAGTTGTGCAAGGTGGAGTTGGTGTTGCTAAAGATTTGTATGTTGGTGGTGATATATATGTTGATGGAAATATACAATTTGCTGGACAGTTAAGTGGCTTCAACAATAATTTTTCCACCATATCTACATCCACTGCCACAAGTAGTTTTCAACAAATGATAGGTGGTTTGGTCATGGCATGGGGCCATACGCCTAACATACCAGCTAGAAGTAGTACACTAATTTACCTTCCAAGAATTACATCTAGCTCGACCGTTGGATTTCCCAATGCAACATTGAACGTTCAGGCCACCGTGTCACTGCCTCAAAATACCATCAATATCCCATATCCAATTTATGACGTGGATAACAACATAATTAGTTTAGGGTCCACTGCTACCAATGTTGTTGGACAATATTCAATAAAAAATGTCACAAGCTCAAGTTTTACTTTTGATTATTGGCAAGAACTTGTGGAGGTGGATTGGTGGGTTTATCAACCAATTGGTAGTTATTATCAACCTACTCGTAGAAGCATTGCCACTACAGCATCAGTATTTTGGACCGCATTGGGATATTAATACTTAAAGGAATTCAATTATGACAGCAGCACTTCAATATATTACAAACATTGATATAACTTTTCCAAAACCTGGTCAAGATAATAGTAGTCAAGGGTTTAGAGGTAATTTTAATAATATAAAATTAGCGTTGTCTAACCTAGACTCTTATATGGATTCATTAGCTGCCACTAGCTTAAATATCCTTGCACCATCTATCACAGCTACTCAATATCTTCATGCAATGAAAGATTTAGTTGTGGGCGATACAAATAAAATTAACATAAGTCTTCAAGGATATAACGCTTTGGTATCACAGGGCAGAAATTCTGACGGGACACTGGGATCTGGGGTTATTCCATTATTCTTACATATAATTCCTGTTGGTAGATATAGTTATGGCACAGATGTTACCTATGGCGATTATTTTGTAGCCAACACTGATATTGACCGTGTGATAGCAAACGGAACATTTTATAATCTTGACAAAACTATTGAATTTACAGTTACCCGAGTTGATATTGATCAAAATAGAATATACTTTAGCCCTGCTTCAAATGATCTGCCAGCAACCGTTAATATAACTAATCCAACATTAGGTGAAGGTTATAATGTGTTTCAACAGACAGTAGGATCAATTTTACCATACGGAATTATTGTTTTATGGTACGGCTCAGTAGGAAATGTTCCTGAAGGGTGGAACTTATGTGACGGGACTAACGGAACCCCTGACCTTAGAAATCGATTTGTTGTGGGTGCAGGAGATGAACGTACCGTTGCTGATGTTGGGGGGAGAACCGATGCAGTGTTACCAAGTCATAATCATACATTTGTTGGGGACGCTCTTCCTGTTCATCAACACGACAGTGGTTGGGGTGAGATGAACAACGGTCCTTATGGAGTCGCACGTTATCCGGTTCAAGGTTCTGCAAGGACTGACAATGACAACTACAGCTTTCTCACAAGTCCAGTAAGCGGAGGGACTCCCCAAGGTACTATAACTTTTGCTGGAGCAGACCCAGTAGATGCAAATTTACCGCCTTATTATGCACTTTGCTATATAATGAAAGTGATCTAATGTTCAACCCCCTAT
>Ga0209189_1002650_pt1 | contig 12414 bp, 17 predicted proteins | sample C_130820_EF_Meta_FD_187308 | JGI IMG/M metagenome (GOLD analysis project Ga0209189, IMG submission 187308) | Freshwater microbial communities from Lake Croche, Canada to study carbon cycling - C_130820_EF_MetaG (SPAdes) (version 3) | ecosystem: Environmental > Aquatic > Freshwater > Lake...
ACAACAATCATTAGGACAACACAAATATGATCAGATTTTAAGATCTCAAGGAAAAGATTTACAAGAAAAGAGTATTCATGATCCAGTCAGGCCTGGCATACTGAAGCGTCAGACCAAAGGCAAAATGACATGCACCAAAGCCAGAGCTCTCAAAGCCAAGCAGAAGAACAAAGGCAATAACACAGCTAAAGCAGCTCAACGCTACTTAAATTATCATTGTCAATAATAAATAATTAAACATGAACAACGACTCTCATCTCATATTTGAAGCTTACAAGAACAGACCTATAAATGAAGATATGCCTTATCCTGTATTTGCCAAGCTCTCCAAACATGCATCACCTAGATCTGCAAAAGAAGCTTTAACTGTGGATGAGTTAGCTGCTAAACATGGTGTTGATGCAAAAGTAATACAGCATCAAATGCAAATGGGCATTAAAGTAGAAACTGAGCATACAGATGACCTTAACATTGCAACTAAAATTGCCACAGATCACTTGAATGAAGATCCTTATTATTATACAAAATTAGCTAAGATGGAAGCTGAAAATGAAGAAGGAGATTTAATGAAGCACATGAAAGATAAGGGCATGATTGATCCTAGAGCTACAGAAGATACTGGCAAATATGGTCGCACTAGAGAAGAAGAAGAAAGACGTATTGATCCAAAATGTTGGAAAGGCTATCACAAAGCCGGTACCAAGTTAAAGAGCGGTGTTCGTGTTAACAATTGCGTAAAAAATTAATAAATGAGACTTTTTTTTCTTACGCTATTCCTATCTTCTGTTCTATATGCTCAAGGTCCTTATGAATGGAAGGTAATAAGAGCTATTGATGGTGACACAATTGAAGTGCAGGTAGGCTTCTTACCTTCTGAGTTAGGAAACAAATTACATGTTCGCATTTGGGGTATTGATACACCAGAAAAGGGATTTAGAGCGCAAAATGAACATGAACAAAAATTAGGTGAACAAGCATCTGAATTCACAAAGAATGCTATTGCTAATGCAAAAGAGATAAAGATTAATTTAATCATGTGGGACAAGTTTGGCGGTAGGGTATTGGGCGATGTCTTAATTGATGGTAAAAGTTTGCGCCAACTACTACTAGATAATCATTTAGCTAGAGAGTATTATGGTGATAAAAAGAAAAGTTGGGATGATTTTAATTAATACACTTTATAAAGTTTAGCTAATTGCTTCTCATCTTTAATAGACTTGAAAGAATCTCTCTCACAATATACAAACGGCAATCCAGATTTACTTTCACCTAGATAGCTAAAACCTAATTTATTATAAAACTCTACAGCAGGTTTATTGCAAAAAAATCTAAATCTATCTACACCTTCAAAAAACATATGTTGACCCATATCTTCTATGAGCATGCGTCCTATGCCCTTGCCACGGTGCTCTTCCAGAACAAACAAATGCCTGATGGTACAATGGCGAGGTTCTCTGGTAGTGAATGTATAGAAGGCATATCCTTGTTGTCTGTGATTCAGAATAAAAGCATTCTTATTAGTCCAATTACCTTCTTTGTTCCAGTCATACAGTGCCATGGCCAGATGGCTTTTAGAGCATGTAGAAGACCCCTTGGGGTATTTTACTTCAAGCTGTTTGAGCAACTCTTTTAGATGGGCTTGCATTGAGATCACCAAAGTTATTTAAAGTAATATTTTTCTTGATCAATTCTTTATAACTACTATCAAAAAACCATTTAGCATTTACATGAGCTTCATTTACTGCATCTTCACCCATGTCTCTAATAAACTTCTTCTCTTCATTAATAAATAAGTTATCAGATTTGCAGAAAGGATAATCACTACCAACAGCCCACCTATAGCAAGCTTTTAACATCTCACTCTTGTTAGGTATATACACTGAAGTATCCAGAATAATATTGTGCTGTATGTTAGCAAACTCTACAGCAGACTTGCATAGTGCTCTACTATGAGCATATCTAAAAGCAGGGAATAAATTAGGACCATCTTTGGTCTGTGTTACATAGCTCTTAGGTTTATTAGATAAACCACCTTGACCATAATCACCCATGTGGTTCATAATAAACTTTAATTTGGGATACTTGTAAGCATACATGCCCACAGTCATGGGTATAGAAGCAGAGTTATTAATAGGATCGCCCTGCATATGCATGGATACTATGCTATTGTCTGGCAATTGCTTTAACCATTTGTGTAGCTTGTTAGACTCTTTACCATAATCAAAGCCACTATCAATCTCACCATCTCTGTTCCACCAACCTCTATGAGAAGCTATCTTAATACCTTTGCAATACACTTTGCTGTTATCTAGAGCATCTAATTTGAGTGCTTTAATATCAGTAGCATCATTAGCATCTACACCCATGAGCACTTGAACCCCATAGTGTGTTACATCAGGTGTCTTCTGAGCTAGCTGTTCCATATAGCTATATCCATCTCTTGGATACAGAGTTACAGCTGCTCCTATTTCATTGCGTTTAATAAATTCAGCCAAGTCATCTACAGAGGAATAGATCTTAGTATCTGAATTTCTAGAAGTAGGGAATTGTTCTAAATTGAGATGAATATCAAATTTGCAATTCATAACAGCATTATATCAAATGTCTGAGTAGTATCCACCTAAAAGATCTTTTACTTTGTCAACAAGACCAGGATAAAAAAGTTTTTCAGCTTCATACATATCTGTTTTAAAGTTTGCCATTTCACAGCCACTAGGGTTAATAATTTCTTTAATAAGATATCTAAACTTTTTAAAATCTTCTGTATCTTTATAATCTGAGAGATTCATATCTGGATAAAGTTGTTCAAGCCGCTTTTCAAATAATATTTCATTTAAATTTTTAACAGAGCTACCTCCGTAATCTGTTCCAAAATTAAGAACTACTTTGAGCTCTTCTTCTACGATTTCAGCTTGTGATTTGTTTTGTACTGGAATAATAACTCTCAACGATGTTTTGCTTGTAAGATGACCTAGAGCAGCAGTTAATGCTTTTTGATGACCATAAGCTGTGCCTCCAGGAAATATTATATTGCATCTGCCAGCTGGTTGAATTGTTTGAGTTCTCTTATTAAACCTGTTCGAACCTTGCCCCACAATTAATGCATCACCATCACACAAAAGCGCATAACAATAAAACCGTGTATTATTTTTCAATAATACTTCATGTGCCTCTTCTTTTGTTTTAATTAAAAACAAATTTAAATTATGCTTTAAACAGATTTCCTGAACCTTTTCAATCATCGTCATCTTCTTCAACCTCTTCAATAGCACCAAGAGCATTTGTCCACCAGTAATCAAACCCAAAGCCTAGAATCATGAATGTAAAAGTATTGCCATAAGCATGACTGGACCCACCAATAAATGTGGTCACATCAAAGTGAAATTTATATTCAACTCCACCATCACCATCAGAATAATTACCGAATCTTAAAAACGGTATGCGGATATCCAGCCTGGAGTTTGACCTCTCAATTGAGAAAAGATTCTTACCAATACTAATTTGCATAGTATGAGTATAAATGAAATGTTTTTTATATCAAGGTACTAATATACCGACAGAACGGAACGGGATTGGTTTACCGTTAGCATCTTCAACAGTGACACCGTCCACATGCCCTGCTAAATAAGTGCCATGACCTTCATTGCCACCACAGTACAGAACAGGTTTAACTACTTTATTACCAAGCATTCTGATCCTATTAACAGATGACTTGAAGCCAGGTGTTTTAGTAGATTTTGATACTGGTACTGGTGCTGACATATTAAGTTTTATTTAATACTTTTTTAAGTTTTGCAACAGCATCTTTATCTAATACAATTTCATCTTCAAACGGTCTGCTTTCAGTCAAAGCATGCCAAATATACCTAATCTTATCTTTCCAATTGAATCTCTTTGGATTGATGCCTCTGGTAAAAATAGACAGGTAAAGCTCTTCTTCACCTTTGTATCTAACTAAATATATACCTTCAGAAAAACAGCTGCATGTAATAAACTCTTCTATTCTGAATCTTTTCTTCATTAACATATTTAAAGAAACTGTTCAAAAGTACCAGATTTTGTTGAATAAAAGATCTTTTTAAAATTGAGAGTGGTCAGAAAGCTCTGGCAGCCTGTACAAGGCATAGATAAATCAATCTCACCATTTCTATTAATTCTAGTATTGACCAACACTAATCCTGACACATCATCTGTACCCAATTTAATAAGAGCATTCAATTCAGAATGTGTACCCACCAAATCATTAATAGGAATATTCTTGCGGTTGACAAACCTATACTTTAAATTAATAGGATGAGTTTTTTGATTGTTAAATCCAATAGTCAATATCTTCTTTTTGTTCAAAATAAAAGAAAAATGCCTGCATCTCTGATCAGAAGGGTGTTTAGGAGCCAAAGCTTTAGAAATATCTTTCAAGTAACTGTATTTCACAGATACTAATATTATATGATAATTCTCTTTATATCAAACTTATTTTAAGGTAGAGTGATAGTTGGGTATGGTGTCGCGCCTTTAAAGAACACATCTGAGAAACCAAATGCATCGATATAAGCACTGACTGGGAAATTATAAGAACCAGTGGGTATGCATGAACCTGCAGATGGTCTTGCAGAAGAAGCATAGAATGTGCTGCCACTCAATGCATATACTGCATTTTGATCATATACACCACCAGAAACAATTGCTGCAAAGCAACTACCACCAGGATTCAATGTTATTAAGAATCTTGGATCTGTATCAGAAACATAAATTTGACTGGCCCATGGGTGAGATGATAGGGCATATCTGCCACTAGGTACAATAGCTGAACCAGCGCCTGCTACGTTTACTGCAGACACACAAGGTATCGGAGTCACTGTGGGTGTAGAAGTGGGTGTAGGTGTAGGTGTAGGTGTGCGTGTAATTGTGGGTGTTGGAGTGACTGTTACAGTAGGAGTAGGCGTAATCGTAGGAGTAGGCGTAATTGTAGGAGTGGGGGTAACTGTGGGTGTAGAAGTGGGTGTAGGTGTAGGTGTGGGAGTGGAGAATATTTCTTCTGACTTTTCATCAAAAACTGTATTGTTTAAATAATATTCACCAAAATTATATTCTGAAACTATTAATTTTTCTTTACCGGTACTCTCAATATCTCTTTTGTTTAATATTCTGAAATCAGATATACTATAGATTGAATCAGGAACAGAAGAAAGAGTTATATTGAATATGTTATAAACACCATCTGCAGATATTACTGAAATAGAAGGATAAAATACTGATGTTTCATCATTATAAGGCCAGTAGTCATGATAAACATTGTAACTAGTACAAGTACCATCTATTTCTGTTGATAGAAATGTATAGTTGGTATTTATATTAATTGTTTCACCGTAAATATTCTTATCAACTTCAGTAAATTGCCCATCACCAAAATCATATATTATTTTTAATATTCTGTATATGCTTTCATCCAAAGCTGAAGGGCAAAATACTATTGTGACTGGGCCTTTGAATTTGCCAATATCTAAATCAGTTGTTTTATTATTTTTTGTATATCCCCAAGGAAAAAATAACCCATCATCTGCAGTTAATACATAATTAGGATATGATATCTGATTGCTTGTAAAATATACAGATTGTCTATCACTGTCTATTTCTCCTTGAGAAAGGGATCTGTTAAAAAATTTTAAATCACCAATTATGCCATTTAAAAACTCACTTGCATTAGCATCTCCTACACTCTCCTGAGCGCCACCGACAAATAGTTCTGATTGCGAAGAAGCACTAAGCACAGTATATCCTGTGGACAAATTTAAATCAAAACCACTCACATTGAGCAAATATGTGGCTGGAGTTGTTAAACTGGGTCTGAGATACTGTTTTGTGCCATTGACATAACAATTGAATACTTTGGTTGCGCTATCATATGTAATAGCAATCTGATTCCAGTTATCAAAGTCAAATGCAGGTGCATATGTTTGATGGTACACACTACCCATGCCTACACCATATGAGTTTTTAGAGCCAATTCCTGTGTAAATAGTTCCGTTTTGATCAATTTGAATCAAGTATCCAGGACTTAGAGCCAAATGACCTTTGGATACAATTCTCTTAAGTGATGACCCTGTGTATGTATTTGGATTGCTGCTAGATACTGTGACGAGAATACTAAAACTATTTTGATTAAAATTAATGGATGTCAAAAAGGGGCTTACAGTTCTTAAGTACTGCTTATTATTAGTAGTGGCATTGTAATTATTAAGTATGAATGCTCCATTATAGCTACCACCAGACAAAACCATATTAGCCCCATTTATTAAATCATACACATTTGTACCAGAACCTGTATAACTTGCATAGATATAAGGAGAAATCCAAAAACTAGCAGATAGAGCACCAGCACTAAACGTTGTAATAAAAGAACTGCCATCTGCAGTAACAGGATACGTAAAATTAATGCCCAATACAGGGTCTACAAAAACATAATGATTCAGAAAACCAGGAACAGATGGGACCTGATAACTTGATAAAACAATAGTATACTGCTGCACTTTATTATTTATAAAAAATATATGAAAACCAATATTTAATTGTTTTTACAAAATATAGTTTTTATTTTTAGTATTAGTTCAGATATAGTATTAAGCAAGCAATTACCTGTTATTTTATCAATCATATTATATGATAACTTATGGTTTATAGTTGAATGTTGAATAATTTTTATTAAATTATTTTGTGAAAATATTTGTTCAGCTAGCTTCTTATAGAGACCCTCAGTTAGTGCCTACTATTGAAGATATGCTTGAAAAAGCTGACAATAAAGATCTTTTTACATTTGGCATATGCTGGCAATACGATGAAACAGAAAATACCGCAGTTTATGACAATAAAAAGAATTTTAGAGTAAAAAAACACTCTTATAAAGAAAGTGAAGGTTTAGGGTGGGCAAGAAATATTACTAATTCTCTTTATAACGGTGAAGAATTGACACTTCAGTTGGATACTCATCACCGTTTTGCAAAAGGGTGGGATACTATGATGCTACAAGACTATGAACAGGCTCAAGGTTTGTGTAAAAAACCTATAGTTACCACGTATTGTACTCCATGGGAACCTGATAAGAATATTTTTGAGCCTATGCCCTGTTACATGCGTCAATATGAATTCAGTCAAGATAAACTTCTCATGTCCATGCCTCATCATATCATGGATTATGAAAAGAGAAATAAAGTTCTTGCAGCTAGAACCATAAGCGGTCATTTCTTCTTAGTAGATGGTAAGTTTATCCATGAAGTTCCTTATGATCCAGATATCTATTTTGGAGGCTATGTGGAAGAAACCACAATGTCAGTCAGAGCATATACATGTGGTTATGATTTTTATAGCCCGTATAGGCAATATATTTGGCATGAGTATACAAGAAATTACAGAAGAAAGCATTGGGATGATCATGGCAAAAATGAACATGGTAAAAAAGCAAGTTACGAGAGGGATATTTTTGCAAGAAATAAAACCAGGCAGTTATTTGAACAAGAGCAACATGGTATAGATATTGGCATATATGGACTGGGAACTGTGCGCTCTTTGAAAGATTATGAAGAGTTTGGTGGGTTTGATTTTAAGAAGTGCCGCATTCAAAACTACACACTAGCAGCTAAAGAGCCACCAAATCCTATCAGCTGGGAAGATGACATTAGAAAAGAAAAATACAATCTTTCTGTTCCTATTAACTTGAGTAAGATTGATAAAAAACAAAAACTTAAGTTTATTGCTTTAGGTGTACACAGTAAGTTTAATCAAGAGATTTATAGAAAAGATTATTTTGAAAAAGATGCTCCTGAATGTTTTGCTCTTAATAATAATATTCTTAAGCTTGAGTTTGAATCAGAAGATAAACCTGCAAAATGGATCATGCATCCATTTTACGAAGAGTCGAATAGCTTTGGTGAGAGACAGGATGGTGATTTATGAGAATAGCTTTTGTGGTTATAGGAAATAGCAGAAGAAGCAATTTTTTAAATGGTCATACTTTAAGACACGATGGAGCTGGTGGATCTGGTACAGATACAAGCGCAATACTGGTGGCTGAGTTTTTAGCTAAAAATGGGCATGAAGTTGTTTTTGCATCAGATATAATAGATGCTCCTTTAAATGAATCCTATAAAAATATGGGTAGGTCCTACACACCAGGTGAAGCATTTTATGGTGTAAAGTACACCAATCTTAATTTTGATGGTATAGAAGATAAAACGTTTGATGTTCTTATTAGCATGTTATGGTTTGAAGATTATGAAAATTTACCAATAAAAGTAACTAAAAGTCTTATCTATTGGTCACATATGCAATGGGTTTACGGTACATATAAGTTTGTTGAATATGCTGAAAAACATAATTTATCAATCGGGTTAGTTCATATATCAGACTGGGAAGAAAAAATGAATGAAGGGACTTTTCCGTATATACAAGCTAAAATACCTAAATCAATAAAAAAACAAATACCTAATCCTATTTTTGACGAAATTATTAATGAAATCAAAGCAAAGAACTATACAAAAAAGAAAGGAAAGTTTATATTTCATGCTTCTTGGCCTCGAGGAGGCGATATTTCTGTAGATGCTGTAAGAAATATAAATATACCTGAAAAAGAATTTCATGCATTTGATTATTTGATGGTAATACATGACCACAAGGATGAATTTTTTCATAGACACGACAGTGTAGATAAGAAAACTTTATTTAAACATTTAGCGGAAAGCGAGTATTTTATATACCCTCTGTATACGCCTTACCAAGATGTACATAAAGATACATTTTCTTGTGTTGTAGCTGAAGCAATTGCTTTAGGTGTTATAGTTATTACCTATCCTTTGGGTGCTCTACCTGATGTTTTTAAAAATTATTGCGCTTGGTTAAATGAACCTCCAGGTATTTCTTTTGAAAATATGCAAAAAGAGCCTTTATCAAAAGATGTAGATGGTCATTTTAAAATAACTTCAAATATTGTTAATAAATTTAATGAAATCGAATCAAACTCTGCTTTGAAACAAGCTCTGCAAACATCAGGTTCAGACTACATTTTAGAAAATTTTAATATTCAAAAAGTAGGTGAAATGTGGTTGAATTTAATAAATGATTTAGTAATATAAGTTTATGGATGAAATGTTATTACAGAAATATGATGTTGAACCTAATGAATTTGAAGTTCAGAACTATCACAATGCAGAATCTGCTTTTTTTTATGTGTTCCGTCATGATTTTATAGGTGTGGAATTAAAACAAAATAAAATTTGGGAACCTCATTTGCATAAAATTTTTGAAAAATATGTAACTAATGATTCTGTTGTGCTTGAGGGTGGCTGTCATATTGGTTCACACAGTGTCAAACTATCTAAATTAGCAAAGAGGCTTTATTGTTTTGAGCCTTTAAGAGAATCTAATGAATTGCTTAGAAGAAATGTGATCAGAAATAACTGTTTGAATACCATCGTTCTTAGTGATGCATTGTCTGATAATCAGAGTATATCAAAATTTGATTGGATGCCGTTTTATAATTTAGGGGGTTCAGGGCTAGAGAGCAACCCCATGGGAGCTCCTCCATATGACCACATGACAGTAACCTCTAATGAATGCTACCCAATTAAAACAGTTAGTATAGATTTTTTAAATCTCGACAAGCTGGATTTTATTAAATTAGATGTAGAAGGTTATGAACCAAGAGCAATAAATGGTGGTTTAGAGACTATTAAAAAATTTAAACCTATTATAACTTTAGAATGCTGGTCAAATCACTTTGGTCAAACCAGTATAGAACATACTGCAAAAGAGTTTAAAATGTTAACAGATATAGGATATTCATTAGAGCAAGTAGGAATTTCTGACTGGCTATTTTTACCTAAATAATTCTAAGTTAGTTAACTATGAAAATGTTAAATTTTGTAAGTTAATAAATATAAATTTATTAGTATGAAACTACAAGATTATTTTAGTGAAGCGTATTATATAAATTTGGATAAAAGAGCTGATAGAAGAGAGTCTTTTGAAAAAGAGCTAAGCAAATACAACTTAAATAACTTTGTACAGAGATTTTCAGCATCCATGGATGCAACACATACACCTCTTGATGACTACAGCAGGTTAAGAGCATGTTCATTAAGTCACTACAACTTAATAAAACTAGCAAAAGAAAAGAATCTTAAAAATATTCTTATATTTGAAGATGATGCATTTTTTTACAATTCTGATACATATAGAGGAATTGATATTGTGGAAGCAGCATTAGATGACTTGCAGAAATTTAATGATTGGCATGTATTTCATCTTGGTGGTCTTGTTATAGATTCAGAATTAAAAAAAGTATCAAAAAATCTTTTAAAAGCTAATTCTATTTTAACAACACATGCATATGCATTCAATAATACAATTTATGACTTTATTTTAAATAAATTTAATCCTCATTTAGATAGCACACTTGATGGATGGTTAAGCGCAAGAAATGAAATAATTAAATATATCGTTTACCCTGTATCTGTCCCTCAGACTGAAGGCTATAGTGATTGTGATGCTCATGGAAAATCTATGGGAATATTTCCCTTTATACACACTTTTAACAAAACTATAATAGATATTTCATGAATTGTTTAACTTCAGATTTTATTACTTGTCGCATGATAGGCAGGCTAGGCAATCAAATGTTTCAAATAGCTCATGGTTATTCCCAAGCATTGACTCATAGAAAACAATTTGTAGCTCCTAAATTTGAAGTGCCTGTAGCTCCATATATGGATAATATTTTTAAAAATATAGATTTTTTAATTGACAAAACAGATAATATACTCAATTCAGAAAATGTCTATGCTCCTTTTCATTTTTCTGAAGTTTTACCAGTAAAAGATAAAATTACTATATTTAATGGTTATTATCAAAGTGAAAAATATTTTTTAAACAATAAGAATACTATAATTGATTTATTTTCACCTTCACAAGAGTTTATAAATAAATGCTTTAAAGCTTATCCAGAACTTGCATCTAATAATGTTACTGCCATAAATGTAAGAAGAGGCGATTATTTAACTCAACCAGAGAATCATCCTGTAATTACCAAGGAATTTATATATGACGCACTAGAACGCATTCCTAATAAAGAGTTTATTTATGTTGTTAGTGACGACATACCATGGTGCAAGGACAATATAAAAACTGATAAAATAACATTTGTTGAATACAAAGAGCTTGATGCGCTGTGGTTATTGAGCTTGTGTAAAAATTTTGTTATCTCTAATTCCACATTTTCTTGGTGGGGTGCTTACTTGAGTAAATTGCCTGGTAAAGTTGTTGTTAGTCCAGATACTTGGTTTGGTCCTGGAGTGCATGGTAGGGGCTATTATGAGCACGACATCTATGCAGATGGTTGGATCAAAGTACCAACCTATTGGGACAATGGTGAAATTAAATTAAAAGCCTAATGTTTTCTTTTCTTCAGGGAACATTTCTAAAATTCTAATATTTTCTAACAAATACCAATCAGTATTAATTTTAATAAAGTTGTTTGATGGCGAGTACTCTTTTACCTTGCCTTCAAGTACATTAAATTTAGAAACTGGGTAATGTAAAAACAAAACCTTTTTATCAATAAGATCTGTACGTTTCATAGAAATGATTATATATGATTATTTTGCAAGGTCAATATTATCTTCTTGGATATTTTATGGCCCGGGTCAGACTCGAACTGACACTTGAACGATTTTAAGTCGTTTGCCTCTGCCATTGGGCTACTGGGCCAACAGTTCTTCTGTAATAATATTAGCCAAAGGTATTTCTCCTTCTTTTCCATAATACTTCCAAAGACCATTGTAATCATCTGTAATAGTATATTCTTCACCATATATGATAAGACCTGGTGTTTCATTCACAATCTTGAGCATTTTCTTAAGTTCTTTCTCTGTAACCTCATGTTGAACAGCACTTTCCATAAAAAAAGGACCTGAGAAAACTCTGTTAGAGTTGGTACATATCTTGAGCTTGAATAGCATATCCTTTTCTTCCACAGGGACTAGTGCATCAAATTGTTTAGGAGAAAAGAATGCAAATTCTTGAAATGTGTAGGGAAGACCTTTTCTTTTTTTACGATGATACATCAGATCATCTTATCAAGATTAAAATTCATGCCATATTTAGTTTTGAAATAGTTGTTTGTCTGCATAATGAGCTTACTGTATGTATCTCTGTCCCTTTGATAACGAGCATAAAGCTCATCAAGTTTTTTGATAATAACATCTAGCTTGTCTGTGTCTTCTGCAGTGATATCTTCACCTAGTTCTTGAATTTGTTGTGCTTCTTTATCAAGCTTGTAACATTCTTTCTCATAAAACTCAAATTGAGAAGAAATAAGGCCAAGCTGATCAATGAGATGTTCTGCTTCTGCTGTAAGTTTCATGCTAT
>Ga0209189_1002652_pt1 | contig 12405 bp, 10 predicted proteins | sample C_130820_EF_Meta_FD_187308 | JGI IMG/M metagenome (GOLD analysis project Ga0209189, IMG submission 187308) | Freshwater microbial communities from Lake Croche, Canada to study carbon cycling - C_130820_EF_MetaG (SPAdes) (version 3) | ecosystem: Environmental > Aquatic > Freshwater > Lake...
GCGATCGACTACAGCGGCTACCCCGACTGCCGCCCCGAGTTCATCGCAGCTTTTGCCAACCTCGCGCGGCTGGCGACGAAGGCCGGCGTGGAGGGCCGGCCGTTCGAGATCCTCGCGCCCCTCGCCACGCTCTCGAAGGCCGAGATCATCCGGCTCGGCCTCGACCTCGGCCTCGACCATGGGCTGACGAGCAGCTGCTACGACCCCGACGCCACCGGCCGCCCGTGCGGTGCGTGCGACTCGTGCCTCCTGCGGGCCGCGGGGTTCGCCGCGGCGAACGCGGCCGATCCGCGGACGACGCGGTTCCCGCCGGCGGGCGGCCCCTCCTGATCGGCGGAGTCCCACCGGTGCGCATCGCCGAGATCTATGCCTCGCTCCAGGGAGAAGGGCTCCTCGCCGGCACGCCGAGCACGTTCGTGCGCACGAGCGGCTGCAACCTGCGCTGCACGTGGTGCGACACGCCGTTCACGTCGTGGCAGCCCGAGGGACGCGATCAGGGCGTCGCCGACGTGCTGGCGGCGGTCGATGCGCTCGAGCCGCGGCACGTGGTCGTCACGGGCGGTGAACCATTGCTCTTCGCCGACGTGGCGGACCTGTGCCGGCGGCTGCGGGCAGCGGGCCGGCACGTGACGATCGAGACGGCGGGCACGGTGTGGCTCGATGCACCGGCGGATCTCGTGTCGATCAGCCCGAAGCTCGCGACGTCGGCCCCGCCGGCCGCCACGCCGGGCGGCTGGGGCGAGCGGCACGAGGCAACGCGACGCGACGACGCCGTGCTGCTTCGGCTCATGGCTGCGGCGCCCTACCAGCTCAAGTTCGTGATCGACTCGCCGGGCGACATCGCCGAGACGCTCGCCTGGATCGCCGACCTCGAGCGGGCGGGCCCGCCGATCGACCGCGGCCGCGTGCTCTTCATGCCGCAGGGCCGCACCCGCGAGGAACTCACCGCCAAGACGGCCTGGCTGTCAGAGGAATGCCCGCGGCTCGGCGTCCGCCTCGCGCGTCGCCATCACATCGAGTGGTTCGGCGACACGCGCGGCACGTGACCTACTTTCCCGGGGCGTGGCCGCGGGGCCCGAACGTGAGCACGATCGCGGCGCCGGCGGCCACGATCAGCATCCCGGCGAGAAAGAACGGGCTCACCGCAGCGGGGGGTGTGTGGGCCAGGGCGACCGTGGCCAGCGTGTTGAGCACGGGGGCACAGCCGAACACGACCGGCATCACCGTGAACGGCTTGCCGCCGCAGGTGAAGGCGAGGATGGTGCCGAGGGCGCCCAGGGCACCGAGCGATCCGGCCCCGAGGCTCCAGAGCATGCCGTTCATGCCCCAGTTGCCCGTGTCGCCCATCGGCACGAGGAGCGCGAGCGGCACGAGCACGGCGATCAGGAAGTAGGCGGCGCCGATGCAGATGAGCGGCCGCAGCCGGCTGCCCCCCATCGCACCCTGCCCCCGGTGGAGCACCGGGCCGTAGGCACCCCACGAAAACATCGCCAGCGCCGTCGCCAGCAAGACCTCGAGGAAACGCTCGGTCTTCTTTTCCGCCGTCTTTGCCGGAGCCCCGATCGCAGGCTCGGCCGCGACGGCCGCGTCGTCGGTCGCCGTTGCGGCCGCGGGTGCCGCGTGCGGCTGCGGCTGCGGCTTGAACACGAGCACGGTCACCGCACCGAGCACCACCAGGATCAGCCCCGCGAGAAACGGGGCCTTGAGCTGGTCGAATGCCTTGTTCATGAAGGCCGTGAGCAGCGTGTTCACCACCGGTGCCCCGCCGAACACGAGCGGCATCACGTAGATCGGCTTGCCGCCGAAGCCGAGCGCGAGGATCACGCCCAGCGCCCCGAGGGCGCCCGCCGTGCCGGCGAGGAGGCTCCAGAGTACCCCCTTCGCCGACCAGGCTCCGCGTTCGCCCCGCCATGCGAGCAGCGCGAGGGGCGTGAGGACGGCGATCAGGAAGTAGGCGATGCCCACGCACATGAACGGTCGCAGGCTCGAGTGCAGCGCCTCGCGGCCGAAGTGCAGCACGGGACCGTAGACACCCCAGCAGAAGGCCGTGAGGGCGATCGCGGCGACGAGGCTCAGGAACTGCAGCATCGGGAATTCTCCTGGAGAAGCGTGAGCACCGACCGCCCCACATCATCCACCGAAAGCAGCCGCATGCAATCGTGGTGATCGAGCGGGCAGGTGCGCTTGCCGCACGGCGAGCAGGCGAGGTCGAGCCGCAGCTCCACGAGCCGCGGTTCCTCCGACCGGCTCAGCCGCGGGTCCATCGGCCCGTGGAGCACGATCGTGGGCCGGCGGAAGGCGGCGGCGATGTGCCGGGGGCCGCTGTCGGTGGTGACGACGGCGGCGGCGCGGCGGATCACCGCCTTCGCCAGACCGAACGGCAGTTTCGCCTCCTCGGCGAGGCTGCGCACGGCCGGCAGCGCCGCCTGCCGCTCGATCGCCCGGGCGTCGGCGCGGTCGCCGGGACCGCAATGGACGAGCACGCGGGCACCGGGAACCCGTTCCGCGACGAGCCGGCCGAGGGCGGCGAACCGGTCGGCACCCCACGACTTCGACGGCCCGAACGCGCCGTTGTCGTTGAACACGACGAGCGGTCCGGCGGGATCATGCTCGGGAAAGAGCCGCGCGAGCACATCGTCGGCGAGCGCCTCGTCGGCGGGCGTGGTCGCCAGTTCGAGCGCGAGCGGCTGCCGTGGCACGCCGATCCGTGCGGCGAGATCCATCGCATGCTCGGCGGTCGAGACCGGGCGGATGCGGAATCCGTCGCGGGGCGGCGCGAGCGGATCGGTGAGCAGGAACCGTCGCCAGTGGCGGGCGAAACCGACGCGCCGGCGGGCGCCGGCCATGAACGCAAGCGCGGCCGTCGAGAGCGAGTTCGGCACGATCACCGCGACGTCGGGACGTTCAGCCCGCAGCCGCCGGGCGACGGCCCGGAACCGCCGCGTGGGATCCTTGCTGCGGCGGTCGTAGAACACCATGTCGTCGAGCCATGACGTGCCCTCGAGCAGTTCGGCGAACATCGGCTTGAGCACGCCGGTGATCCGCGCGCGGCCCGCGAAGTGGCCGCGCAGCGCGCGGAGCAGGGGGGTGGTCATCACGAGGTCGCCGACCCACCGTGGCAGTATCACGACGATGTGCATGGGCCCACCCTAGCGGCCGACCGCCGAAACCCGCAAAGGCAGTTTCGGTGCGGTACGACCGGGGGATTCACGGGGCGCGGAGCGCTTCGCGCGGATTCACCCGCGTCGCACCCCGCGCCGCGACGAGGCCCGCTGCGGCGGCGGCCGCGAGCGTGAGTCCGCACGTCGCGATCACCCAGCCGATCGGCAGCGACGCGCGGCCGGCGACGATCGCGGGGGCGAGAGCGACCACGCCGGCGAGCGCCCCGGCCACGAGACCGGTTGCCACGAGCACCAGCGATTCCAGCGTCACGAGCGCCCGCACTCTGCCCGGTGCGAATCCGATCGCCTGCAGGAGTCCGAACTGTCCGAGCCGTTCGAGCACGCCCTGTGCCTGCACGGCCGCCACGCCTGCCGTGCCGAGCAGCAGGCCGAGCAGGCCGAGCGACTGAAAGCCGGCGAGGAACGTGTTCTGGACGGCCGCGAGCCGGGCCAGACGTGCGAGCGTGGGCTCGACGGTGACGCCGGCGTCGGCCCAGACGTCGCGAGCCCGCCGCGCGAGGGCCTCCGCGGAACCGCCCGCAGTCGCATCGAGCAGCCCGAAGGCATACCCCGACCGCCGCGGAAACGCCGCCACGAACGACCGCTCGGCCACGATCACGTATCCCTGGAGGATGCCCGGTGCGAGGAGCCCGACGATTTCATACTCGACCGGTGCCCCGTCGTCGTCCGGCACCGTGAACCGCGCCCCCACGCCGCCGAGCTTCAGCGCCCACTGCGCCGTGGCCTGGTCGAGAATCGCGGGAATCGGTCCGCTTCCATCCGGATCGCGGTCGAGGAGCGTCCACGGATTGCTCGTACCCGGCGGCAGCGGCCGATGCGCCCCGAACGAAAACCCGCCGCGGTCGACGAACGCCGGCCCGACACCGAGCACGGTGGGCCGCATGGCGGCATAGAGATTGGTGCAACTGGCATCGGCCCCGCCGCTCGACCGGATCAGCGCCGTGTCGGCACCCTCGAGCGCGACGGCCGATTCCGCGCTCACGGGCGTGCCGAACGACGCCAGCAGCGCATAGCCGCCCGTGGGTGATCGCCGGTCCGCAGGATCGGGCGGCGGCCCGAGCGTGAACGCCGAGAGCGCCACGACGAGAAACTCCGCCACCGCGACGATCGTGATCACGCTGGCCGCCCGCGACGACTGTCCGCAGAGCGAACGCCAGGCGAGCCTGCCGAGCGACGTGACGGGCACTGCACGCCGCGCGACGAGTGCGGTCCGCGCCGCCGCCACGAACGCGACGAGCGCCGCCGCCCCCGAGAGAAAAAACAGCGTCACCGCCCGCTCGGGCCCGGCGTTGAGTCCAAGCCACCCCAGGACGACGGCCCCGAGGGCGGCGGCGATCGGCAGCCATCGTCCTGGGCCGCCGCTCCCGTCGGCCTGTTCCACGGTGCCGCGCAGGAGGGCGAGCGGCCGCGCGCGCGCCGCCCGCGCGGCCGCCCACGCGAGGGCGGCGACCGACACCGCGAGGCTCGACAGGAGCGCGGCCAGCAGCGGCCGGCTCGCACTCGCACCGTCGCCGAACGCCTGCTGCGATCCAGCCGCGACGGCGCTCGTCCACGCCCGCGCGAGCGTGTCGAGCATCGCGCGGGCCCACAGCGGGCCCAGGCAGGCACCCGCGACGGAGCCCACGACCGCCGCCACGAGTCCGACGAGCGCGAGCAGCGCCGCCAGCCGTCGCGGCGGCCAGCCGATCGCCGCGAGCACGCCGATCTCGCGCCGCCGTGCCGTGACGAGGAGCCGGAACAGGAGCCATTCGAGGAGGAGACCGGCCGCGACCACGAACGACGAGAGTGCGAGAAACAACGGGCCGAACGGCGTCGAACCGCGGGCCGCGCCGCGGGCCTCGTCGGCCAACGGCACGACCTTGAGGCCGACCGCCGCCGGATCGAGCCGCGCGGCGAGCCTGCGGCCGAGCGCGGCCGGATCACCGGCGCGGTCGCGGGGCAGGTGCCAGGCTGTCGACACGCCGAACCGGCTGCCGGCGAGTTTTCGCGCCGTCGCCAGCGCGATGAACGCCTTCGGCGTCGTGCCATGTTCCTTCCAATACCGATCGTCCTCGTCGTGCGGCGGTGTCGTGCGCACCCGCGACGCGTCGAACGGGAACGGCGGATCCCAGTCGGCGATCGAGTCTTCGTCGCTGACGCCCTCCACCTCCGGCACGAGCGTGCGATCGACGGCTGCGCCCCGCATCGCCGCGATCCCGCTCACGCGCAGTCGCACGCGGGCCTCCTCGACCCGGCCGTGCACGGTCTCGGGCAGAAAATACGCCACCTCGAGCGTGTCCCCCACGTCCACGGGCCGTCCCTGCGCGGCGAGATCATCGGCCACCCAGCGGTCGATCACGATCTCGTCGGGCCCGGGCGACGCGAGCCGCGTGCCGCCCGCGTCGACGAGTTCGCCGACCGGAAGCGATGTGTCGGCGATGCCGAGGATCGTGGAGTAGGGAATCGTGGCCGCGGGCTCGGCGCCGGTCGTCGTGATCGAGTTGGCGAGAAACACGAGCGACGCGCAGCCGCCGAGCGGCGCAAGGACCGCCTCGGCGGCACGGTCCACGGCGTCGGGCAGGATCAGCCGCCGGCTCGTGAGCCGGACCGCGTCCGGCTCCGGCGCCACTTCGCCGAGCACGAGGCCGTAGTCTTCGAGCGTCGGTGCCAGCCTGGCCCTGAGGCTGTCGGCGATGCCGAGCGCTCGTGCGCCGCCGGCATCGCGCGGCGTGGCGAAGATCACGTTGGCGACCTCGCCCCGATTCACGAGCTTTCGCACCGTGGCGAGCGACGCCACCACGAGCGGCCGCGTGACCTGCGAGGGCTCGAGCGCGAACTGCCCGAGTCCCGCCGCCGGGAGCACCGTCTGCACCGCGACTCGCCGCCCCACGGAGCGTGTGTCGCGCCGACCGAGCGGACTGTCGGCCGGCGCCGCCGACCGCTCCGCGACCCGCAGCACGAGCGACTCGTCCGGTTCGACGGCCAGCACCGCGGCCAGCGGCCCGTTCACGGCGACGACGTCCCCCGAGAGCGTGGGCAGGGGGCCCACGAAGCCGAGCGCGGCGAGGTCGTCGCACGCGAGCACGACTGCCCGAGTGCTGCGTGACGGTCCGCGGCCGTCGGCCACCGTCTCCACGACGGCCTCGATGACGATCGCGGGCACCAGCGCCGTCGAACCGTCGGGCGGTGGACTGCCCGCCAATTCGCCGGCGAGCCGGGCACGAAAAAAGTCTTCGCCCACCACGGCCGCATCGATCCGCCCGAGCCGCCCGAGCGCGAGCCCGAGCAGCCCCTGTTCCACGGCCGCTCCCACGCCCAGCGCCCCGGAGATCGTGGCCGCCACCACCGCGCAGGCCGCGGCGAGCGCCGCCAGCTGCCGCCACCAGTGACGCACGAGCCGCAACGCGAGCCCGGCCACCGACGCCACCGGCCGCCCGGCATCGCCCGCTGCCTGGACCGTGGCCCCGCTCATGGCTCGAGCCGTCCCGACACGAGATGGCGCACCGTGCCGACCCGGTCGGCCACCGCCTGCGAGTGCGTGGCCACGACGAGCATGCCACCGGCTTCGGCGGCCAGCTCCACGAGCAGATCGGTCACCACGGCGGCGCTCGCGGCATCGAGCTGGCCGGTGGGCTCGTCGGCGAGAATCAGCCGCGGTCCGAGCACGACCGCGCGAGCCACCGCCACCCGCTGCCGTTCGCCTCCGGAGAGTTCTCCGGGCGGGGCGTGGGCGCGGTGCGTCAGGCCGACGCGATCGAGCAGTTCGCGTGCCCGCTCGACGACGCCGGGCGCCGCCGCCCCCGTCGCGAGCGCCGGCAGCACGACGTTGTCGAGCGCCGTCAAGCCGCCGAGCAGGTGATGCTCCTGGAACACGAACCCGATCGCCCGGTTGCGAAACGCCGCCCGCTCCACCGCCGCGAGCGCGAACGGATCGCGGCCGTCGAGCCGCACGCTGCCCGCCGTCGGCTCGTCGAGCGTGCCGAGGATCGAAAGCAGCGTGCTCTTGCCCGAGCCGCTCGGGCCCATGATCGCCATCCGGCCGCCCGGCGCGATCCGCAGCGACACGTCGTCGAGCACGCGCACCGGAGTCGCAGCCGCCGGAAACGTCTTCGCGATCCGATCGACCTCGAGCATGCTCCGCTCCTCCGGGCTGTCGGGCTCCCGCATCCTCCCGGGTCAGGCGTCGCGGAACGGCGCGAGCCGGGCCACGATCTCCTCCGGAATCGGCACCGCCTGCGGCTTGCGTCCGGCGTGCATGAGGCACCGCACCGCGACGACCTTCCCCTCGGCCACGACCACGCCGCCGTGCTCGAATCGGAAGGCGAATGTCACGCTCGTGCGGCCGAGGTCGGCCACCCGCACCGCGATCTCCACCTCGTCGCCGAACCGCACGGCCGACTTGTAGTCGCACGCCGCCGACACGCGAGGCCAGCTCGCCGTGCCGCCGTCGGGCAGGGGGTCGAACACCTGCAGGCCGGCCGCCCGCAGCAGCTCGTGCTCCGCCGACTCCATCCAGAAGAAGAAGGCGGAAAAGTGGACGATTCCGGCGGCGTCGGTGTCGCGAAACTCGACTCGGCGCCGGGTCGTCAGGGCTGGCATGAAGGCCGCGGCGTCACTCGCCGACGTAGGGCAGGAGCGCCATGAACCGCGCCCGCTTGATGGCGCTGGTGACGGCGTGCTGGCTGGCGGCGGTGCAACCGCTCTTCCTCCGGCTGAGGATCTTGCCCTGCCTGTTGATGAGTTTGCCGAGCAGTTCGAGGTCCTTGTAATCGACATACAGCGGACGCGGGCGGGCGCCGTCGATGAAGATCGGGTCCTTCCGCTTCACCTTCGTGCGCGGCTTGGCCTTCTTCTTGGCGAACTTGGCAAACTTGGGATTGGCAGGGGGCATGAACGTGGACGATCCGTGATTGAATTGAGGGGGTTGCGAACAGGAGGAGGGACGCAGGATGAGAGACATCGCAGGGGCCGGGTGGAACACGCCGACCCCTGCGATGTCAAATCTTCAGAGAAGCAATCGATCAGTAGCGGTCGCCGCCGCGGTAGCCGCCGCCACCGCCGCCACCGTATCCGCCACGACCGCCGCCGCCGCCGTAGCCGCCACGGCCGCCACCACCACCGCCGCCGCCACCCGCACGGGGCGTGCGCTCGCGGGCTTCGTTGACGGTCAGGGGCCGGCCATTGACCTCATGCCCATTGAGGGCATTGATCGCCGCCTGCAGGCCTTCGTCCGTCTCCATCTCCACGAATCCGAACCCGCGGGACCGTCCGGTCTCGCGATCGGAAATCACCTCGGCACTCCGCACGGCGCCGTGCGGCGCGAACATCGCCTCCAGATCGGAGGACGTGGTGGACCAGGGGAGGTTCCCCACGTAAATCTTCCGGGACATAAAAACACAACCTCGAGGAATCGGGAACTGGCTCACGAACCACATCGACACGCGACCATCGCCAGATGCACGAACCGCAGTTCCCGTCGGAATGGGTGCGGACGAAAGTCAGTCGAACGACGTTTTTCTAGCAGTTTCGGCCCGGCCGAACAACAGCGGGGCTGATTCGCGGGCGGGTCAGGGGAGTTCGCGCCGGCCGGTTCCGGCTTTTGGCTTCCGCCGGCCGCCCCGGGGCTCGTTCTGGCCGGCGCCCCCCCGGGGCCGGTCGGCGGCCGGGTCGTAGGCCGGATTGGGCCCGCTCGGGATGGCGGCCTTCGTCTCCCGCTGCCAGGCGTGCAACGCCGCCGCGAGCGCCCGCACCCTGTCGGGCTGGCGGCCCGCGAGGTCGTGCGTCTCGCCGGGATCGGCGCCGAGGTCGTAGAGCTCGAAGCGGCCGCCAGCCTCGAAAAACTCGATCAGCTTGCTGTCGCCCTCACGGATGGCGCTGGCAGGTGTCGCACGACCGACGTAGCAGGGGAAGTGCCAGAACATCCGCCGCGCGGGCGGTGCATCACCGCGCAGCACCGCGGCCCAGCTCATGCCGTCGAGACGCTGCGCCGCTCCGCCCGCCTGACCTGCGGCCGGGGCGAGCCCGGCGAGTTCCACGAGCGTGGGATACAGGTCGATGCTCGCGACGGGCACGTCGCTCGTCGCCCCCTTGCGGACGACGGCCGGACCGGCCACGACGAGCGGCACGCGGATGCCCCCCTCGTAGAGCTGCCCCTTCGCGCCCTTGAGCGGCGCCGTGTATCGCGCGGTGCCGCCGTTGTCGCTCGTGAAGATCACGTAGGTGTCGTCCGCGAGTCCGAGCCGCGCGAGGCCGGCGACGATCCGCCCCACGTTCTGATCGACCGCCTCGATCGTGGCCGCGTACGCCGGGTCGTCGCGCTGATCGGCCGTCGACGCCGCCTTCCGCGTGTACTTGGCCAGCAGGTCCGGCTTCGGGTCGAACGGCGCGTGCACCGCATGGTCGGCGAGATAGACGAAGAACGGCCGGCGGCGATTCGCCTCGATGAACGCGAGCGTTTCGTCGGCGAGCCGGTCGGAGAGATACCTCCCCTCGCCGTCGAAGTAGGCATCCTTGCCGAACCCGATGGTTTCGGGAAACACGACCGTGTCGAACCCCTGGCCGGCCGGCGTGCGCGGGCCGGAACGCCCCCGGCCGAGGTTCCACATCCCGAGGAACGCGGTGGCGTAGCCGCCGGATTGCAGCGCCTCCGGCAGCGTCACGACCTCCGTCGCCAACTCCGATTCGCCGGCCGCCGCCAGCAGCTTGTGCCAGGGCGACCCCGGGGGCTGGCGGGGATCGACCACCGTGTAGATGCCGTGCCGCGGCGTCCACTGCCCGGACATCAGGCAGGCCCGCGTCGGCGCGCAGTTCGGCGCGCTCGCATACGACTGCATGAACAGCATGCCGTCCTTCGCGAGCCGGTCGATGTGCGGCGTCTCGACGAACGTGTTGCCCATGCAGCCGACGTCGCGCCAGCCCATGTCGTCCATCAGGATGACGACGAAGTTGGGCGGCCGCGGAGCCGCCGCCGATGCGGCCTCGACGGCCGACATCGCGAGCACGAGGAGCAACGCGGCCGGGCGATTCACCGCCGTCCCTGCCGTTCGTAGGAGTAGGTGAGCGTGCCTTCCGCCAGCGTGATCCCGGCGATCGCCTCGAGGAGGGCTTCCCGCGTCGCCGCCTCGGGCCTCAACCGCGGCCGGTCGGAGAGCGCGTAGACGGTGATGTGGTAGTCCTTCCGGCCGGGGCCCTTCGAACACATCGGGTCGTACTCAGCGCGCCGCTTGCCGTTGAGGCCGGGCGTGCCGATCGACCGCGAGTCCTCCGGCAGTTTCGTGACGTGCGCCGGAATGTCGTACACCACCCAGTACGACTTCACGCCGTCGGGGGTGGTGTGCCAGAGCGACAGCGCGTAGGCCTGCGTGCCGTCCGGGCCGGCCTCCCATGCCACCGGCGGCGAGATCCCGGCGCCGTCGCAGGTGTATTTCACCGGCAGTGGTTCACCCGGACCGAACGCCGGGCTCGTGACGGCGATCTCCCGCGCCGCCAGTCGCGTCGGTGGCGGCGCAGGTCGGCCCTCGCCTCGGTCGTTGCGTGGCGGACCATCCTCGGGCCGCGGCGGGCCGCCGCGCGGGCCGGGACCACCGCCGCCGCGCGGGCCGGAGCCACCGCCGCGTGGACCGGGACCGCCGCCACCACGCTGGCCGGGACCGCCGCGCGGCGTGTAGGTCTCGGTCGAGCTCCGGCCTGCAGGGTCGGTGAACGTGAACCGCGCCGAGCCGTCCTTGCCGACCTCGTATGCGACGGAGCCCTTCCGGCCGGCGACCTCGTACACCACCTTCCGCGTGTCCGCCGCAGGCTTTTCGAAACCGACGATCGTCGCCCCGCGGAGCGGCCCGAGCGCCGGCCGCACCGGCTGGGCGCGCGGCTGCGGATCGACCTGGCCGTCGCGCTCCACGACCTCGCCGCGAAACCCGCCGATCAGGTACGGATACTCCTTCAGCGCATGGTAGTGGTAGCCGCCGGCGCCGTCGTCGTGCCCGCCGAGGGCGTCGAGCGGCTTCATCGGCGAGCCGTCCGGCTCGGTCGAGCCGTAGACCGGGTAGCCGTCGAGGGCGTAGGCGATCGGCATCCCCTTGCCGACGACCTTCTCGAGGTGCACGGGCGCCACGTGGTAGTGGTAGTCGTCGGCCCGGCCGCAGTGCCCGCCGTAGTCGTCCAGTTCGCCGATCGCGAGGGCATCCTCGCCGCGGTTGTTGAGCGGATTGAAGATCGGGATGCCGTTCACGGCCAGCGCGATCGCGCCGCGCAGGAACCGGTCCTTCGTCGAGGCGGGCTCTCGCGCCCGCACCGGATGGAGCGGGATCTGCCACGCGTTGTTCCCCGTGTACTTCTGCGGCAGCGGCACCTGCTGCTGCCAGTTGCGGATGCCGATCATGAGCGGATGGTCCGGGATGCCGTTCGACTCGACGTAGAACCAGCGGTCGTCGCGGCGGGTCGAGAGCGCCGCTCGTTCCTCGAACGGCGCGAAGGCGGCGGCGATCTCGAGGGCGTCGTTCGCCCCCCGCTTCGGTGCGGCGGTGAGGATGATCCGCGATTCGGCGGGCTGTGGCGCGGATGCGTCGGGGGAGTGCGGCGTCACGGGAGCGGCCTCGCTGCGTTCGCGGTGGCGGTGCCAGGGATGGGCGTTCGCGGCACGATCCCCCGACAGGATCGCGATCACGGCCATCACGCAGGCGATCGCCGGAAGGGGCGGGGCGGGGCGGATCATGAGGCGCTCCGTGGCTTGCGTCGGCCGCGATTGCCGCCGCGCTCGGAGGGAGCAGGGTCGCGGTCCGGGGAGTACTGGGGGTTCGGGACGGGCGCCTGGGCTTCGACCGCGGCCAGGTACGCTTCGAGCCTCGTCCGCAGCCGCGCCGCGTCGGCGGGCCGGCGGCCCGCGAGGTCGTCGCGTTCACCGGGATCGGCGTCGAGATCGAACAGCCGCACGCTGTCGTCCTCGTAGGAGCGGATCAGCTTCAGATTGCCGAGGCGGATCGCGGACTGGGGCGTGTTGCCCGTCTGGTAATGCGGGAAGTGGAACACGAGTTCCTCGCGCGGCCGCGCGACTCGAGCCTGAGGGTCTCCGGCGACGAGCCCCGCGATGCTCCCTCCCTCGAGAGACTTCGGCAGCGACCGGGGCGCAACCCGGGCCCATTCGCAGAACGTGGGGAAGAGGTCGTAGCCGATGATGGGCACGTGGCACCACGAGTTGGCGGCGACGCGCGGTCCGCGGATGATGAACGGCACGCGGACGCCCCCCTCC
>Ga0209189_1002656_pt1 | contig 12392 bp, 12 predicted proteins | sample C_130820_EF_Meta_FD_187308 | JGI IMG/M metagenome (GOLD analysis project Ga0209189, IMG submission 187308) | Freshwater microbial communities from Lake Croche, Canada to study carbon cycling - C_130820_EF_MetaG (SPAdes) (version 3) | ecosystem: Environmental > Aquatic > Freshwater > Lake...
TTTGGAATAATTGGCGGGTCTTGTTGTTTTGTCATCTTTTTTTTTATAAATTTGTCTAATGGATTTCCTACGCTAATCTTGCGCATTAATAGTTTATCTGCTTCAGTCTTCTCTTTTTGTAAAATTTCATTGTTTATTGGGTCATTGATTTCCTCTTCAAAGTCTTTATACTCTTCTTGTAAAATATCATTACTATCCACAGATTTGAAGTAATGAATGCATGTTTTAATATAGTTATTAAAACTATATTTTACATCTTGAAATACGCTTTCTTCGTGAAAACTAGGCTTAGATAGTAAATCTTTTGTTAAATCTATAATTCTTTTTTTATAAAACTTTTTATCTTGCCTGTTTACACTATTTATCGTCTTATTTTGCAATGCTCGACTATATTGCTCTTTATTCATTAAAAAATCTAATGTTATTTGATTAATCAAGTTATCACTCATGTATTATATATATTTACATTTATATAATACCATTTTAACATAATAAAATTTTAACATGACTTACTTAGTTGGAAAGGATTAGTTACCATTACCATTACCATTACCATTACCATCGCCATCACCATTGTTTTTGCACGAATTTGTTTGGATATCTTTTACTTGCGTTCTAGTTGAATTTAAAAATAGTCCATGCGCCAAATTTTCTGGGTTAGGATTAAATGCGTCAAATTTTTCTTCTCTGAATAACTCTGAAAATGGATTATTAATCATATCGCGAGGAATTATATCGTACTCGTATAAGTCACTTCCACTGCTTGGAACATAAACTGCTTGGCTACATTTTTGTAAAGCATAAATCTGATTCCTTAATTCCGATTCTGTGTTTACATTGGACGAATATCCAGACCAAGGAGATTGCGAATTTCCTGGATTAAAAACTCTATTTGTATTATAAGTTGGATAATTAAACGTTTTAACAGAAACTTCCTTTCTAGGATCAACTATTGGCATTATTGAATACTTTGTCGAAACAGATCTTGGTGTAAAATAGGGTTGCAAAACTTGGGAAGGAATGTTTCTATCATAAATTCTTGAATTAGTTTCACTATGTATTTTTGCTGAAAGATAATTATCGCAATCTTGATTACTCATTAATATAGCATAATAATAAAAAAATAAAAATAAATTTTTTGTATTAAAATATGTTTAAATTTTTTTGCTAGTCGCTTAAATTTAAAAATTGATATAAAGAATTGGTTAATAATTAAGTTAACAAATTAGTATGTGCGGAATTTTTGCAATTTTAAATGAAAATAGCCTGTTTACTAATTCTTTTATTAAAGAACAATTTGATAAGGGGAAAACCAGGGGGCCCGAGTATTCTAAACTAATAAATGTTGGAATTAATTTAACATTCGGTTTTCATCGCCTTGCCATAAATGGTCTTAATGATAAATCAAACCAACCAATTACAATTGATTATGTTACACTAATTTGCAATGGCGAAATTTATAATTACAAAGAATTATATGCTTTGATGAAAATTGTTCCCGTGACAGATTCAGATTGTGAGGTTATAATCCATTTATATAAACGTTACGGAATTGAACAAACACTCCAAATGTTAGATGGTGTATTTTCATTTATACTTTGCGATAATACTAATGTTGATTTAGAATCGGGAATAAATACAAAATCTAACAAGGTTTATGTGGCAAGAGATCCTTATGGTGTAAGACCTTTATATGTATTAAAAAATTCAAACAATAAAAACAATTTTGTGGGCTTTGCATCTGAGCTAAAGTGTTTATCAAGTTTTCAAAATGCGACAAATAATTTTGTAGTAGAGCATTTCGAACCTGGTACATTTTCAGAATATGATCTTCCATGTACCGCTTTAGCAGAATGGCAACCAATTAAAGAAAATAACTCATATCATTCAACTGGATTTAACTCAAATACTCAATATAGTAGTAGCCATTTTGAAATTTGTTACGGGATACAAAGCTATTTAATAAAAGCAATAGAAAAAAGATGCACCACTACAGAACGACCAATCGCGTGTTTATTATCCGGCGGCCTTGATAGTAGTCTAGTTACAGCACTAGTAAATGACTTTAGAAATAAACATTTGCCTGATTGTGAACCACTAGAAACTTATAGCATTGGTTTAAAAGGTTCGGAGGACTTAAAATATGCAAAAATCGTTGCGGATCACTTAGGAACGAAACACACAGAAATTGTTTTATCGGAAAAGGAATTTATTGATTCAATTCCAGAAGTTGTCAGAACTATTGAGAGTTATGACACTACTTCCGTTAGAGCGAGCATTGGCAACTACTTGCTTGGCAAATATATTTCACAAAATAGTAGCGCAAAGGTTATTTTCAATGGTGATGGCTCTGACGAATTATGTGGCGGATACCTGTATATGCATAAATGCCCAGACGCAATTGAATTTGATCGCGAGTCAAGAAGACTTTTAAAAGACATTCATAAATTTGATGTGTTAAGATCGGATAAATGTATTTCTTCGCATGGTCTTGAACCCAGAACACCCTTCTTAGATCGATCTTGGGTTCAGTATTATTTATCTATTGACCCAGAAATAAGACATCACGCTGAAAATGGCTTATCAGAAAAATATCTACTACGCGAGGCGTTTTCTAAAGAAAATTATCTTGGGCACAATCAGAAACCTCTTTTACCCGAAAGCGTTTTGTGGAGAAGAAAAGAAGCTTTTAGCGATGGTGTAAGTAAAACCACTAGGTCACTTTATAAAATTATAGAGGAGTACGTGGATTCCCTCCCCGAATTTGATGTTAGTTCAAATGGTTTGAAAGCGTCAACAAAAGAACAAAAGTTCTATAAATATATTTTTGAAAAACATTATCCGCATGCAACAAATATTGTCCCTTATTATTGGATGCCAAAATACGTAAATGCGACGGATGCCAGTGCGCGAACACTTGAACTATACAACGAAACATGATAAGCTGAAAAAAAGGCACTACGAGACAAGAAAAGATAAATTATTTGTTTAATATATGGGAAACAGAATAGCATTTTATAATTTGCAACACGGCGCGTTTACAATATTTATTATTATTATCTATGTTTTGTACGCAGTTTCTATTATAGGATTGTCAACAAAAGCACCAAAATACATTGAAACATTGGATGGTTATATTAAAATATACATTTGTTTATTTTTAATTTATAGATTTAATCCTTTTAGATCAAGTATCGAATTTACTGAATTAGATAGAAAAATTGTTTTTAGTGCAGGACTATTTATATTAACAACAACAACAATTAATAAAATTGTACTAACGTATTTAGATAATATTAGACATACTATTAAAGAAAAAGGAGATAAAATATTTAAGAACTGAAATATTTAACTAAATCGTTTCGTCTTTTTAGATGTTTTATTTCGAATAGATTGTTTTTTTTTGTTTGTTAAAGATTTACTATGTTGCTGGTCATTCCAGTTTTTATTGAAAAATGTTTGTAAATGAAACATGGTTTTTTTTGTTATAATTTCGTCAATTTCATATTCTTCTTTTGGTTTTTCAATATATTTATAATCGTATTGTTCCATATAATTTATCATAAAGTTTTCAAAGTCACCATCACTATCTAGTTTTTCTAATATATTGGAGTTTGAAAAACGTTGTATCATTTGATCAAAAGCAATATCATGTATGTAGGGGTTAACTTTTATATAATATATATTTTTGCCGCTCATTTCTGGATACAAAACGTCATCCAAAAAACAAATTTCAGTATTTGCAGGGAGTTTAGAACATTTTAATAAATCATTTATCGTTTTTTCGTGACTAGTTCTACAAAGTTCGTATTTTTTTCCATTTACCTTAAATGCTCCAATAATTTTATCAAATAATGGAAATTTTATTTTTGTTTCAAAGTAATGTTTGATATAAGACGCCCATTCTTTTGGACCTTGATTGTTTGTGTAAATTAGAACAGAATGACAAGCTCTTGTTTGTTTTTTATATTTTAAGTAACTTAAAATAGATAATATGTTTGGTCTAATAAACTCTTTAAACAAATCTAATACTTTATTAAATATGGATTGGTCTAATTCATAGTTTATATTTTTTGTTTTAATATAGGCATTTAGTGAATCCCAAAATATGCCTAACTCTGTAAAATATCCAAGAGTTTCATCTAAATCAAATACTACAATTTTTATTGGTTTCATATCTGTTATTATATATTTGTAAAATATAGTTTGCAAATATTTAACTTTATATTTTTTTTTGCATTTTTCATATTTTTGTTTCGTTTTTTGTGGATTTTTTAGGTTTTTGAGTTTTGCGCAACTTTTTTGAAAAGTTGCATTTTTTTTATTTGTATAGTTTAATAAAATAGATGAACTACAAAATAACCAACTCTGATTATAAAAAAATATTGCGTTTTTACGATGAACCATTACCTTTAAACAATAACGACTTAAAAAGCAAAGCAGAAGATATTTTAGCGTTAAAGTTGTGTAGTTGCATTAAAAAAGTAAACCCTTCTTTAGAGAAAAAGAGCGAACCTAAAGCAATTGGAATATGCACTCGGAGTATTTTTAATAATCGAGGTTTGACTCGAGGTAAATTTAAATGTTTAAAAAAGAGGTCTGTTTCGTTTAAAAAAACTCAGCGCTCTATTAAAATAAAAAAAAGTAAAACATCAAGAAAAAGGATGAACTAAAATACCAAATAAAAAGTATCATAGTATATATAGTAAATGACAAACTATCCATATTATGATATCATAATTGTTGGTGGTGGAATTGCCGGCTTGTATAGTGCATACAAAATAAAAAAACATTTTCCCAAAGCATCATTTTTAGTTTTAGAGAGAGATAAAAGATCATGGCTTGGAGGACGCGCAAATAATGTCGACTTTTATGGGGTTTCAGTTGTTACTGGCGCAGGCGTAATTAGAAAGAACAAAGACAAGTTGCTCATTGACTTATGCAACGAACTTAAAGTTAAATATAACGAATTTCCTGTTAAAAAGCATTATGCAAAAACAATTGAACCAATTGACATTGGAAAAATAATTGCTTATTTGAAAAAGGAATTCAGGGTTGACATTGATTCAAATAAAACATTCAAAGAATTTGCTCTTCCTATTTTGGGTGAACGCGTTTATAAGAATTTGCTTATTTGTTCTGCATATACAGACTATGAGAATGAGGACGCATATGAAACATTATACTATTATGGGTTTGACGATAATTATAAACCTTGGCTAGCATTAAACGTTTCATGGCACGACATTGTTGAAAAATTGGCGCATAAAATTGGCATCAAAAATATTAAAACAAGTGCAAATGTCGTTGGTGTTTATAAAATGGATGAATGTGGTTGTGGGTTTTTGGTTGAACTCGCCAATGGTAAAAAACTGACTTGTTCTAAAACAATTATTGCTACAACTATTAGTAGTGTTAAAAAACTTGTTCCTGGCGCCGATAAACCGGATAGCATTTACCAACAAATACATGGTCAAGTTTTTTTGCGCGTTTATGGTAAATTTTCAAAAGAATCGTCCGAAATTATGAGAGAAGCAGTTCCTACACAAACTATTGTTCCTGGACCATTGCATCGCATAATTCCAATGAATCCAGAAAAGGGCGTCTATATGATTGCGTATACAGATAATGATGGCGCTAAATTTTTCAAAAATAGCTTGGAAAATAATCAAGCAAATCGTGCGTTTTTTTGCGAAGTTCTTGAAAAGTCGTTGGGTTTAGAGATTGGCGCATTGCATTTGACCGCAATTAGAGATTTTTATTGGCCTATAGGAACACATTATTATGAGCCGCTTAAAGGACCTAATAAAAATAGACAGCAGTTTATTCGCGCTGCGCAAAATCCCGTGCCGTGTATGTATGTTGTTGGAGAGATGATATCTAGGAAGCAAGGTTGGACAGAAGGCGCGCTAGAAAGCGTAAACGCAATTATTTCCAAGTTTGACTGAATTTTTTATTTGTTTACTATATATATATATATATATATATATATAATGCGACATTATATAAACGAAGAGACAAAACTTCATGGGAATGGAGTCAAAATTGTACGTAAAGTCCATATCAAGGGAGGTAAAGGACATAAAAGTGTATCTCATTATAAACGAGGAAAGCATTTGTTTACTGCAAAAAAAGCTTTACAAAGTGGAGAAATAACGTTAATTAAAATTGGAAAGTTTATACCTGGTTTATTTAACGATTGTGGTTGTGGAAAGAAAAATAAAAATAAAACTAAAAATAAAACTAAAAAGAATCGCGTTAAATAATGATATAAAATTTACACCCTTTAAGATGCAAATTTTATAAACTTGTTTTTGTTCTATTTTGACAAATGATCGAGCGCGCTCAACAAAACAAGTTCTTGGTCGCTTAATTTTTGAAATATAAGATTTTCATCCATTTTAAGTTGAAAATGGTTATTTGCAAATCCTTTGCAAACTACTACAATTCCCGTATCTGTAACTTTTATATCGCATAAAATACCCCCTTTTTTTAATTGAAGATTATTTGGATCCGTAAGTGGAATCCAACGTAAATACGCACCATACTTTAACTCATTCATCTCATCAATATATTTATATATTTTCAATTTATCCATGTAATCGATTAAAACTTGTTTTGGCAAATGAATTTCTTTTAAAACATTGAAATTCATTTCTTTCAACTTAGCACTTGTAAAATTGAACAATCCTTCATTTTCTTCATTCTCCAATGCCTTTAACAATTTACTGGTATCCATGTATAATATATTGGGTTAATTTTATATGGATTTTGCTTTTACTTCGTTAAACCTTTCCAAAAGTTTGCTTTACCAATTAGATCCGCCAAACGATCCACCTAGCGCTTCATTTGCCGCCATTGGTCCCATCATTGTGCCACTATCCATCCCAGGGGTCGCTGCGCCAACTAAAGGTGTTTGCGGTCCTCCATACATTTTATTATAGTCCGGCAATCGTTGTTCCGCGCTAGCTACCGGTAAATTATTTATAGATGTTCCATCGGTGTAAGACTCTCTCATAGCCATTTGCGTAGACATTTGAATAGGATTTTGAGCTATAGGTTGTGATACTTTAATGGATCCTGAACCTTGTTTCCCCTTGCCCTTCTTCTTTTTATCATCCGCGCTTTTTCCTTCCCATAAATCAAACAAACGCTCTACAAGGATGGTTACCTTGTCTCCTAATTTAGTTTGCAAACTTAATATTACCATTAAAGTTCCAGTTATAATAAATATAATATTATGTTCGGGGTATTTAATACCACTATACGTGGGAACATAAGTAATAATTCTATTAATAAATATTAACCCAACAAATAAGACTACAATTTGCCCTATAACTTCTGCTAAAATTTCAAAGCTTCCTTTTTGATCATCCGCTTCGGGAACAAACTTTTGCATAACCTTATTTAATGCAACAATAGGAATAATAGCTAATAAAGAATATTGGATTACATTTAAAAACTCTGCTTTACCTTCATCTTCAAAATTGAAAACATGTTTTATAAAACTTTTTGATGATTTTAATTCTCCTCCTTCAAGATCCATATGATTTATAAAAAGAAATTAATATTTATAAAAAGAGAGATAAAGCTAAAGAACAACAATTAATATACAAAAATCTTTTATGACAGAAAATAAAGAAGAACAACAATATTTGGATTTACTTCAAGAAATTATTACTAATGGATTTAAAGAAACTGGGCGAAACGGCACTACTTTTGGTGTTTTTGGAAGGTCTATGCGCTTCTCTCTAAAGAACGGCATGATTCCAATTTTGACAACGAAAAAGGTTGCGTGGAAGACTTGTCTAAAGGAACTTTTATGGTTCATTCGGGGAGAAACGGATGCTAAATTATTGGCTAGCCAGGGCGTTCATATTTGGGACGGAAACACTAGTCGTGAATTTTTGAATTCTAGAGGGCTCACGCATTATCCAGAAGGCATGATTGGTCCAGGTTATGGTTATCAATGGAGAAATTACGGCGCTAGTTATAATTGTTTTACAGGAAAGCGAAAAACCGGAGACTCACTCTTTAAAGGTCACGATCAGCTTCAACAAATTATCGATCAACTAAAAAACCCTGAAACCCGTAATAGTAGGCGTTTAGTAATGACCGCTTGGAATCCCGCGCAACTAGATGAAATGGCTCTTCCACCTTGTCACATTATGTGCCAGTTTAATGTTCACGATGGTAATAAACTTTCTTGCGTAATGTATCAACGCTCAGTTGATGTCATGTTAGGACAGCCATTCAACATAGCGTCCTACGCAATGTTGACCCATTTATTAGCAAAACATTGCGGTTTAGAAGTGCATGAGTTTGTTCATTTTATGGGTAATTGTCATGTTTATGAAGAGCATATTGAGGGCGCCAAGGAACAAGTTTCGAGAGAACCATACAACTTCCCAGAGTTAAACATTTTACAAGTTAGAGATAACATAAATGATTACCAAGTGGAAGATTTTGAAGTTATTAAATATCAATGTCATCCTGCGATTAAATTTAAAATGATAGCATAAAATATTTAGTAAATGCGTCCATTACTTAAAAACAAATTGTTTATAATCTATATTAATGAGTAGTTCACGTTCTATTGCAGCCGCTAGACAAAGACGCGCAGGGGAAGCCCCTCCTGTTGCGCAAAGGGGACCTGTTACGTCAATGGGATCTCAACAAGCGTTCGCTCAACAACAAATGCAACAAAAACAAATGAGACAACCACAACAATTCACGCAACCACAACCACAACACCAACAACAAAAAAATGGCATACCTCCTGAAGCGCCACGCGTCCCAGTTGGAAAATTGTCTTTAGGAGATGCGTTTGCTTTAGTAACCATTCGTTTAGGTAGACTTGAAAGTATTATTCAAAAGTTAGAAGCTGAGGGTGTTATTGGTGAAAATGCGGCACCCAATTCATCAACAATGGAACACGATGAAAATATGAGATTGGTTGATGATACAGTTATTAGAAATATTATTGCTAGATTAGGTGATTTAGAGAAACAGAATAGTAAGTTGACTGCTCAACTTCAGGCAAAAGAAAGCAATGAAGGTTTAACTGAAGACAATATTGCAATGCTTGTAAGTGAAAGTGTTGGCGAAATTCAAAAGCAAGTTGATGAGCTTCAAAATCATATAAAAGAGAATTCTTTCGGGTTGTCTGCATATGAAGTAACAAGCATTGTTACAAAGCATCTAGAAGAAGTAAATGGTAACATTTCAAAACTGCAAACTGATCTCGTTTCTCTTAATAAGGGAATCGGAGCTGAAGAAGTTTCAACAACTATTGATCAAAAACTTGAGGAACCATTAAATCAAATTTTACAATTAAAAAACGACTTGCATACTCTTAACGTGGGCGTTTTTGAAGATATCGCTAATTTAAAAAGTCAACATGAAGCATTTCAAAATGAGTTGAATGAATTAAAAGATACAACAGATAATTCTCTAGAACAAGAAGTTGAATCTTCTGAGGAAGTTAAAGAGTAAAATTTGCATTATATAATTTTGATATATTGAATGATACTATAATATATTAAAAATATACCAATTATCTATTTTAAAATGAAAGAATTTGTTGATTTATATAACACATTTTTAATGAATCCTATAAATGTAAGTCTGAATGCAAACTATATTTATGAAGTTGCGAATAAATGTTTTGAACTTTCAAACAATATAACAATAAAGGAAAAAATTTTGATCAAAATGTTGTATTTGTATCCAGACGACCCCTTTCTTTATTATACGATGGGTACAATATTCAAAGGAATAGACACTGAAAAAGAATTAACTTGGTATAAATTGTCTTATTCTAAAAAGCCCGATTATCCGGATAACTTTCTTGCACTATGCAAACTTTTATTTGATATGGATCTTTCAAATCAAGTTTTTGAATTGAACAAGAATAACTTATTTGATAAATTTATGAAAGAACCAAGATTTTTGACTATATATGTGAGATGCAATTTCATTAAGTTAAATTATAAGGATGGAATCAAAATTTTGTTGGATTTAATAAAAATAAATTCATCCAAGTCTTGCATTACGGACTACGATAAAAATGAAAAATGGCAAAATTATCATGATGCTGGGTATGTTTTTTCAGCGTTGTGCGACATTGATAATTCATTAAAATATACGCAAAAGGCTTGCGATCTAGCGTCAAAGTTCAATTTACCTTTGGATAAAAAATTATTATCGTTTCAAAATCTATTATTTTATAATAATTATATTTATGCAGATCCAGATAAATTATATGATTTATATTTAAAAATAAATAATTATATTCCGGATTCTCCTATGTTTTCTTTTAACAATAGCATACATAAAAATAAAAAAATAAAGATAGGTTATGTGTCTTCGGATTTCGACTTTCATTCTGTTTCTAATTTTATATTTCCTATATTGAAAAATCACGACAAAACGAAATTTGAAGTTTTTCTTTTTTCTAATAATAAAAATGTTTGTGATATTTATAAACATTTGAATCTAAAAATTATTTATATAGTTGATATACTAAACAAAGAAGCGGCAAAATTAATAAATAGTCATTCTATTGATATTTTATTTGATTTAAATGGACATACTGTTTCAAACAGACTAGAAGTTTTTGCTTATCATCCAGCACCAATTCAAGTAACTTATTTGGGTTACCCTAACACAACTGGATTGAAATCCATTCAATATAGATTTACAGATAGTATAGCAGATCATCCAAATACAAAACAAAAATACTCTGAAGAGTTGATACGATTACCAAAGTGTTTTTTATTGTACGACACAATTCATAAGTTTACTATAAATCCTAGAAAAACCGGCCAAAAGATTATTTTGGGTTCTATTAATAAAGAAAATAAAACTAACTCCGATCTATTAAGTACGTGGAAAATTATTTTGGAAAAAGCTCCAAATACTATAATACTGATTAAAATAGAATCGCGTGACAATAAAGAAGAAAGAATGCAATTTTATATGGAAAAACTAAATATTACAAAGGATCGAATTATTGTATTAAATAAATTATCAGATCAAGATTATGAAAAAGTTTTTACTATGTTTGACGTTTTGTTGGATGCGTTTCCATACTCTGGAACAACAACAACATGCAATAGTTTATTTAACTCCATACCAGTTGTTACTTTGTATAATAAAGACTATCATATAACAAATGTTTCTAGTTCTCTGTTAATAAATAGCGGGCTTCCTGAACTTGTGGCAAATACAAAAGAAGAATACATAGATATAGTAGTAAATTTGGCAAATAATCCCGATAAAATAGAAAATTATAAACGAACAATTCGAGAGAAGTTTTTGAATTTAATGAACCCAAAAGTATTTATAAAAGATTATGAATCGGAACTAGTTAAACTATATAGTAGATATTTTGATAAAAATAAATTTACTGATCAAAATAAATGTATTGATGAAAATGATAAAATAGAAATAACACTTTCAACTAATTATATAATAGAAAACCAAAATCAAAGACAAAACCCATAACAAACACCAAAACAAAAATTAAAAAAGAATGTTTATATTTGCGGGTGTGTAAAAAATTGTGGCCAATTTTTAGAAAATGTATTCTTGAACATTTAGAGAATAATACGACTTTTTGATGATTATAAAATTATTATTGCTGAAGATAATTCAACAGATAACAGCGTAAATGTGTTAACTTTGATGAAAAAAAAATACATTATGGACATTATTAATGTTCCTGAAAATAACTGCCAGGATGATTTTACAATGCGCAGCAAGAAAATGTCCAACGCTAGAAATTCATTATTAAGACATATGAATTTAATTAATAATCCAGATTTTCAGTATTTTATTATGCTTGATATGGACGATGTTTCTGCAGGAACAATGGATACAGACGTCTTAAAATATTATTTAGATAAAGAAGTGCAAGTTGAAGATCTTTATTGTGGAAACTGGGATTCGTTGTCTTTTAATAGAAATCAATATTATGATATTTGGGCGTTGTCAATTGATCCTTATGTTTTTAGTTGTTTTCATTTTCCTGGAGAAATAAATAATGTAGAAGTTATTCGCGACTATATTAGTAAAAAAATAAATAAGATGCCTTATGATGAATTACTTGATTGTTATTCTGCATTTAATGGGTTTTCTATTTATAGAAAGCGTAAGTTTGAAGAATGCGTATATGATTGGCAAATTCGAAACGTAAAACAACTTGTATCCAAAGAGCAAATAGAAAAAAATGAAAAAGTTTTAGGCTTAAAGATGTCTTTAACTGATGTATGTCATCCATTAGTTAATCCTTTAACTGATTGTGAACATAGATACTTTCATATTTCTGCAATTAAAAAAAATAATGCAAAAATTAGAATATCTCCAATGTGTCTTTTTACGGATTAAAA
>Ga0209189_1002661_pt1 | contig 12383 bp, 17 predicted proteins | sample C_130820_EF_Meta_FD_187308 | JGI IMG/M metagenome (GOLD analysis project Ga0209189, IMG submission 187308) | Freshwater microbial communities from Lake Croche, Canada to study carbon cycling - C_130820_EF_MetaG (SPAdes) (version 3) | ecosystem: Environmental > Aquatic > Freshwater > Lake...
GTGCAGGCTGGCGTCGAGCAGCTGGTGCTCCCGCAACGCCGCAACCCGCCGGCTGACCGTGGATTGATCGCAACTCCACCGGCTCATGAGCTCAGCCGTGGTCAGCAGCGGAGTCAAACCAGCCCGAATGCGTGGACCCAGCCATTCGGCCAGCTCCAAGCAGTCGAGCAGGGTTCTCTCCTGGATGTATGGCCGCCGGGCCAGCAACGAGCGCACAAGATCGCTCACCCTTCCCCAACCTCCAGCGCTCGCCTCAGAGTGGCCAGGCTGATCGCGTTGAGCCCAGCCCTGCCCAGCATCTCCTGCTGGTGGGCCAGCAGCGCCAGCACACGAGCGCGCTCGTCCTGGCGGCCCTGGTCATAGGCCGCGGCGATTGCAGGCGCCCCAGAGGCGGCCTCGAGGGCCGCTGCGGTCTCCCGCTGCGTGAGCTCCACTTCGGCTGCGGCGGTTTCGATGAGTTGCTGCAGGTCGTGCCGAATGCGCTCAAGGGTTGATTCGGTCATGCCTGCTCCTCCGCACCGCGGCAAAGGAACTGGCAGGCGTCCTGCAGGGTCAAGGGCCGGCCGGCCTGCTGCTCGAGCACGATCAGCTCGGCGGCTGTGTGCAGCAGCAGCACCTTGCAGGTTTCGCCTTGCCAGTGATCGCTGTGGCCGGCCATGTACAAACCCTCGGCAAGAGCATGCACGGTGCGGCCCAGAAGGCTGTCGGTGGCATTCATGGCCGCGGCTCCCGGATTGTCCAATACGGCGCGCCGGTGGTGGGAAGCGCGCTGCCATCGGCTTCGCTGGCGCGCTTGGCCTCCTTGAGCTGGGCTTCCAGGCCGGTGACGGCGGCAGGGTATTTCCAGGAACGGCGGCCGACGATCCAGGTGAACGACCAATCGTTGTGGCTGAAAGCTGGGTCCAGATCACCGGACTCCACGCGCTTGGTGAGTTCGTCCTGAATGGCGGCCAGGCTGGCCTCCAGGCGCTTAGCGGCGGCCTTGATGTCAATGGCGTGCTGAAGCAGCTCGTCGGTGTCCATCAGGCCGGGTTCGGCCTCCACAGTCTGAGTGAGATGGTCAACCATGGCTGATCACTGCGGCAAAGAAGGCAGTGAAAGCAAGCCAGAGCGCCAGATCGCCAAGGCGTTGGCTGCGGGAAGTGGGTGCGTGCATGTGAATTGGGTGGGTCGGCTCAGAACTCCGACCCTGCGACCTTAGCCCGCTTCTAAGCTCAGCGGCAACCATCAGACAAACCCAGGCTCAGAGTCCCGAGCACGCCAGGTGGCCCAGGCCCCAGCCCACGCCAGCAGGCACTCAGCGCGGGAATACAGCGGGCTGAAGGTGGTGCTGCCAGGCCGGGCCCAGATGGTCTGGCCGTAGTCGTACCAGTGGCCGTGCGTGGCCTCCAGGGCCATGTAACCGCCAATCTGTGCCCGGGTGTCGTAGGTCGATCCGTTTTCGCCGAGGGTTTTTAAGTCGGCCAGGATGCGCCGGCCGCTTTCGTCGATGTAGGCAGTGTCGAAGGTGCCGGCCACCCGGCGCCGCAGGCAGCAGGTGGGGCGCTCGCTGGCGATGATCTGCAGCTGGTCCCAGCGCTCATGGGTGAGCAATGGCGCGATCCAATCGGAATGGTCGCCGTGCAGCAGGCCGATCATCTCGTCGGAATCACTGTCCTGGCTGGGCTGATCGCTGTGCTCCAGCAGCAGGAACAGCTCCAGGGCCCTGTGGGTCTGATTCCCGCGCGGCTCCCAGCTGGCGCGCGTGGCCTCGATGCGCTCCATGGCGTAATCGCTCTTCAGGCAGCCGATCACGCCGGTGACGCTGATGGGGAACTCCACCTCGCCCAGCCAATAGCGATGCTCAGGGTCGCGCCGGTGAAGGCCGGGGATCGGGGGTAGCCAGGTGGTTGGGGTGGGCATGGGTGGTAGGGGTGGTGTTCAGAGTTGGGAGGCTGAGGCTCTCACGCGCCCGGACAGACCGGACAATCCGGCCAACCAGTCGTGCCAATGGGTCTCAGTGTCCGGAGCGTTTTCGGACAACCCGGACAAGGTGCATGCCCTATTGCTACTGTCCGGCTTGTCCGGCTTGTCCGACATTTTCTAGAAGGGGTCAAATCCATTGCTATCACTGGTTGGCTCGCTTGTCCGGGTTGTCCGAAGTGTTTCACCCGAGGCGATTTTGTACGTTGACTCCGTCCCGGCCCTCATCGATTCAGCCAGGCCAAGCTCCACCAGGCGGCGCAGCGAGTCGTCAACCCGGCGCGCGTCCTTGTCCCGCCCGCGCTCGCCCCATTCGATCTCCAGCGCTTCGCAGACCTGCCGGCGGGTCATCCACTGGCCAAACTCCTCCAGGGCGTCCAAGGCCTCGCGCTGCTGCAGGCTGAGCCGCTGCTGCTTCCTGGCGTCGTCGGCTGCATTCTTGGCCGTCTCCTGCCATTTGGCAAAGGTGCCGACCTTGTGAAAGCGACCGCTGCCAGCGGTGCCGCTGATCACCAGATCAAAGCCCTGGCCGCTGCGGGCCTCGCGCACGATCCGGCGCTGCGGGGCGTCTTTGATTGGCTTGCCGTTCTGGTCTGGGATGTAGTGCAACGTGATGATCGTGTTGGCCGATCCGGCAATGGCGTTGTGGCCGCTCAGGGCCTCGGTGCCAATCAAGCCATCGGCCTTGTTGCAGTGATGCACCACCAACAGCGAGCCGCCGGCATCAATCACCGCCGCCTTGAGGTCGTAGAGGATCGCCCCGATCTCCGGGTCGTTCTCGCCGTGCTGAAGCGATCGTCCGATGGACCGCAGGCTGTCGAGGATCACCAGGGCGCCGGGGCTGGCCTTCACCGTGTCGAGTAGGCCATCCATGTCCGACTCGGTGAGCCTGAAATGCCGCGACCACAGCAGGCCGGGATGCCCCCAGATCCCGAGGGCCTCCAGCATGTCGGCGCTGTCGCCGTCGGCCTGGTCGTCGGTGACCAGCACCACGGGCCGAGTGCCGTCGGGCTTGTTGTCAAGGATCTCCGTGCCGTTCAGCACGGCATCGGCGATCGCCAGCGCAAAGCGGGTTTTGCCCACCTTGGCCCTGCCGCCCACGATGCTCATGTCTTCGGCGGGGATCAGCCCATCAATCAGCCACCGCACCCGGGGGCGGTCCATCGCCATCCGCTGCTCAGCGGTGAGCGGCTCAAACTTGTGACCCTGCTGAGCGTCCTTGGCCTCCAGCACCCGCTGGGCGATTTCCTGGCGGTTGATGAACTTGCCCAGGCCCAAGGCCTCGACCGCCTTGAGCAGCCGCACCCGGCGAGTCAGGCTGTTGCGCTGCCGGTGGGATTCCGCCTCCACGCAGCGATTGAAGCAGGCCAGGCGACGGGTGAGCGATAGCTGTTTCTGGCCGCTGGGCTGTTTCTTGGTGTCCTTGGTCTTCGGCTTGTCGGGCGGCGGTGGGTCGCTTGGCGGCGCCGCCTTGGCAGCCTCCTTCGCCGCGGCCGACTGCTCAGCCTTGGCCAGGCTGTGGTGCTTCGCCCTAGCTGCGCTCTCAATGGATCGCATCTGATCCGCCGTGCTGCCAGGGGCGTCGTCGATTGATCCACCGACGGGCAGATCAGGCCAGAGCTCCTCGGCGTGCAGCGCCAGCAGGGGCAGCCCAGCCAGCGCCGCCGCTTCGGCCGCCTGCGCCGCCCTGGTGCGGCCGGTGTCGTCGTTGTCGGCCAGGTAGACCAGCCCGGGCGTGCCCTCCAATGCCAGGGCCTCGTAACGCTCCCGGACCTGCTCAACGCCATGGGCGTGCCCTGGCTGACTGATCGCCACGAACCCAGCCGCCGCGGCCAGCTCGGCGCACTTCTCGCCCTCCACCTCGAGGGGCCAGCCGGTGGTGGTCAGGCAGTCGTCATGGTTGAAGGTGTACCAGGGCTCAGGGCCTGAGCCATCCACCCACCGCCCATCCACCAGGTGCTGGCAGAAGAAGCGCTTGCCGCCATCCGGCAGCGGCGCCCGGTTGACCCGCTGGGTGGGGCTGTAGCTGTAGGGACTGCCAGAAGGCTCCCGAGGCTCGGCCAGCCGCGCCAGCGTCGGCGCCTGGGCTGGCATCGCGGCGGGCTTCGGTGGCGGTTCCGGCTCCCGATCCGGCGGCGGGTTGAACTCAATCGGCCGGCGGGTGTCGCCCATCCGTGGCTTGTGCAGGGTGAAATGCCCAGCCCTGCCGTCCTTGGTGTTCTTGGTGAAAGCCCATGGCTGGTCATCGCCCAGGCCGCGCACCACGTCGCCGGGCCTGTAGTCCTTGGGGTGATGGCAGATCACCTCCAGGCCGTCGGGGCTGGTCCTGCAGTCGCGGTCCTTGGTCCTGCCGCACACGGGGCAGGGATTGTTCTTGCCGCTGGGGAACAGGCGGCGTTCGCCGCTCATCAGCCTTTCTCCGGCTCGGCAGCCTGAGTGACAGGATCCGCCGCCATGGCCTGCTCAAGGGCCAGGATCACGAGGGCGTTGAGGGCTAGGCCGCGCTGGGTGCGCTGCGCCTTGAGCCATGCCAGCTGGGCCGCCGTGGGCCTCACGCTGATCGGGTGCCGGTGCATTGACAGGGATCGGTGTTCTGAGTCAATGTAGCGAGAGAGAATCCGGCTTGCTACTCTGAGCCTCAACCGACCCGCACCTATGCCGACACCCATCCCAGCGATCCAAACAGAGGCCTTTGGCTGCCTGTTCAGGAGCCGCCTGGAAGCCCGCTGCGCCGTGTTCCTGGAGGCCATGGGCCTGCGGTGGGATTACGAACCAGAGGGCTTTGAGCTGCCGTCAGGGCGTTACCTGCCCGACTTCAAGGTTTACAAGGAAGGATGCCCGGCTGGGTATTACTGGATCGAATGCAAAGGCGGCATCCCGACCGACCGGGAAGTGCAATTGGCGCGTGAGTTGGCCAAGGCCACAACGGCTTGCGTTGTGTTTTTCCGTCAGCCGTTCTTCCAGCTGATGCGGGAGCAGTGTGCCAGCACTAAGGAGTTTTATGAAAGTGATTTTTACAAATCAGTTGCTCCACTTTCAAAGTTTAATGGAGAGGTAACAGATCCCTGGTATCTTAATTGCAAAGATCTTGCTTCATTGTTTGGCGATCATCACTGGATGCAATTTTGGGACCGGCATTCAATTGCCGATCAGGATTTAGTGAAGCTCGGCTTTGACATGGGATCGGCTGAGCCCTGGTGGCCGCTGAGCAAGGCAAGCAAGGCTGCCACGGCAGCGCTGAGCGCCCGCTTCGAGCACGGCGCTAGCTGGGATTGATCATGCTTTGGGCAAACACCGAAACCGGCAAAGCCACCGCATCGCCAGGGGCATTGGGCACCTGCCCATCCTGCGGAGCTGGCCTGATTCCAAAGTGCGGCAGCATTGTTTCATGGCATTGGGCGCACAAGTCGTGTGATTGCGACAAGTGGAGCGAGCCGGAATCCCAATGGCATATCAACTGGAAGAGGCAGTTTCCGCCGGACTGGCATGAGCTAGTCATAGGGCCACATCGCGCCGACATTGGCACAGAGCGTGGAGTTATTGAGATTCAAAAGTCCTCGATCTCAGCCGACGAAATACAGGAGCGGGAGGAGTTTTATAAACGGATGATCTGGGTTGTTTGGGCTGGAGATTGGTGCTTGGATCCGATCCTTGGATGGCATAAAAACAATTACGAAAAAATTGAAAAACCACCGATTTTAAATGGAAATCTGTTTGACCTTTTAGGTTCCTGGGAAGAGCCAGAAGAACTTAAGCAATACCACAAAAGACAAGTTATATACGCAAAAACCGCCAATGACAAAAGGCCACACTATCGGTGGTCTCCTCCTAGAAAATCATGGTTTGCAGCACAAAAGCCAATCTTCCTTGATTTTGGCGGTTCGTATCTTGGCAGGGTAAAAAAGATGTACACAAACGGACCTTTTTATTTAACTTGCGAAAGGTTTTCTAAGCAGTCGCTTATTCATCGTTGGACCGAAAGACTTAAGCCGCCATGACCCCCTCAGCCTCCCAACTCCAATCCCCCCCCCCTAACCCCTTGGGCCTGCCCCGCCAGCACGGCAGCGCTGTAAGCCCCACGGTCACCACCCACCATCCACCAGACTCCCATGCCTGATTCACCACCCCCCGAAACCCTTGATTGGCTGCGCCAATGCGCCGCCGCTCCAGGTGCCCGCTGGCATCGAGCGCTTCTGGCTGAGGTTGAAGGCCAGACGCCGCCTGAAATTGAACCCATCCCTGCGGAGGGTTTGGCCTGGCTTCAACAAAGCGCCCGCGTTCACGGCGCCACTTATTCTCAGGTTCTTCTTCATGTGTTGGAGAGAATTGAACTCCTGGATAAGGACTCAACCGAGCAATTTCAGAGCAACCGGTTCACTTTTGAGGCGATCGTCAGGCGGCTGGAGAGGCTGGAGGCTACGCAACAGCACGACACTCTTTTGATTGGCGGCCCCGCTCAGCCCGCCACGCACGCCCCGCACGCCGATTGCCCTGCTTGCGAAGGGTCGCCATCGGTGCCCAACAGCCCGTGCCACGTTTGCGGGTTGTCCCAGCCCACCCCGCCGGAGCCGGTGACGCCTGTTTCTGACAGTAAAATGGCCGCTTACAATCATAGGGCGGCGGCACGTTTCGCGGAACTTGATCGCCTTGAAAAAGCCATTGACTTTAATTCGTGTGGTTGGGAATTAACTTCCGAAGGGGAGCGGTGGAAGCGGCTCATGGCTGAGCAAGGACAAGATGAGTACGAGATGGGGCTATGACAATTTCCAAAAAAACGCTGGACCGACTAAAAGAATTTGCTACAGACGGCGACAGCTGTGCAACTGCATTGCTGCACCTGCTGGAGCGGGTGGAGGCGCTGGAGCAGCGGCCGATTCCCGGCACCGTCGAGCTGGCTACCCCCACCCCCGAGGCCGCCCCGGTCGCCACGGATGAAGAGCTGTATCAGCTCGCCTACAGCATGCCTTCGTCTACTGAACTGCGGCGGCTTAGGCGCTGCTACGACCTCGGCCGCCAGCACGGCGCCGCCCAGCCCCCAGCCGCCCAGCCTGCCCCGCCAGTCGATGCACGCGATCCAAAGTGTGTTGAGCGCTGGCCTGATTGTCACAGCGAAGGCTACGACTCGCGCTGCTGCCGGTTTCCTAAGAGTTGCAGTTGTGGCGGTGCCCCCCCAGCCGCCCAGCCCACCCCGCCCGCCCCGCCCGCCGCGCCTGCTGGACTGTTGGCACGGGTAATGCTGGCCATTGACGGAATCAACGACCTGGAGATAGAAGCCCGCGCCGCGATCCGCGAGGTGGCGGCGTGGCTTGATCAGAGCGGGCAGCACGGCTGCTCGCTGTGGCTGCGTGAGGAAGCCGATCGATGAGCACCCCCCTCTCCCCCGCCGCGCAGGCTGTCTGGGACGCCTGGAACGATGCCTACGAAGCCCAAGGACCACTAGAGGACATGGGCCAGCCCCTTGCCGCCGCCTTCCGCGCCGCTGCGGATCGAGCTGAAGACCTGATTGGCGACACGGAACACCCGAAGTTCACGGAAGGTGTTCTTGCTGCAGCGCATTTCCTGGATTTGATCGCCGCCGAACTGGAGAGGGCCGATGGCTGACCACTTCGACGAGCCCCAGGGCGAGGCCCGCAAGTCCGCCGAAAGCGCCAGCAAGCCCCGCCTTGATCTGCTGCCACCAGCGGCAATGGAAGCCATCGCGGAGGTGCTGACCTTCGGGGCCAACAAATACGGCGCCAACAACTGGTGCCGAGGTGCCCGCTGGGGCCGTTACTACGCCGCCCTGCTCCGGCACCTGTTCGCCTGGTGGTCCGGCCAAGATCGTGACCCTGAAACCGGCTTAAGCCATCTAGCCCACGCTGGCTGTTGCCTGGTGTTTCTGATGGAATACCAGCGCAATGGCTGGGGAACGGATGACCGATTCCGAGGCCCCGATGGCGACCAGTTCCTGAAGGGCGACGGTGATGCCTGACCCCATCGATCCCCCCGCCCCACCCAGCCGCGCCGCTCTGGCGGCCGTGCTGGTTCAGGCTGGGGAGCCTGATTGCCCGTTGCTGGCCGATCACCCGGTCAGCGATGCCGGTGGCAGCCAGCGCATCGACCTTGCCAACGGCTGGCGGCTGAGCCTCTGGTGGCACCCAGGCCCGGAGCTCGCTCGCCTCTGGGCCGCCACGGCACCGGATGGCGGGATCTGGAGCTTTGGCTGCGATCGCTGGCCTGATTGGTTGGCCGGGCCTGCGGCGGTGGTGCTCGAGCCGCTGCGCCACCTGCTCACCGATGAACAGCGCGAGCAGCTGCAGCAGCGCCTGCTGGCCTGCAGCTGCTGGCCGGAGCCTGACCCGTTGCCAGAGCCTGAACCCCCGACCATGGCCGAGCTGTTCCCCGAAGACGAGGCATGGGCCAGCTGATCAGCACTTCTAGCCTGAGCTGCAACGACAGCCCACGTTGGAAACAAAGAGCCGCGGCCGACTCCTAGTGCGCCAAATCCTGGAGTATCCGCCGAGCGTCACCCATGCCCAGATTGCCGCTGAGGTGGGCCTGGGCCGCGAAACGGTGAGGCGCGTGCGGTTTGGCGAGCGCTGGGCCGACGAGGCGCCAGAGATGGAGCGCATGGAGCCCGATCAGGCCCGGCGCCTGTGTCATCAGTGCGTGCACTGGGACAGCCGCGACCAGACGAAGCAGCACATGCAGCTCGGCCGCTGCGGCCTGGGGATCCCCGAACCGCTGCTTGAGGGCCTGGCCTGGGCCAGGGGGTGCGGGGCCTTTACTAGGAAGCAGGCTCGCAGCTGATCGACACGCCGCCGTCTGGCTCAGGCTTGAGCCGCAGCCAGATGCCACCCAGGCTCTTGGGCATCACGATGCGTTCCACCGCCCAGCCGCCACCGCCTTCGAACTCCTCTTTGTAGGTGCCAGTCTGAAGGTGCCAGCGCTGCTCGATGCGTTGTCGGCCGCTCTGGCCCAGCCGGTAGCAGGGATGGCTCACGATGCTGCGTTCGTGGTTGTGGCCATTCACCAGGATCGACGCATCCGGCGCGATGGCGGCATAACGCCCACCGCCCATGGTGCCCTTGGTGATGATCCCGCCCCAGGCGCCATGATGAAAGAACAGCGTCGTGCGCCGGATCTTCTCTTCTCGGTTGGCGCCAGCCATGAAGAAGCTGAACCAGATGAAGCCTTGGTAACGCATGTGCTCGCACGGCGAGCCATAGCGGTCGCGCATCAGGCGGGTCAGGTTGCCGAGGGGGTCAATTTCGTTGTGGCTGATGATCGCCGTCTCATGGTTCCCGTCGCTCATCATCAAGATGGTCTGCGCGAACGGCTTGAGCCATTCAGCAGCTTCATCAAACACCAGATCAAAGTAATTCGATCCCAAGTGCTCCGGCCTGATGCTGCTCTTGCTGGCGCGCCGATCGCGCTTGCCATTCATCAGGTCCAGGACATCACCAAACATCAGCGCATGGGCGCCGCGGCCTTGGGCCTGCTTGAGGTGCTTGCGCAGGAGTTCTCGATCACACTTCGGGTTGTCAAGGTGGATGTCTGAGCAGAGCAGGAACTCATGGGGCTCCGCCCGCTGGTAGGGGATGCGGATCTCCAGCAGCTCAGGGCTGTGGCGCAACAGCCTGATCTTCCTGGGTTGTGCCATAAGATCCCGCCGACCCCTGCAGGCTAGGGATCTCAGCCTTCCTAGGCTGGTCCTGTGGGTGCTGCATTGCCCCGGCTGCTCTACGGGCCGGGGTTTTTTGTTGCATCATCCACGCTGCGCGTTGCTGCGGATGTGCTACTCATGGGGTGGGCCGGCGGCGCTACGAACGCCCCGACCCGTGACCGATCCACACCAAGAGTGAACCGATGACTCCAGTTTCCCACGCATCCCCCGCCGATCGTCCGCCCGTTGCTGAGATTCTGAGCAGCGCTGTCCAGGAGTACATGGGCGAGGCGGCCACCGACGCCGACGAGGCCGCCAGGCGCTTGCGCCACTTGATTACCGGTGAGCGCGAATGGCATGGTCTGGGCGCTGATCAGTGGATCGCGCCAGAGCCGACCGCCCGAGTGCTTGGCCTGGCAACACAAATCGAGCAGCTGGCTGCTGAGATGCGCAGCCTTCAGGCTGAGCTGCTGCAGAGCTGACACCAGGATCCGTGCGTTATCGGCCCCGCCCGGGGCCTTTTTTATGTGACCTGTAAACCACTAAGGCGAGCCTGCGTGTCTACCGGCATACAATCCGGCGCATGGGAAAGCTCCACATCGGCTACGGCAGGGTCAGCACCGACTCAGGCGAACAGCTGAGCGCGCTGGATGGGCAGCTGCGCTGGCTCCAGGGGCAGGGCTGCGAGCCGATCCTCCACGATGTGGAGTCGGGCTTGAACGTGGACCGAGCCGACTATGGCCAGCTGCTGGCCCTGATCGCCTCCGGCCGGGCCGGGGTGGTGCGGGCCACCCGTGCCGATCGGCTGGGCAGGGATGCGGCCGAGCTGGTGCGGCTGGTGCAGGGCTGCGACGCCGGCCGGGTCACCGTGATCACCAGGGACGATGGGCAGCTCAGTGCGCGCACCGCTGAGGATCTGGTGATGCTCTACCTGCGCGCCGCCATGGCGCAGGGGGAAAGCATGAAGATCAGCCAGCGCGTGAATGCGGGTCTTGCGCAGGGTCGATCCATCGGGAAGCCCATGCGCAAACCCTGTTGGGCATACCAGCTCCGCGCCGATCGACTCGCGCTGGAACCGCACCCCGTCGAGTTCGGCAAGGCCCAGCGGTTCATTCGCCACCTGCAGGAGAACCGCTGGCGGATGGCCACCACCCTGCAGGAACGCCGCGACCTGGCGCCGTTCAGCAGCTGCCGGGGTGTGCGGGCCTGGTTGCTGAACCCCACGTTGCGCGGTGGCATCGGTTACCACCAGCGCGCCAACCACACCTATGAAGCGATCACATGGGGCCGCCACCAGGCGCTGCTCAGCCATGCGCAGTTCAGTGAGTTTGAGCGCGTGACCAGCGCCAACCGGCTGCTCTGGGGGCACAACTCCACCACAATCCCCCGGTTGCTGACCGGGCTGTGCGAATGCGCCGAATGCGGTTGCCGGCTGAAGTACATCGGCGGCAGGACCATCTCGAGCCTGAAGTGCTCAGGCACGCTCTGCAGCCAGCTCTACAAGGGCACCCGGGAAGACGTGATTGTGCGCTATGCGATCCAGCAGCTGAGCCAGCGTGCAGCCGAGCGGTTGGCGGCCAGCGTCGGCGCCGAGGAGCCACCAGAGGCGCGGGAGCTGCGCCAGAGCATTGCCGCCCTTGCCGCCCTGGGGGATCCCGACCTGGCAGGTGTGATCGCGGCAAAGGAGCAACGCCTCGAGCTGCTGCTGCAGCGGCCGGCGGTGGATGACGGATTGGCCAGGCGGATCAGCGACCCGCGCTGGTTTGATCTGGCGACGACCGACGAGCTGCGCGAGATCCTGCAGGCACTGGTTGAACGGGTGACCGTGACCAGGCAGGAACCGACGGCCATTCGCCTGCGGCTGTAGCTGCGTCATAGCGGGCGGTGATCGCCAGCACGATGGCGCCAAGATCGGGGGCGGGCCTGGTCATGCTCAGGAGTCTGAGCCCAGCGGCGCCACCGCGTCAACCTGCAGCAGTTTCGATGCTGTTGCGCTGATGGTCGGAGTTCCCAGTGGCGCCAAGCCAAGTCAGGACCTTAGGGTTGTGGCACCACTTACCCAGGATCGCGACCATGAGCACCCGTGAACAGATCCGCAACACTCAGGCCGAAGCCGCCATTGCCTTCGGCGCCATGCTGCGCCGCTGGCGCGAGCGGAACGGCTGGACCCAGTACACCGCCGCCGAGTGGGCGAATCAGGCTGCCAAGCCGTTTGCCACCCTGCCCCATAGCGGCCTGAGCGAACTGGAGACAGGCAGAACCAAACACCCGCGCGCGCCGCTGTTCCTGTACCTGGGCGAGATGAACGCCAGGGTTGCCGCCGGCGATTACAAGGGGGTGAGCGCTCGCAAGATCCTCGACGAGCTGACCGGCAGCAAACCAATTTGCGATCAGGCTGGCCAGCCATGGGGCCCTGCGGCGTTCTGGGAATGTCATGCCGGGATTCGCCCCATCCCCGACTGGCTGCAACCCAAGCCGCTTTCGCCGTTCCCAGAGCTCACCCAGCAGGCCGCCACCGACCTGGGCGATGACTGGCGCGAACAGGTGATCGAAGTTGGCGCGGCCCACAGGCTGCGCCCGCTCCAGGCCATGGGGCAGTTTGCCCGCGTGGTGCCTGCTGCTGCCCGTGAGGCGGTTGAAGACGGCCTGGCCGGTGGCTTCACCCCTGAGCTGCTGCAGCCCTGCTGGAACCCTGAGGAGGGCGAATGGGCCGTGGTGGGTTGGATCGGTGATTGGGCCGCGGCGTTGGCCGGCCGGAGTGCCACCCAATCGGGGG
>Ga0209189_1002663_pt1 | contig 12378 bp, 10 predicted proteins | sample C_130820_EF_Meta_FD_187308 | JGI IMG/M metagenome (GOLD analysis project Ga0209189, IMG submission 187308) | Freshwater microbial communities from Lake Croche, Canada to study carbon cycling - C_130820_EF_MetaG (SPAdes) (version 3) | ecosystem: Environmental > Aquatic > Freshwater > Lake...
CGGATCGCCCGGCTGCATCCATTCCCCCTGGTGCGGAAACACCTGCACCACCACGCCGTCGAGCGGTGATTTGATCAGGCGACGCTCGATGGAGTTTTCAGCGGCATCAACCTCGACCGCCTTCGAATGTGCCGCCAGCCCCGAGACCTTCTTCTCGAGCTGCGCCTGCTCAATCTGGAGTTCGCTCTTCTGTTCGTTGAGCTGCAAACGGTTGAGTTCGACCCGGGTCACGCTGCCGGGCACCTTGCGGTCTGACTCGGCGGCCTTCTCGAATTCGATCTGGGCGACCTTTTCGGCGGCCACGGCATACCGCACGTCCACGTCGCTCTCCGCCTTGGCGACCGCCTGGTCGTGCTCGGCCTTCGCCTTGCGTTGCTCCATCTGCGGCTGATTGTCGTCGATCTTGGCGATCAGATCCCCCCGCTTCACGACATCACCCTCGCGGGCCAGCAGTTCCTCGAGCACGCCAGCCTCGCGGGCCGGCACCTTCGCCTCCTCCATCAGCGAGACCAGGCAACGCTCGAGCACCGGCTCGCCATCGGCGGCGCGGGCGGTGGACGAAGCCAGCACCGCCAACGCGATCAGCAGATGCACAGCCGACCTCACGGCGCGCAATCCGGTCTCTGATTCCACCCGGAGTCCCCCGGCTTCCGCCGGGGGCTTTTTGTCAACCAGCGTGCCCGGCCCTTTAAGAAGCCCGGAGCGGAAGCGATGGGACACCGTGAGCATGCCGCGAGCCATGCCACCGTCATGAGTGAGGCATAGCCGCCGGTCGACGTTCCTGGCCTCGCAACCGGAGCGGAAGCGATGGGACACCGTGAGCATGCCGCGAGCCAGGCGGCCCCGTGGGGCTCGGGCATCCAGACCAATCGAGCAAAGGCTTGTCATACGGGCTCCCTACCAGAGTCGGAACAGAATCTGCGACTGAATGAACGCCAGCACGTCGTGAAACCAGACATAGCCCAGCGGACGCTTGCCGCAGGCGATTCGAGCAGTGACCGTGGCGCCAGCACCCAACTCCTCTTTGTCGTGCCGTTCGGGGTCGATCGTCACCCGCACAAGCACGGTGTTGCCCGCCTCACCGCGAACCTCCGCCTGCTCGTGAATTTCCTTGACGGTGCCGTAGTGCCGGGTGCCGGGATCCGTGGCCAGGATGTAGTCGACCGTCAACTCGCGGCCGGACTGCTTCGCGGCCAGAGCCGCCCGGTTGATGTGGCCCACGCGGTCGTCGGGCATGTGCACCTCGAGTTCCCACGGGCCGGTCTTGTCGGCGATGCTCATCAGCGACTGCCCCTTCTCCACCGGGCGGAGCGTGAGCCGGTCGCGAACCTGCCAGGTGACGATCACGCCATCGATCGGGCTGCGAACCTCGAGATCGAGCTTTTTCGTCTCGTAGAGCTTCCGCTGCTGTTCCAGGCTTTCGATCTCACGCTGCAGCTGGGCCGCCCGACCGGCGAGACGGGTCTTCTCGTCGGCCGAAATCTTCTTGTCTTCCAGGAGCCCCCGACGTGTGGCGACAAGCTGCTCCTCGCTCGACGCCTTGCGGCCGAGCACGTCGGTGAGGGCCACCTCCAGGTCGGTGTTGCGAAGCGTTGCCAGCAGCTGCCCCTGCTTCACGCCGGCACCGTGCTCCAGACCCGATTCCAGCTTCTCCACCACGCCTTCGATGCCCGCGAACACGTCGCGGCGATGAACCGGCTCGAGTGTTCCCTTCCCTTCCAGCCGCAGTTCGGCCGGAATGAGGATGAGGGCCGCCAATGCCGCGAGCGCCGACAGTGCCGCCAACACCGTCCGCGGGAGGTTGCGGGCCGTCGTCAGAACCCGCGACTTTCCCATCAGCTCGATGAGACCGTAGAGTGGCAGGCTGGTGTGCGTCAGGGCATTGGAAAGAGCCACTTTGCCATGTTCGGCCACGAGATCGACGCGGGCCCGCTTTCCATCGTCGAAACTACTCGACGAGAACCATTCCGCGACGAGCGCCCCGATCGGCTCCGGAGCGACACGCGGCGCAGCCTCTGCCTTCGCAACCGCCACCGCATCGACGCCGCCCGCTTTCACCACAGGCGTGGGTCGTGGCTTCTCCAGTGGGATGATCGCCAACGCCGTGGCGTGGGATTCGTCGATGTAATGTTCCAGTTCCTCCTCGATCTGCGGCGGCAGTTCGGCCGCAGAATCCGGGTGCCAGAGGGGATCGCCGGCCGTGGCCACCACGCGAACAAGCGCCTCGATCGCCTGGACGGCCGAGGCCCGTCGTTCTACCGATTCCTGACCGCTCACCGCTTCCAGTCGCAGCTTCCGCCGTCGCCGCACGAGCACGCTCACCCGGTCGCAGCCGATGATCCGCCGCGCCTCGTTGGCCAGCACGAACGCCGTCGCCACTGGATCGAGCGATTCATGGACAACCCTGCTGAAACGCTCCACCTGCGTCAGCGACGACTGCTGGGTGTCGAGCGTCTTCAGCTGACGCCTGCCGAGGTAGTCGCCGGCCACGGCCGACACCTGCTCCAGAAACGTCAGATACCCTCGCTCCACATCGGGCAGATTCTGCTGGTGAAACACCTCGATCAGGCCGGAGCGAACACCGCCCCGATCGATCGGGGCCGCGATCACGAGCAGCGCAGAGTCATTGGCCGCGACGGTGCCGCCAGCGGCTCCGCCAGCGCCGAGTTCCGAATGCGGGGGCACGAGCAGGCCAGTGGGGCTCTGCACCAGCGCCTGCACGAGAGCGCCGTGGGCGGCCTGCGTCTCGGGGGTGGCCGCGATGCCGGTGTTCTCGACGCCGGCATGGCAGACCGGCTCGACACGACCACCCTCACCCACGATCCAGACGAGCCCGGCCACTGCTTCCATCGCCACGAGCACCCGCTCAAGCAGCCCGCGGAAGAACTCAGCTTCGGCCAAGTCACTTCGCGCGAGCTGCTCGATCTCGGCGACGAGCGCGCGAATCTGGCTGCGTGCCCGCTCGATCTCCACCGACTCGTCAATGCTCATATGGATTCAGCTCGGCCCCATTCACCTGCGTGCGATATCCATCCATGCATAGACATGATCGGACACAAGGCAGTTCGCACGCAAAACCGCCACCTTCCTCGATCATAGCCGCTCGGGCTCACGCCCTTCAGGCCCGGGACGTCGGCTGTTGCACGATTCGCCGCTGGACATCGGTCTCCAGCACGCCGAAGGCCTGCTCGTGGCGGGCGACCGCCATCGCGAGTGCTGCCGCCAGACGCTTCGCCGTGAAGAAGTTGACGATGATCCGCTGCGTGACATGGATCGTGTCGGGAGATGTGCCTGCCACCTGCTTGTTGAGGCCGAAGTCGACGATCAGCTCCTCGGGCGTGCCGGTGACCCGGCAGAAGTTGGAGTAGGTAGCCACGATGTGTGACTCATCAACGGGCACGGGCATCGGTTCGGCGGGACGGGATTCATCAGCCATGAAACGCTCCATGAAAAGAGAGGGAGAATACTACAAACGAACGTGCCTGCGGCCGGGGGCCGCGAGACGCGTCGCGCCGGTTAGTCTACATCCCTCCACCCGTGGGGACTATCCTCGGCGCATGGACACGCGGGGTTTTTGAAGAGACACACGTCATACCCACCGAAAAATCCGCAGCGCCAGCGCAAATGTCACTGCCCCCCAGAGGACCAGCGTGGCCACCTCGGGCCAGCAGGCGGCGAGGGTTGCACCCTCCAGCATCACACCCCGCAGGGCATCGACCAGCGCCGTCAGCGGCATGACCCGCAACAGGGGCTGGACCGCCTCTGGATAGCGTTCCCGCGGAAAGAAGACCCCGGATGCCATCCACATGGGCAGCATGATGAGATTCAGGATGCCGTTGACGGCCTCGAGCGTCCTGGTGCGGGACGCCACCAGCAGGCCGATGCCCGCAAAGCAGACTGCCCCCAGCAGCACCAGCGCCGCCACCGCCCACGGGCTCCCGAAGATCCGCACGCCGAACGCCCATCGGGAAAAGCAGACCAAGAGCAGCATCTCCGGGATCATGAAGAGCATGCGGCTCACCATGATCGACAGGAGAAACTGCCACCGCCGCATCGGCGTGGCGAGAAAGCGTTTGAGGAGTTTGCGAACCCGCATCTCCACCGCCACGAATCCCACGCCCCAGAGCCCTCCGCCCATCAGCGAGAGGCCCATCAGTCCAGGGATCAGGAAATCGATGTAGCGACCGCCGGGAGCCGTCTGCGGCACGTCTTCGGCGGCGAGCAGATCGCGTCGCCCCGCCGCCCGCTCGAGGACATCGCGGGCCCGATCCCGCGCCAGCACGCTCTCCGGCCGTGAGGGATCAAAGTGGTAGCGGATTGCCGCGGCCCCTGCTTCGTCGCGCTCGAGAATCGGCTCGTCTCGTTCAATGACCAGATCGGCCCGGCCAGTCCGCAGTCGTTCCAGGGCCACCTCGCGCTGACTCACAGCAGCCATCACGCCGCTGCCTGACTGGGCCAAGGCCACCGCGTCAGCCGCCGTGGCAGCGCCGGCGATCACCTCCACGCGGGGCTCCGGCACCGCCCGCTCGCGATAGGCGATTCCGAGCGACACCACCATCAGCACCGGAAAACCGTACACCCAGAAGACCACCTCCGGCTCGCGGAAAAACTCGAGGAACCGGCTGCGGACGAGCTCCCAAAACGGGGAGTAGCCGCCACGTTGCACGGCAGGCGGCGCGATGTGCACCGCAGGCTTTCGCGCTGCGTTCATGACGATTCTCCGGCGATTGGTGGGCTGGGTGATACCGGATCGTCCAACACGGTTTCGGCCCATCCCGACTCGGTCAGCCGCCGGCCCGCAAGCTTCAGGAAGAGATCGTCGAGCGTCGCCACGTCGAACGACGCTACCAGTTCGGCCGGCGTGCCCTGGGCGATGATTTTCCCAGCATCAATGATGGCCAGCCGGTCGCAGAGTCGCTCCGCCTCGTCCATGAAATGTGTCGTGAGCAGCACGGTGTGGCCGCAGGAACGGCACCGCTCGACGAGGTCCCAGATCTGTCGGCGAGACTGCGGATCGAGGCCGGTGGTTGGCTCGTCGAGGAACAGAAGTTCGGGCCAGCCCACGATGGCCGTCGCCACCGCGAGCCGCTGCCGTTCGCCTCCCGAGATGGCATCGACTCGGGCCCGCGACTTCGACTTCAAGCCCACCAATGCCAGGGCCTCATCCGGATCGAGACCCACGGCGTAAAAGGAGCGGAAGAGCCGAATGGTTTCACCAACGGTGAGCCTGTCGGAAAGCCGCGTCTCCTGCAGTGAGACGCCGATCTGTTCCCGGAGCCGACGTTCATCGGTGGCCCAATGGAGCCCCAGCACCTCGACGCTGCCGCTCGTGGGGGCCAGCAGCCCCTCCAGGATCTCGATGGTGGTCGTCTTGCCGGCGCCATTGGGGCCGAGCAGCCCGAAGCATTCGCCACGCTGCACCTCCAACGAAAGGCCGCGGACAGCGTCCACCGGCGGTCGGCCGGGATAGCGCTTGACGAGGTCGTTCACGCGGATGGCCGGCTGTGCTGTGGTCATGTCCGTGGCTCCGCGTGCTGCCCCTCGACCGCGACAGATAGCCCGCCATGACGGGCAAGCCACGCATCGGAGACAAACCGCCGCATCAGCGCGCGGAAGGCCCGCAAGGCGTCCCGGTGCCACAAGGGATCAGAGTTGGGGGCGAGCGGATCACGAACAGTCTCCAGTCCGCCAAACCGGAGGCGGCAGGGCCAGCCATGGGCTGCGGCCTCCGTGTCAAATCGCTCTGCGATTCGAAGGATCCAGGCGGCTCCGAGCGTCTCTCTCAAGGCGACAAACGGCGGATCGATGATGGCCTCCACGGAGACACCCGGATCGTTGGCGGCATCACCACCGTTGGCCCGCCCGGGCCGGTTCATGAGGGCTTGCACCGCCGCCAGGAGCGTGCCGCCGAGGAGGAGCCCAGCAGCCGCGGCGTCGATCGTTGCCGCGGACGCGGCCGTCGCGACCCCATCCAGCGACGCTCCGGGTAGAAATCCACGCATCAACAGCAGCTCTGCCGCAGCAACAGCGGTCACCGCGGCCGCCCGCCGCGTGCCGGCAAAATTCATCCAACCGACGAGTACAAGCAGCGGCATGAAACACTGTTCGAGCAGGTGCACAGCAGGCAGGCTGCCGGGCCGCATCAGGAGAGCGGAGGCTGCCGGCATGGCGAGCACGACAGCCAGCGTGCCTACGATCAACTGCCAGACCCCGTGCTGGGGACGTTTTGCCCCGAGCAATGACAACGCCGGACAGAGCGAGAGCGACACCACCGCGAGACGAGCGGCCGCAGCAGCAGCCGGATCGCCAAGGCCCCCGGCCGCCCTGGCCCCCATCTCGGCGGCCAGGGCAAAACAGGCCGCCACAGACCAGAGAGCTGCCGGAACAGCCGTCGAGCCGCGGACGCAAAACGCCCCCCACGCCGCCACAATCGCGCTCAGGCAGGCGGCCACGCAGGCAACGCCAGACAGGTGAGTAGGGTGCAGTGGGAGCATCTATCCAAGCCTAGCAGGCCGCTTCGCACGGGTCGTGACGGTCGCTCGGGGAGCGGAGGAATTCAGCAACTGCCGCAGGGGCTGCCGCCGAAGATATTGGCGAGGTGTCGCCTTGGCCGGCCGGACCTCATCCTGGACACCTCCATGAACTCCACGTTTTCACGTAGGGCGCTGCAGTGCCTGCGCCTGCCGGTCCTGTTCTCGATCCTGTCTCTGGCGGCCGCGACCCTTCCCTCCGCTGCGTCCGGCATCGAGATGTTCACCTACTACGGCGACGGCAGCCGCATTGGCCTGCCCAATCTGGAAGTGCCAGTGGAAGCCTATCCAGGGATTCCGCTCCGCAGTGATCGGCTGCGGGCGCGGCGACGCGCCCAGCAGACGGGCTCTGCAGTGCGGTTGGGCCCCACTGGGCTGCCCACCCGGCCGGGCGGAATCGTCATCCGACCGATGCCACAGCAGCCGGTGGCGGCACCACTGCCCGAAGCGTCGCGGTAGCGGCGTGACGGTCGTTCAGCCGCCCCCTGCCTTCTTCAGAGTGGCGAGCAGATCGGCGGCGTCGGCACGGGTGGCGAACATCGCCTCGTTGGCAAGCACCTCCTCGAGGATCTTGCGGGCGCGGTCCTTCTCGCCACGGTCGGCCAAGAGCTTCGCCACGTAATAGGCGCCGTCGGTCGTCAGCTGATTGTTCTGCGTGATCTGCGAGAGAATCTTCTCCGCGTCCTCACGCCGCCCCAGCTTGTAGTAGACCCACGCCAGCGTCGTGAGCGCATTGGCCTGATTCGGCGATCCCTCGCGGTGCATGGAAACGTTGGCCTCCGCCATTTCGAGGGCCCGCTGCCGCGACTCCGTAGACTCGTCCTCGATCAGCACGAGAGCCAGCGAGTTGCTCGCCGGGAAATTGCCTGGAGACTGCAGATGGGCTTCATTGAAAAACTTCTCCGCGGTTTTGTAGTCGCGGGAGACGCGGGCAATCGCCCCGCGGACGACCTTACCCTCCAGGCTCTTCGGGTCGATCTTGAGGGCGTTGTCGGTATTGATTGTCGCCGCCGGGAGATCGTTTTGCCCCACGTACCACTGCGCCGAGGCGAGCAATACGGCCGGATCTTGCGGTGATAACTTGACCGCCTGCTCGATCAGGTTCTTGGCCTTGTCACGTTGCTTCGCATCGTCATAGAGCCGAGCCATGGCCAGCTCCGGCTGCATAGCCTTGTCGTCGAGTTTCTTCGCCTCGCGAAACTGCTCGAGGGCCTCCTTCGGCTTGTCGAGTTGAAACAGCACGATCCCCAGCCGCTGGTGGGCACTGGCATTGTCCGGATCGAGTTCAAGCCAGCCCGTGAGGTGCTGCTGCGCCTCGTCCCACTGCTTTCTCGCCTCCGCCACGGCGCCGCTGCCGGCGTGGCAGCGGATCTCGAAGTCCCGCTTCCGCTTCGGGTTTTCGGTGTACGCGGTGGTGAGTTCCGTCGCCTTGGAAAACAGCACGTCGGCGTCGGTGATGCGGCGGTCTTGAAATGCCAGATCGCCCAGCATGAGATAGGGCTCCGGGTCGCCAGGAAATTTGATCGCCGTGTCCTCAAGCTCCGCCCGCGCCGGCCCCAACTGATTCACGCCCAGCCAGAGCACCGCCATCATCATCCCCGGCGGGGGGAGCTTGGGATTGTTGGACCGTGCCCGCTCCATCAGCGCCCGACAGCCGTCAATATCACGATCGCGAAAGCGGGCGATGGCATTGTTGATGTCGCCATACTGGGCGTCATCCGAGACGGCCTTCCCTACGAGTGCTTGGGCAGTCATCTGCCCATGGGCGAGGTTTCCAGCGGCCAAACCGGGCAGGACGACAGCCAGGGCGAGGAGACCTGCGATCGAGGGCCGGGAACGGGAAGAGAGGACGGGTCGGCTGATCATGACAGTCAAACTCCAGTGGGGGGGCGCCAGCACGATCCATCGCTTCCGTGCGGGATTGGGATCGCGTCTGTTATCGTAACGCGGATTACCAAATTTTTCCAAGCGGCCACTCGGCCGAGGACCGGAGGGAACAGATGCTGGGCGCTGTCTTCGAACGCGAGCTGCAAGCGGTGCCGCGGGCCCGCGGACTGTTTGTCGCCCGGGCCGTTTATTGCAGCGCCCTGCTGGGCATCGTTGCCACCTGTTGGCTGGTGGTCACCGGCACCCAGGCAGTTACTACGGCCGGCGATACCGCTCGGTTCGGTGCGACGCTGCTGCGAATCCTGGCGCCGCTGCAACTCTCGCTGGCAATGCTCGCCGCCGCCATGACCAGTACCGTGGCCGTCAGCTCCGAGAAGGATCGTCGCACGCTCGAACTCCTGCTCATCAGCCGACTCACCGATGGCCAACTCGTTCTGGGCAAACTGGCCGGCAGCCTGCTCCGCGTTCTCTTGCTCCTCATCGCGGCGGTGCCTGTGTTTGTGATCGCTTCGCTGTTCGGCGGCGTCACCATGCCACAACTGGCCCGCCTCTTCGCGGTGACCGCCGCGGCAGCGCTCGCAGCGGCGAGCGTGGCCACATGTGTTGCCTTCTGGAAAGACACCACGTTTCAGGCGTTGGCCATCACCACCTTCGTGCTCGTGGCGTGGGTGGCGGCCGGTGAGGTCGTGGCTGGGCGGTTCGGACCGGTGGCCGGCGCGCAGGTGTCGCCAGCACGGGCGGTGTTCGCGGCGATCGAGCCAGCGGGCGGCACCATGCTCCTGCCATTTTTCGCCGTCTCGACGGGCTTGATCGTGCTGACGAACATTCTCGCAGTCTGCCGTGTGCGGGCCTGGAACACCGTGCAGGAGACGCGCCGGCGGCAGGAAACGACAGATGCCGCCCGAACGGTGTCCGTGCGGCCCTCGCGGGTCGTCTGGAACAACCCCGTGCTCTGGAGGGAGATCTGCACCCGGGCCCACGGCAAGGCGATGTTGCTCGTGCGTCTCGCCTGGCTCGTGCTCTTTGCCGCGGCAGTGGCGGGAATCGTGGCGGAGGCCCGTCAGGCCCGGCCCGACGGCCTCACGGTCGCAATCGCCGTGGTGCCGATGGCCCTGGCCAGCCTGCTGGCAGTGGCGGCGATGGCCGTCACGAGCATCACCACCGAACGCGATCGGGGAGCACTGGACGTCCTCCTCGTGACCGACCTGGAGCCTTCCGAATTCGTCTGGGGCAAATTGCTGGGTGTGTTGACGGCAGCCCGCGAGATCGTGCTCCTCCCACTTGTGCTCTGCGGAGCCCTGGCAGCAACGCGGATTACGACCATCGAGAACGCGATCTACATGTCGCTGGGCCTTGCCACGCTGATCTGCTTTGCGGCGGTGCTCGGCCTGTACGCAGGCCTTTCGCATCCTGCCTCACGGCGGGCGATTGCGGTCGCCCTCGGCACCGTGGCATTCCTGTTCGTGGGCGTGGCCACGGCCATGCGAATCATGGTTGCCTTCGGCTCCAGCTTCGAACTGCAGCTTGCACCGTTTTTGGCCGTGATCGTCGGCGGTGCCATCGGTCTCTACGCCGCCCTGTCGGCCCGCAATCCGTCACCAGCGATCGGCTGGGCCTCGGCGCTCCTGCCGGCCCTGACGTTCGTGGCCATCACTGCCTTCCTGCAGGGCAACGCGTTGCAGGTATTTCTGGTGGCCGCAGCAGCCTATGGCTTTGCCACGCTGGCAATGCTCGTGCCGGCGATCGGCGCCTTCGATCTCCTCACCGGACGGACCACCACCGGCGAATAAGATCGCGGTCAGCTACTGCCTGCTGATGTCCGCGGGGGTGTTGGCGATGGCCTGTGGTGTCCGACCGTCTGCCGCCGCCTGCTCCAGCTCGGCCAGACGGGTCGTGATATCCGGCGACTGCAATCCCCGCGCGACCGCCTGGCGGTAGCTCTCGATCGCGTCGTCCGGACGATCGAGAGCCTCCTGTGCCATGCCTTCAAGCGCCAGCACCTGCGGCGGCGTCTGGTTCGGCGAGTAGCTTTCGCCCAGAATGGCCAGGGTGGCCAGAGCGCGTTTCGGACGGCCCAAACGCCGGTAGATCTCCGCCGTGTCGAGAATGAGGTCACGGTCGTCCGGCGCGATCGCGAGGGCCCGATGAAAATCGGCCAGTGCCTCCTCGGGCTTGCCCCGGGCCAGCGCGACCTGGCCGTGGAGACGCCAGGACTTGTCAGAACGGGGAGCCACCCGCACCGCCTCACGGGCCAACCGGTCGGCGTCGTCAAGCAGGCCAAGCTCCATGTACATCCGACCGCCGTCGATGCAGAGGGACGTGTCGCCGGGCGAGAGCCGCAACGCCTCGGCGATCTGAGTCACCGCCGCCATTCGTTCGCCTCGTTGCCACAACACGTCGGCATAGTGGCGTCGCGCATCGACATCGGTGGGACAGTTTTTCACGGCCTGTTCGAGGAGTCCCTCGGCCCGCATCAAATCCTTGCGATCTGCCGCAGACAGCCCCTCGTTGCAGAGCCGGCGGGCGTCAGCGACCTCCTGGGGCACGGGCCCCGATCGGGGAATCAGCCGGCAGCCTGAGCCGGCCACCAGCATCAGGAGGGCGACGGCGATGCCACACGTGGCGTTGGGAGCGACTCTGACCATGGAACTGGCGTCGTTGGCTGCCCGTGGATGCAATGGGGGATGCGAAAAAACGGGAGTCGGGACAGTATGGTTTTCATCCCGCAGACACAACGGTTCTCGACCGGAGCATGGCTGCCCTGCCCTGCCACGCATGCCCGGCTCTCGTGAATTACCCCGCCCCCCGCGTTCCCCGCGGCGTGGGCAGAGCTGACCGGCCTTGCCGTCCCCATACCAACCGCCCTACTAGTGCTGCCTGAGAAACGTTCCCAAGCCTGGTCGCCATACCGGCACGCTGCCGCGCAATGCCCATACGATGCCAGATCCCACTCTCTTCAACCTGATCAGCCGCTGGGTGGCGGGTACGGCGGGACTGCTGATCGTGCTGGTCATCTGGGCCGGCTTCGAAATCCGCGACGAGGCGGTCGAATCGCCCCCGCCACGACCGGTGCGGCTCTCCGCCACGACGCAGGAACAGGGCAACGGGATTGAATACGTCGAGGGCTACGAGGCCGGGCTCCGGCGGGCGGCCGTAGAGAACCGGCCGATTCTCGTCATCTTCCGCGCCGCGTGGTGCCACTGGTGCGCGGAGTTTGCGCACGGCGCGCTCGTCGACCGCCGGCTCGTCGGGCTCTCCAGGGAGTTTATCTGCGTCATGGTCGATGCCGATCGGCACGCGGCCGACTGCCGCAGATTTGGCGTGAAGGAATTTCCGACAGTCATCATGCTCACGACCGAAGGGAGCGAATGCCGTCGCTGGACAGGCTGCCCATCCGCCGATGAACTCGTTTCGGCCATGACCGAAACGCTGCCGACAGCACGCGTGGCCATAGCTGTCGAAGACGACGCAGCCACCACGCGTTAACGCTGTCTCTACGCGTCCGCGTGTGCCCGACGGTGCACCGGCTTCGGGGGCAGCAAAAGTCTCGTCACGGGGGCCGCGGCGGCCCAACGCTCCTCGAGCTTCCGCCGACCCCCTTCGCCTACGTCCATCGGTCTACCAACTCATCGTTGCAACCAACCGAGATGCGCTCGAACAGGCGTCCTAGCGGGATGACGCCCGGCCGTGCTGTCGCATCAATCGCACCTGCGGGTTGGCCTGCATGCTGCGGGCCTCGTCGGCATATTCCTGGGGAGTCATGCGAATCCGCCGTTCGAACCGCAGCCGCGCAACCACCCACGAGCAGAACGCCACCGCGGCGGCGGCGGCCACCAGCGGCAGGATCGCCCGCTGCGCGGCGAAGAGCATTCCCACGGGCTCGTGGGCCAACTCGCCCGAGCCAAGCACCGTGACCAGCGGCCCGGCCGAGAGGCCGGCGACCGCGAGGAGCAGGGCCAGT
>Ga0209189_1002665_pt1 | contig 12376 bp, 14 predicted proteins | sample C_130820_EF_Meta_FD_187308 | JGI IMG/M metagenome (GOLD analysis project Ga0209189, IMG submission 187308) | Freshwater microbial communities from Lake Croche, Canada to study carbon cycling - C_130820_EF_MetaG (SPAdes) (version 3) | ecosystem: Environmental > Aquatic > Freshwater > Lake...
ATGGTCTTAATAATCTTTTTTCCTCAGATATAAAATCCGCTGTCTCTTTTTGATCCCAAATGTGATTTCCAGATGTAATAACATCAACACCCGAAGCAAATAATTCATCGCAAATTTTTCTAGTAATACCGTAGCCACCTGCTGCGTTTTCTCCATTTACAATGACAAAATCTATTTGCTCATTTACTTTAATTTTAGGAAGTTCTGAGAGAACAATATCTCTTCCTGATCTACCAACAATATCTCCTAAAAATAAAAAATTCATTTAATATTTAAGAATCCTTTTTCAGTAAAAATAGCATCTAAACCGAAATCTGTTTTTAGTATTTTTAATTTATCTTTTTTTTGGAATGAAAAACCCACTCCAATAGTTCTAAATGTTTTTTTATTACTTTTTAACATATTAAAATACTTATCATAATATCCAGATCCATAACCGAGCCTATTACCATATTTATCAAAGGCTAACAGTGGAACTAAAAAAATATCAGGAATTAAAGTTTTAGTATTTTTAAAAGTTTGAGGTATTCCGTACTTATTTAATTGCAGCGCATCATTATTTTTCCATTCCTTAAATTCCATGGGACTATTATTTTTATCGATAAATGGCAAAGCCAATAAAAATCCTTTTTTAAATAATAATGTATTTATAATTTTTAAATCTAATTCATAATTAACAGAATAATAAGATCCTATCGTCTTTTTTTTAAATCTATAAATTTCTAAAAGCAATGAACGAAAATTTTTTTCTCTCAAATTAAAATATTTTTTTCTCCTTAAGGAAAAAAAATACTTCCTTAACTTTTCTTTCATTAAAATTAATTAATTTTTTCTAAGAAACTATTTATTGAATTCGAAACTTTTTCTAAAGACTCTGAATAATTTTTTTCATTGTCTAAAATTTTGCTTTTTAACTCTTGCAATTCTGATTGGAGATTTTGTATTTCTTTCTCTCTCTCATCTTTATACAAAATAGATAAATTTTTAATTTCTTTAAATCTTTCAAGTAAAATCTTATTTTGATTTTTAAGTTTCTCCAAAGAATCTTTGATTGTAAAAATCTCATCAATACATTGAATAGAGCTAATTAATAACAATTTACTCTCCCCTATATTTCCAAGATCACGTTTTAATTTCTCAAATTTTTCGCTTAAATTAAGAGCTAGTTTTTCTAACTCCTGCTCCTGACCATCTTCACAGGATAAAATATAATCACGATGATTAAATTTAATTGTAACATTTACCATTTATCAAACTCTCCAAGCATAGCATCCGTCTCCTGACTTAGTTCATCAATTTTTTTAACAAACATTTTTTTATTTTTTAATATTTCTTCTAACTGTTCCTTTGTTACCTGCAACTCTGTTTGAGTGGCATTTACTTCTTCTTTTAGATTTTTATTTAAATTTTCTGACTCAACAACTTTATATCTGGAATCTTCTAATTCAGTTTCCATTTTTTTTAATTCATCTTTAATAGTCTGGTTCTCTTTTTCTATTAAATCAATTTTATTTAACAGCTCCTCGTGATTAGAATCCTGATTATTCAATTTTTGTTCAAAAGTTTTTAACTCATGAGCAATGCCATCTTTTTCTTGTTCTAAATGTTTTACTTTTTGACGAAGTTCTTCTTTTTCTTCATCTAACTTAGAACTTAATTTTTTTAAATGAATGCTTTCTTCTTTAGAATTTTTAATTAAATCTGCGATTGAATCTAGTTTAGTTAAAGTTTCGAATAGCTGTGTTTCTTTATTTTTTAAATCCATTAAACTAAAAAAAATTGTTTAATTTGCATCTTAAACATAATAATAATTCCTGCAATCCAAGTCTATCTATGTTTCATGGCAAAAAATAATTATAAAAATTTAGCGAACGCAATCAGATTTTTATCTATTGATGCTGTGCAAAAAGCAAATTCTGGGCACCCTGGTATGCCTATGGGAATGGCTGATGTTGCAACGATTCTTTTTCAGAAATTTTTAAAATTTAACCCTCATAATCCTTCTTGGTTTAATCGAGATAGATTCGTTTTGTCAGCCGGTCACGGATCTATGCTTTTATATTCCGTTTTATATTTATCGGGCTACAAAAGTATTGGTATCGAAGATATTAAAAATTTTAGACAATTAGACTCTATTTGCGCTGGACATCCTGAGTATGAAAAAGACTCCGGAATAGAAACAACAACAGGTCCTCTTGGGCAGGGAATAGCTAACGCTGTAGGTTTTGCTTTGGCTGAAGAAATAGGCAGAGCAAAATTTGGAGATAAAATTTGTAATCATAAAACTTATGTTATTGCTGGAGACGGATGTTTAATGGAAGGGATTAGTCATGAGGCTATGAGTCTGGCGGGGCATCTCAAGCTTAAAAATTTAGTATTATTTTTTGATAATAATTCTATTTCTATAGACGGAAATACAAATCTTACTATTTCAGACGATTATAAAAAAAGATTTGCTTCTTACAACTGGGATTTAATTGAAATTAATGGTCATGATTACAATCAAATCTTAAAAGCAATTAATAAAGTACAAAAAGCTAAAAAACCAACTGTTATATCTTGCAAAACTATTATTGGTTATGGATCGCCTAATAAAAGCAATACTGCTGGCGTACATGGAAGTCCTTTAGGAAGTGCAGAAATTGAGCTAGTTAGAAAAAAATTAAAATGGCCATACGCTCCATTTGAAATACCCGAAAATATTTTAAAAGAATGGAGAAAATTAATTATTGCTGGAAAAAAAAATGAGGAAGATTGGAAAAAACATTTCAATAAATTAGATAAAGATAAAAAAGAAGAATTTTTAAGAATTTCATCTAGCATTTTACCAAAAAAATTTAATGAAAATATTCAGCAAATTAAAAATAAGTTTTTTGAAAATCTAAAACCAATTGCGACAAGAAAATCTTCTGAAGCTTGTCTTGAAGAGATAACAAAATTTGTGCCTGAACTTATAGGGGGTTCTGCTGATTTAACTGGCTCTAATAATACTAAATCATCAATACAGAAAATAATTAAAACTAACAGCTTTAATGGCAGCTATATTCACTACGGAATAAGAGAACATGGAATGTGTGGTGTAATGAATGGCTTAGCACTACATCAAAATACAATTCCTTACGGTGGAACGTTCTTAATATTTTCTGATTATTGCAAACCTTCAATTAGATTAGCAGCTTTAATGAAGCAAAGAGTAATATATGTATTAACTCATGACTCTATAGGGCTTGGAGAAGACGGACCTACTCATCAACCTATAGAACAACTTTTTAGTTTAAGATCAATTCCAAATTTAAATGTATTTAGACCAGCTGACTCTATAGAAACATTAGAGTCTTGGGAATTAGCACTGAAATCTAATTCTTCTCCTAGCGTTCTTGCACTAACACGACAAGATTTGCCAATGGTAAGAAAAGAAAGATCTAAAGAAAATTTAACTCAATACGGCGGTTACGTATTAAGCGATTCAAATAAAGGCAGCTCTAACCTAACAATAATTGCAACTGGTTCTGAAATTGAGATTGCTTTAGATGTTCAAAAAAAATTAAATGATCAAAGCATAGATTCAAAAGTTGTCTCTATGCCATGTTTAGAATTATTTGAGAAACAATCTAAAGAATATAAAGAGAAAATATTAGGAAAAAATTCTTTTAGAGTCTCTATAGAAGCTGGAGTTACAAATGGTTGGGAAAAATATACATCAAATGGAATTTCTTTTGGAATTAACTCTTTTGGAAAAAGCGCTCCTTATAAACAAATATATAAACACTTTGGTCTTACTACTGAAAACATCGTTTCAGAAATAAAAAAAAATTACAAATAAGTCTGCTTATTAATGAATAATCTAAATACACTACCAAATAATGAAGATATTAAAGATAAAATTATATTTTTAAGAGTAGATTTTAACGTTCCGATAAAAGACGGAAAAGTTATTGATGATACAAAAATTGATAAAATGAAAGATATTATTAATAAGCTTTTATCTAAAAAGACCAAAATTATTTTATGTTCACATCTAGGAAGACCTCAAAAAAAAGGAAAAGAAGGTTTATCCTTAGAACAGGTTAAAAATAGATTAGAAAATTCTTTTAAAAAAAAAATAGTTTTTCTGGAAGATTATTTAAATAATGATACCAAAAAGAATATACAAAAATCAGATCAAGAATTATTTCTTCTTGAAAATATTAGATTCTATAAGGAAGAAGAAAATAATGATCCTGGGTTTGCAAAACAATTAGCAGATCTTGCTGATATCTACATAAATGAAGCGTTTTCTTGCTCTCATCGCTCCCATGCTTCTGTGACTGGAATAACTAAATTTATTAAATCTTATGCGGGAGAAACTATTATTAACGAATTAAATTCTTTAGAAAAAATCTTTAATAAATCAAATAAACCAGTCACATGTATTATTGGTGGATCAAAAATATCTACGAAGATTGATTTGATCTCTAACTTAATCAAAAAAGTTGATTTTATGATTATTGGGGGGGCTATGGCCAATAATTTTATTAAATATAATAATTTTGAAATTGGAAAATCATTATTCGAGCCTGACAAAGAAGCAACTATTAAAAATATTATAGCTGAAGCTAATAAGAGTAATTGTAAATTAATCATTCCAGAAGATGTGGTAGTTTCAATTAATGAAGATACAGCTGGTATAAATAAAAAAATATCAGAAATAAAATCCGATGAAATTATTTATGATATTGGTCAAGAAACCATAAAGGCTATTGGTAAAGTTATTAATTCTTCAAAAACTCTTTTATGGAACGGCCCGTTAGGATTTTTTGAAAAAGATTTCTTTGCAACAGGAAGTAATGAAGTTGCAAAACTAATAAAAATAAACACTCAAAAAAAATTACTAACATCGATAGCTGGTGGTGGAGATACTGCTGCTGCAATTAAAAAAGCAAAAGCTGAAGATGGATTTACTTACATCTCAACTGCAGGTGGTGCTTTTTTAGAATGGCTCGAAGGAAAAATACTTCCAGGATTAAAAGTCCTTGAAAAATAATTTTTAAATAAATAAAAGATTAGTTCTATGAAAGACATCGAGTCTATTGCTCTTGCAATGGTGCAAAAAGGTAAGGGAATTCTAGCTGCTGACGAAAGCAACAGCACAATGGGTAAAAGATTAGAATCTGTAAAAGTTCCATCCACAGAAGCTAATAGATTAAATTTTAGAGAAACTCTTTTCACATCAAAAAGAATTAAAGATTTTATAAGTGGAGTAATATTGTTTGATGAAACAATAAGACAAACTGCTTCTAATGGAAAAAGTATTTCAATGATTTTAAGTGAACAAGGAATTACTCCTGGGATCAAAGTTGACAAAGGACTTAAGACACTTGCTTTATCAAACGATGAAAAAATTACCGAAGGTCTTGATGGTTTAAAAGAAAGACTTATTGAATATTATAAATTAGGAGCTCGTTTTACTAAGTGGAGAGCAATTTACAATATAACAAATACCTTGCCATCAAAGACTTTAATAGTTGCAAACGCACATGCACTTGCAAGATACGCTGCTATTGTTCAAGACGCTAATATGGTTCCAATTGTTGAGCCAGAAGTTTTAATGGATGGATCACATGATATTAAAAAATGTTACGATGTCACTGCGGCAGTATTAAATGAATGTTTCAATCAACTGGTCGTTAATAAAGTGAATCTTAGAGGAATAGTTTTAAAGCCTAATATGATACTTAATGGTTCTGAATCTGGCAAAAAAAATTCAACTAACGAAGTTGCTGAAAAAACTTTAGATTGCATTAAAAGAAACGTTCCAAAAGAAGTACCAGGAATAGCATTTCTATCAGGTGGTCAAAGTGAAGTTCAAGCAACTGAAAACCTTAATTCTATCAACAAAATAAATGATACAAAATTTGCTTTTACGTTCTCGTATGGAAGAGCTCTTCAGCAAAGCGCCTTAAAAACTTGGGCAAAAGATATTAAGGATAAAAATAGCGTTCAAACAGTATTTGATGCAAGATCTGAAATGAACAGTCTTGCTTCTGTTGGTAAATGGAAATTAGATTTAGAAAAAAAAATAGCTTAATTTATTGAAAAAATTTCTTTACCTAATCTCACCAGAAAAAATTAATAATCATAAAAATTTTCTAAAAAAATTAGATGATGTTTTTTCAAGCAATATTGTAAAGTTTTTTCAACTTAGAATTAAACATCAGAGAAAAAATTCTATTATAACTCTTGGAAAGAAAATATTAAGACTTACCAAAAAATATCAAGTTAATTTTATCATTAACGATGACCCTTATATTGCAAAAATAGTAAACGCTGACGGTTGTCATCTTGGGCAACAAGATATGTCTATTAATTTTGCAAAAAAAATTTTAAAAAAAAATTCAATTATAGGGGTTACCTGTCATGATTCAAAAACTCTTGCTGCTAAAGCTATTATGAATAAGGCAAGTTATGTAGCTTTTGGTGCTTTTTACCCAACAAAAACTAAAAAAGTAAAATATAGACCTAAACTAAGTTTATTAAAATGGGCTAAAAAAAATGTTAAAAAACCTATTATTGCCATAGGAGGCATTAATCAAAATAATTTTAAAAAAATATTAAATTCTGGGGCTGATTATATAGCCTGTTCAGCTAGTATATGGAAAAGTGAATTTAAAAATCCATTAACTGCTGTAAACATGTTTAAAAAATAGATATACGTTCTCACAATAAATATGAAAATTTTAGGATCAGACATCAGAGTTGGTAATATCATTGACTATAAAAATGATCTTTGGAAATGCCTTAAAAACCAAACATCAAATCGTGGAAATCTTCGATCGCACAATCAGGTGGAGCTTAAAAGTATCACTAAAGGCACAAAATTAAATGAAAGATTTAGAGCAGGCGAAACAGTTGAAAAAGCATCCCTTGATGAAAAGAAATTTCAATTTTTATATTCATCAAATGATGAGTTCTTTTTTATGGATAATGAAAATTTTGAACAGATTTCAATCAATAAAGATCTTGTTGAAGATTGCGAAAAACTTCTAAAAGAAAACTTAGAAGTGACTATTGAGTTTTATCAAGAAAAACCTTTAAATATTATTTTACCTAGATCTGTAGAATATGAAGTTCTTGAGACAGATTCTGTTGTAAAAGGACAGACTGCTTCTAGCTCTTTTAAACCGGCAACAATTCAAAATGGTGTTAAAATAATGGTACCTCCATTTATAGACCAAGGTGATAAAATAATTGTTGATACAGAAACTAAAGAGTATTTAAAAAAATCTAGCTGATGCCTTTACTATCGGCAAATCTAAATATTATGGAGAAGGCTTGTAAAAAAGCATCTAAGCTTCTAATCCGTGATTTTGGTGAAATTGAAAAATTACAAGTATCAAAAAAAGGCCCTGGGGATTTTGTTACAAATTCAGACAAAAGAACTGAAAAAATAATTATGAATGAATTATCACTTGCTAGACCGGATTATTCATTCTTAGCTGAAGAAAGTGGATTGTCTAATAAAAGCAATGAATTTAGATGGATTATTGATCCAATTGATGGAACTACAAATTTTTTACATGGCATTCCTAATTTTGCAATCTCAATAGGTCTTGAAAAAAATAAAGAGATTATATGTGGGATGATTTTTAACCCTATAACTAATGAAATGTTTTATGCAGAAAAAGGAAAAGGTGCATACCTTAATAATTCTAGAATTCGTGTTTCATCAAGAAAAAATGTTGATGAATGTGTTATTCTAACTGGAGGACCAGTTTTATCTTATAAAAATAAAGAAATATTTTTTAAAGAATACGAAAACGTTACTAGAAAAGTTGCTGCAACTAGAAAGCTTGGTAGTTCGGCATTAGATCTTGCTTATCTTGCTAGCGGACGATGTGATGGAGTTTTTGAGAGAAACCTAAATTACTGGGATATTGCTGCTGGAATCATAATTGTTAAAGAAGCGGGTGGAACAATAACTGATTTTAAAGGGGGCGATAAATATATAGAAGAAAGAAATCTGCTAGGCACAAACTCTAAAATAGATAAAGAGCTTATTAGTTTGCTTGCATAAATTCCTAAATGTTAAAAATATTAATTTTTTTATTTCTTGATGTTCTTGCATTTAGCGGTGTATTGATTTCAACGCTGCCATTTTTAATTCACGAATATGGTGGGAACATTCTTTTAATAACAATAGTTTTTGGTTCATTTTCTTTTTTTCAATTTTTTACAGCTCCGTTTTGGGGAAGTTTGTCAGATAGATACGGAAGAAAACCTCTTATTATATTAAATTGTATTGCGGAAATTGTGGCTAATTTAATACTTGCTATAAGCGGAAGTCTGTTAATGATTTTCTTATCAAGAATTATTGCAGGTTTATTTAAAAATAACGTTTCTGTTGGAACGGCTTATATAGCTGACATTACTACAAAAAAAAATAGAGCTAAGGGCATGGGATTATTTGGTGTTGCCTTTGGATTGGGATTTACTGTTGGTCCTCTGCTTGGGGGATTAGTGGCGGGATCTGATTTTAATATTATCACTCTAGCAAATGTTGCTTGGATTGCTTTTGCAATAAATATTTTTAATTTATTATTTGTTACTTTTTTTTTAAAAGAATCAAAAAATTCTTTTACAAATTTTTCTCTTAAAAGTTCTTTTAGTAAAATTTATTTGCAATTTAAATTAATGAAAAAGAAAAAGTTACTACCCTTTTTCCTAATTATTTTTATTGTGTATTTTGGATTCTCAGGAATGGAAGGTGTGTTTGCAATTTGGATAAAAGAAACTTTTAAATGGGGTCCTAAAGAAGTTGGCATAGTTATGCTTTATGCCGGATTAAGCCAAATTATAGTTCAGGGCTTTATATTAAGAGCACTCCTTAAATTTTTTAATGAAATACAATTAATAAAAAGTGGTATTATATTTTTAATTCTGGGATTCTTATTAATTCCAACTTCAAATATTTATCTAGTTCCTGTTGCAATATTTCTATTATGTTACGGAATAGGAGTAACAAATCCATGCTTGAATAGTTTAGTTTCAAAGAACTGCTCTAAAAATGAAAAAGGATTTGCTTTAGGAGCCGCCTACTCCTCACAATCTATTTCTAGATTTGTTGGACAGCCAGTTGCGGGTATTTTATTTTTGTTTTTCGGTAAAGATATGCCTTTTTATGTAAATTCTACAATTCTTGTTTTAACAATAATATTTTATTTATCTTTAATTAAAAAAGTTAATAAATGAGGCCCTTAACACTTAAGAAGTGTTGTCTATTTATCTAATTTTGTTATAAAAACTTTCTTCTAAAATTATGAAAGAAAAAATACACCCAAAAACACATAAGATAAAAGTTGTTATGACTGATGGTACTCAGTTTGAAACTTTATCTACTTGGGGAAAAGAAAATGATGTTATGAAATTGGATATTGATCCAATATCACACCCTGCTTGGACAGGTGGTTCTCAAAAAATTATTGATAAAGGAAGAGTCAGTAAATTTAATAAAAAATTCGAAAATCTTACAACTAAACCATCTAAGAAATAAATATTTATGTTAGACAAACCTTTAATGCCTAAAGCTACGGCGGTATGGTTGCTTGAAAATACTAGCCTGACTTTTAAACAGATAGCAGATTTTTGTCAGTTACATGAACTTGAAATCAAAGGTATTGCTGACGGTGATGTTGCTGTTGGAATAAAAGCTTACAATCCAATACTTGCGAACCAATTAACAAGAGAAGAAATTGAAGAATGCAGTAAAGATCCTAATAGATCATTAGCAATAAATAAAAAAATATTAGATTACGAAATAAAAAATGTTGTCGGTCCAAAATATACTCCACTTTCAAAAAGACAGGACAGGCCAGATGCTATTGCTTGGTTAGTTAAAAGTTACCCGCAATTATCTGAAGGACAAATATCAAAATTAGTAAGCACTACAAAAAATACTGTAGAATCTGTAAAAAGCAGAAAACATTGGAATGCTTCAAACATATCTCCTAAAGATCCTGTGGCTTTAAACTTATGCACTCAAAGTGATCTGCAAAAAGCAGTGGAAAAAGCCAATAGAAAAATTGAAAATCAAAAAAAAGCAAAATTAAAACAAGAAGCTAATAAGTAATTTAACTTATTTTATAATTAAACAATGTCTATTAATTTAAAAAATAAATCTATTGTTTCTATAATTATGGGAAGCAAATCTGATTGGTCTGCTCTTAAGAAAACTGCAGAAATTTTAAAAAAATTAAAAATTAAATATACTGTAAAAATTGTTTCTGCACACAGAACACCTATGCGATTAGTTGAGTTTGCAAAATCAGCCAAAAAAAATAATATTTCAGTTATTATTGCTGGAGCTGGAGGTTCTGCTCACTTGCCAGGTATGGTTGCTGCTATTACTGATTTACCAGTGATTGGAGTGCCTATGGATACAAAATCTTTAAAAGGTTTAGATAGCTTATTATCAATTGTTCAGATGCCGTTTGGAATTCCTGTTGGCACTGTCGCTATTGGTGAAACCGGTGCAAAAAATGCTGCTCTATACGCTGCTTCAATATTAAGTCTCAATGATAAAAAAATTGCAAATAATTTAAGAATTTGGAGAAAAAAACAAACTCTATCAGTAAAGCATAATCCAAAAAAATGAATAAAAAAACCTTTACCCTTGGCATATTTGGGGGTGGTCAGTTAGGAAAATTTTTAGTTCTAGCTGCAAAAAAACTTAATATTAAAACTTTTGTATTTACTGATAGCCTAGATTCCCCTGCTATCTATTATTGCGATGATTTTATCATTTCAAATTATGAAAATAAAAAACAATTAGATTTATTTATCAAAGATATTGATCTTGCAACTTTTGAGTTTGAAAATATTCCCTTTAAAACGCTTGATTATGTTGAGAAAAAAATTAAAGTTCTACCAAAACCATCTATAATAAAAATTCTTCAAGATAGACTGAAAGAAAAAACTTTTCTAAATTCAATAGGAGTAAAAACAACAGAATTCTATTATTTAAAAAAAGTTAATAAAAAAATTTTAAATAATAATATTTTCCCAGTTTTAGTAAAAACGATACGTTTAGGATATGATGGCAAAGGACAAATACTATTCAAAAATAAAAAAAGTTTCTTAAAACACTCTTTTGATAATAAGGAGTATATTATTGAAAAATTGGTTGATTTTAAAAAAGAAATCTCAATTATTATTAGTCGAAATAAAACAAAAAGCGTTTGTTTTGATGCCTTTGAAAATCTTCATAAGCATCAAATCCTTCAAATATCTCATATACCAGCAAATATTAGTTCAAAATTAAATAATGAAGCTAAGAAAATTGCAAAAAAAATAGCTGACAAATTAAATTACGTTGGAACTATGTGCGTTGAATTTTTTGTAACAAGAAAAAATGAATTATTAGTAAATGAAATTGCACCTAGAGTGCATAACTCTGGGCATTTAACTATGAATGCTTATAATATTAGTCAATTCGAAAGCCATATTAGAGCAGTGTGCAATCTTAAAACAAAAACACCCAAAAAAACTCAAAAAGCAATAATGTATAATATTTTAGGATCTGCTATCAAAAAATATAGATCAAAAACCATAATGAAAAATGAATTCTTTTATGATTATGGAAAAAAAGAAATAAAAGAAAAAAGAAAAATGGGCCATTTAACTAAAATTTTTTAGAACCCTCTGCCTACTTTTTGCGGAGTAAAAAAACTAAAAAATTCATTAACAGTTTTAAAAAAATCTAATTTTAATTTAAATTTAGATATTATTTTCACTTGATCAAGAGACTTTATAATTTCTTGTTCTGTATCATTCTGTGTTAGATTTTTATTAAAAAATTTTAAAAATAAAATTTTAGAATAAACAAAACATAATATTAATCTTTTAGTATAATAATTAAAATCTACAGAACGATCATTTGCACAATTCCACATTAAATCTGCGACTGAATAAATATATGTAATAATCTTATTAGATTTATTATTCTTTATTAAATAAGTTAAAATTTTATTAATTAATTCACTGCTTTTTTTTTCTATTTTAAATCTAACAGTTAATAAAAATTTAATTTTTTCGCTAATTTTATTAAGTTTATTAACTTTTAACATAGCGTCCTTTAAGAACTTTTTTTCTAAATCCTGAAAAAGTATATCAGCAAGTATCTCAACTAAACCCTCGTTATCTAAGAACTTTAATGTATTTATTTTTTTAATAAATAAATCTTGAGTAAGATTATTGAAATCCAACTTTTTTAAATTTCGATGTAGGTAAATTATTATTTTATCTTTTTCTAACTTAGTAAGCTCAGTCATTAATATTAATGAAAATAAAATATTTTTAATATTTGTCTTATAACCGGATAAAAAATTAACGTAATAATTAT
>Ga0209189_1002667_pt1 | contig 12369 bp, 11 predicted proteins | sample C_130820_EF_Meta_FD_187308 | JGI IMG/M metagenome (GOLD analysis project Ga0209189, IMG submission 187308) | Freshwater microbial communities from Lake Croche, Canada to study carbon cycling - C_130820_EF_MetaG (SPAdes) (version 3) | ecosystem: Environmental > Aquatic > Freshwater > Lake...
GTATCACGATCCGCCGAGTCCACGTGCAGGACCTTCTTGATCGTCCGGAGCACCGGGTTGGGTGCGGACTTGCTGATTATCTGCCCGCGATTGTCAAACTGCATGATTTGTATTGTTATTTAGCGTGAGATAAATCAGCGTCCGCTGTCCGCCACGTCTTGCCGTGAAGCACAAAGGAATGCACGCGAGCCATACCCCACGCCTGTTGAGATGCGCCTGGGCGGTGTCCAGTACGCCACGCAGCCATGCCTCGGTTATAGACTGTCTTGAGGGTCGACAGGGGCACGTGCGTTGCCTTGGAAATCGCCGGCAAGCCCTTGACTCCAGGATACTTGGTGTGAAATCGCGAGGAGTACGACGAGGGACGGCGTGTCACCCCACGGTCCGTCTTGAAGGGGCGGTATGCCTTGGGGTCCTTGAACGACATGCGTGCCCGCCGCGTGATTTCCCGCTTACGTTCGACGGTCTTCCGACGAGTGAGACCACGAAAGTACTTCAAGGGGAAGTACACCATTACTCTGTGGTGCGTTAAAAATAAAGAATAAAGACAAAGATGGGTGACTCGGGAACTGCTGAAATAGCCTCGAACGTCCACTGGACGAACATTCTGGAGGACTACTTTGCCTCCACAGGCGAGAAGGCAAACGGTCTGGCGATCATGCACAAGCGGTCGGAGAGTGTCTTCACGCGTCGCAAAACATACATCGACCTGCCTGTCATCATCGGGTCGGGTGTGATTGCCTTCCTGAACGCCGGTTCCTCCAGTTTGTTTACCGACCACCAACTGGCGGCCACCGCCCTCGGTGTGGGGTCGCTCGTGGTGGGTATTCTGAATACGACAGGCACGTACTTCTCGTGGGCGAAACGCGCCGAGGGTCACCGTCTGTCGGCGATTCACTATGCGAAGCTCTATCGCTTCATTAACGTGGAGATGCGCCTGCCTCGCGAGGAGCGCATGGCACCTGGTGATTTCCTGAAGTACGTGAAGGACCAGTACGATCGTCTGGCGGAGATCAGCCCGCCGATCCCCAGCTCGATCGCGAACGCCTTCGGTCGCCAGATGGAAAAATACAAGGATATCTCCAAGCCCGAGGAGACGAACGGGCTGAATAAGATTGAGATTTACATTGAGGAACCGGGCACCGGGTCGTTGTCGCCGCTGTCTCCTCCGCCGATGCCTAAGACGCCGTCGAAGCCCGCGCCCAAGCCGGAACCGAAGCCGGAACCGAAGAAGGAGGAGTCGAAGCCGTTGGTGGCAGCTCCATCTTCGTAACCGTGTAGCACCGTTTCTTGTATAGCGAGTTCCGCTCCTGGAACTGCCGACGGAACTGCGGGTCCACAATATCAAGAATCAGCGGATGAATGGTTCGGGCTGACTTCTCGACACGAAGAATCCGACCCACGATCTGGTCGATATCGGGGCGAGGCGTCGCCATCAACAGCGTATTTAGAGTGGGTACATCGAACCCCTCCTTACACATTGCATACGTCGCAATCAGAATCGTCTTTGAGGCACAGAACTCGGCCCTCTTGGACGCAGCGACATCCTGCGACAGAATACAGGACTTCTCACGTAGCGCATCTGGCAGGGTCGCCAAGAGGTCCTTGGTATGCTGCACGCGATCCGTCAAGACAAGCACTTGTCGTTGCGGAGACTCATCGAGGATATCCCCGAGAATCTCCGTCAACCATTTCGTTCGTCCAGGGTGCTCCGTGAGCTTATTAATCATCAGCGTCGTAAACATCACGCCTTGCTTGTTGTAGATGATCTCGTTGAATACGGGGTCGTCGTTCTTGTACTCGTAGACCTCCACCTGAATCGACGAATCCTCGCTGTCGAGGTTCTTGGATTGATACAGCAGTGGACCCAGGCACCAGTTTGCCACAAACATCAGTCCATCCTTCCGCGTCGGTGTCGCCGAGAGTCCCAGCATGTACTTGGACGTGACCTTGGGGATCGCCTGGACAAAGACCTCCGAGGCAATGTGGTGGCACTCGTCAACAATCACCAACCCCAGCGGCTTGAAGGTCGAAATATCCAGGTCCTTCATCGAGAGAGTCTGCAACATCGCAATGATCACATCGTATCCCGCGACCTCAACGACGTCTCCCTGGATCCGACCGATCCGCGCATGAGGTAGGAAGGTCTTGACTCGATCGACCCACTGGTCCCGCAGGAATGAGTTGTGAACGATGACCAGCGTCGGGAGGCGGAGTTGCGAGGCAATGTAGAGGGCACAGACTGTCTTTCCTCCGCCGGTATGAAGAGAGATAATGCCGTCGTGCGGCTCTGGTTTCAGGAACGAATTGACGACCTCCGCCTGATTCGGACGCATCTGTCCGCGAAACTCCCAGTACTTCGCCTCGGTTGTGGCAACGTCACGGGTCGTCTCGGGCGGTGCACCGTAGTGCTCGATGCCGTAGTGCTTGGGGACATAGAGCCAGTCGGCCGTTTCCATATACACCTTGTAGCGAGGAACCGAGCTCGCATTCGGCACAAAGACCTTGGGGACGTAGGGTTTGACGGTAAGAACCTTTTTGAGTTCTTCAACGGAGACCTTGTTCTTTTGAACTCTGTATCCGTTCAAGGTAAGCATTGTAGTTGTGTATGTGGGTTGGTCGTATATTCGTTTTTACTCCTCGTCCTCCTCGTCCGCCTCAGGCTCCGGAACCTCAAGACGACGCACACGCGAGCGGAGCGCAGCCGCCGCCGTCTCACCAATCGTGCGCAGGACATCCAGGTTGTCGAGCTGCGACACGTGGTACATCACAATCGGGTGAATCGGCGTCGTCACCTGCACCTCCTCAAAGGGAACCTGATCCAGACGCAGGGAATCCATGATCGTATCAATGTGACGGAGCAGACGAGACTCCGTCATGTAGGTCGAGTACGCACGGCTGTCACCCTCATGACCCGTGGTCGTGAACGTCACGTTGAAGTAGTCCGTATCGAAGGTCGAACGGAACACGCGCAGGATGTCATCCTTCTCCTTGCGGTCGGCGTAGATGAAGTGGAGGCTGAAGAGGCAGACACCAGACATCGTGAACTGTTTGAATATATCGGGTCGGGTGCCTTTAAATCGCTGTGTTCCCGTCGTCACCTAAATTGGGTTGGTCTGCATCGCGCCCGTCGGTCCCCGGTTGATTGTAGTAATCTCCATAGTCTCCCCTGTCGGCATCACCCTCACCTTGGTCGAAGAAGTCGCGAGGAAGGCCCACGCCTGTATCCTCGTCTTTCTGGGTCTCCTCCCGCGTCGCATCTGCACGCACCTGCTCCGACAACCGCTCTGCCTCACGGGCAAACAACACACGATCCTGGTTCGTCATGATGTACGGCGCCAGACCGATCTGCAAGAGTTCACTAATATCCTGGCGCTCCTGGTCGCTCTTGCGTGCCAGACGTTCGACGAGCGTCAGACGTTCCTTGGCGCGGAGTTTGTTGACTTCCTTCTTCTGCTCCGTGTAGACTGCGGTGAGGGTATACAGGGCCACATCCGTCGTCTTCATCTGTTCGAGGCGGTTGTTCTTGGCGGCGGAGGACTGGATCTGGTTGAGTTCTTGGTACAGATACCCCAGGCAGGCATCACGCAGAACATCAGCGGACTCGCTCGGATCAAGCCGACGAAGAGGGATGGGTTGCAGGAACGCGTCTGCAAGTCGAGAGGCAACGGTCAGGTTCGTGAGCGGACCCTTCGAGATGGGAAACTCCTTGGGCTTCTTACGGAGTTGTTCCGTCACCTCCTTCTTCTGGACGGGGGCGACATCGACGCGGACCGAGACCGAGGGCTGGATAGGCACCTTGTTGCGTGAGGGAAACAGGAGTGTGTCAAAGACCAACGGACTCTGTACGACCTTCGGAGGACCTCCCGTCGTCAGGATAGGACGACCCGAGGGGCAGGGCTCGTACCGAGTAATCACTCCCAGTTCCTTCGGCGGGGCAACCACAGGAACCAGGGACTTCACCTGCTGCTCCGAGGACGCCGGTTGGGACTTCACATACTCTGCCGCCCGCGCCAACTCGTCCTTGATGTTCTGACGCTTCTTGATCTCTGTGCCCGCCAAGAACGACACCTGCTGCTTGATCTTTTTCGGATTCGAGAGGATCGCCCGAACGACTGCCGCCGAGGGACCCTTGAAGGAGGTCGGGTATGCCTCAAAGGTCTTCCGCAACACATACAGCATCGAATCCACAATTGAGTACTCTCCTGGTGTCTCCTCGTCACGAGGGAATCCTGTGAGTCGGAGAGGTTGCGATCCAAACGACCGCGGCGGAATCAGAGTGGGAATGTGGATTTGAAGAAGGATGATGACGAGGGCAATGCCAACCGACCCCTTACCCTCCCGTGTTGCCTGATTATCGACAGGAGGGAACTTGTCCGAGACCACGCCGCGGCACACAGCAAGCAGAGACCCCAGGATCTCCGGAGAGGGCAGCACGCGGAGAATCGACAGGAGCAAGAACGCCGTGGAGTCCATGGGTTGGTCGAGGTCAAAGAGAGGTTGCAGTGCACTCAGTCCCGTCGTGTACGCATTCACGGCATCCGTATTACCCGCCCGCGTCTCCAGCACATCCGAGCTCTTGATCTTGAACCCGTCCTCGTCATACTCGTCCTGATTGAGAACGACATCGTTGTTGATGTGCTCGCCGCAGAACTTACAGACGCGGAATCCTCCCTCCACCGCGGACCACACGTCGTAGAACGTCTTGCGGTCCTGCTCCAGATCCCCACCCAGGATGGCGACGATGTGCTCGCACAGAACAAAGCGACCCTCGACATCCGTATGGATGTGATTGGAGAGTTGAGTATTCATCAGCAACTCCTTCGTGTCACGGTACTTGTCCTCGCGAACACGCTGAGGGTCCGCAATGACGGCAAGAATCTCCAACCGAAGAGGCGCCTCCTCCTTCATGGGCGTCTTGGTCTCCGGAACAACCTTGACCTTGACCTGGGGGTAGGACGCGCTCGCCAAGGCCATCAGATGCCGCTTCATAATGTCATTGGGTGTGCCCTCCTTCCATGCCGTACGGTTCTGGTACCCCAGATTCGCACGCTCTTGTTTGATGATGTCGATAGGCACGCAGGTGTACGAGGGACGATCATCCACGAACTTCCGACGAACGAGTCCCTTGGTGATAAAGTCGGCAAAGGTCGTCGACATGATATTGCATGCGGGGTCATCCAGTTCAACGGGGGGGAAGGTCGTGAATCCCATATCCGCCCCGGGACGGATCTCCATGTTTCCAGAATTGTTGGTCTGCGAACGCAGCATCTCCACCACCAACTGACCGCCGTCGACCTGGTCCATCAGCCAATATCGCGGAGACAGTCCAGGCTCGAATTTGGATTTGTAGATTGTCTCCAACTTCTCGGAGGGCGCACGCTCGTCCACCTTGGGGTAGGGAATCTCGGGGAGAGCCGGAACCACCGAAATCACTTCCACGGGAGGGAAGCGGGACTTCCACGAACGCCAGGGGATATCGGCGAGTTCCACGTCGTAGATCTTGAGATATTCGAGTCCCTTGCCGTAGGGATCGCTCGTGACGGGCACCGCATGGGTGAGAATGGCATCGATGGACGGAATAACATCGACCAAGGCGGAGGTTGTCTCGACCGTCGAGGACTCACTGCTCTTCAAGAAGGGGTGATCGGCAAGAGGATTGGGGACCTCGAGAGGGCGCTTGGCAAGATAGTACCCCTTGAAATGCAGGTTGTCCTCTGTTCCCTGGACCGGCACAGGAATCACATCAATGCTTCGGTCCTCGTGAATCTGGGTCCGTGTCAGCGAATACACCGGCAGAGCGCGATAGGGATTGTTCCCTGTCTCATCCAGAAACTCCGTGGCCTTGTTGATGTAATACGGCGCACCAGCCGACACATCCTGATAGGGCTTGGGAAGAGCGGTCAGCATCCGTGTGTAAAAATTGGGAATCGTCGGATCGTCATAGAGAGGAGCCCACCGTGTCAAAACGTCATATCCCCGCCGTTCCTCGGATGCCTTGATAGGGAAGACCCAGGGCAACGTCTTTCCGTAGGACGCCTCTCGGGTCAGGTACGTCTCTTCTGTAGGAACAATGTACGTGGTATAGAGGTCCTTGAACCGATCGACCTTGTTCTTTACCTGGTTGAGTTGGAATCGCGTGGTGCGACCCTTGGGAATCATCCGATCGAAGGCATCGACCGTTTGCTCGCTGAGAGTGAAAAATCGAATCGCCTCTGGGCGTTGGATTGTTTCATCAAACTCAATATCTTCGAGAACCTGGAACTCCCCAGGTTCAAAGGTCAGGAATTCCATTATACTCACTGGAGAATGCTTTCACATAGGGCGGACGCCTTCTTGTGGAAGGCCTGAATCACATCCTCTGGCGAGTGCTTGGTGTGAAACCGAATCTGCAACTTCGGAATCAGAGGATGCCCCGTATCACGAGACACGAAGTCCACCAGGTCGCCCGCATAGATAATCTCCTGTGCCATCTGCCCCAGTGTATAGGTCTCATTCGGCATCTCCACCACATACCATCCCTCGCCCTGACGCTGAATGGGTTCCTTGATAAACTCGTCCACCTTGTTCTTCAGGACCGTCGCTGCACGAGTCAGGATATCCTTGGCCTTCAGAGCGCCGATGCTCTCGAGGCGGAAGTCAAAGTGTGTGGGTCTCCCATTCTCATCCATCACGTACGAACGCTGGATGTGGAAGTTGTCAAACTCGCGAGGATCGCCGCCCTTGGCCGTCCACGTATCGCGATCCATCTTGGCACGGTCGGCGTCAATGTGGTTGTTGAAGGTCGAGACACAGACATGCGAGAGTCCCTTGGGTTCAATCGAGAGCGAGGCCTTGATGTGGATGGACTCGTTCGCATTCAGCTTCATGAAGAACAGGGGCGTCTCCAGGTCGCGGTCCTTGAGAAGGATGTGGCCGCGAGGTCCGGCGACCATGAAGTCATCTGTCGTAATCTCGCGCGCCTCCGTGTGAGGGAGGAAGCGCAACTCGATGCGTGTGTCGCGAATCACGCCCGTCTCCTCGGGGGTCACATCCAGCGGAATCATCGACACCCGATGACGAATCATCTCGTGTGTGAGTTGACTGGAATTATCCAGGATCTCGATGTTCGACAAGACAACGACGGGCAACTCCGTCAGGCAGATGCGGCGCAGGGCATTCACGAACCCAATCGGCACATTCACAAACTCCGTCGAGAGCCCGAAACCACCGAGTGTGGTACGGGTATTTTCCATCTCTGTACTTGTCTAATCGCTCGTTTCTGTTCCGTTCGTTTTAATCCTCAAACTCAATAATGAACAACCAGCCCATCCTGTTCTATAGCACGCGCGAGCCCCACTCCCAGCAAATTATCAACACGCTCAAGGCGCTCAACAAGGAGACGCTGTGTCGGATGTTCTCCATCGATGGCAAGGCTCGTCATGAGCTCCCTGACTTCTTGAAGAGTGTTCCGACGCTGTACGTGCCTGAGTCTCGCGACGTGTATGTGGGCAAGGATATTTATGCGTACATTGCGAAGCCCGTCACCTCTCGCCGCGAGATCCCCACGGAAACACCGGCGACCAAGGCGGCGGCGGCGCCAGCAGCGCCTGGGTCCGCAGCCGAGTACCAGGCGTGGAGTTTCGAGGGCGCGAAGGGATTCACGGAGAGTTATGCGAACTGGTCGAACCCGGCATCCTTTACCTCGGACGATCAGCTGAACTTCACGTTCCTGAGTGGGTCGACAAACACGCCTGCTGCCCCCGAGCCGCAGACGAAGCAGAGCTACGACGGAGACAAGCAGGGTCGTAATGAGGACCTGGCAACTCGTCTGGAACAGTACAAAAAGGTTCGTGAGAGTGAGTTTAAAGGTGTGAGTCGCCAGTAAAACAATGTCGCGAACCGTATTCCTGCAGGCATACTTCAATACCTTTCACGGGTTCTTCGATCAGTTGTCTCAGGTGTTTCCGGACGACCTCGACCTTCCCTCGTACAAGGCCGCACTCAGTCTCGTTCAGAAGACGCATCCGATGATGGCAGTGTCTCAGGTGATGGAGACCATCCTACCCTTTGAGGCGATGATTATGGCCCGCGACGCGGACTTCTTCCTGAAGTATGGATACAGCGAGTTTACGGCGGCCGATACGACCCTGGATCCCCTGATTCAGAAGTTGAAGACGATGTGGGGCGGTCTGACCCCAAAGAACCAGGAGATTGTGTGGGAGTACATTACTTCGCTGCTTCGACTCGGGAAGAAATGTCAGGAGCTGTGAGGTCCGTCTCACTGCCAAACCCATACAGCGACTCACGATCCACCCCAAACAGATCCTTCACTGCCTGGGCGGGGTTCTCGAAATTACGAAACAAGATCTGATTCACCTCTGCCGGCGACCACTTGTCGTCAATATTGATATCCTCTCCGGGCAACGCAATATGCGTCTCGTAGAAGGCATCCACCATCTCTTGTACGATCGCTCGCGAGCACCGCTTGAAGTTGATAATCATATCAATACGCCCCGGACGAATCAGCGCCCGATCAATCCGCTCCGGGAAGTTGGTCGTGATAATCAGAACCCGTCCATTCGCCTCCAGGGTTCCGTCGAGGAGGTTCAGGAGGAAGGACAGATCGATCGTCTCCTTGTCCGTCTCCTTCTCACGATCCGTCCAAGGATCATTCGTCTCCTTCGGAGGAGCCGCAACGGGTGTGGGCTTCTTCCACTCACGACGCAGGACCGTGTCACCCATCGCATCAATATCCTCAATGACATAGAGACGCTCCGACACGGGAATCGTGTACCGCTCCGTGTTCGTGCCATTATAGACATGAATTTCGTCATTGAAGAAGAGGTGCTGGAGTTGCGCCTTGGTCTTGATCTCGGACAACTGGACGTTGACAATGTGACGGCGTCCCTCGTGGGCGATGGCCTTCACCGTTGATGTCTTGCCCGTGCCAGGAGGACCGTGGAACATGTACCCGAGCGTGTACGGAATGCCCTTCTTGTCATACCACTCTCGGTGCTCGAGGAAGAACTTGGTGCGATTGCGGACGTGGTTGCGCTCCTCAAAGAACACATTGTCGAAGGAGCGGTTGGTCGTGAACTTGGACTTGGTGTACAAGAGGTGAGACGTCGGCAGAGGATTCTGCATGGTCCCCTTGACCTTCTGCTGCACGACCTGGTCGAAGTAATACCGGTGGCTTCCCAGTTTGTTCGCCATACGACGCTCATAGTCCGTATTGCAGTTATCCACAAAGGTCTGCAGGTGCTGGATGTCGTGGTCGTAGCAGAAGACCTTGAACTTGATAATCTCTAGCTGTCCGTCGTTGATTTTCAGATCCATCAACTCGAAGTACACGTCACCATCCAACTGGACGGGTTCGAACTCGTGAGGCAGGTAGTCGTGATGAGAGACCGACAAGAGGGACTTCATGGCCGGAAGAGTGCTGACGTAATGCACGACAGCATCCATGCGGGTCTGATAGAGGGTCTGGGTGGACGGACCCCGATTGGCCTGGTTGTTTTGGCTGACCCCACGCTCGCACGTGATGGAGGCACGGGGCGCCTTCAGGGCCGTCGGCAGGACAACAGAGGTAGACTTCTTGCGACGGCAGCAGACACCCGAGGCCCAGGAGGACCAGATGGGAAAGGTCTTGGTCGCCGTGTCAAAGAGGTTGATAGCGATGATGTTCAGGAGTGGGTTGCGCGTTGCTCCCATGCTCAACATCATTTGTGTGCGAATCACGTCGTTCATGGACGACATGCTTGTGCTTCGTTGGACTTGTATAAACGATTGATTAGGAAGATATGGAAATACCGAAGGCGTGCCCCGAGATCGTCGGGAGAGTCTTCACATTGTTCTGCACTGGCTTGGAGCGCTTGAGACGGAGCTCCTTGCTGGCCTTCTCCACTGTCTCCTGCGAGAGAGCCACGAACTTCTTGACATCGCGAATCGGTCCCTGCACGTTCATGGTCGGGATGTGGAGACGAAGAGGAGGCAGAGCCACAGCCACCATATCCTCGGAACCAGTGGTGTACTCGCGGTACTGCTCGATATCGAGTTGGCCGCCAAACATGCGAAGAAGAGTCCGAGGAGGTGCCGGTGTGATATCCTTGTCCTTGTAGAGAGACCGATACAGATCGACCAGAAGCGTCTGACGGGTCCACCGGTTCACGTCCGAGATGTGGGGTTCGGCATACAGGGACGAGAGGGCACATTCGGGCGAACAGAAGTGTCCCTCGCAGGCATACATGTTCTCGTAGGCATCGTACGAGATGGGGAGAACCGTCGCCTTCCACGAAAACGGATGGCAACACCAGAAGCAAGCGGTCGACATCGAGTACGTCGGGCTCTTGGTCCGCGTCAGGATCTCACGCATTGTGTCGGTGTTGAACCGTTCGGCAACGTGTGAGGTTTCGACAGATTGCAGAATATCAGAGTAGTTCGTGGACACGCCTGCGGGTACCGGAACATCGTCTGTTGTGGGAAGACGAAACGTGAAAATCACCGGAGCCTCCGGAAGTTGCTTTTTAGGAGCCATCCTTTCTTTGTCGAAGGTCAATGTCGTGAAAACCATCCTACCATGTCTTCCAGTGGGCCCGAGGGGGGTGCCAAAAAGGAAGATAGTAGATATCCTTGCTGTTCAATAGCGCCGCAGTATAACTGAACGAACTACGAGTTGTCACCAAGACATCGGCAAACACAAGGTCGTTGAACGTATCGATAACCTTCTCGTTGAGATGAAAGACCGTGTTCTCGGAGACGAGTTCGCGAAAGTCATCCTCAACTCCCTGTGAATAAATGTGAAATCGGATATGGCGGCCTGGATAATCGTTGCGAATGCGAGACATCACCGCAACATAGTTCTCAAGGGGGACGTTGTGTGTTCCTTCGCGGAAGCGGTTGAGTCTCGCCTCGAACGACCCCAGACGGCGAATGTGAATGGCAACATTGAGAAATGCGTTGTTGAAGCGCGATGACGTGTTGCCATAGAAACGTGTCTTGAACCGGAGAAAGGCTTGACTCTGAAAAACGCTCTCCATGTTCGCTTCCACGGCCGGATACACCAACTCATGACTAATACGGGGCATCCACGCTTCCGCTGCTGGGTAGTGCTTGCGAAATCCCATGTACTCAATCACTTCCTCTGTGGTGTTCTCATTTTCCACGTCTGCCTTTGTAATATTTGAAATCATGTCCATATCATGACTTTCTGTGTACATAAACAGAATTCCCTGGGTTTCGGCAAACAACATCGTCCACAAGATAGTCTGAAACTGCGAACCAAATCCGTCTCCCCTCGGTAGATTTGTCAGACACTGCATGCTCTTGTCGGTCAGAGTACATGAAAACGAATCTCGGGCCCCCCACAGAGACACATAGTATGGCGTCCACAGATATCGCACAGGCCTATCAGAAGAAGACGCACCGCGAGCACATCCTGTCGCTCCCGGATACCTACATTGGCTCGATCCAGAACACAGAGGAGGAGGTGTTTGTTCGTGGCGAGTCGGGGTTCGTTCAACACAAGGCAATCGTGAATCCTGGTTTCTACAAGTTGGTGGATGAGCTGGTCGTTAACGCTCACGACCACGTGATCCGCCTCCGCAATCGCGGTTCGGAGAATCCCGTGAAACACATTACCATCTCTGCCGATGCGAATCATGTCTACATTGAGAACGATGGCGAGCCCATTGACGTCGTTCAGCACCCGGAGCACAAGGTGTGGGTGCCCCAGATGATCTTTGCCGAGCTCCTGACCTCGACGAACTACGACGCCGAGGAGAAGAAGCTGGTCGGCGGAAAGAACGGTTACGGTGTCAAGCTGGTGAACATCTTCTCCAAGCGAATGGAGGTGATGATTGTCGATGCGGGCCGCAAGCTGTCCTACGAGCAGCACTTCTCTCTCAACATGACGAAGATCGGCGAGCCCAAGGTCAAGGCCTCCAAGTCCAAGTCCTCGGTGGCGATTCGTTGGGAGCCGGACTTTGCCCGGTTCGGGATGACGGAGATCACGTCCGATATGCTAAAGCTCATAGAGCGACGGGTTTGGGACCTCGCAATGACGGTTGGCAAGGAGGTCAAGGTCAGCTGGAACGGGGAGACCATCAAGTGCCGGAGCCTCACGGAGTACGCAAAGGCGTACGGGTGTGAGACCGTGGTTGCCGAAGATCCTCATATTCGTTGGCAGATCGTGCTCGGTCGCAGTCCGGCAGACCATCTCTTCCAGATGTCCTTTGTGAACGGGATTTGGACCTCGAAGGGAGGGACCCACGTGGATACGGTAGCCAATCAGGTCACCAATCATATAGTGGAGTATCTGGAAACTAAGAAGAAGACTAAGGTGAAGTCCAGCCTGGTGAAGGACCATCTTGCTGTCTTTATCGTCGCCTT
>Ga0209189_1002668_pt1 | contig 12366 bp, 10 predicted proteins | sample C_130820_EF_Meta_FD_187308 | JGI IMG/M metagenome (GOLD analysis project Ga0209189, IMG submission 187308) | Freshwater microbial communities from Lake Croche, Canada to study carbon cycling - C_130820_EF_MetaG (SPAdes) (version 3) | ecosystem: Environmental > Aquatic > Freshwater > Lake...
CTGGATGGACCAGCGTGATGGCCGCAATCCGCTCGACCAGCCGATCGCGGTGTACGAGATGCATCTCGGCAGCTGGATCCACGCCGCCGCCGACACCCCTTACATCGAAGCCGATGGCACCCCGCGTCCGCCGGTTCCCGCCGCCGACCTCAAACCGGGTGCCCGCCTGCTCACCTACGGCGAACTGGCCGATCGGGTGATCCCCTATGTGAAGGCCCGCGGCTTCACGCACATCGAACTGATGCCGATCTCCGAGCATCCCTTCGATGGCTCCTGGGGGTACCAGGTGACCGGCTGGTACGCCCCCACCAGCCGCTTCGGCAGCCCGAATGAATTCCGCGCCTTCGTGGACCGCTGCCATGCCGAGGGCATCGGCGTGATCCTCGACTGGGTGCCGGGCCACTTCCCCAAGGACGCCCACGGCCTGGCCTTCTTCGATGGCGCCCATCTCTATGAACACGCCGATCCCCGCATCGGTGAGCACAAAGAATGGGGCACGCTGATCTTCAACTACAGCCGCAACGAAGTTCGCAACTTCCTGGTGGCGAACCTGGTGTTCTGGTTTGAGCAGTTCCACATCGATGGCATCCGTGTCGACGCGGTGGCCTCGATGCTCTACCGCGACTACCTGCGCCCGGATGGGGAGTGGCTGGCCAATGAGCACGGCGGCCGCGAAAACACCGAGGCGGTGCGCTTTCTGCAGCAGGCCAACCACGTGCTGTTCCAGCATTACCCCGGCGCCCTCTCCATCGCCGAGGAATCCACCACCTGGCCCCTGGTTACCCAGCCCACCGACATCGGCGGCCTGGGCTTCAACCTCAAGTGGAACATGGGCTGGATGCACGACATGCTCGATTACTTCGAGCTCGATCCCTGGTTCCGTCAGTTCCACCAGAACAACGTGACCTTTTCGATCTGGTATGCGTTCACCGAGAACTTCATGCTGGCCCTCAGCCACGACGAGGTGGTGCACGGCAAGAGCAGCCTGCTGCACAAAATGCCTGGGGACGATTGGCAGAAATTCGCCAATGTGCGGGCCTTGCTGGCCTACATGTGGACCCATCCCGGCAAGAAAACCATCTTTATGGGCATGGAGTTCGGCCAGAGGGCTGAATGGAATGTCTGGGGTGATCTGCAGTGGGACCTGCTCCAGCACGAACCCCACCAGGCGCTGCAGCACATGGTGGACGACCTGAATGCCTTCTATAAATCAGAACCCGCCCTCTGGGGCGACGACTTCAGTGAGTACGGCTTCCAGTGGATCGATTGCAATGACAACCGCCACTCGGTGATCAGCTTCATGCGTCGCGAGAGCAACACCGGCCGCTGGCTGGTGGTGGTGGCCAACTTCACGCCCCAGAGCCATTCGCATTACCGCGTCGGCGTTCCCCTGGCCGGCTTCTACCACGAGGTGTTCAACACCGATGGCAGCCGTTACGGCGGCAGCAATCTCGGCAATCTGGGGGGCAAATTCACCGATACCTGGGGCATGCACGGCTACGAGAACTCCCTTGATCTCTGCCTGCCGCCGCTCAGCGTGCTGGTGTTCCGCCACGATCCCGCCCGTCTGCCGGAGGTGGAACAGGAACCGAAGCTGATTGACCTCTAAGAGGCCCAAGCATGATTTTTGTCTGCCGGATGGTTGCCGCTTCAGGGCTGACCCTCAGTCAGCCGAAGAGTGAACGCGGCAGATTCGCCCAGATGCCCGGCTCAAGGGACGCCACCATTAACAACGAAGTCTAAACTAAAAAGACCATTAGCGCGCAAACGTCAATAGCCGATGAACCGTCACTCCAAGCTGTACCGCGAGGGGATGCAGGAAATGCGTCACCATCTCGGCGAGAAAGCCGATACTCTGATCGCAAAAATTGAATCTATCTCCGAGGAATTTGCTCGGGTCAATGTTGAGTTCCCCTATGGAGAACTTTACACCAGAACCGTCCTGGATGACCGCGTGCGTGAGCTCTGCACCGTTGCAGCCCTCACGGTGCAGGGCTTTTCCTCGCCCCAGCTCAAATTGCACATTGAGGCGGCGATTAATTGTGGTGTAACGCGTGAAGAGATCATCGAAATCATCACCCAAATGATTGCCTATGCCGGCTTTCCAGCGGCAACAAATGCTCTCATGGCCGCCAAGGATGTATTCGACGAAATGAGCCAGCAGTCCGAATCCTGAAGCTCATCTAAAACCTTGTTCTTTAAAAAGGGCGCGCCCGTTCCGGGACAACCCTCAGGCGGGGGGATCAATTCCATGCTCCGTGAACCCGCGGCAGATCGCCAGCCTCAGGGAGGCTGTGATCGAAAAGGCCCGCAAGGGATCGGCGATCGAATAACTCAGGCTGTAGGCGTAACGGTCGTCGCCGAAGTCCACGAGCCAGGCCCTTTGCGGTGGATCGGCCAGCACATCGGCGGAGGCGGCCGCCACACTCTCCAGTAGCGCCACGATCTGCTCGGGATTCCAGCCTCGCTCCACCGCCAGCTTGAGGCTGCAGCGGCGGGTGCGATCGGTGCGGGTGTAGGTGGTGGTGGCGGCGGTGAAGAAACTCTGGTTGGGCACCACCACTTCGGCGTTGTCGCCGCTGCGCCAGAGGGTGGTGGCCCGCGGGCCGAGACGGCGCACCTCGCAGGCTTCGCCCTCGTGCATCAGCACTTCGCCGGGACGCACCGATCCCTCGATCAGCAGCCAGAGGCCACTCACGATGTTGGAGAACACCTCCTTGATGCCGAAGCCCAGGCCCACCGAAAGGCCCCCGGCGATCGCCAGCACGCCGGTCTGGTTGATGCCGAGTCGGCCCATCGCCCAGATCACACCCAGGGCGAAGATCACGTATTGCAGGATCTGATCGAGGGCCCGCCGGCTGCCCTCACTGATGCCCAGGCCGCGCTGCAGCAGCAGGCTCACACCGGCGGCCGGTAGGCGCAGCCCCACCAGCAACAGATAGAGCACCACCAACACGTGGACCAGATCCCCCAGCCGGATCGCACCGCCGAACCAAACCCCCAGCGGCAGGGCCGCCAGGTCCTGCAGACTGCCCAGGGCATCGAGCACCTGCAGGAGCACCCCAAACAAAAACAGGGGCCGCAGCAGGCGGCTGTTCAGCAGCTGTTTTGCGGCAGTAGGTAGCACCTACAGAGCAGAGGTTGCGACAAATTTGGTGATAGGCTTGAAGCCTAAGAGCCAACAGATGCGGGCATTTGCTGTTAGCGAAGCATTCTGTAAACGGAGCACAACGACCCCGATGTCAGCCCCCCTGATCTCAATCTGTATCACTTCTTATAACCACCGCAACTTTATTAAAGGCACCATAGAAAGCGCCCGTCAGCAGACTTTCAAGGATTGGGAAATGATCCTGATCGACGACGGATCGACCGATGGAACCCTCGATGCGCTAGCAGGCCTCCAGGACGAACGGATCAGCATTCATGCATTCGCGGCTAATCAGACCCGGTGCGTAGCCCTGAATCAAACCCTGGCGAGGGCCAAAGGTCGCTACATCGCCATTCTCAACTCCGACGACCTCTGGCACCCACTCAAATTAGAGAAGCAGTTGGAAGTTCTGGAAAACCATCGGGAGGTGGGCGTGGCTTTCACCTGGGTCGAGATGATTGATGAATGCGACACCAGCCTTGGCGTCGCGCAGCATTTCCGTCAACCCAATCAGGCTTCACAAAGATGGTTAAACCATTTCCTGAGCGATGGCGTCGTGCCTTTCTGCCACCCCAGCGCCTTGATCAGGCGCGCGGTACTGGATCAGGTCGGTTTTTATGATGAGCGCTTAACCCAATTACTCGATTTCGATCTGTGGATCCGACTTTGTGAACATTCCGAGGCCTGGGTTGTTCCCGAAGTCCTGACCTATGAACGCATCCTCTCCGATCGCTCCAACGCCAGTGGCGATCGTCCAGATGTCTGGGCCAGGACGCACTGGGAACGAACCCTGGTCTATTTCAAGGCCCTGCAAAGAAACCACCCGCGCCTACGCTCCGCCCTGCGCGAACTCGATCCGACCAGAGCGACCCAATGCGACTTCCATGAACAGGACTCGCAAGCGTCGAATCATGATCCCCTAACGACCCTGCTTCTGGCGAGCAACGCAGGGCAGTTGAGTGAATCCAGAGAGATCAATCAAAGTTTCAAGATCGCTACGGCTCTCCACCTTTTCCAATCGCTCCCTGAATGTCAAGCCACCAATAGTGACCCAGGCGAGACGAGAAACGACATCAAGAGCTATCACCAATGGATCAAGAATCTGGATCCTCTCTACTATTTTGAGCGAATGCAACTTGAGGGCACGAAGCGGCAGCTGGACATGGTAATCAATAGCGCCAGCTGGAAATTGACTGCACCATTTCGAAAACAGTTTTAGCAGCAACGACGCCAACATAACCAATGACCGCTTCCCTTCACCAACCCGTCTTTTCTCCATCCACCGCCTGTCAGCCCATGCCTGAAATCGCAACCTGGATCAAGGAACGAATAAAGGCCAGTGCCCTGCAGGTCTCGGCCATCCCATTATCGGAATGCCAGGGATGGAGTTTGCGGGATGGAAAACTGGTCCATCAAACAGGAGGGTTCTTCAGCATCCGTGGCTGCCGATTCCAGAGCAGTGCCTCCCACCTCAATGATCTTTGGCTGCCCATGATCGACCAACCGGAAGTGGGGTTGCTGGGATTTGTAGTGCGAAAAGGCAAAAATGGCTGGGAATGGCTGTTGCAAGCCAAAACAGAACCGGGATCCGTCGGCGGCACCCAGGTTGGGCCTTCCGTGCAGGCAACCCGCAGCAACTGGCTGCGCCGCCATGGAGGCAAAGCCACACCGATGCTGAACCTCTTTGAAGCTTCCTCATCCGCAAGCAAACTGGTGAGCGATGGGGAGCAATCGGAGCAGGGTGATCGCTTCCTGGCCAAGTACAACCGCAACGCGGTGGTGCTGGTGGATGACAGCCTGGAGGCTCCGGAGGGGGCGTGGCAATGGTTTGCCGCCCACCAACTGCTGAAGGCCCTCGGCGAAGACACACTGATCAATACCGATTCCCGATCGGTGCTTTGGTGCTCGGATTGGACCCTGCTGCTGGAACCAGGACAAAGCGTTCCATTTCTTCGCTGGCAAGGCCGTGATGGCTTCGGTGAAGCCCTGCTGAACTCCTCTCGTGCAGGCGAGGCTGATAACGAGGACGCCACGGGTTACCGGAGGGCAATCAACGCCTTGGAGCTCAAGCGCCAGCAGTGCCAGGTTCATGTGGAAGACGTGCCCCTCGATTCCATCAGAGGTTGGATCCTCGATGACAATGGAGTTCATCCTGAACAGGCGAAAGCCGGTGCCTCCATCGTCAAAACAGTGGCGGTGCACACCACTGATCGGGAAGTTGCATCCTGGTGTCAGCCGATGCTGGAAAGCACCGAAGAGCAGAAGGTGATTCTCCTGTGCGCCATTCAGGAAGGGGTACTGCAACTCGCCTTCTCCCTGAGCTGCGAACCCGGCTTCCGGGAAGGCGTGCAGTTTGCACCTTCCCTGGTGAGCGGACCTGGACACGCCCATCCCGGCGAATGGATGGAGGCCGCAGGCTGCTCCTCAGCTGTGGTGAGGGCGGCGACGCGCCAGTCCGATGAAGGAGGCCGCTTTCTTCATTCCGTGGCGCTCTATCAGCTGATTGAGGTGCCGCCAAGCTGGATTGAAACACCCGTGGCCGATGGGCTGTGGGTCACGGTGGCGGCGGCGCGGCGCATGGCAACCATGCCGGGAGTTCTCAACAATGAATTACGCAGCGTTCTCTCCATGCTGCTCACTTGGCTCTGACGTCCATTCGCCCGCCGATCTCAGCGACGCGGCGGCCCTCAGTGGCATCCCTGAGTGGCACGCGCCGCCGCCTTGGGCTTCATACGGCTTCGGCTAGGTTGCAAAGCCCTTGATCAGCCGTCCATGACCGAGACCGCCCCCCTGCTGCTGCGCGCCGCCCGTGGTGAGCAGGTGGAGCGGCCACCGGTGTGGATGATGCGCCAGGCAGGCCGCTACATGAAGGTGTACCGCGACCTGCGCGACCGCCATCCCGGCTTCCGCGAACGCTCCGAGAACCCCGATCTCTCCTACGAGATCTCGATGCAGCCCTTCCACGCCTTCCGGCCCGACGGCGTGATCCTCTTCTCCGACATCCTCACGCCGCTGCCGGGCATGGGGATCGACTTCGACATCATCGAGAGCAAGGGGCCGATCATCCAGGATCCGATCCGCACCATGGCCCAGGTGGAGGCCCTGCAGCCGCTGCAGCCGGCCGAAACCATGCCGTTCGTGGGAGAGGTGCTGACGCGCCTGCGCCAATCGGTGGGCAACGAGGCGGCCGTGCTCGGCTTCGTGGGTGCCCCCTGGACCCTGGCCGCCTACGTGGTGGAGGGCAAGAGCAGCAAGAACTATGCGGTGATCAAGGCGATGGCCTTCCGCGAGCCGGAGCTGCTGCACAGGCTGCTCGATCACTTCGCTGAGTCGATCGCCGAATACCTCCGATACCAGATCAATTCTGGAGCCCAGGTGGTGCAGATGTTCGATTCCTGGGCCGGCCAGCTCAGCCCGATCGACTACGACACCTTCGCTGCTCCATACCAGAAGAAGGTGGTGGATCTGGTCAAGCAGACCCACCCCGACACCCCGTTCATCCTCTACATCTCCGGCAGCGCCGGTGTGCTCGAGCGGATGGCGCGCACCGGCGTCGACATCGTGTCGCTCGACTGGACCGTGGACATGGCGGAAGGCCTGGCCCGCCTGCCGCAGCACGTGGGGGTGCAGGGCAACGTCGACCCCGGTCTGCTGTTCGGCAGCCAGGAGGCGATCCGCGCGCGCATCGACGACACCGTGCGCAAGGCCCGCGGGCGCAAGCACATTCTCAACCTCGGCCACGGCATCCTTCCCGGCACTCCCGAGGAGAACGGTCAGTTCTTCTTCGAGGCCGGCAAGAGCGTGATGGATCGTCTCGGAGTTCCGGCTTGAGCCCGCAGGCGCCAGCCCCAGCCTCCAGGGCGGCCCGGATCCTGATCACCGGCGCCGCCGGTTGCGTGGGCCAATACACAGCCGAGCATCTCTATCGCCACAGCGATGCCCACCTGCTGCTGCTCCTGCGCGACCCCAGCAAGCTCAAGGCCGTGCCGGCGAACGATCCCCGCATCACGTTGCTGGTGGGGGATCTGCGCGATCTCGATCCCCATGCCGCAGCAATCGCCAGCGCCACCCGGGTGATCCACACCGCCACCGCCTGGGGCGATCCGGAGCGGGCCCAGCAGGTGAATGTGGTGGCGGTGAAGCGGCTGTTGGCCCTGCTCGATCCGGCGCGGCTGGAGCAGGTGATCTACTTCTCCACCGCCAGCATCCTCAACCGCGAGTTGCAGCTGCTGCCCGAGGCGATGGCCTACGGAACCGAGTACATCCAGACCAAGGCCCAGTGCCTGCAAGACCTGGAGGCCCATCCCCTGGCGGAGCGGATCGTGGCCGTGTTTCCCACCCTGGTGTTTGGCGGGCGGGTGGTGGCGGGCGATCCGCACCCCACCAGCTACCTCACCGCCGGCGTGAAGGAGGCCTTCCCCTGGCTGTGGCTGGCCAAGTGGCTGCGCACCGATTCCACCTTCCATTTCATCCACGCCGCCGACATCGCCACGGTGTGCGCCCACCTGGCCACCACGCCCCACCAGGCGAATCCCGAGCCGGGGCAGCGAGCGGTGCGGCGGCTGGTGCTGGGCCAGGCGCCGATCACGATCAACCAGGCGGTGGCCACCCTGGTGCGCTGGCGCCGGGGATGGGTGCCGCCGCTGGGGCTGGATCTCACGCCCTGGCTGATCGAGGGGCTGATCAAGCTGCTGCGGATCGAGGTGAACGCCTGGGATCGCTTCTCGATTCGCCAGCGCCACTTCGTGCATCAGCCGGTGAGCCCGCCGGAGCGCTTCGGCCTCACCAGCTATGCCCCCACCCTGGAGGCGGTGCTCGAAACCGCCGGGGTGCCGCACCGGGGCCGGATCCCGGGCTGAGCGGGGTTTGGCGGGCGGAGCAACGCCGCTGGCGGGGCTGAACGCGCCAGCGCCTTTCCAGCGCGTTGCCGCGCTGCCCTCCTCAACAGGTCGCCCCTTGCCATGCCCAGGGGCCAGGACCTCCGGCACCTGGTGCGCCATCACGCTCCGGCGTCGATCCGGGGAGGCAGCCCTCCCTTCCCATCCCCTAAGGGCTGGGATCCCGCGGACCAGAGCCAGCCGCCCAGAGGTTCGGTTATCCGTACCTCAGCAGGGCCGCATGGCCGACACCTGGCGCCGCCGATTCGGCAAAAAGCATTGCAATCACTAGGGTGTTGCGTAATTGTTGCGAATGCAACGGGCTGTCGCACCATCCAGCACCCAACCCGTAGTTTGGGCGAGTTGCCCGTGCTTATCCGCACCGACCATGCGTCGTCTCTTTTCCCTTCTCGCTCTCTGCCTGGCGTTGGTGCTGGGAGCCGCTCCGAGCTTCGCCGCCGACAGCGCCCATGGCGCCCAGGTGTTCTCGGCCAACTGCGCCGCCTGCCACATGGGCGGCGGCAACGTGGTGAACGCCGAGCGCACCCTCAAGGCCGATGCCCTCAAGGCCTATCTGGCCGGCTACGCCGATGGCCCTGAGGCCGCCGTGGCCATGCAGGTCACCAACGGCAAGAACGCCATGCCCGCCTTCGGCGGCAAGCTCAGCGCCGGTGATATCGCCGACGTGGCTGCCTACGTGATCGAAAAGTCCAATTCCGGCTGGTGATTTCTGGGCTTGTCCCGTTTTCACCCTTCCATCGCCAACCAACCCGGCTCTGCCGGGTTTTTTATTGCCCAGATTGAAGACCTACGCGCTCCGCTCCCGATCCTGACGGCGGCGCTGCGCCAACACCGCCAGGTAGAGGTCCTCCGGCACCTCGCGGATGTCGTACTCGGAAGGCAGCACACCGTGCACGTGCTGATGCACCGCCAGCCAGCAGTTGCGTTCCGGATCGGCGGAGGTGCCATCGAACCGGCGGGAGGCTTCCGCCAGGCTGCGCACCAGCTGATCGGCCGTTGTGCTCCCTGCCTGAGGGTCCAGGGGCTGGCCTTCCGTCACCTGGAAGCGGGCACAGGGCTGGGGATCGGCTGAACCATCGAGCGTCGCATGGATGGGGTGCTGGCCCGCAGGTCCGGCCGGAGGCGAAGGCGCCGAGAACGCATCATGGGCCTGAGGCTCCTCGGGAGAGGCGGCGCTAGGAAACGCGGAGGAAGGGGCGGCCATCACAACGGCATCGCGGCGGATGCGATCCTGGCGCAACCGGCAGACTGGAGGAACCACCGAAACGCCAGCTGCGCATGAACCCGTGCCGATTTCAGCCGGCCCTGCGCGGGCTGCGCGCCGCAGTGGCGGTACTGCTGGCGTTGGCCCCGGGCGCCACCACAACCCTGAAGGCACAACCCCTGCCGCCGGCCCCGCCCCTGAACCCGGCCTGGGCCTTTGACCCCAACGGTCCCTTTCTGCCCGGTGCCGATCCGCCCAGCTTCCTGCTGCCCGCCAACGGCCAGCGCTTCAATCCCTCCAGGCCCAGCCAGCCCCAGGCGATCAACGGCCCGCGGCCGCCCATCCCCGCCTGCCGCCTGGTGGTGCCGGTGCGGGAGGCCCCCCTGCAGCCGCTCCATCTCCACCCCTCCCAGGTGCCGCTGAAGAACAGCCTCGGCTGTCTATCCCCTGCCGATGCGGTGTACGGCCCGGATGGTTGTCCGATCCGGCTCTGCGGCACCACCAAAGCCAATTCGATTGGCTTGCCCCCCGGGGGGCCCTGAACAGGTGGGCCGCACCGAGCTGATCGGCAGCGAAGCGTCGGGCCAGGCATCTTCTGACGAAACCGCCCAGCCCTGCCAGGGTTGAAGGAGCCTTGCTGACGGTTGTCACCCCAAAGCGGTTCGGCCTGCCCATCCTGGGTAGGGGGGCCCGAACCCCGCGGTTCGGCGGACCGGCCCACCGGGCCCTTCCGGATCCCATACGGTGCCGTCATTCCCACCTGAGCGACGAACTCCAGGAGGTTTCGTTCCATGCATCCCACCGCCGAACTGTTCACCGAAAAGGCCTGGGGCGCCGTTGTGGCGGCCCAGCAGCTGGCCCAGCAGAAGCGCCAGCAGCAGATGGAAAGCGAGCACCTGCTCGGCTCCCTGCTCGCCCAGCCCGGCCTGGCCAGCCGCATCCTCGAGAAGGCTGGCGTGGATGTGGGCACCCTCAATCAGAAGGTGGAGGCCTACACCGCCAGCCAGCCCAGCCTCTCGGCCGCGCCGGAAACCATCTATCTGGGCAAGGGCCTCAATGCCGTGCTCGATCGGGCCGATGCCCTCAAGAAGGAATTCGACGACAGCTACATCGCCATCGAGCACCTGCTGCTCGCCCTCGCCGAGGACGAGCGCTGCGGTCGCCAGCTGCTCTCCCAGGCCGGCACCAACGCCGCGAAACTGAAGGAGGTGGTGGTGGCGGTGCGCGGCACCCAGAAGGTGACCGATCAGAACCCGGAAGGCACCTATGAATCCCTGGAGAAATACGGCCGCGACCTCACCGAGGCCGCCAAGGCCGGCAAGCTCGATCCCGTGATCGGCCGCGATGAGGAGATCCGCCGCACGATCCAGATCCTCAGCCGCCGCACCAAGAACAACCCGGTGCTGATCGGCGAACCCGGCGTGGGCAAGACCGCGATCGTGGAGGGCCTGGCCCAGCGGATCGTGAATGGCGATGTGCCCCAAGCCCTGCAGAACCGTCAGCTGATCGCCCTCGACATGGGCGCCCTGATCGCCGGTGCCAAATACCGCGGCGAATTTGAGGAGCGGCTCAAGGCCGTGCTCAAGGAGGTGACCGCCTCCGAAGGCCAGATCGTGCTGTTCATCGATGAGATCCACACCGTGGTGGGAGCCGGCGCCAGCGGCGGCGCCATGGATGCCAGCAACCTGCTCAAGCCGATGCTGGCGAGGGGCGAGCTGCGCTGCATCGGCGCCACCACCCTCGATGAGCACCGCCAGCACATCGAGAAGGATCCGGCCCTGGAGCGGCGCTTCCAGCAGGTGTTCGTGGATCAGCCCACGGTGGAGGACACCATCTCGATCCTGCGGGGCCTCAAGGAGCGCTACGAGGTGCACCACGGTGTGCGCATCGCCGACAACGCCCTGGTGGCCGCCGCCGTGCTCTCCAGCCGTTACATCGCCGATCGCTTCCTGCCGGACAAAGCCATCGATCTGATGGATGAATCGGCAGCCCGCCTGAAGATGGAGATCACCTCCAAACCCGAAGAGATCGATGAACTCGATCGCCGCATCCTCCAGCTGGAGATGGAGAAGCTCTCCTTGGGGCGCGAATCCGACACCGCCAGCCGCGACCGGCTGGAGCGCCTCGAGAAGGAACTCGCCGACCTGAGCGAGCAGCAGAGCGCCCTCAATGCCCAGTGGCAAAAAGAAAAGGGCTCGATCGATGAGCTCAGCGCCATCAAGGAGGAGATCGAGCAGGTGCAGCTGCAGATCGAGCAGGCCAAGCGCAGCTACGACCTCAACAAGGCCGCCGAACTCGAATACGGCACCCTGGGCGAGCTCAACCGCAAGCTGGCCGCCAAGGAGGTGGAACTCACCAGCAGCCATGCCGGCAAGACGCTGCTGCGCGAGGAGGTCACCGAGGACGACATCGCCGAGGTGATCGCCAAGTGGACCGGCATCCCGGTGAGCAAGCTGGTGCAGAGCGAAATGCAGAAACTGCTGCACCTCGAGGACGAGCTCCACACCCGCGTGATCGGCCAGCAGCAGGCCGTCTCGGCGGTGGCCGATGCGATCCAGCGCTCGCGGGCAGGGCTCTCCGATCCCAACAGGCCGATCGCCAGCTTCCTGTTCCTCGGCCCCACCGGCGTGGGCAAGACCGAGCTCTCCAAGGCCCTGGCCGCCCAGCTCTTCGATTCCGAGGAGGCGATGGTGCGGATCGACATGAGCGAATACATGGAGAAGCACGCCGTGAGCCGCCTGATCGGGGCGCCTCCCGGCTACGTGGGCTACGAGGAGGGCGGCCAGCTCACCGAGGCCGTGCGGCGCCGGCCCTACGCCGTGGTGCTGTTCGACGAGGTGGAGAAGGCCCACCCCGATGTGTTCAACGTGATGCTGCAGATCCTCGATGACGGCCGTGTCACCGATGGCCAGGGCCGCACGGTGGATTTCACCAACACGATCCTGATCCTCACCAGCAACATCGGCAGCGCCTCGATCCTCGATCTGGCCGGCGATCCGGCTCGCCACGCCGAGATGGAGCAGCGGGTGAACGAGGCCCTGCGGGCCCACTTCCGGCCCGAGTTCCTCAACCGCCTCGATGAATCGATCATCTTCCACAGCCTCAAGGCCGAGGAA
>Ga0209189_1002671_pt1 | contig 12348 bp, 19 predicted proteins | sample C_130820_EF_Meta_FD_187308 | JGI IMG/M metagenome (GOLD analysis project Ga0209189, IMG submission 187308) | Freshwater microbial communities from Lake Croche, Canada to study carbon cycling - C_130820_EF_MetaG (SPAdes) (version 3) | ecosystem: Environmental > Aquatic > Freshwater > Lake...
AAAGGAAAGGGTTCTTACGGGAAAAAGAAAAATGAAGTTTAAAGAATGGATCGTCAACGAAATGAGAGATATTTATGGTTTCGAGAAAGGCAAGAAGCCAAAAGAAGATCCATTGTTAACTCGGGGTTCACCAATAATTCCCATAAACCCTGAAGTTATAGTCAACACAATGTTAAGAACACCACTTAATAATGAGGCTCCTTTTTCAAGTTCTCCTGATCAGATACAGTGGGGAAAAAGAGTTGGTTCAATAAAAATGGTAATAAGTCCACTAGGATCTTTCAAAAGTATAATCAGAAAAAAAATAACTGATCTTAGGGGCAACGAAGTTTGGTCTTGTAAAAGAATTGTTCCCTATAATGACTTACTACATGCGAATCAAATGTTTGATGAAAAACTTGCAACTAAAATACTAGAAGAGATAGAAGGAATAAGCAAAGAAGGAATAGAAGCACCAGAAAAAGAGTATGATGGGCTAGAGAAGCTAACAAAAAAGGTTTCTAATGTCTGCAGAAAAAAAGACATAATGCCAGAAATATTCATCTACAAAGGAATAAAGCAAATAAAAAAGAGCCAAAATTATTTGATATATTTTGAGTGTTCTGGGCATGGTGTGGAGGCTCCCGGTTCGGCAAGATTAGAGCAGTTCATAATAGACATGAGCTATGATCCTAAAACAGGACTAATTAGAAGCTTCGGACATGACGTTCAGTCCAAGACAAGACAACATCTGTGGTACCCACAGCCCTCGGAATGGGATGAGTATTTTTCCTCAAAGCAATCAGAAACAGAGATCGCTGAGTGTATAGGAGCTGCTTTAAGCACGTATTAAATAATGAGAACTTTAAATCCTAATACCTTTCCGGCTTTTAAAGAAGAAAGACCTTATAGTTTTTCTAAGTTTTTCAAGCTTAAGGAGATGATGGGATCAGTGGCTTCTATTGTTTCTTGCGATGATCTAAAAAATCCAGACTTTCAAATTCAAGGTTCGCTATCAAACTTAAAGTGTAAAAAAAGGAAGAAAAATGAAATTCGCTAGTTGGTTAGAAAATAGAGAAAAAATGGATATAGGCAACTTCTTCAACAGGTTTAAAAAAGACAAGAAGCCAGTTCAACAGAAACCAGTTCAGCAACAACAACAACAACAACAACAACAACAACAACAACAACAACAACAACAACAACAACAACAACAACAACAACAACAGCAACAACAACAACAACAACAACAACAACAACAACAACAACAACAACAACAACAACAACAACAACAACAGCAACAACCAATTCAGTAACAACCAATTCAGCAACAACCAATTCAGCAACAACCAATTCAGCAACAACCAATTCAGCAACAACCAATTCAGCAACAACCAATTCAGCAACAACCAATTCAGCAACAATCAGCAGCAGAAAGTTCGTAGATAATTTATTATCCAATGTTCTGGTGTTGTTGGCTGTTTGTTACGCATATTTTGTAAATGGTCTACAGGTTTTTAAGAGCTTAGCTCTTATGAGCTCTTTTTTGTTCTCCTTGAACCTAACTGCTTTTCTATCTCTTTTACTTGCTCGGGAGTAGCGTTCTTTCCGTAGAACCGCTTTGCAAGATAAAGAGCCAAAGGAATTCCAGCTATAGGTACCATAAAAGCACCTCCAATAGCGGCTCCTTTTAAGATGTCTTTTGCTGTTATTGCCTCATCTTTTTTCATAACATATTTATTCCATAAAAGAACTAAAACCTCAGCATATAAAGGAGGCCTTTTTATACCAATCATCAGGAACTCTTTCATATCCCAACTTTAACAAAACCTCTTCTTTATTAGATGAAGAGAACTGTGAGTAGCCTTTGCCGTCATAAACAAGATACTTACCACTATTAGGGACTTTTGCAAAGAACTTTGATCCTTGGTTCATTACATTTCCATTTTTGTCTAATGTTTTGGGTGGCAATTCAAACTGCATGTCTACGGCGCTATATTCCTTGCCAAAGATCTCTATTTTTCTTGGTAAGGAAAAGCTTGCCATCTCGTAAAAAAAGTCTTTAAACTTTATCATATAAATATATATATGCACACAAAAACACTATATAATTATAGAGTAAGATAAGCAATCTTATTATTCTATTCAAAAAGGAGTTTAAAATGGCCACACAAACGACCGAAGGAACTGGTCCAGGTAGCGTTGAAAGATACCTACCAAAAATCATTAACGGGCTTGTTAGAGACGTTAATATCGCAAGGAATGCATTAGACACGTATAGAGGCTTAGTCATTGTCAACAAGGACAATGAAACTGATACAACTTATCAACTTACGGGAAACATGGGAGCAACAGGTTCCATAGAATCTGACTCATGGATTAGAGGTCACGCTGCTGGGCAGCTTTTGAACACTCAATTTTATACTTTTGACAATGGCGTTGTATTATGCTCAAGCAATTCTTTTACAGATGTTGCTAGTGTATCATATACACCAGTGTCTGCGACGTCTAAATTGTTGATTGAATATCATGCTATGTATACTGTAAGTGGTAGTTTAGCAGACAGTTTCAGATCAAGGCTAACACTTGATGGAAATCAACTTACTTGGAGAGACCAATCATTTATTAATGGTAGTGGTGGCGGAACTAGAAGCGGTGTTTTGTTCCCAATTTCTATGGTTTATACAAACAGTAATGTTGTTGCTAAGGTTATAAAAGCACAAGCAGCAAGAGTCAGTGCGGATGACAGCGTATCTCTTGATACAACATCTGCTTACTTGAGAATTTCTGAATTTGCTAGGTGATATTTTTTGGTTGGTAACAGGGAGGGTAGGGTGAAAGCCCCGCCCTCTTTTTTTTTTAGTCTGCTAGTTGTGCCTTTTTGCACCAATCATTTGGGACTGTCTCGTACCCCTTGTTCATTAGGTCAATGAGAATCGCCTGATATAGTTAATGTTTTGGGCGTGTATTGTGGACCGGTCTGCCTGAGTAAAACACTTTTTCTTGGTTAGAAGACTAAAGCTAACTAGTTCTCAGTCAGTATCTTTTCCAAAAAGCACCATGAGCATTCCAGAGACCAAACAGATACTGCCTACAGCGATAACGCTTGTGAAGCTAACCATTAATATAACTATACAAGTTTCTAATATTTGAGATGTCATAAAGTTATATAGCTATTAAAGCAAAAAAACCCCAGTCTGCGTTGAATCAGACCGGGGTTCAAACTAACTAATTGGTCCCGAACTCATCTCGTGTAATATGTCCGTCATGGTTGCGATCCATGTGGTCGAAAGCACTCTCAGAATTTGAAATAATCTTAATATTATGGTTCTTTGAAGGATCAAAGCCGGAGACTAATCCAGCCTTTATATCCCTAGCAACCATAGCCAAAACTTCTCCAGAATTTTTAGCTACTAAATACTTATAAAAATTACCTTGAACAAAAACATCAAATTGCATATTTAACCTCCTGTTGTTAGCAATAATCTGTCTATAGTATATAGACTATTTATTGTGTCTTTTAAAAAAGTTTTCAAGCCTTTAAAATACCAAGGATATAAATAACAATCCAGTAGTAACTATTATCGGCATTAAAACAGCTCCAAGGCCTCACGGTATGCAATTTTTTAGCTTTTCAGTCCCAATATCCTTCTGGGTAATTATTCAGATATATCTCAAACTCTACATTAAATGTTGATTCTTCAATTATTTTGTAGCTATCTACACGTTGAGCTTTTATATAGGCAACAAAAGGATTCCACCATTCGATATAATCTTTTAAATCAACAACAAACACTCCATCCCCAGATATTTTGTCTGAGAAAAACCAAGTCCCAGTATCTGCTTCTGGAGGTATTTTTATGTTAGACTTTCTAGTTAACCAATGATGAAAACTTTCTTTATCGAGGAGCCAACAATCATATAGTTCTGGTATTGTTAGATCTATTATTTCTGCGTTATTAATTTGAATTTTCATTATCGCTTTCTTAATATTTGTATTCTATATTGTTATTTTGATTTATTAAATCCCTGTCTTCTACCATATTATATGATTCATTTAAAATGTAAAATTGCTCCATACTTGCTCTTGGTCTTTTTTCTAACGCGAGAGAGGCAGCGTCTGTTTTTTTCAAATTGTTTCTCCATCTTTCCTCAGACTGGGTCATGTAATGATTCAATCTAAATTTGCATTCATTTACGGATATCTTTCTCTCATTCAAAACTTTTGATTTTTCTTTTAATATATGGGTATGTATTCCAAAAAATTCGAGAGACTCAGATTTAACCATTTGTTTGACAATTGGATCTGAAAAGGCACGAATATTATATTCAACATCAGATTCTAGAATCTGTCTTCTACAGAAAGAGTTAACTATTTCTCGTGGTTGAGTTTTATGGCCATTGCTTCCAAAATTCGGACCAACCAAGTGAACGCAATCGTATTTATCACCTAATGTTTCCAATTCTTTTTTTAAACAAAATGCATTAGGGCACCACACATATTCGTCTAGATCACATATTAGGAACCATTTACTTTCTTTCAAAACTGGAGAGAAGCACTTGTGGTAAGCTTGAGGCTGCCTTCCTCCCTTTATATATATATCCGTTGTCTTATCGAAGTCGAAAAGCGTTATAAAATTTTTGTAAGGCTCAATAATATTTAAAAAATTGTCCTTACTATGATCATTTATTAAATAAAAATGGTCTACTCCTCTTTTTATATAATGTTTCAGCCATTCCTCTATTGAATTAGCTTCATTTTTAAAAATTGCACCTATAGAAAGGTAATATCTCATAAAATAATCCTATCTGTTTTCTAATCTTATCCCGGCATTTCACAGAAAAACAAGGATGCAAATCTAGATTTTTCGATGAATTTTGGGGCAAGTGGGTGTGGGCTAAATGAGCATTGCTTGTCCAAATACTGGGTTATGATATTGTCTGTTGTTTGCTCTATATCAAAATCTGTTGGCTGCTTAAATTTACAAGCAAATTCTTGATGAGAAAAACATTGCCACTTCATATTTCCATCTATTTTGTTTGTTATGGATGAAAGATGCCACCCATAATCGGATTCTTGCACAGAAATGTCTTGTATGGGTGCTGTGTAACTGTTATACACTGATTTTTTTTCTTCGTCGTTAAATCTAAAATTACTTGGAGCTATATGATCTAGCTTATAGGGAATACGCCCTAGATGAATTTTTCTATAGTCGTTTATATTGATTTTTTTAATATTGGAGTAATTTGTAATATATCCTTTTTTCCATATTTCTTTTGTTGGCGGCTTATTTATGCTACCTTTAAAGTTGATATATGACAAAAATTGTATCTTATTAAAATCGTTGATTTGATCAATAAATTGTATATTTTGAATTTCATCTAAGTCTTGGATGCAAATGATGTCGTCGGGTTGTGCAATATTCAACAAGGCTTCTTGTAGCCTATTTCTGTGTTCAAACTCAACAAACCATCTATTTTCTGTTAATGGGAAATCATTAAAGCCTATGAAATTTCCCTTGTATGGTTTGGGTAAATTATTGATTTTTACATAAATAATTCTATCTTTATATCCTTCAAATAGATAACTGTATTTTTCATAAAAAAATGGTTTTTTAATTCCGCTAAATGTAGAGTCAGTCTCTGCTATAACAATAAAATCAAACCATTGCAAATCATATTTAATACGCGCTTCTAATAGCCATATTTCATTATTCATTATTAAACAGTTATATTTTTTCATTTTAAAAACAAGTTTTAAGTCTAATTTTGTTGTAAGCATTTATACAATTGATTTGCATATATTCTAATTTATCACAAGGAACAGTCTCTAGTATCTCTACAATGTTATCTAGTTCGTTATTCTTGATTGTGATAGATACATCTTCCCATTCCATGTCAGGTATTTTAGGTCGTTCCCAATCATTTTCAAAAAGCACTGGGATAGATCCAATACTCATACTTTCCCAAAGTCTAATTGTATTTGGACCTGTGCCTTCTGGGCATAAACTAAATACACTATCCGATAATAAAGTGTTATAATTGAAAGAACCAATCTCTAATTCCTTGGAATTATATGGTTTATTTCTTATTTGTTGATCATAAACAACTTGATTTAAAAACCATAAATCTTGCAAAGAATAAAAACACCTAGAAGATGGTTCAACAATTTTTTTAAGTTTAATTCTAATATCTGATCTGTACCATTTATTGTGAGCTCCTAAAAATGAACACAAATATTTCTTATTCTTTGGTTGTTTTAATAACAATCCTTTACCAAGACTGTAGTTTTCAAAGTTGGAAGCAGCTAAGTGCCAAGGATGTAGCTTCATAAAATTAGGCGTATTTGTTTCTGTCGTTAGATGTGATACATATGCATTTTTAATTCCAAGATAGTTCCAAAAAGGCAAAAGCTTCTCCCAAAGTATATGTTGGCAAACGGTATGTGTTTCATATTCTTTAATGTAATCTGGGTTGAGAGAGTAGTTGGTTTTTTCTTGCAGGTACTCGATGTTGTTAAAATCATTATCTTCTTGTTGATTTATGTGATCAATAAAAGAAGCCCAAGGAAACGCAAAATATAAATTTTCATCAATGACATTTGATATTTTGTTTGTGTGATTTATATAAGATAACTTTTCTGTTATCGCCGGGTATTGCCAATCTTTTACATAACTAAATTTTAGTAAATTTTTTCTTTTTTTGTGAACAGTATCTTTATTGTTTTTTGCGATTACAATCGGTGTGTTTTTAAGTATTGAGGCGCCCACAGAAAAACTACTGTGGTTGTTTCCTATAATTTTATAGGTTCGGCTTAGAGCAAAAAAATCTATAACAGCATCGGATTGATATGGCTTCGAACTTAAATAATTTTTACCTCCATGAAACTTCTTATTTTTATTATACAAAATTCTATCAGGGTATAAAGAAAAAAAATATTGTTGAGTTTTTAAACAATCTGTAGATAAAAAAATCTTAAGATGAGGATTTAATATTATTTCTTCATTTATATGCTTTACAAAAGAGTCGTTATCAGATAGTTTATAAAGATCTTGATCTGGGTGACTTAGACTGTCCCCTCTTCTGACGTGAACTCCTATACATTCATGAAGTGGAAAACTATTTATAATGCTCAAAAGATGAGGTTTAGGAGTCAAAAAATCGTATAGTTTATTTGTATTAGAGAAATTTTTAAACATGTACTCTAAACAAGAATCTCCATCGTATGTAAAGCAATCTTTATTAATACAAGAGAGCATCTTCTTTTCAGGGGAAAAATAGTCATAACTTCCAAAATTATTTTTAACTACTTTTTCATCTAATTTTAAAAAGGAATCTCGCAGAGTTTTAAACTCTGCTGAAGAAATAAACTCTATTCCTTTTATTGGCAAAAACAGTTCTAAAAATTCTTCATCAGACCAACCAAACCCCGGTTCCCAACACACCATCAATACAGTATTTTTTTCTTGGGCTAAAGAAAAAAACGAATTCATTGTACGGAGTCTATTTGCTAAGCCATTCTGTACCCTGACTGCTATAACTCTATTTTTAGATGCTCCGTAATTTTCACCATAATTTTTATAATGATAGTATAATCTGTGTTTATCATCTATATTATTTTCTATGCAATAAGGCTGGTAGAACTCTTGTACTTCGGGATATTTTTCTTGATAAAAAATTTCATCAAAATCTTCATCAAGAATATGATTTTTGTAAAATTCTTCGATGTTCATTTGTTTTCAATATAGTTAAAAAGATCTTTGTTTTCCACCCATGAATAAAATTTTTAGAATTAATTCTGGTATATTATTTGATCAAAATCATATATTTAGCGTCTAGTCCGCAGTATTCAAAGTTAAAAAAGCTTCTGAAGCCTAAACTACTCCAAAAACCTTCGCTATTCATCACGGCTGTTAAGCACACCACATCTTTGCCCCTAATTACACAATTTGTTAACTCCTTTGCAACGCCCATTTTCCTAAAGTCCTTAGAAACACAAACGTCGTGAATATACCAGCAATTAGGATTCTCTACCGGTTCATAAAAAGAGTCTATTGGGAATGCCTTTCCAACTTTATAGGGAAAAGAAATAATATACCCTATTATACCGTCTAAATCAGCAGCAAGACAACCTTCATAACAGCCTTCTATTTTGCTTGTAAAGCTTTCTTTGCCCTCATAATAGTCCTGAGGGTAGTTTTTTGCGCCTAAATCACAAACTTCATCATAATCAGCCGGTTTTATGTTTCTTGTAATAAACTTCATAATTTTCCAGTTATAGAAAGTTCTTCATAAATATATGTATAAAAAGAGTTAAATTTTATGATTAATGAAACACCAGATAGTTTAGTTGTAAACGGCGTCACAAAAGCATGGAGCCACAGAGACGCTGTTTGCTTTTCTATGATTGATGGAATCTGCGTTTACGAGTCTTACTCTTCAAAACCAGGCTCACACGATTTTTTAATCGCAGCTTTGTTCCATATTTTTGAGGGAGGACAAAATGCAATCAAAGAGCTAGGAGCAGACGGGGTAATGGTAAAAGGAGAAATGAACGAGAAGAACAAGCAAAAGCTTCAACCTCTTTTTGACAGCATCAAAAGTGGCAAGGGAGGATTCAATAGAAACAAAAGTATGAAGATTGTCCCTGATCTGGTGCATGGTAGGTTGTGGACCAAAGAGCCAAAAATTGTAAGCTTCTGGAATCCTATTGAGGTTGTTAAAAAAGTACAACAAGAATTACTGGACTTTATAAGTATTTTCGATAATCCAAAAAACTTTTTGTACGATACAAATTTAGGGCTGATCAGTTATGAAGCATTCATTGGAAAGCACACAGGATTCAAGGTCAATAATTTTGATACAACCATTGCTCACACCATGCCACCTAGCTTGGAAAAAACAGCTCTTTTAAAGAGCACTATGCGTGACTCTAAATTTGGATCCTATTCACCAAATTACTTAAGTGCCATGGATAGAGCCAAAATGGGAACCAGCGAAGGCCTTTACTTTGCAAAATGGCTTAAGTTTTTTGAGACAAAATCCAATCCTCAAGAAGCATAGTCGGCTCCCATCCTAAAACTGATTTTATTTTATTTATGTCCGCAAGTGTTTCGGACATCTCGCCTGGTCTTTTTTCAATAAAAACATAATCGCTTGATATCATTTTTGCAATTTCGAGTATGGAATGGTTCGTACCAGAACCAACGTTGAAAACAGTTCCAAAAAATTTATTGTCTATATCTGTTAGTGCCGCTTTTAGGTTTGCTTCGACAACATCAAAAACATTGGTAAAATCTCTTCTCTGTATACCGTCTCCAACTATAGTTAAAGGCTTATGATTCATCTTCTGAGAAAGAAAAAGACCTAAAACGGGTGCATATTGACCTTTAACGGGCTGTCTGTTTCCATAGACATTAAAGTATCTTAAAATTATTGTTTGAACGCCAAACAAAGCTGTGTACATAGAACACAGCTTTTCTCCTGAGACTTTAGAAACAGAGTATGGGTTTAAGCAATCATCTTTTTGGGACTCATTATTAGGTACGCTGTTGTTCCCATATGCAGAAGAAGTGCTTGAATACACAACTCTTTTAATACCGTTTTCTCTTGAAGCCTGAAGTACATTTGCTGTGCCTACAATGTTAGTGTTTATTGCTTTAAGGGGATTGTTTATACAATTCATTATCCTTGCTTCTGCCGCTAGATGAAAGACATAGTCAACATCTTTAAAAAGTGGAGCAATAGCTCCAAAGTCACAAATATCTATCTTGTAATTTTTGGCGTTAGAGTTCCAATAAAAAAAGTCGTGACCATCAGAAGACTCATTGTCAACGCACAAAACTTCAAAATTACGGCGTACTAGATTGTCTACTAAATTAGACCCTATAAACCCTGCTCCGCCTGTAACCAATGCCTTCATGTCTTCTTAAAGATCCCACAGTAAGTGCAAGAAACTATTTTGGTGTCAAGAAGGATACCACCTGAGCAAAGTTCATCACAGTAAATTTTTACGCCGGGGTAGTGAGGGTGGTTGTAGTCGTGAAAAGCAACTATGCAACCATCATTTGCATTTCTAGTTGCTAATTCGAACTGTGTTTTGCAGTCTTCATATGTGTGGCTAGAATCTATAAAAATTAGACCAAGGTTGTTTATTTCTAAATTTTTGAGGGTGTAGTTAGCACTGCCAACAATTGGGAAGACGTTGCTCAAGCCGCAGTCTTTTACGTTTTGTCGCCAGGAATTGAAATATTCCTGTTGGCCCCAAAGGTCGCAACAGAAAACAATGCCCCCAGCATTTTTTGCCCCAAAACCCAAACTAACAGAACTGCATCCTTGAAAAGATCCTATCTCAAGGACGTTGTTTCTTTGTGTTAGAGAGCTAGCTAAATCGAACAAAAAAGAGGTCTCAACATGCTTATGCATAAGACCATGGATATTCTCTATTTTATCTCGTATTTCTTCATATTTTATCATGCCCTATTTAGGACATTTTTATATCGTTTTGCACTAAATTTTAAAGAAAACACTGTTGTGATCTCATGTGCTTGAAAGGTAACTCTGAGGTACCAAATCTGTTGATCTTTCCACAGATCAACCTCTTTAAAAGTCAAGCCACAAGGAGTCCAGCTTTGTACTTCCTTAATTTCTTCCCACGAAGCATGGCCCACAAACGTTAAGTTGACCGATAGCATCACAACTTATTCCGTTCTTGGACAATAAAAAGTCTCTGCAGTCTTATGGTATCCATCAATATAGCCCTTTAGCATAGATTCTTTATACGTATTTTTTTCTTCATCGCTATACTTGTCTTCGAATAAAACAGCATATTCTTCCTTTGTGGTAGAAGGAGGAGCACTTGGATTTTCCGATTGAATCAGAAACGCGTCCTTTCCTCTTTTGAAACCAAAAGAATAGGCTTCTGATTGAATGTCTCCGTCAAAGTGCTGGGGCGTTGTGGCGTCCTCCTCGGTATCCACAAAAGAGCTCACATTAACCACCGAATCTTTAATAGGGATGGGTTTGGGTGAGCTTTTGACGCTAAAGAACGCAAAGCAAAAAACAAAAAAAGCAGCAAGAGAAAGCAAGCAAACAAAAGCAAGAATTTTAGATTTCATCTTTTACCTCCATGAAAAAGTTTGATCAGTCGTTTGATATCTTAAGCCTACCCAAAGCGATAAGACGAAGTTGATCGTTCGTTAACATGGGTCTAGCAGCATCGGAAAGATAGTAGCTACGACCACACATTTTATATCGACTTTGGTCATCTAATGAAGAACAAACTTCACAAGACTCAACATGATGTTTGTATTCCATCCAAGCTTTTTCACCCATTAACTTAAAAAGGCTAATAGTTTTAATGCTTGGAGGTTTGGGGCTAACCGAACCGGCGGAAACAAACAGCAAGCCTAAAGTTGTTGAAGAAAGCAAAGAAAGAAAAACCACGGAAGGTCTTAGTCTCATTGCCTCACTCTTTTTCCTTTTCGATAGCATATGAGCTGACACTGGCTCCTCTATCATAGCCATCGTGCCAAACTGCGTTGAGGTATTCTTTTTTGTCTTTTCCTAAAACCTCAACAATCCCTGCAACAAAGCTTCTTGTCGCCACGGTGTCTTTTTCATTTCTAAGGTTGCTAAGTGCGTACTCTAAATCGTTTATTTGATCGTCAGCCAAATCTTTAGACTTTTCACTTATTCTGAGTTCTCTTTTAAGAGAAGCGTTTTCGAAAAGCAAAAAAATGCAGGACTGAGCAAAAAAGAAAGTAAAGACCAAACAAAAAATCGAAAAACCAGAGATTTTCATGTTTTCCCCAAAAAATTGGTCCCCAGAACTAGACAGCAAGCAAAGAAGAATACCAAAACGGGCTAAAAAGTCAACAAAACGTAAGTTCCTTTAGGTCCTAAAGATAGACTGTTTTCGAAAAAAAGTTTGATTTTTGGTGCTAAATTTTAAGGGCCTGCTTATTCTGTTAAAAATAATATGGGAAATAAACCTGTTATTTTTGTGAGTTGGTTTTCCGCAGCTCGTTATTGTAATTGGCTTCATAATGGAAAGCCTTCTGGGATTCAAGATGTATCAACAACAGAAGACGGAGCCTATGCTTTATTTGGTTCTAATTCCGGAATATTCTTGAAAAAGTGAAATTCACACTTCATTTTCTTTTTCAAAATTTTTGGCTCTAATATAAGCCCGCTCTTCTTCTGAAAGCTCTAAATCAAAAATTAATTTTCTTATTATCTCATCTCTTATATCTTTATATTCTTCATCTTCCATCTCTGAAATTACATTCTCGTATTTAATTGTTATTTTAGCCCACTCTTCTAAAACAAGATCTTTCTTTTCTTTTATGTATCCTAAAACTTGGACTG
>Ga0209189_1002672_pt1 | contig 12345 bp, 10 predicted proteins | sample C_130820_EF_Meta_FD_187308 | JGI IMG/M metagenome (GOLD analysis project Ga0209189, IMG submission 187308) | Freshwater microbial communities from Lake Croche, Canada to study carbon cycling - C_130820_EF_MetaG (SPAdes) (version 3) | ecosystem: Environmental > Aquatic > Freshwater > Lake...
GAAATCTTACCGGTATCTCGGTTCACTTCTACATCGGCAACTGTGGCAACATAAGTGATGGCATTGTTATATCTTACATAAGCAATACCACGACCTTTAGCAATATTATTGCCTTGATTTGACTTATATGCAGGATCCCGACTTTGCCAGCCTGAGGACTTCATCGCTGCACGAATAACTCCAATCGCTCTAGGATCCGTCAAATTTTTAATACGATATTCTGCCGGATCAGCATTAGCAGAGATTGCAAGCTCGTCAATAAATGATTCATTACCAAAACTATTTTCAATCCGCCCAGGACTTCTAAGATGCGAGGAACGTAAGAAGGTTTGTGCAATATGCTTAGTATTCACTGAAATATTAGGTACTGCGTAGGGTGCCCCAGTATTCTGAAACAGGAACCCTACCCAATTTCCAGGGCGAGGAACTCCTGTATCAGTTGCAGCGAGCAATGGAAAATCCAAAGGCTTCATAAATGCAATGTGATTGAGTGCAATATAAAAATCACTCTTCCAGCCAATAATATTTCCCTTGCTATCTAAGCTAGCTTCAAAATCCATCGTTCTTGGTGGGCTTTTTGGTGCAAGCGCGGTTTCATCATGACGCATCCATTGCATTCGTACTGGCTTACCTAATGCAATAGCTGCTAAGGCAGCGTCGGCAGTAGCATCTTCATGCCCATTGCGACCGTAACAACCAGAACCATCAAGATAGATCAATCGAATATAGTCTTTAGGAAGGCCGGTAATGACAGCTAACTCATGTTGCATAGAATGGGTAGCCTGAGAAGCGCTCCAAACTGTCAGTTTTCCGTTCTGATAATCTGCTACCGCACAAGAGGGGCCAATTGAGGCATGCGTTTGTACTGGAAAATTGTAGGTAGCCTTAATATTCTTTGCACCCGAATTCATAACGCTATCAACATCACCCACTTTTTGGGTTATCTCTTCCTTTGCAAGAGGCATTTGTCGCCACTCTTTGAAGATCGTTTCTTGCTTAGGTAAATCAGGTCCTTTTTTCCAGGATACCTTGATATCTCGCGCTGCTTTCACAGCACCCCACTCCGTAGTTGATATGACGGCAAGGTAATCACCCTTGCGCACCGTTTGGACATAACCCTTAATATTTTTCAAGGATGTGTCATCATAACTTTCTAACCTAGCCCCAATCGAGTCTGGACGAATCACACGTGCATGTAACATACCAGGCAATCTGAAGTCATGCATATACACATATTCGCCAGTGACTTTTTCAGGGATATCAACTCGCGGGATGGATTTACCCACAACTCGATATTCGCTATATTTTTTCAAGGGAACTTTAGTATCTACCTTGATTTTGAATCCTTCACCTATCAGACTACCGTAGCTTACTTTTTGCCCTGGATTGTTCACAGGAAAAATTACGCCATCTCTGATCATCAATTCAGAAACTGGAATATTCCATTTAGCAGAAGCTCTCTCTAAAAGAGCCTGTCTAGCATTGGCAGCAGCCTGGCGTAATTCAGTGCCGCCTTGAGAAATAGAGATGGCACCGCCAGTAATCCATTGATCAGGAGTGGTTGCGGTATCGCCCATTACCATTTCTATACTACCAAATGGGACATAGAGTTCATCAGCTGCCATTTGCGCTAAAGCCGTCTTTATACCAGTCCCTAAATCGACCTTTCCAGCAAAAACAGTGATCTTACCGTTTCGATCAATACTGAGCCAAGAGTCAAGAACTTCTCTATTAACATCTTTGGGATCTCTTAAGCCATATTGATTGGCAGCAGCTTCCACGCTTAGGGAAAAACTCACCATCAATACACCAGCACTGCTGGTCTTTAAAAATTCACGACGTGTAAATGTATTCATTTAAAAAGCCTATCTCAAGGATCTATGTGAATTAAGCTGCTAAATAGCGCTTAACAGCCGCAACAATACGTTGATGTGTGCCGCATCTACACAAATTACCCGACATCGCTTCGGCAATTTGCTCGTCGCTAGGATTTTTATTCTTGGCCAAGAATGAAGATGCCGTCATAATCATGCCATTTAAACAATAGCCACATTGAGCTGCCTGCTCATCAATAAAGGCTTGCTGAAGTTTGCTCGGTTTTTGGCTACTACCCAAACCCTCCAGAGTAGTAATTTTTTTTCCACTGACACTTTTAGCTGGGGTGACACACGATCTGACTGCCTGCCCATTAATCTGAACCGTACATGCGCCACACTGACCTAGTCCACAACCAAATTTGGGACCCTTCATACCAAGATCGTCGCGTAATGCATATAGCAGAGGAATATCATCATCTACATCAATAGATTTAGCCCTCCCATTAACCAGCAATGTAATTTGTGTCATGCGCTCAGTTCCCTGTGATGAAATTAATTTTGAAAAAATAGCGGGCTATATTACTTCTACATAGGCTGCCTATAATTTGGCCTAGGTTTATATTTGCTAGCATCAATTTATACATTAAAGGTCAAGGGCTATAACTAGTAGATACCCGCACTCTTTTTTAACGCTTGAATTGACGCTAAAAAGACAAAACCCCCACCATTTCTGATGAGGGCTTGTTTTCTGGTGAGCCCACCAGGACTTGAACCTGGGACCAAAGGATTATGCGTACAGAGTTGGCTGTATATTTATGGCATTAATCACATAGGAAGGTTATGTCTAAAAGCATTCTGATTGTCGGGGAATATGGAAAAATATTTCTTACTCCACTGATCCAGGCCCTTGGAAAGTCCTGGACTATTCAACATTGCATTATTGAGCAGTCTAAGTCCGAATTGCTAGAGCTCGTCTCCAAGGCCGACATTCTGGTTGTATCAGCTGAACTGGCTTATTCAAAAGATCCAAAACTTGTAGAGGATCTCATTAAGGCAGGGAGCCAACTTCAACTAATCCAAGTGCCTTTTTCTGGAATGGACTGGCTGAAAAAGGAATGGCTACCGGTTGGCTGCATCGTTTGCAATACAAACCAGCACTCTGAACCCATTGCTGAATATGTCATGCTGGGCATACTAGAGTTTGCAATTAGCATGCGCCATATGGACCGAGAACTACGCCAAGGGAGATGGACTTATGGTGGATCCATCGTGCGAGGGTTAAAACATAGCGAGGTTCAACATAAAACTATAGGTTTTATAGGCTTTGGTCATATAGCCAAGAGGGTCACCGAGCTCGCCACTCCTTTTGGAATGGAGTTTATAGCCATTAGCCGAAACCCAAAAGTGGATGCCCGACTTAAATGGTGGAAAGATAGCGCACATCTAGATGGGCTATTGACTGAAAGTGATTACATTCTGATTACTGCGCCGCTCAGCGACAGCACTAGAGATTTGATTAATGAATCCGCACTCAAGAAAATGAAGTCTACTGGGGTCATTATTAATGTAGCTAGAGGTCCGATCATTAACGAGGCAGCAATCTATAAGGCTCTAAAAAATCGTGAGATTGGAGGAGCGCTGCTAGATGTTTGGTATCAATATGCGAGTACTGATAATTTAGAAATGCGACCATCAGAACTTCCATTTCATGAGCTAGACAATGTCATCATGACGCCACATACCGCTAGCTGGACTGATCAACTAGATAAAAGACGAATCGATTCGGTTGTGAAAAATATACAAAACTTTATCAATCAAAAGCCTTTAGATGAAGTCATTTATCAAACAACTTCATCTAGCTGATCAGTTAATTTTTATAAGTTGGGTCAAGTTTTTCCACAATACGAAGCATCGCGGGCCACTCCATTTCTCCAAAAGGCCTTCTTACATAAGGCTGGTATAGGTGATGAGTCTTCTGAATCACTTCATCAGGCGGTATCGTTAATTTCACACCAGAAGATAATGCATCCACTTGAGCCTTACATGCCATCTCCAACCAATACAAGGTATTAAAAGCCTGAGCCACGCTCGGACCCACCGCAAGCAGGCCATGATTTCTTAAAATCATCGCATTTTCACTCCCCAAATCCGCAACCAAGCGTGATTGCTCATCTAGATCAATCGCAACACTTTCGTAAGCGTGATAACTGATGCCATGAAATCTCATGGCAGTTTGTGTAATCGGCAATAGCCCACATTCCATGGCTGAAACAGCCATACCAGCACGCGTATGGGTGTGAATAACACAGGCAACATCCTCTCTGGCGCGATGTACTGCACTATGAATAACATATCCAGCCTGATTAATTCCAAAATCCGGATTGGGGTTGTAGACAATCTCACCCTCTAAATTAATTGTGATGAGATTAGAAGCCGTTACTTCGTTGTACATCAAACCATAAGGATTAATGAGAATAAGCTCATCCTTGCTATCGGGAACTCTAGCGGTAATATGGTTGTAAATTAAATCACTCATTCCAAAATGAGCGACCAGCCTATAACAAGCTGCTAAGTCAATCCGGGCCTGGCGCTCTGCAGCACTTACAGCGTAATTAGCTTTATCCATTAGCTTCTTATTCCATTGGCTTAATGTTGAAATCACGAATCAACTTGCCTGTATTTTCATAATCATTTTTTAAGAACACTGTAAATTCACCTGAAGAGGAAGAGGCGCGAACCTCAGCCCCAACCTTTGCTAACTTTGCACGTGTTTCTGGCTCTTGTAATATCAGATTAATTTCGTTAAATAAGGTTTTCTGAATGGCGGGAGGTAGCCCAAGTGGGCCAAAAAATCCTAGCCAAGCCCCAATTTCAAAGCCTGGAAAACCTTGTTCAACTACGGTCGGGATTTCTGGCGCAAGCTCAGTTCTTTTCAGTGTAGCAACCGCCAATGGCTTTAACTTCCCTGCCCGTACCATGGCAATACTGGAAGATAACGTATCAAAGGTGACAGGTAATTGCCCGCCAATCACGTCTGCCTGAGCTTGGCTACTGCCCTTATAGGGAACCTGGGTCATCTCTATATTTGCGCGCTTAGCCAACACGGACATCACCAAGTTACTGGTAGCGCCATTACCAGTGGACCCATAGCTAATTGGTGTTGGACTCTTTTGTGCATTGGCAAGAAATTGCTGCAAAGTATTGGCAGGGTCGCTGACATTCACCACCATCAAATAGGGTAGGAACACAAGCATTCCAATTGGCGTGAAATCCGTCAACGGGTTGTAATTGAGCCCTTTGTAAATATGTGGATTAATCGACATGGGCGCAGAGGCACTCACCAGTAAAGTATATCCATCGGGCTTAGCTTTAGCAGCTATTCCAGCTCCAATGCTCCCTGCTACGCCAACTTTGTTGTCCACCAAAAATTGTTGTCCCATTCTCTGAGAAAGTCGATCAGCCATAATACGCGTGACTGTATCCGTTCCCGTACCTGGCGGAAAGCCAATAATAATAGTTACAGGCCTATCCGGATAAGCTGCCAGTGCAGCGAAGGGGCTTCCCAATAAAACAAAAATTCCTAGCACCCTAATCAAGGATTGAAGTTTCACTAAGCCCCCATTATTTATTAAAACTTTATAACTAGTGATTAATGCGATATTAGTACAAATAATTACCCGAGGTAATTTTTACAGATCTTATCAAGGAACATATCTTTTTGATTGCTATTTATTAGGGTTTACGACAATCGCCGCCCTAATACAACAATGACTGGATAGCCGCTATTATTAATGAATATTAGTTAAAAAACGGAGACAGTGTGAATAAAAAATTAATCTTTAAAAATCTAATGCTAGCAACAGCAAGCCTTGTGGTGACAACAAACGCGTATTGCGGAACCTATGTTTATATCTCCAATATTGAGGATGCCGATATATCAGCATATGAACTTTCAACAGGACCAAACCCACACTTAAATTCAGTTGGTCGTTTTCCTGCCGGAAAATTTGTAATGCCCATAGCTGTAACGCCAGATGGTAAAAACTTATATGCCTCTGTACGTTCGAAGCCCTACTCTCTTTACATGTATCAAATTGACCAGCTCAATGGACATCTCAAATGGACTGGCGCAGTTCCACTGGCTGATAGCATGGTCTATGTATCTACCGATAAAACTGGTAAATGGTTATTGGCAACTTCTTTTGGTGGGCATAATAATAGCGTTAACAAAATTGAAGCAAATGGCTATGTCAATCCGGTTCCTACAGAAGCGTTTCCTAGTGGTGGGAAAAATCCACACTCCATCGTCTTTGACCAATCCAATAAGTTTGTATATGTTCCACAGCTCGGTACAGATGAAATCAAAATTCATACATTTAATTCATCTCAAGCAAAACCTCTATCAGAGACTGCAGGCTCAGTAGCACTTCAAAAACAACAGGGCCCAAGACATATCGTCATTTCAGATGATAATAAGTTTGCTTATGTCATTACAGAGATGACCGGTGAAGTAATTGTTTTTTCTAGGGACATCAAGTCAGGAGCTTTAACCCAAATTCAGGCAGCTTCGAGTCTTCCAAGCGATAACAAACTTGTCCCTGGAAGACCAAGACCGCCAACAGGATCGCCTGAAGCAACCGCCTTTGATGACTCCAATATGATTTTCTGCGCTGAAATCAAATTGACGCCTAATGGTAAATTCCTTTACACATCAGAAAGAACCAAAAGCACACTAAGTGGCTTTGAAGTAAATCCTCAGACAGGAAAAGTAAAATATTTATTTACCATCCCTACAGAAGAGATGCCAAGAGGATTTAATGTAGATCCGAGTGGCCAATTTTTAGTTGCTACCGGTCAAAAGTCGGATAAGGTCTCGCTTTACTCAATCAACCAATCTACCGGCGAACTTAATCTCATTGAGAGGGTCCAAGGGGGCAAAGGAGCAAACTGGGTCACTTTTGTAAAAACAAAGTGAAATTGATACACCTTAATCTAGAGCCGCCTTCGGGTGGCTTTTTCTTAATTAATACCCTTTGAAATATAAACTCTTAAGATCTATAGATCATGGATGATTGAATCGCGGCAATATTGGAGGCACCCATCTGCTGCATAGTTGACGCAAACTCAGTCTGCAGAATTTCCATCACACGCTCAACACCTGGCTGGCCAAAAGCGCCCAAACCCCATAGGTAGGGGCGTCCAACGCAAACTGCATTAGCACCTAATGCCATTGCTTTGAAAACATCGCTACCGCGACGAATGCCACTGTCGAATAGAATCGGTACTTTGCCTTTTGCAACTTTAACCACTTCAGGTAAACATTCAATTGAGCCGCGGCCGCCATCTTCACTTCTACCACCATGGTTTGATACATGAATCCCATCAACTCCATACTTGAGGCAAAGTTGTGCATCCTCTTCCGTCAAAATGCCCTTGATGATAATTTTCATCTTAGTAGTATCTCGAACCTGCTTAATAAAGTCCCAAGTCATATTAGAGGATGACATCTTCACGCCAGTCATATCAATACCATCGTAATTTGGTCTTTCCTGAGCGCTACCAAAGCCATGAACGTGACAGCCTGCACAATTTCGAGGATCTAATTTTTTGAGGCGCGCAAAGGTTTCTTGATTTCTACCGCCATTACGATCAACAGTAATCTCTAATACTGGCGCCCCAGCTTTTTCAACCCGCCGAATTACTTGCTTTGCCACAGCAGGACTTGAAGTAGCATACAACTGGAACCAAACCTCTCCTTGACGGGCTGCAATCACCTCCTCAATGGTGGAGGCTCCTGCGTTTGACAGAATATTTAAGAAGCCACCTGCTCTTGCCGCCCTTGCAACAGCAACCTCTCCCTCTGGGTCATAGGCTTTATTACCACCAGTCGGGGCAATGATGATGGGGGAGTTCCATTTAGTTCCAAATAGCGTAATTGAGGTATCAATCTTGCTGACATCACGCAGACGACGAGGTCGTAATTGATATTTTAAAAATGAGGTTCGATTAGCTCGGAGAGTTACCTCATCATCAATACCAGATGCCATATATCCAAAGTGGGCAGGAGGCACCTTAGTAAATGCTACTGGCTCAAAATCAAAAACATTAATTGCTTCCTTTGGATTAGAAATCAGATCCAAGGGAGTATTGGGCGCCCAAATCATAGGATCTGGACGTTTGGTGAAATTCCTGATTAACTCTTTAGGATCTTTAGTCTCTTGTGCGAAAAGATCTTGATTTGCACCAAGCGCAAATAATGGGCTAGCTGCCAGCCAAGTTAAAAGTTGCCTGCGTTGATCATTCCGGTCTTTAATACCACTCATGTCATCTCCATTTTCTTAATAAGTCACATGAATTTCAAGCACTTCATTGCATTACTTCAAAGCCTCTAATACTGCTTTTGCCATTGAAGCAGTATTTCCTTTGCCATTGATATCACCAGTTCGAGCATTCGGATTAGCTAGGGCTACCGTAGTTGCCTCTGACATCGATCTTGCCATCGCAACCGCCTCAGGGATATTTCTACTATGTCCGAGCCAGTCAAACATCATGCGGGTCGATTCAATCATGGAGTATGGATTGGCAATACCTTTACCCGCAATATCTGGAGCTGATCCATGGGTAGCTTGCGCCATCACTACATCACCATCGCCAATACATAATCCCGGGGCCATCCCTAAACCGCCAACAAGGCCAGCAGCCTCATCTGACAAGATATCGCCAAACATATTCGTAGTGACAATCACGTCAAAGTTTTGCGGGTCACGCACCAAGCGCATTGCCATGGTGTCAACAATTACATCATCAACCAGCACGTCTAGATAATCAGGAGCTAATTTTTTGCATTCCTCAACAAACATTCCACAACCTAATTTAAAGACCGTATCTTTATGCACATAAGTTAAATGCTTCTTACGTTGGCGCGCTAATTCATAGGCTGCCTGAGCTACGCGTCGACTTCCCGTCCTTGTAATCACGCGCATAGAAAGAGTCATCTCATCGCTTGGGCGGAACTCTGCATTTCCAACCAACATATTTCGGTCTGGCTGGAAACCCTCATTGTTTTCACGAACAATAATTAAATCAATATCATCACGAAGACAGCCTATATCTGGATAAGAGCGCGTTGGCCTTACGTTTGCAAATAAATTAAATTGCTTGCGCAATATAGGGTGGGGATTAATTGCATTCGCTTGTTTTGGATAAGCACGATGACCGATTGGTCCTAGAATCCATCCATCCAAAGTGTGAAGGGTTTCTAAGGTCTCTGGCGGCAAGGTGTGCCCATGAGTATCCAGAGCACTCCTGCCAATTGGCAAAGGAATCCATTCAATATCCACTTGATGTAACTTAGCAGCCGCCTTAGCAACCTCAACTGCTACTGGTACGATCTCATGACCAATGTCATCACCCTCTAAGATTCCAACTCGTAATTTCTTTGACATTTTTTATTCTTCCAGTTGAATATTGCGAGCTTTTGCTAAGGCAGTCCACCGCTTCACTTCATTCTTAATAAATTGGCTAAATTGTTCGGGAGACATTGGCATTGGTTCAACTGCTTCAATCGCCAACTTCTCCCGCATCTCAGGCAATTTAAGTGTAGCAACTTGTGTTTCATTCAAGCGCTTTACGATATCAGTCGGAATACTGGCAGGACCTACAGTGCCATACCATTGCATTGCGTCAAAACCTTTGAAGCCCAACTCTTCCATTGTGGGCACATCTTTTAATACTGAACTACGTTTCGATCCCGTTACCGCTAAGGCACGGACTCTTCCTGTCTGTATATATTGCAAGGCGGCAGCAAGTCCAGGGAACATCGTTTGAGTTTGTCCACCTAGCAGATCATTAAATGCTGGAGCAATACCGCGATAAGGAATATGCAATATATAAAGCCCGGTCTCCTGCTTAAATAACTCCATAGTCATATGAGTAAGGGAGCCTTGTCCTGCAGTTCCATAACTTAACTTACCAGGGTTCTTTCTGACGTAGTCAATGAACTCCTTCATATTTTTAACGGGAACTTGGCTATTCACAATTAAAACATTTGGCGTAGCGCCAATCATCCCTATTGGGGTGAAATCTTTAATAGGATCGTAGGGAACTTTTCGGGTTGCAGGATTGGTGCCATGTGTAGCAACATAACCTTGCATAAGAGTATATCCATCAGGTGCCGCCCGCATCGTTGTCTGAGAGGCAATCACTCCGCCACCGCCACTTTGATTCTCCACTACAAAAGTTTGACCGAGTATACGCCCCCAACGCTCAGTAACTACCCGCGCAATCATGTCATTACCTCCGCCGGCAGCTACAGGAACAATATATCGAATCGGTTTTGTGGGGAATGACTGTGCCTGCAAAGGCAAAGGGAGCAGTAAAGTAGCAAAAGCTCCAATGAACTCACGTCGATTCGACATTCACACCCAACTTAGAAAAGAGTAAGCAATCAGAATAACTGAATCTTGAATCTGTATCGTTTTTTTACAAAACCGATCCGATTCATTGCCCCGCTATGGGGATCACTATCTAATTAAGCTTACGAGGAGCTCCGAACCGCCCTTCGTTAGGATAAACGCTGGTAGTAGAGACAGGCCCCATACCAATAATTTGTATTTCTGTTGCACCTTTCAGGGCGCCGTCAAAATGAACTACGCCAGCTGGATGAAACATCATACTTCCCGCAGGTAGGCCTACAGTTGTAGCAGGATCCCAACTTGCATCAGTACCTGCATACCAAGTGCCCTTAATCACAGTTACAAAACGATCTTGAGAGTGAGAATGCGGGGTACTCATAATGCCCTCTGGAAATATATTTCTGACTACATACATTCCAGGCTTATTTGGATCCCCATAAAGAACTGCTGTTTTAACACCAGCAGGAGCGTCCCCCCAGACCACTTGATCTGGCTTCATAACTACAAAATCTTTTGCTGTTGATTGAGCTTGCGTCTGGGACAAAAAAACAATGCCCGATGCAAAAACGATGAATAATTTTGTTATGCCGTAGAACTTCATAAACGTCTCCAAGTATTATTTTTTCACTTATCTTTCCCTGAGAAAATCTAACATGCTACCCAGTAAACAACCCTAAGGGATAACCCGACAATTGAATATCTGAGCGGGTGTTTGAGAGTAAGCTCTTTCGAAAGAGCAGCTAAAAAGGAAAGAGAATGAGATATTTATATGGTATTACCTCATTTTTTATTTGTGCTTCAGTAGTAGCACAGCCAAAAGTAAATCCTACTGACCCTCAGCCAACTTGCTATATGTGTCCCGGAACATTTATACCCATAGATGAACTAAATGCCTATACCAAAAAAGCGATTCAAGAAGGTCACATTGACCAACAAGTGCGAGATATTGACATTGGCAAAGCAAGAGTAGGCATCGGTATGGTCTACCGCGGCAAACTTGACGCTCCAAATCCAGATTCAGTAGCGGAACATGATCAAATTAGTGAGGTCTATCACATTATTTCTGGCTCTGGAACATTGGTACTTGGACCCGATATCACCAAACGTCAACGCAGACCAGCAACGCAAAAAACGGTTGTTGAATTTAATGGTCCAGGAAATAATGGGAGCGAAATTCTGAATGGCATTTCACGTAATCTGCAGCCAGGAGATGTCGTAGTAATCCCAGCAGGAACAGGGCATTGGTTTACTGAGATCCCAGACCATATCAATTACCTCATGATACGGTTTGATCCGGATAAGGTCACACCGTTAAAGAGTGAAGCTCAGTCACTCAATTATTTACTAAAACCAGCGAGCCGCTAAGGAGAATTCTGTGAAAAAAATGATTCGACGTAGTCTTCTCGTCGTATTAGTGGTTGTGAGTTGCGGTGCTCTTGCACAGAACCAATCAAGTGCCAAGGCGCCACAATATAAAGTTGATCCTTATTGGCCAAAAGCATTACCCAATAATTGGATATTGGGGCAAGTAGCAGGAGTAGCGACCGATAAAAATGATCACGTATGGATTATTCATCGCCCACTAACTATTACAGACGATGAGAGGGGTGCCACGTTAAACCCCAAAAGATCAAAATGCTGTATCCCTGCCCCACCTGTTCTTGAGTTCGATAAAAACGGAAATCTATTACAAGCATGGGGTGGCGCAGGTAACGGTTACAACTGGCCTAAAAATGAACATGGAATTTATATCGACGCAAATGACAATGTTTGGATTGGCGGTAATGATCAAACTGATCACATGATTCTAAAATTTACCAAACAAGGAAAATTTCTTCTGCAGATTGGTTCTCCTGGTGCAAGCCTCGGTAGTAATGACCCAACTCAGCTTGGTCGTCCTGCCCACATGAATGTCGATCCGATTGCAAATGAAGTTTATATTGCCGATGGCTATTTGAATAAACGCGTAATTGTGTTTGATTCGAATACTGGAACATACAAACGCCATTGGGGTGCTTATGGAAACATTCCTAGCGATGAAAAGATGCCGAATTTTAATCCGGCCTCAACGCAATTTGCCAATCCCGTACATTGTGTTCGCCTTATGAAAGACA
>Ga0209189_1002683_pt1 | contig 12308 bp, 3 predicted proteins | sample C_130820_EF_Meta_FD_187308 | JGI IMG/M metagenome (GOLD analysis project Ga0209189, IMG submission 187308) | Freshwater microbial communities from Lake Croche, Canada to study carbon cycling - C_130820_EF_MetaG (SPAdes) (version 3) | ecosystem: Environmental > Aquatic > Freshwater > Lake | place...
CAAGCTGGTGATGTAGGTTTTACCGGTCCAACTGGAGAGAAAGGACAAGCTGGCGAGAAAGGACAAGCTGGTGATGTAGGTTTTACCGGTCCAACTGGTGAGAAAGGACTAGCTGGCGAGAAAGGATCAACTGGCGAGAAAGGATCAGCTGGCGATGTAGGTTTTACCGGGTCAAGTGGTGAAAAAGGACCAACTGGTGAGAAAGGACCAGCTGGCGAGAAAGGACCAGCTGGTGAGAAAGGTTTTACCGGGTCAAGTGGTGAAAAAGGACCAACTGGTGAGAAAGGACCAGCTGGTGATGTAGGTTTTACCGGTCCAACTGGAGAGAAAGGACAAGCTGGTGAGAAAGGGTCAACTGGTGAGAAAGGACAAGCTGGTGAGAAAGGGTCAACTGGTGAGAAAGGACAAGCTGGTGATGTAGGTTTTACCGGGTCAAGTGGTGAGAAAGGACCAGCTGGTGAGAAAGGGCCAACTGGCGAGAAAGGACCAACTGGTAATGTAGGTTTTACCGGGTCAAGTGGTGAGAAAGGGCCAACTGGTAATGTAGGTTTTACCGGGTCAAGTGGTGAGAAAGGGCCAACTGGCGAGAAAGGGTTTACCGGGTCAACTGGTGAGAAAGGGTCAACTGGCGAGAAAGGGTTTACCGGGTCAAGTGGTGAGAAAGGGTCAACTGGGTCAAGTGGTGAGAAAGGGCCAACTGGTGAGAAAGGGTCAACTGGCGAGAAAGGGTTTACCGGGTCAAGTGGTGAGAAAGGGCCAACTGGTGAGAAAGGGTCAACTGGGCAAATAGGTCCTACAGGTCCTAGTGCGAGTGCAACTATGGCACAAATTGTATCGTACACAGGTGCGACAGGTCCTTTTCAGATGTTGGCGTATAGTGCAGACAACCAAATCGTGTCGATTGCGGGTGCAACCGGCTTGAATTTGTCGTTATCAACGCAAACGGTTACGTATGATTCGTGGTTGTTGGCAAACATGATTAGCGCGCCACCTGCACCGGAATTAATTGAAACTGTAAAACAACCAGATGATTTATTTATTATTTTCAAGTATCCTCAACAATACCAAATTGGAATGCTTAATACATTAGTGCCATTTATTAATGATGCTGTTCTTACTGTTCCTAATGGTTCAGGCAATAACCTTATAACAAATCAGCAGTCAAAAGACTTTTACAAATCTTTAATAAGTGAGTCGTCACCTGTACAATGTCTTCATTTTTACAAAAGTAATGTAAACACACAACCTGGAAATTATACATATAATAGTGTTAATTACAAAACAAGTCATTTTCCAGTTGTAACAGGTAATTACATTTTCTATTACAAAAATTATAATACTACCAGTTTATATAATGCCCTTACAATAAATATATCTTATTCAAGTGCTGGATTTCCAAGTAATGCTTATACTTCTGGTCAATCACCTACTTCTGGAACAATTATATTGTCATTTCCAACATTAACATCAAAGGTTGAAGGAGGTGGAAATTCAAAAACAATTACAATAAATTTAAACTCAGATGAAGTCTATTCAGATAATATCAATGGTTACCCAATTGACAGTACGTATCCTTTAACAAATGTCATTACATACAGTAGTATGGCAAATTCAAATAGTGTACGATATGTATCTTCTGGTGATGCAACTAAACAACCTTTAACCAATTCTCTTACAAAAATATTTTCTTCTTCTCCTTCTTCTCCTTCTCCTTCTTATCAAATTACAAGTTCTATTTACCCAGATACTGTTTATAAATTTCAATTAACATCAACCAATAAATCTAATAAACAGACAATTACTAGTATATTATCTATGTCCGAATCAAGTTTTGTATCTCCTGGTATAAATATTAAAGCATTAAATTCAAACTATAATTTTATTAGTAGCAATAGTCTAAATAACATGTTTAGTTTAAATCCACTAACAACAACATTAGCTATACCAATTGGTTCAACGACTAGTGTTAATGTAATAACTAATACGTCCAGTAATATAACTGGCACCGTTAATTATAATGTACAAAATTCGTTTGAAAATAGAGGAAAATTGTCATCTGTAGGTGTCAATAATGTTTCAATGTCTCTTAATTTAAATGGAGCCATTGCAACATCTACGCCGTTTGATATAAAAAACACATGGTCTGGGACAGCCCAATCTGTAGGTGTTACAAGTGGGAATATACAATTAATCCCTGGTACGCTTATAGATCTAAATCTAAATACAGCTTTAGATAATGATGCTTATTCAGGCTATTATGCATTGTGCCCATTAAGTATTAACATTGCAACAAGCGCATATCTTACAAGTGCTAGTCCATCTCCTTATACAGTTACCGTAAGTGGTACTTATCCAACCACTAATGCGCCTAGTGGGACCCAAAATCCTTTAACATATAAATATACAAGTCAGGAGTTTTATTACGACGGGCCACTTCCAACTCCAACTTGTACGATTAACGGTCTTACTATAAACACAGCTCCCATTCAAATATCCGGCATCACTTTATACAATGACGCTATAAATGTAACACCAGGTATAACAGTAAGTAATATTGGAACACACTTTTACAATGCGACGCGAACTGTTGATTATTCTGGGAAATTTGAAACAATAAGTACTACTGTTACAAAAAATAATGGCGAATCCAAAGAAACTGCTTTACCAAGTGGTTATACATCTTCCACCAAATCAGGCACATTTACAAATCTTCTTACGTTTACGAAAAAACCAAGCATTTATTCAACTTCTTTATCACTAACTGCAACGGCTTATGCTATTAGTGGCAGTGGGGTTTATGGATCAAAAACTTTGGATATTATTTATGATACAAATAGTGTACTTGTTTCAAGTATTAATAATGTAGATTATTCAACACTTGTTTCAGGGTTCAGAGTCTGGTCTGGAACTTCACTAGGAAGCGAAGCAGTTGGAGCGACAACACTTGCTACATTAACAAGTGATAACAACAAAAGCTTTTCAGATAATGATTCTACATACAAAAATGCCATAGATATAACAACTTGCAATGAATTACTTTTTGCAAATAATGCCTATACAACATATCCTACGTATATGATAAATTACTCAAATGGTCCAAACTATTCATCATTAACTAATACAACTTCCGGATTGGCAAAAGGCACTATTTATTATCGTTATGCAACTTTTGCATGGAAAGTAAATACAGCAAATTTGGGTTCTACTGGGTTCAGTAATATTCAATTTATTCTGTCATCTTACTCTACCTCTCAAGGTGTTTCTATTACTAGTAATGGTTCTTTACAAATTAATTCAATCTTACCATTTTTATATTATCGGGTTGAAGACTCGTCAAGTATAACAGATTTTACTAATTCAGCATCAACTCCCTGGATCAATGGCAATCTTTTCAATAATGCTACCAAAATTTCATCATCAAACTTTACTAGCACATCTACAAATTATTCCGGTTTAGATAGTACTACAAGTATATCTATTAATGGTGGTTCAAATATAATATTTAATACAATTTTACCCAATCCATTAAAAAATTCAAGTGGATCAAGTGTATATATTTATTGTAGAATTGGCATTCCTATTTCTGTATCATTTTCTTTTCAAGATATAAAATGTAAATTAATGTAGTAAATAATACTAATGTAATGCAAATTATTCACGTCTTTTTGTAAAAAAACCATATATAATATGTATTTTAAACACAAAATTAACCACATATTTATAAAAAAAGAAGGCCTAAAATAAGAGTTACATGCATATGAAATTATTGTAAACTGACCTAAAATATTATTTAATTAATTATTCATAATTAAATAAATGTCATTAACTTATCAAAATGGTGGATATATAGATCTATTAATTAAAAAATATTTAGGAGTCGTTGAATCGTCAACAAATACTACATTTGCACAGGAAGCGGCTGGAAGTGCAAGGCCTAAAATTATTTCAAATTCTCAGATTTATTCACAATATGTTCCACCTATTGCTCCTTCTGGAGATGAATCTTTAAATACGCCAAAAACTACCATCACAAACACTGTTACGTCTCCCACCTTACCAGATTTAGTATTATTTGGCTACGTAAAAACAGATGGCACAATTGACAAAACAACTGATGGCGGTAATGGAGTCGTATATACATCTATTACATATCCTCATATTCAATTTATTCAAAATTTAAAACTGAGTGCTGTAACAGACGGATTTTGTTATCGTTTTGCAAATCCTGCTACAGCCACAAATATATTATCAAATTTAATTCCATTCAACTTTGATCCTATTAAAAATAGCTATACAACTTATCTATATACATCAAGCGGGACTTATAAAGGCTCTTCTGCTGTCAATCAAAAAGATTATATTATTGATACAGATGCAGGTTACTTGTATTTTATCGGTAACGATTGGACCAACGGAAACCCGCTTATTTCTTTTTATCGTTACAACGGGAAGATGGGTATCCCTACCAATCTTGGTAATTTTGCTGGTGCCTACGCTCAAGACCCTACCGCTATCGCCATCGGAAATAATGCCGGTTACACAGGCCAGGGCGCCAACGCCCTTGCTATAGGCAACTATGCAGGAGCCTACAGCCAAGGCACAAACTCGATCGCCATCGGCGCATTTGCCGGTCCCACTGGACTCACGGCCAATAGCATTGTCTTGAACGCATCGGGGACGGGCTTGGCCGGCAAGGGACCCACCGGCGGCTTTTACGTTGCACCCGTCGCGTCGTATTCAGGCTCAACGGGGCCGTTTAAGTTCTTAGCATACGGGGCAGACAACCAAATCGTGACAATGGGCTCAAATGGTTTAAATTCATCAACATCAACTGATACACAAGATATGTGGCTGTTGACAAACTTGATTGGGCCACCGCCTGCAATAGTTTTAAATACACCAATTATTGGAACAAATGATATTTATATCACGTTTAATTATCCCATGCAAATTCCATGTGGATTTATGAATACTTATTTACCTCTTTTGACCGCATTTAATGTAAAAATTGATGGGACAACAACAAAATATACGAATGGTACAAATGGTGGTACATATATAAAAACTATACCAGCTGATAAAGCTGTTAGTTGTATTCATTTTTCAAATATAGCTTCTAATGGATATAATGCAAATGGGTATGATGATAGAGCAGAACTTGTTATTAATGATAGTTTAAGCAGTGCAAAATCATTGTCGGTTTGGTATAGTAATTATAATACTACATCTTTTAATATATCAAATATTATTAGTGCCATACAATATGTTCAAGCGACAAGTCCTAGTGCTATTACTGGGTTTACTGTTACAGTTGGAACCACGCCTAATACATACGCTATCAATTTTTCATTTACATCTCCATCAGCTTCAGGCGTAACAAGTCCAGCTTTAACGTATACTGTAACGTTTACGCCTGTTAAAAATATAAAGCGATATACTGGTCCTTATGAACTTGATATAAGCCCAACTCAAACGCTATCATCCATTTTATTATCAAGCACCGTAAGTACTAATTATACAACATTATATCCAGATACAACATTCACGATTAATATAACTTCAACAAATGTCGGTAACAAATTCACTAATTTTACAAGCACTGAAACACTTGCAACAAGTGCTTATGCGTTGGGCACTTATTTCACTACAAACTCTAATGCTTCTTTATCACTAACAACAGATTCTACAAATATTAAATCGGCGAAAAAAGTAAGTGATTCTTCTTCTGTATCTGTATTGATAAATAAAACAGATGTTAGTTTTACAACGGGTGCATTTCTTGCACATAATACAACAGAAAATAGAGGTTATAATGGAAATTTAGGGATTGTTTTTATTAATTCAAACATATCTGGTGGGTCATTAGGTTCTACTATAACAACTTCTGTGACAACACCAACTACTGCATCAGCTACAGCAACCATTTCAGCAGGAGGTGCTGTAAACAAAACTATTAACGTGACAAATGGTGGTTCTGGGTATATAACTGCTCCCATAGTAACCATTTCAGGAGGAGGAGGCTCGGGCGCAACAGCTACATCAACCATTTCAGGAGGCGCTGTAACCACTATTAACGTGACAAATGGTGGATCTGGTTATACAAGTGCTCCCAGTGTATCTTTTATAAATCCAACTGCTCTTGCTATAAATGGATTCCCGTTAAGAACTGATTATCTCTTAAACTATCCTGCCTCATCAACGCAACTTCAATTAAAAGCGACTACAACCGATAATAATGGTGGTACTATTAATCAACTTTCAAATTATTACTCAAATGTAGCTGTTACATCAAAAGTTTCATTTGGAAACATTACACTAAGCGCCTCACCAACTGCTTTAACATACAACGTAGTTGCAACCTATTATGGTAGTAGTGCGCCGACTTTTGCTCTTGCAAACTCTGGGGGTACTACTAATATCACACGGACATTTAGTAATGCCGAACTTTATTATGACGGTCCGCTTTCAACTCCAACTTGTGTGATTAATGACCTTACTATAAACAGCACTACTCCTCCCATTCAAATATCCGGAATTACCTTGTATAATGGAGACATAAATGTAACGCCAAATATAACAGTTGGAAATATTGGAACATACTTTTATAATTCGACGAAAACTGTTGATTATTCTGGGAAATTTGGATCAATTGGGGGAACTGTTAAAAAAAGTGATAATAATACAACTGAAACTGGTTTGCCAAATGGTTATACATCTTCTACCAAATCAGGCACATTTAATAATTCTCTTACGTTTACGAAAATATTAGGCAATTATTCAACTTCTTTATCACTAACAGCGACAGCTTATAATATTAGTGGTATTGGACAAGCTTCTAATATATACTCCAAGAATATTATTTATGATACAAATAGTGTAGTTCCTATTACATCTCCAAATTCTATAGGTATAGGTGCAACTGCTGTTGGATGCAGACTGTGGTCCATTTATTCAAATTCACAACAGCCTGTTAACTCTATTGGAAATGAAAATGCTAGCCCAAATAATTATGGAAGAAATTTAACTTATTCATTTTTCTTGGGGTTTAACACCTACACGTACGACTTCTTTTCTAGTAAAATGTTTGATAATACTAGTTCTATATCTACTTCTAATCCCAGCTATCAATATGAATTATTATATGCAAATGGTAATTACACAACAACAACAGCCTATGCACTTGACTACACTAATTACGGTGGATTATACAATTATACAAGTATACAAGATACTACATTTAATGGATATAAATATGCAACATTTATGTGGACATTTAGTCCACAAAGTTCTACCATAAATTCTGTTAATTTTACATTTAACAATCCAAATTATACTCCAACTTTGTCAGGCACAGCGGACTCTGTAACTGTACATGGTTCTCAAATGCAATTATATTATAGACTTGAAAATCCATCATTACCCCCAGGAGCTACAATTGATGTTAGTACAGCACTTAATACACCTTGGATAAACGGAACTAATGCAAGCGGTGGCACAAATTTTACATCTAACAATATTTCAGGTAGTTCTGCAACAACTTTAGTATATCGAGGTCTTAACTCTCTTACATCTTCAACATTTAATTGTGCATTGGTTCCGTTAACATCTACTAATTTTTCATCTGGAACTTTAACTTTATATTGTCGCATTGCAATACCAGTTTCATCTGGATTTATGTTTTCATCTATCAGCGCAAGTTTAAGTTAGTAATAAAAAAAATTAAAAAATTACTTATTTTAAATATAAAACAATTATATTTAAATAAATGACAACACAAGACAAAACAGAGTTATTATATAAAAAATTTTTAGGCACACCTGATGGAATTCCAGGAACTTCATATGTTGGTGAGCTTGGTAGTGCACGAATAAATTTATTTGCACAAACGCAATTATATTCTCAACCAATCCCACAAATTGCTCCTGTATCTACAGATTTTATAGTGAGTGGATATGTTACTCTTGTTGGTGGTAAAACAACAATTGTCCAAACAGAACCTGTTAGCGGAAAATTAGGCACTATTAATACGTCAAAATCATATCCTTGGTTACAAAAAATAGACTATTTACAGCTTCAACAGGCAACACCATATTCTTACTATTTTAACAATCCAGTTAGTTCAATTAATTTATTACAAAATATAATACCATTTAATTACGATCTTGGTGGTACTTATAATTATGCTTTATACAAAAGTGGAACATCTTTTGCAAGTCAAGCATCTTTATTACCAAGCAATCCTCCAAATTGGTTTATAGATTCAGATGCTGGCTATTTATATTTTCCGACGGCAGCAAATGATTGGAATACATATTTTCCAGGAGTTTTTCCAGTCATTTCTTTTTATCGTTACAACGGGACGATGGGTATCCCTACCAATCTTGGTAATTTTGCTGGTGCCTATGCTCAAGACCCTACCGCTATCGCCATCGGAAATAATGCCGGTTACACAGGCCAGGGCGCCAACGCCCTTGCTATAGGCAACTATGCCGGCGCCTACGGACAAGGCACGGGCTCAATCGCCATCGGGGCGTTTGCTGGCCCAACGGGAATGTCGGCCAATAGCATCGTCTTGAATGCATCGGGGAAGGCGTTGGCAGGCACTGGACCTACAGGTGGATTTTATGTGGCGCCTGTCGCGTCGTATTCGGGCTCAACGGGGCCGTTTATGCTACTGGCTTACGGCGCAGATAAACAAATTGTGTGTGTTACCGGCGCGGCGCTTACGGCAATGAACATTTCTAGCAGTAGCAGTCCAGGTGGCGTTATTACGGGTGCAACGGGGTCGTTCACGTCCTTGAGTGCCACCACTATCTCCACGAGTAGCATTACGGGTACCACGGGGTCATTCACGTCCTTGAGCGCAATAAGTATTACAAGTAATACAGGTTCTTTCATGAATATTGTTTCTTCAAAAATTGGTACAAATGCTGGTTCTACAAATCAAGGAACTAATGCACTTGCATTTGGTAATTCAGCCGGTTCATTTAACCAAGGCACAAACTCGATCGCCATCGGCGCATTTGCTGGCCCCACTGGACTCATGGCCAACAGCATCGTCTTGAACGCATCGGGGACGGGCTTGGCCGGCACGGGACCCACCGGCGGTTTTTACGTTGCACCCGTCGCGTCGTACTCGGGCTCAACGGGGCCGTTTATGCTGCTGGCATACGGTGCAGATAGACAAATCGTGAGTGTTACCGGCGCTGCACTAACGGCAATGAACATTGGTAGCAGTCCAGGTGGCGTTATTACGGGTGCAACGGGGTCGTTCACGTCCTTGGGTGCAACCACCATTGCCACAAGTAGTATTACGGGTGCTACGGGGTCGTTCACGGCGTTGAGTGCAATAAGTATTACTACTAGTGGAAGTATTGGCATCGGCGCAAGTTCGTCTTCTTATAAACTAAATGTGGAAGGAGATCTTTACACAGGTATTTTTTTAAGAATTTGTAATAACACAACGAATACCTGGGGGACAGAATCACTATTTAATAACACACGTTATATAAAAGTAGAAGGAGGAGCAGAAAACACAAATCGTTTTCAAGTTGGCGCCGGTGGCGTGTCAATTGGAAATGATTATAATCCGCCTACATATGATAAGGGGGGGTCATGTGGATTAATTGTACAAAAATTTGTCGGTATCGGCACACCAACACCTCTTTACCAACTAGATGTTAATGGCGACGCTCGTATAACTGGGGCGATTACAGCTGGGAAACTTACAACAACAGGTATGACTATAAGCAAAAGTTCATCAAGTCATGCGACATTAGCAAATTACGAATTGGTCTTAGGTGACAACGCAAGCACATCAAATTATAGCGCCAAAATGTTAATCCGTGGCACATCAGCAAACGCCGCCCAATGTCCCTCTATTGATTTTACAGGGTGGTATAGTCATACAACCATTCAAGGAAGCATAGCACTTTACGATGACGGCAATTATGGTGGTATTTTTGCTTTTATAGTCAAAACATCAGGCGCTGGAGCAAGTGGCGCCTCTCAAAGTGTGATGGAAATACGAGCCACAAGTGCGAATGTCGGACGGTTGACATTTCCGACGACTTATTATGTGGATATTGTAGTCACAGGGCAGTTAGTAGGGGGGTTTGCTAATTCTGCTAATGATGTTCCCTTAAAAATCATAACAGGTTATGGTGTAAATGGGGGCTACTGGTTGTATGCTGGAGGGGCGACATGGACGACTACAGGTTTCCAAAATATGAGTATTTTAACTTATGGGACAATATCGGCAAATGCTGGTTTTACGTTATCCTCTGACCTCCGTATAAAGAAAGATATACAACCGGCAGAACAGGGAGCGTTAAAAGTGATTGACAGCATACCGATTAAGTCGTATGACTTTATCGACAATTACCGAGATGGCGGAAGGACGAGTTTTAACATCATCGCCCAAGAACTTATAGAAGTGTTCCCAGAAGCGATAAGCAAAGGCATGTCGTATATCCCCAGTATCTATTCAAAATGTCAGTGGATAACTGTGAGTGCCTATGAGATAGAAATTCACGTTAACAAACCGCATGACTTGGTCGTTGGCGACGAGATAGAAATTCTATTAGAAGACTCAAGCATCAAAGAATGCGATGTGACGGCTATTATAAATGAAACAACATTCAGGGTCAAGAAGTGGGACGATTTCAAAATGGAAATAACCGATGAGTGTTTTATCTATGGTAAAAAAGTCAAGGATTTCTTACGCATTGACAAGACAAAAGTATCGATGTTGGCTTTAGCAGGCACGAAAGAATTACATCAGATTGTTAAACTCCAACAAGCCCAGATACAAGAACAACAAAAACAAATTATTGATATAAGAAAAGAATTAGATGATTTAAAATTATTAGTAAATAGTCTAATAAATAAACCATTATAAACACAGCATGTTGACTCGCTATTTATACCTTCCTTTTTTATAAAAATTTTATTTTTAGTGACTGATTTTATGGTTAAAATATATAATATTGAAATTATATGTAGCACTTCCTTTTTATATTTGAAGCACAATTGTGGATCCAACTAGTTAATTTAAACGTTACGTTTTTGGTACGACTTTTTGTGAAAAAGCTGTGTTATTTAAATAAAAACATTTTTAATAAAAGATGTCAACTATTCCAATTATTTCAAACAATTATAATGTACCAATTAATGGTTTCAAGTTTGATTATGTTTTTCAAATGCAATTGGGCATTTCTGCAACATTTACGGTTTTCTTAACCTACAATGGCACACAAATGTACTCTAAACAAATCACAATGTCTGGTAATGATTATAAAAACTGGGGAAACGATGACGACTATGTACAAAAATTTGTTGCAAGGCAATTGGGGTTTACCATTTCAACTGAACCTGTTGTATTACAAACGGGATCGACCGGTTCCGATGCATTCTTGTCTGTAACAGGATCGACCGGTTCCGATGCATTCTTGTCTGTAACAGGATCAACCGGTTCCGATGCATCCTTGTCTGTAACTGGATCAACCTATTCCGGTTCCATCTATCAATAACGCATTTTTCAATTTTTAAACCGTCGATGTGCCATTTACGGGCCTTGGCTTTTTTGCGTGTAAGAAAAAGGTGTTGGATGCGTTAGAGTACCCGTATTTCACGAACATTTTATCAGATGAAGTATCGTTTTGCAAGTCGATCGTGGAGAAGGGATTTAAGGTAATGTTGTGCAAGGAGTTGCGGGTGGGGCGAAGCCTGACCGTCCTCCTCTAAAGCGGGGTCCCGTAGCACTTTTTAAAAAAAAGTGCCCAAAAAGCCTTTACACTTTTTAAAAAATTTAATTGAGTTTTCGATTAAATTTAAATACCGAGCTTCTCTGGCAAAACCAAACCCCATTTTTTGCCAAAAGCGCTAGGCCTTTTGCGCGCTTTTCCCAAAAGCGCTCCTTATAGCCAGCTCGTTTTTATACTCCGTGTTATGGTCCGGATGGTCAAAGTAGGTGATCTGTACAAAGCAATCGATCGCCTTCATTTCCTTATTACTCAACACCGATTTGCGCGAATAGTCCTCGTCGTCCACATTCTCCTTCTCGTATTTGACATCGGATAAAATATTTTCGTACAAAATTTTGCTTACATCCTTGATGGGTTTGCTGACCTTTTCTGTAAACGCACGTGCCTCGTGGTCCTCTTTAAGGTTGCCTTGCTCGTCCATGTATTTAAATTTCTTGCGACTGGCATCGGTGCAAATCATTAGGGCCTTCTGGTCCTTGGTACGAATAATGTGGTCCGTGCAAAGCTGGGCGATACCGCGCTGGCCTTGGAAAAACACCTCTT
>Ga0209189_1002686_pt1 | contig 12299 bp, 8 predicted proteins | sample C_130820_EF_Meta_FD_187308 | JGI IMG/M metagenome (GOLD analysis project Ga0209189, IMG submission 187308) | Freshwater microbial communities from Lake Croche, Canada to study carbon cycling - C_130820_EF_MetaG (SPAdes) (version 3) | ecosystem: Environmental > Aquatic > Freshwater > Lake | place...
TTCCCGCTTTTTGACATGAATATTGAAAACGAACCCGAGCGAATTTCGATGATGAAAAAATCTATCCAACACTTTACTGATTTAGATGGTGATAACTGCATCTATAAATTTTCAGGGGCATCTTCGTTATGGGCAGCCGTAGGCGAAGGCGATAATGCTTTAAAATGGCTCGAGCGGTCGCTTGAATTACTTCCACGATTTGCTGAACCTCCAGCACCTAAACGCACACCAACGGCTACGCCAAATACGTTTTACAGCGAAAGAGAAAATCCAACTTTTGAATCACCAATTTCAGCTTCAAGAAGTATGTTAGACATGTATTTGCAGGATTGGGGTGGCAAAATCCGTGTTTTCCCATCAATGCCCTCTGCTTGGAAAGAAGCTAGTTTTTATAATTTAAGAACCGAAGGTGCATTTTTGATAAGTGCTGTGCGAAAAGAGGGAAAAACCAAATTTATGAAAATAGAAAGTTTAGCAGGTGAACCATGCATTATTAAAGCCGATTTTGTAAGTGATTTAAAAATAGTTGCTCCAAAATCTGTCAAAATAAAACGCCAAGCGGGTTTAATTGAACTGAATTTAAAAAAAGGGCAATCTGCCATTATTTATACGGGCAAAATGCCAAATACTTTCGAAATATCACCTTTGGCAATAAAAAAAGAAGAAATGAATAGTTGGGGTATGAAAATGTAAATAAAAAAAATTACTGCTTTTCCACTTGTACTATTTGAGTATTGAAAACTTTAAAACGTAAAAAAAATGATAAAATTTCTTACACTTTTTGGATTTATTCTTTTCAACTTTTTGGGTTTAAAAGCTCAAAAAAATAGTGATACCTATTCAAAAAAATATTCGTATAAAACCTTGTCTATCTACCAAAAACAACTTTTTAATACTTTTTTGGCAGATCAAATTCCTGCGGGAGCGAAGATTGAAGATGTTTTAACCGACAACACTAGTTTACGAAGCAAAACTCGTTTAGCAGAGGCACTTTTGTTTAGAAATGCTGCCGGAGATAAAGAAAAAGCCGTGATTATATTACAATGGATTTTGAAAAACCAATACCAAGATGAAAATACTAAAATCTATGGCATTTGGAAAACGGCTATCGCAAATGACAAATTTGACCAAAACTGGCGAGAATTCATTGGTTGTGATTTGATTATCATTCGAAAAAAATTCAGAAATCTTTTACCCGAAAATATCATCAAAGATATTGAAACAGGCATTATCCATGCGGCAAAAGGAGCATTCAAAAGAAATGTTGCTCCCGATTATACCAATATTTCAATCATGAGTGCTTTTTTGATGGAATATGTTGGAACAGAGTTTGGTTTGGTGGAAATCAAAACCGCTGGTTTGAAAAAAGCCAGAGATATTTTCAAACTTTACCAAACCAATAAAACTTTTAGTGAATTTAACTCGCCAACTTATTATGGAGTTACGCTCATTGGGCTTGGTTTATGGCGAGAACTGGCCTTTTCGAAAGAAATTCAAGAAATGGGTAAATTACTCGAAAAAGATTTTTGGCATGAAACAACCAAATTCTATAATCCTAAGCTAAAAAATATGCCTGGTCCGTATTTCAGAGCTTATGGTATGGACATGAACAAATATTTTGCTATTACCGGTACATGGATTGGCCTCGCTGTTGACGACGAAAAATTCGCCCCACTACCTCCGAAAAATGGCCCAAAATATGGTGAAATGAGTAACCTGGCTCCTATTTTTAATCTAGGATTATCAATTCCTAAGTCCGACTTGGCTAAACTAAAATCTTTCTCAAAACCTCAATTTATTGCTCGCAACGTACCTAATAATTATAAAGGTGACAGCATCAAAAAAGTAACCGCCATGATAAATAAAGATTGGATGATGGGTGGTTTGTGGGGCAATAAAAGAGTGTGGGAGCAAATAAAAACAGGAACGATTCATTGGCAAACGCCAGATGGAGATATTGCTTGGCTTATGATATTGGGCGACGGAAAAACAAACGTAAAAGTATCAAAAACGCAAATGTGCATTTTTGCTAATGATACCCAACCGAGTAGTTTTGAAGTTTTTATTTATACAAAAAATATATCAACTGAAGCATTTAATAACAAAAAGTGGAATTTGTCAGGAATGACGCTAAACCTCGAAACTGAATTAAAAATACTCAAAACAGAGGTAGTTGAATCTAAAGATTTAAATAATCTGTTGGCAATTTCTGAAAATATCGATTCGGTTATTAAGGTTACTTTTGAAATTCCTTCAAACTGGAAACTCGAAAGACCTTTAGTAGAAATCACCCCTAACATTATAAACAAATGAAAATTTTAATGACAAGTATCGTCATGATTTTGTCGACGGTACTTTTTGCACAAAAGGTTGAAGATACATCTATTTTTACCAAAAAGTTTACCTATCAAACGCTCACAAAATATCAAAAAACTTTATTTGATGATTTTATCGAAGAGCAAATGCCGAAAGCCACTGGGTTAAAATTAGATGAAAATACCTCTGCAAGAGGTATAATGCGGTTGGCTTGTGCATTATTTTATAGAAATGAATCAGGAGATGTGGAGAATGCCGTAAAAATAATCCAATGGATTTTTACGCTTCAAAATTTAGATGAAACAAGTCAAGATTTTGCGGTTTGGCGGGGAAGTAGTAAACAAACGGGCAATTACGACCAAAATATGCGAGAATTTATCGGTACCGATTTGATTAGTATTTACCATAAATACAAGCAAAAATTGCCCGAAGATGTAAGAAAAGACTTAGAAACTTGTTTAATTCGGACTGTAAAAGGAGCGATCAAACGCAATGTAAACCCCGATTATAATAATATTTCTATCATGAGTTCATTCATGATGGAATATGTAGGCACAGCATTTAATATCCCTGTTTACAAAAATGCTGGTTTAGAAAAAGCACGAGCGATTTACACTAACTTCTTGAAATACAATACTTTATGCGAATACAACTCGCCTACTTACTATGGTGTTGACTTTGTAGGTTTGGCACTCTGGCGAGAATTATCGTTTTCTCCAGAAATGAAAGACATGAGCAAAGTACTTGAAAAAGAGCTTTGGTTAGATGTGGCGACCTTTTATAATGCCAATTTGCAAAATATTTGTGGCCCATATTTGCGAGCCTATGGCATTGATATGAAAAAAACACATGCCATTGTAGGTACTTGGATAGCCGTTGCTTTAGATAATCCAAAAATCGCAACGATTCCTGGTCAAAATGGCGTGCATCATGAGAGAGAATTTATCGTTCCGATTGTAGAAATGGGTATTTCGATGCCCGAAAAAGCACTTAATCAGTTTAAAAAATTTGATAAACCAAGGTTTATTACTCGAACTACTTCAAATTATTATGAAGGAGACCGACTAAAAAAAGTGACTGCCAACATTCAAAAAGATTGGATGATGGGCGGACTTTGGGGAAACCGAAAAGTTTCACACATTCTGAAAACTGGAACAATGCATTGGAAAGCCAAAAATGGCGATATTGGCTGGCTTTTTGTGCCGGGTGAAGGCAAAACAAATGTAAAAGTAGATGAAGCAAAAATGCAGATATTTTTGGCTGATACGCTTGCCAAGACTTTTCAAATTTTTGTTTATGAAAACAATATTAGTCCCAAAAACTTTCAAGAAGACGTTTGGAAATTGCCAAATATGGCTTTAAAAATAAAAACGGTTTTGACCAAAACGAATGTCGAAGTTTTATCTCAAGAAATGATTAATTCGGAAGGAGTTGGCACAAAAGATTATCCGTATATCATGAATGTTATTTTTGAAATTCCTGCTAATTGGGATATTTCAAAGCCCTTAGTCGAAATTACACCGAAAAAATAAACCTCATGAGTAAGCAATTAATTCTCAAACTTTTAGGTACTTCATTCATTTTTACCCTCGGAATGATAGTCATTTGGGCGTGCTTAAACACCTCGTTGACTGGAAATATTTGGAACGGAATGACAATAAGCAAATCGGCTTTGACGGTTGAATATTGCGAGTTTAATAATACTGAAAAACTTTTCCATCAGTCAATGAATACTTATTCCAATTTAGCATATTTCTTTTTTGGAATTTTGATTCTTCAAATCGCCATATATGATTTCAATAATAAAGAAAATACCGCTCAAAATAGGCTTGAGAAATTTCCCCTACTATCGGCTTTAATGGGTTTTTGTTTTATTTATTTGAGTTTTGGAAGTGCATTTTTCCACGCTTCACTTACTTATTTAGGTCAAAGAGTTGACATGAACGGAACTTACAGCATTTCTATCGCTTTGTTAGGAATTGGTTTTTATCATGTTTTTCATAAAATCAACTTTTCAGCAACCTTAAAAAAACTTTGGATTGGAGGATTATTAGTAATTATTGTAGCTTTTCTACCAATTTCACTTATGATTTCGAGTAGTAAATTATTGCCCGCCATGATTTTGCTGCTGTTGCTGTGTATTGTCATTCACTATATTCAATTCCGCAAAAAAAAATCATTTATTTTGGCGATTTTAGGTTTTGTTTTAATGTTTGTGGCAGTCAAAATTCGTACCTTAGATGTACAAAAAGTTGACTGCGACCCACACTCATTTTATCAAGGTCATTCGGTTTGGCACTTACTTACGGCTATGAGTAGTTTTTGTAGCTATGCCTTTTTTAGGTTTTCCAAAAATCAAGTTTATAAACAAAAAAGTAAAGATTAACTGTCTGATATCCAGTGCATTAGTCTTTATCAAAGATCTTCTTTTACCTTGAATGATTTTGTGTATTAACAGTAGTTTTACAAATATTTGATGTCATGAAAAGCACATAGATAAAACCGAATCTTAGACAATAGAAGATTTCAAAGTCAATAAAATATTAGCCAAAATGATAAAAAAAAAAAATATATTCTTAATTGTTTGTTTCAGTGGTTGTTTTTCTGTTTTTGCTCAAGAGCAATTTCGTCCTGAAGAATTAGTGAATACAATCATTGGTACTGATTCTAAAAGAAGTTATTCAAATGGCAATACTTACCCAGCCATTGCAACGCCTTGGGGAATGAACTTTTGGTCTCCACAAACTGGCAAAATAGCTGACGGCTGGCTCTACCAATATACCGCCGATAAAATTAATGGTTTCAAACAAACCCATCAACCTTCACCTTGGATTGGAGATTATGGGCAGTTTTCGGTCATGCCACTTACTGGGAAATTGAATTTTAAAGAAGAGAAAAGAAGCAGTTGGTTTTCGCATAAAACCGAAATTACAAAGCCATATTTTTATAGCGTATATCTTTCAGACCATGATGTTTTAACCGAAATAACACCCACTGAAAGAGCGTCCATTTTTCGCTTTACTTTTCCAAAATCTGACAGTTCGTTTATTCTTGTAGATGCTTTTGATAAAGGTTCGTATGTCAAAATTTTACCAGAACAAAACAAAATCATTGGCTATACTACCAGAAATCGAGGTGGTGTTCCTGCTAATTTTAAAAACTATTTTGTAATAGAATGTGATAAAAAATTTACACTCACTTGGACTGTCAATGATAGTGTTTTAGTTAAATCACAAAACGAGATAACCAGCAGCCATGCTCAAGCAATTATTGGTTTTTCTACGAAAAAAGGTGAAAAAGTGCATCTAAAAATCGCTTCATCGTTTATTTCTCCCGAACAAGCAGAATTAAATCTAAAACGAGAAGTCGGCGAGCAAACTTTTGACCAAATTCATGCAATAGCAAAGATGGCTTGGCACAATGAACTCATTAAGGTAAAGGTTGAAGGAGGAACGGACGAGCAACTCAAAACATTTTACTCGTGCCTTTACAGAATGCTTTTGTTTCCTCGAAAATTTTATGAATTCGATGCTCAAAAACAGATGGTGCATTACAGCCCATATAATGGCAAAGTCGAAAAAGGGTACATGTTTACCGATACTGGTTTTTGGGATACTTTTCGGTCTTTGTTTCCTTTTCTTACGCTCATGTACCCCGAAATGGACGGGCATATTTTAGATGGTTTAGCCAATACTTACAAAGAAAGTGGTTGGCTACCCGAATGGGCAAGCCCGGGGCATAAAGGTAGCATGATAGGTAGTAATTCAGCATCAGTCATTACAGATGCCTATTTGAAAGGCGTAAGAGGATATGACATTGATGTTTTGTATGAAGCTCTCATGAAAAATACTGAGAATCAAGGTCCAATCAAAACATTGGGTAGAAACGGTGTACAGGAGTATAATCAGCTGGGTTATGTGCCGCTCGAAGGTTTTGTAGGAAGTACGGCTCGTACATTAGAGTATGCACACGCTGACTTTAACTTAAATCAATTGGCGATTGCTTTAAAAAAACCTAAAGAAGAAATTGAAAAATTTGCCTTACGCTCTCAAAACTACCGAAATATGTTCGACCCCACTTATAATCTGATGAGAGGGAGGAATAAAGATGGGACATTTCCGACAACTTTTAATCCTTTCAGCTGGGGTTATGAATTTGTTGAGGGCAATAGTTGGCATTACAGCTGGAGTGTTTTGCATGATTTTAAAGGTTTATCCGACCTCATGGGTGGTTATAAAAAAATGGAAATGATGCTTGATAGTGTTTATAATTTGCCTCCAATAGTTGAGTCGAGTTTTTATAAAGGGGCAATTCATGAAATGACCGAAATGCAAGTAATGAATATGGGTCAATACGCCCACGGAAATCAACCGATACAGCACATGACGTATATTTATAATTTTTGTGGAGTGCCTTGGAAATCACAAATGCACGTACGGGAAGCAATGGATAAGTTATATCGCCCAACACCCGATGGCTATTGCGGCGACGAAGATAACGGCCAAACCAGTGCTTGGTATGTATTTAGTGCTTTGGGGTTTTATTCTGTTTGCCCGGGTACTCAGCAATATGTTATTGGTTCTCCACTTTTCAAAAAAGTTACTTTGAGCCTAGAAAATGGCAAGAAATTCGTCATTGAAGCTCCTAAAAATACGTCAAAAACTATTTATATTCAGTCTGCAACTTTGAATGGTGTGAATTATGACAAGAATTTTTTAAACCATTTTGATATTTTGAAGGGCGGAAAAATAACATTTAATATGTCCGTAAAACCCAATTTCAAACGTGGAATTTTGCCAACATCAAGACCTTATTCTTTTTCTAAATAAAACAATAAATATTAAAAATATGAAAAAAAGCTTAATTTTTTCAACCCTAATTTGCTTAACTTTTAGTGTGAGAAGTTTTGCACAAAAGCCTAATATAATTTATATTCTTGCCGATGATTTAGGCATTGGCGATGTGTCTGCTTATAATCCAGAAGGAAAAATACAGACAACAAACATTGACCAATTAGCTCAAAATGGTGTAAAGTTTACAGATGCTCATACAACCTCAGCCGTCTGTACTCCTACTCGCTATGGAATCATGACTGGACGATATAATTGGCGAACTACACTCAAAAAAGGTGTTTTACATGGTTATGATACGCCATTAATTGACCCAAAACGAGAAACTGTGGCTTCGTTCTTACAAAAACAAGGCTATAAAACAGGAGTTGTCGGTAAATGGCATTTGGGTTGGACTTGGGAAAATATTGAAGCGGGAGAAAAAAAGGTTGATTTTACAAAACAGATAAAAAATAGCCCAAACACAAACGGTTTCGATTATTCATTTTGTATTCCAGCCTCGCTCGATATGCCACCGTACACTTATGTAGAAAACGGTTTTTGCACTGCCATACCAAAAGATACTTGTTTAGGCCGAAAAGGTATTGAATTATTTCGTGTGGGAATTATTGCACCTGATTTTCAGCCTGAAGAAGTTTTAGGCAAATTCACCGAAAAAGCACTCAATTTTATTAATCAAAATTCTAAAAAAGAGAAGCCGTTCTTTTTGTATTTCCCATTAGCCGCACCACACACACCCATTTTACCCATAGGAAAATTTGTAGGCAAAAGTAATATCTCGCCTTATGCTGATTTTGTTTTAATGGTCGATGATGTCGTAAAACAGGTAGTTGAAACCCTGAAAAAGAATGGCGTTTATGAAAATACTATCATAGTTTTTGCATCTGACAATGGTTTTGCTAACCCCGCCGACCTTCAAGCACAACTTAGTAAGGGGCACAATCCATCTATGATATACAGAGGGCTAAAAACTGATATTTTTGAGGGAGGGCATCATGTACCGTTTATTGTTTCTTGGAAAAAAAACATCCCTTCGCCTAAAGTAAGTAAGCAATTAGTTTGTACCACCGACTTTTTCAGAACTATTGCAGAGCTGAATAATAAAAAATTAAACGATAATGTAGCCGAAGATAGTTTTAGTTTTTTAAGTGAAATTACTGGCAAAAAAACAACTTTTGAGGCTCGTAAATCGGGAATCCATCATTCATCTGATGGTTTTTATGCAATACGAAAAGATAATTGGAAATTGATCATGTGTTCGCATTCGGGTGGAAATGGAAAGCCCAAAGAAATAAGCCAAGAAGCTAAAACCCTCCCCCCCATTCAATTATACGATTTATCAACTGATATTGGCGAAACTCACAATGTTTATGCCCAACATCCGGAAATTGTAAAAGAATTAACGGCCTTACTCACGAAACAAATTCAAGACGGCAGAACCACAAAAGGTAAAAACCAAACAAATGAGGGCCCCGATTATTGGAGTCAATTGACTTGGCTTAGTAAATAACTCATGTTACACACTATAACGCTGAAAGCGTTAAACTCGAATAGCCCCGAAAGTATTTCGGGGTTTAAAATATAAAAAATGTTGACAACCACGAAATGGTTGAACAGAACCGTCCAGTTTAAGTTTAACCACTTCGTGGTTATGAGTATAATTTATTTGATTTACCCCGAAATTCTTTCGGGGCTATTCATGTTTAAGCCCTTTGGGCTTAAACATGTGTAACATGAGTAAGTAATAGATAAGCTTTTTAATATCGTTGTAAAGAGTTTATTACGATATTGAAAAGCTTAAATTTCATTAAAATCCAATTTTACCTCTTGTTTTTCGGCGTTCGCCTTTTTCGATATATTCTCGCATATCGGCTAATTCTTTCTCAAATCCGCCAGATAAAATCGGAAATCTGCACCAGCCGCGTGGGTCGAGATTATAGCTATCTAAATGAAAACTCGGTGCGTAACGCTCTCGCTTCCACTGACTTCTGCTCCACATGCTAAAGAATTTCTCAACCCAGTTTGCTAAAGTTGCTTGATCAAAACGGTCAGCATATTGAGCCTCCATAAAAAGTAAACATTCTAAAGGTGGCTTTTTATCTCTGATGGCTAAACCTTCGATTGAGTTTAGCACTTCATAAGGCATCAGATCTTTTTCGTCGGTTTGCTTAGTTTCCAGCGGACGAAGTTCAGCCGTTGGTTGAAGGCTATTTACTTTATTCAAGCCTTCTATTTTTATATACTTTCCCTTCACATCACATCCTACGGTTTCGAGCCAAACTAACCACTTTTTTAGCCAAAACTTATCAATTCCTGCAATCGGATTTATACTTCCTGCGGTATCGCCATCCATTGTGCAATAACCAACGGCCACTTCTGAGCGGTTGGACGTTGCTAAAAGTAGGTGATTATGTAAATTTGTAAGCAACCAAACACTTGGGACCCGTACGCGTGCTTGAATATTTTGAAGTGATAAATCGTCAGTTTCCCAAGTTAAATCTCGACCTATCTGCTTTTCTATCAAGTCTTTATAAGTCTCTACGAGTCCATTAATATTGATATTATAGAAAGTTGCTCCGATATTTTTTGCTAAACTTTCGGCTGATTCATAAGTATCAATCGAACTATTTTCTGTGCCTTGATAAATACTATGAATCATCTTTTGGGCAATTTCCTCAACCGTTGTGCAATCTTGTATTTTCTTGATGAACGAAAGTTTTTTCTTAAAAGCATCTAAACCAATACTTTCATCTGCTAAACGAATCATCAAGCCACACAGTGCCACACACGCACAAGAATCTGCTCCACCCGAAAGTGAAACTGTAAATCCTTGCGAACGAGATTTACGTAAATAATCAAACAAAGCCAAACTTACTGCACGTGCAAATTCTTCTTCTTTCAGAAATCCTCCACGCTCAAACTTTTCGAGTTCGGCAGTTTGCAGAGCAACGGGCTTGATTTCTGGAAAATCAAACAATGCTGGAACTTTCCAATTTCCTTGTGTAATCGGTGATTTTACTTGTGAATGATTAACTTTTGGCAATTCTACATCAATAATGGCCGATGTAACATAAAAATATTCGTAACCAAAACGAGGTGAGGAAACCAGTAAATTTCCATCAGAAGCAATCATGGCATCGCCATCGAAAATCAAACGACCAGATTCATTGCCGAGCAGGTTTGTGTAGATATAGCTACACGAAAACGAGCGACTTCCATCAATAACTAAGCGTTCACGAGTTAAAAATTTTGAAAACGAAAATGGACTCGCACTTGGATTAAGAATAATATCTACTCCCCTATCAAACATCGTACGACCAGGGCGATTGGCCACCCAAGCATCTTCACAAATCTCGAAACCGATGCGAACACCACTTAATTCAAAAACTAAATCACCGATTGGATACTTAAATTCGTCAATTTCAATTTCATCACGCACTCCAGCTTGCCAACGATGAAACCATCGGTCTTCATAAAATACCCCATAATTTGGTAAATGCTGTTTACAGACAAATCCTAAGATTTTTTTGTTGGCAATCAGACACGCTGTATTATAAACTTTATTGTTATAACGGATAGGTAGCCCAACCGAAACAATCATGCCTGATGTGAATTGTACAATTTCGAGAAGACTTTCTTTGGCTTGCTCGACCAAATCCAATGAGTAAAAAGCATCTTCGCAGCCATAACCCGTAATGCACAACTCGGGCAGACATAATAAGCTAATATCTTGCCTATCTGCTTCTTTGATACAATCAATTATATTTTTTTGATTCTGCTCCCAAGCCAAAGGTGTTTGGTTGAGTGTTCCTGCCGCTACTTTTATGAGTTTCATTAAATTTATGAGTGAATGAGTGAATGAGTGAATATTTCTTTCTCTCATCCTTTTTATATTAGATTTTAAAATCAAATCTATCTCTTTTGAACAAATATGCTTCTCCTACAAAGATAACAAAAACTGTGTAAGCTATGTTTACTTACACTTTGATAAGGGTACTTTTTTTAATTTTATACTTAAAATAGGAAAATTTTGAAATTTTTTTATAAAACACCGAAACTGCTTATCAATATTTTTTTATTTTTAAACATAACATATTTATTGTTTATCAATAATTATGTTTTACATTTATGCCATCAATAACATTTTAATATACAATTTTTATGAAAACGCAAACCGAAAAAATCTTGAATATTTTAAGAGTCATTGCTTGGATTGGCTATATCTGTTGGTTAATTGCATTTGGCATGATAATCATTATGGCTTTTTGTTTATTCCTAAACATTGATTCCAATCTTACTAAAATGACAATTCAAGAATCAACAATTACACTCAAATTGTTAAGAGAAAAGTATCTCCTTCAATTTATAGCTTTTGTTGGTTTGATGATATTGGAAACATTTTTGGTTGTAAAAATTTGGGAAGTCGCAAAAAATGCACTGACAAATATCAATCTAAAAAAGCCATTTTCTTACTCAACTACTTCTATGATAGAAAAAATATCTTACCTCATCTTTGGTATTTGGCTGATTGAGTTAGTTTCAACATTTTACGGTAGATATATACTAACACTCTTCAATGATATTACGGAAAAATTTTCACTGTCAACTGAGTTTTCTTATTTGTTTATGTCAGGAATTATTTACCTAATTTCCCAAATTTTCAAACGTGGTGTTGAATTACAAGAAGAAAACGAATTAACTGTTTAAAAAACTACTAATATGCCCATTGTCATAAACCTTGATGTAATGCTTGCCAAACGCAAGATGCAACTCTCAGAATTGGCCGAAAAGGTAGATATTACACTTCCAAACCTTTCTATTTTAAAAACTGGAAAGGCCAAAGCAGTTCGTTTTTCTACCTTAGAAGCCATCTGCGAAGCACTAAATTGCCAACCTGGCGATATACTGGAATTTGTCCCAGAGAATATGAAATAATTATTGACCTTTTTTCCTATAAAATACCCTCAAATTGCTGCATCCAAAGGTGATTATAAACACCTTCTTTATATAGTAAGCTTTGATGATTTCCTTCTTGCACTAATTTGCCATTTTCAAGCACCAATATTTTATCGGCACTTTTGATGGTACTCAATCGGTGAGCAATAATAATAATGGTTTTTCCTTGATTTCTTA
>Ga0209189_1002688_pt1 | contig 12292 bp, 11 predicted proteins | sample C_130820_EF_Meta_FD_187308 | JGI IMG/M metagenome (GOLD analysis project Ga0209189, IMG submission 187308) | Freshwater microbial communities from Lake Croche, Canada to study carbon cycling - C_130820_EF_MetaG (SPAdes) (version 3) | ecosystem: Environmental > Aquatic > Freshwater > Lake...
GGTCGGCGAGGCCTAGCGAATCGAGCAGCCCCGCGAGCACGCGGCGGTCGTTGATCCGGATCGTGAACCGCTCGATGCCGATGGCGGCCAGCAGGTCGTGGACCACGAGCACCGTCTCCAGATCGGCCACCGGGCTCGTCGTGCCGATCGTGTCGAAGTCGCACTGCATGAACTCTCGGTAGCGGCCCCGCTGGGTGTTTTCCCCGCGCCAGACCGAGGCCATGTGATACCGCTTGAAGGGCGTGCCGAGGGCGGCGATGTGCTGGGCGCAGAACCGGGCAAAGGGGACGGTGAGATCGAACCGCATTCCGACCTCGCGGCCGCCGTGATCGGTGAACCGGTAGAGCTGCTTGTCGGTCTCCTCGCTCCCCTTGCCGGTGAGGATCTCGAGGTATTCAAGGGCCGGCGTGTCGATCGGCGCGAAGCCGTAGGAGCGGTAGACCCGCCGGGCGATGTCGAGGATCTTCTCCCGGGCCAGTGCCTGGGCGGGCAGGTGGTCGCGGAATCCCTTCAGCGTGCGGGGCTCGATCATGGGAGGATCGGCAGCAGGGCCGGCCTGGGGCCGCGGATCGACTTCCGCAGGTTCTTCCGCTTGCGACCGTCGCCAATCGTCTCGCCGCCGGGGCCGAGCACGGCGTCCATGTATTCCTCGACCTGCTCCGCCGTCTCGAAATACTGGTCGTAGACCCAGTCGTCCTCGTATTCGCAGTCCTTCGTCGTGTATTCCCGGCAGATCTGCGGACGGGTCTCGTAGATGCCGCAACGATGGTCGTCCTGGAGGTGCTTGCAGACCGTGTGCACGCAGACGTACCACTCCCCTTCCTCGGTAAACACGCTGGCCTGGTCGTGGAGCAGGAACCAGCGGATGTATTCAAACTCCTCGCGGGTGGTCGGGGTCTCGAGCGGCAGGGCGAAGTAGCGGCAGCACTTGGCGGTGCAAAACTCGCAGAGCACCTTGTCCTCGGGCACCGTGTCCCGCCTGGGCTTCGACGGCAACTGGGGCAGGACGACGTCCGCGATCGACATGGGAGGGTTCTCCGGGGAAGCGGCGGTTTCGGGGGCCGCAATATAGCAACCCGGCACCACCGCCTGGCGTATACTGCGGCAGTTTTCCGCAGGGAGGCGAGCGATGCCAAAACGCTGGCTGATTCAGCCGCACGATCAGGCCGTGGTGAGTGGGATCGAGCGGTCCGCAGGGGTCTCGCCGATCGTCGCCCGATTGCTGGCGTCCCGCGGCCTGACCGAGGCGGAAGCGGTGACCTCGTTTCTCTCGGGCACGATGGCCGATCTTCGCGATCCCGATCTCCTCCCGGGCGTGGCCGAGGCCGCCGATCGGATCCTGGCCGCGGCCCGGGCCGGCCGCAGGATCACCATCTATGGCGACTACGATGCCGACGGCATGTGCGCCACCGCGATCCTGATGGGCTGCCTGGAGGCGATCGACGCCCGGGCCGACTGGTACGTGCCGGACCGTTTCGAGGAGGGCTACGGCCTCAACGGCGACGCGATCGAGTCGCTGGCCGCCAGGGGGACGCAGTTGATCGTCACGGTCGACTGCGGCATCGCCAGCCTGGCCGAGGCCCGCCGGGCCCGCGAACTGGGCGTCGAACTGATCATCACCGACCACCATTCCTTCGGCGATGCGCTTCCGGAGGCCGACGTGCTCGTCCATCCCCGGCTGCCGGGGGCCGGCTATCCCTTCGGCGAACTCTGCGGGGCGGGCGTGGCCTTCAAGCTGGCCTGGGCGATCGCGACCCGGGTCAGCGGCGCCAAACAGGTGACGCCGCGGCTGCGGGAGATGCTGCTCAAGGGGATCGGCTTCGCGGCGCTCGGCACCGTCGCCGACGTGGTGCCGCTGCTCGACGAAAACCGGATCTACGTGAAGCACGGCCTCGAATGCCTGCGGAAGCGGGGGGGCGCGGGCATCGAGCGGCTCCTCGAACTGGCCAAGCTCCAGGACAAGTCGCAGCTCGAGAGCGAGGACGTCGCCTTCCGGCTGGCCCCCCGGCTCAATGCGGCCGGTCGGCTGGGCCAGGCGGCCTGCGGCATCGAACTCCTGACGACCTCCGACGTGGCCCGCTCGATCAGCCTCGCCAACTACATTCACGAACTCAACGCCCGGCGTGAGACGGAGGAGCGAAGCATCCAGCTGGCGGCCACGAAACAGGCCCTCGGCCAGTTCGATCCGGAGCGGGATCCCGCCCTCGTCCTCGCCGACCGCGGCTGGCACGCCGGCGTGATCGGGATCGTCGCCGGAAGGCTGGCGGAGCGGTTTCACCGGCCCGTGGTGATGATCGCCAGGGACGAGCACCAGGGACGGCCGGCGATCGGCAGCCTCCGCAGCGTGCCGGGCTTCGACGTGCATGCGGCGCTCGTCGCCTGCCGGCCGCACCTTGTCACCTGCGGCGGCCATGCGGCGGCGGCGGGGCTGCGGATCGAGGACTCGCGGATCGAGGCTTTTCGCGAGCAGTTCATCGCCGAGGTCGCCGCCCGGCTGCCCGAGTCGCTCCGTCAGGCCCAGATCACGATCGACGGCGAGGCGACACTCGCCGGCCTGACGCTCGACACCGTCTCACAGATGGAACGGCTCGCTCCCTTCGGCCATGCCAACCGTCGACCGGTGCTCTGCGCCTCGGGGGTTTCCCTGGTGGAGCCACCAAAGACGATGGGCGGCGGCGGCCGCCACATCTCGATGACCGTCATGCAGCACGGGGCGAAGATTCGCGGCGTGGCCTTCGGCGGCGCCGAGTGGCTCGACCACCTGCCCGCCCCGGGGCAGCCTTTCCACGTCGCCTTCAAGCCGAAGATCAACGAGTTTCGTGGCCGGCGGACGGCTGAAATGGAGGTGATCGACTGGCGGCCCGCCGGAATCGACGTCTCGGTCGACCTGCCACCGCTCGCGGCCATCAGCCCTGCTTGAAACCGGCCCCACCCGGCCGTATGAACTGTCGCTCGGGAATTGATCGACTGTCGGCTTCGGGGCCGGTCTCGTGGAGTGCCAATCGTGATCCGCTTCTGTCTCGTGATCTGGATCCTGATCCTGATTGTCACCCCGCCCGTGCGGGCCGACGACTGGCCGCAGTGGATGGGGCCGCGACGCGACGGCGTCTGGCGGGAGGCGGGGGTCGTCAAGGCGATCCCCGCGGGCGGGCTTCCCGTGAAGTGGCGGGTCGAGGTGAAGGGGGGCTACTCGGGTCCGGCCGTCGCCAACGGCCGCGTCTATCTCACCGACTACGAGCGGACCGCCGGCGAACTCGCCAACGCCCCCAACGACCGCACGCTCCTGGCCGGACGGGAGCGGATCCTCTGCCTTGATGCCGCCAGCGGCAGGCTGCTCTGGAAGCATGAATACGACTGCCCCTACGCGATCTCCTATGCTTCCGGGCCGCGGTGCACGCCGACCGTCGCCGACGGCAAGGTCTATGTGCTCGGTGCCGAGGGCAATCTCACCTGCCTCGATGCGCTGACGGGCCGCCTGATCTGGGCCAAGGACTTCAAGAAGGACTACGCCGCCCCGACGCCGATCTGGGGCTTCTGCGGCCACCCGCTCGTCGATGGCCGGCAGCTGATCTGCCTGGTCGGAGGCGAAGGAAGCGTGGCCGTGGCCTTCGACAAGGACTCCGGGAAGGAGCTCTGGCGGTCGCTCTCGGCGAGCGAGAGCGGCTACTGCCCGCCGACGCTGATCGAGAGTGCCGGTGTCCGCCAGCTGATGATCTGGGATGCCGACAACCTCAACAGCCTCGAGCCGGCGACCGGCAGGCTGCTCTGGTCGCAGCCGCTCAAGCCCGCCTACGGGATGTCGATCATGGCCCCGCAGGTCGCCGACACGAAGCAGGGCCGCGTGCTCTTCGCCAGCGGCATCGGCAGGGTGGGAGCGCTCTTTTCACTCGCCGCCACCGAGCCGGCGGCCCGGGTGATCTGGCGGGGCGAACCGAAGACGGCCGTCTACTGTGCCAACAGCACCCCTTTCATCGCGGGCGACGTGCTCTATGGATGCGACTGCGAGACGGGCTTTCTCACGGCGGTCGACCTGACGACCGGAGACCGGCTCTGGGAAACGGGCGGTCCGACGATGGGCAGTCGCCGAGGCCGCCACGGCACGGCGTTTCTGGTGCGGCAGGAGCCATCGGAAGCGGGCCGCACCTGGCTGTTCAGCGAGACGGGCGACCTGATCCTGGCCCGGCTCACCCCGGAAAAGTATGAGGAACTCGGCCGGGTGCACCTGCTCGACCCGACGAACGAATGCTTCGGCCGCGAGGTGGTCTGGAGCCACCCCGCGTTTGCAAATCGCTGCATCTTCGCCCGCAACGACCGGGAACTGGTCTGCGGCTCCCTGGCCGAGTGAATCCTGCGATTTCCAGATCCGGCGTTGTCCCGGCCGCGGGCAGGCTGTAGGCTTCCACTCTCTCCCGCCCGCGGATCGACATGGTCGGCCGCAGACTCGGGGCGTAGCTCAGCCTGGCTAGAGCGCTACGTTCGGGACGTAGAGGTCGCACGTTCGAATCGTGTCGCCCCGACTTTACTTCTGGCACGAGACTGCTCCACCCCGGAGTTGTGCCCGTCCGTGCGGCCGTCACCGGTGCCATCGCCTCCTTCGGCACCGGGTTCGATCGACGGGCCCGGAGAAGGCGGCTCAGGAGCGGGCGCGCCGGTCGGCGGGGCTCGATCCGGTCGATCTTGCCGCCGAGGCGGTCGAGCGGGAGGTCGCGGCGCCGGGACGGATCGTGCCGCTGTGGACGTTCGCCGTGGCCGCCGGGGCGGCGGCCACGGGGTCGGCAGTCATGCTGCGGCGCGAGTGGGCTTCTCGTCACTGACGGGCGCCGCCGGCACGTCGTCCGTCAGGCCCTGCCGCCGCATCTCTGCCCAGTCTTCGGCGGTGGGCTTGGCCATCGTGCCGAACACGTAGTCGCCGACGAGGAGGAACACGTTGAAGTTCTTGGCGGGATAGCGGTGGTGGAGGTAGTGGTGCCTCGCGAGTTGCTTGAAGAGGCGCGACTTCCCGAAGAACCGGCCCTTCGGCTGGTGCATTTCGAGGTGCACGAAGTTCCACGTGAGGTGATGGAGCACGACCACGATGGGAAACATGATCGCGCCGATCGTCGTGAACAGAGAGAGCACGAGCGCGATCGGCAACGACTCGATCAGACCCTCACGGGGGTTGAGGCGGATGCCCCGGTCTTCACCAGGCGGCAACGGTTCATCGTGAAACTCTTGGCGATACTGCACGTGGTGCTCGAGGGAGTGGCTCGTGAAGATCTTGGTGCGCGCCCGGAGGTTGCGAAACAGGAAGAACTTCGGCTTCCTGTGCATCAGCTTGGCGTGGACCTGGTGTTCCACGATCGACATGAGCATGGACAGGCCCACGAACCAGGCGACGATCTGCAGGGGAAGCATCATGGGGCACCTAGTTCCTTCCGACGATGAAAACCCTGGCCGCCATATCGGAAGTGACGGTGCCTATCCTTGATGGATCGCACAGGGGGTGTACCAGACTCCCCAGACCTGTGTCGCGGGCAGTTTCACGGCCGATTTATCCGATGATCGAGCGCCGGCGGGAGACGTAGTCCCATACCACGAATCGGTCGAGGTCGCGGCCGGCCGTGAAGAAAACCCGGCCCTTGGCCGTCTCGGCCAGGCGGCAGGCGAACTGGATGTCTTCCCGCGACTGCGACCAGCCCGAGAGTAGGAACACGTTCACCGTAATTCCCTCCCGGCGGCACGACTGGGCCTCGCGGATCGTCGCCTCCTCGGTGCGGGGATGGGGCGGGTAGAGCAGGAACAGCTGGCAAAGGATAGGTCGGCCAATGGCTTTTCGGCAAGCGACGGCCGAGCGGGGCGGATCATGAGGAGCGGCCGCCGAGACCGCTCTGCTCGCGGGCCGTCCGCACCATGGCATGGGATCCAGTCAGAGGCTGTGGATGTCGATGGCGGGCAGCTCGTCTATCCGTCCCTGAAAGATTGTCCGGTCGAAAGTGGGCCTGAACGAGCTCGGCCAAGTCGGCGGTTGGCCCACGGGCGGGAGACAAGCGTCTCCAATCCGATCGGGAACGCCCGAAGCCGCCCCGGGATTCTGAACCCAGACAACGAGAGCCCACGGGAGGGCAGGATATGAGCCATCAGGGCGTTGCTCTTTGCCGCCATGAGCGAGCCGATACGAGCGGTTGGCTTCCGGCCCATCGTGACGCTGTGTCATCGAGCAGGATGAATCGGCTAGACTGACGGATATGGCACACTCTGAGGGTGAACTCGAAGCCAGATTCCGGGCGTTGCAGGATTCCCTGCCCCCGCATGTCCGCGTCGCCCGTGCCGCAGCCATCTTCGCGTGGGCCCGGGATCTGATCGGCAGGGAGATCGTGGCCCACTCAGGCCCCCTCCCCGCCGCCAGACTCAAGTGGGAGACCGCCATGCGACTGTACGGCTCAGACGCGACTTCACGCACGTTGATTCAGCGGATGCTCGACCATGTATCCGCCTGACATCTTCCGGCACACCGTGTCGCGACTGGTGGCCATCCTGCACGGGCACGGCGTGAGGTTCCACCTGAGGTCAGCCCGATATTTCATCGGGCTCGGCGAGGATATCGGCGAGCAGGTCACCGAGTCCCAAGATCGCGGCGAGGCGGTCGAGTTCGGAGCGATGCCCCCATGATCGGCGCCACGAGGTAGATCCAGAGGCTGTCGAACCACTGGCACCCAATGTGGTGCTCGCCGGAAACATCAGCCTCAGGGTGATGCTGGCAAGGATGGCCCCCAGGCACTGGCTGAGCAAATAGGGGGCGACCATCCGGCCCTCGAAGCGGCGGGCAACATAGAAGCCCATCGTGACCGCAGGTTTTTCAGTGCGGAATTACCCGGTGCCATCGCCTCCCGAGGCACCGGAATCGACCGCTGGCCCCCGTCGGCGACGTGCACCGGGCCTTGACTGCCCCTGGTCCCATGGCCAACCGGACTCGGCGGCAGGACGGTGGCCAGGGTTTCCCTGCCGCGTCCACCGGTGCATGATAGCAAGCCAGTTGGCAGGCAGGCAGGCCGCACCCCTTGGGAGACGGACATGATGCAACGCGTGAAGACCGTGTCGGTGGTCGTGCTTCTCGCCGCGGGAGCCGCTGCCGTTGCCGTGGCCGACAGCTGGCCGCAATGGCGGGGACGGGAGGGCCAGGGCCATTCCGCGGACGCCGGCGATCTGCCCGTGACCTGGAGCGAGTCGGAGAACGTCGCCTGGAAGACACCGCTTCCCGGCCGCGGCTGGTCTTCGCCCGTGCTCGACGAGAGTCACGTCTGGCTGACGACCGCCGTCGAAACGGCGGCCGACGAGGCCGAGACAGCCGAGCGGCTCGCCGCCACCAAAAACAGCCAGCCGGTCGAGGTCGCCCGGGCCGTGACGATGCGGGCGCTCGCCGTCGATCGGGCCTCCGGCGCGCTCGTCCACGACGTGGAGCTGTTCACGGTGGAGAAGCCGCAGCCGATCCACAAGCTCAACTCATTCGCCTCGCCGTCCCCCGTGCTCGCCGGGGGACGGCTCTACTGCCACTTCGGCGACTACGGCACCGCATGCCTGGACACCGCGACGGTGAAAGTGTCGTGGGTGAACCGCGACCTCAGGCTCGATCACATGAACGGGCCGGGCAGCACGCCCGTCCTGTGGCGCGACCGCCTCGTGATCACGTGTGACGGCAGCGATGTGCAGTTCATCGCGGCCCTCGACACGGCGACCGGCGCGGTGGCCTGGAAAACACCCCGGTCTGGGCGGCTCAACGACAATCCGGATCTGAAGAAGGCCTACGGCACGCCGCTCGTGCTGCCCGTGGGTGGCCGGGACGTCGTGGTTTCTCCGGGGGCAGACTGGGTGTATGGCTACGATCCCGAGACGGGCGCCGAGCTCTGGCGGGCATCGTACGGTGTGCTCGGCTTTTCTGTCGTGCCACGGCCGGTGGCGGCGCACGGCCTGGTGTTCCTGAGCACGAGTTTCACGAAGCCCGAGATGCTCGCGATCCGGCCGGGCGGGGCCGGGGTCGAGCCCGAGATCGTCTGGCGCCAGGCCCGCGGCGCCCCGAGCATGCCGTCGCCACTCGTCGTCGGCGACGAACTCTACGTCGTGAGCGACAAGGGGATCGCGACCTGTCTCGACGCCAAGACGGGTGACGTCGTCTGGTCGGAACGCCTCGGGGGCAATTTCTCGTCGTCGCCGCTGTTCGCCGACGGCCGGATCTACGTGGGCAACCGCGACGGCGCGACGTCCGTGATCAAGCCGGGTCGGAAGTTCGACCTCGTGGCCACCAACCAGCTCGACGGGCAGATATTCGCGACCCCCGCCGCGGTCGGTCGGGCCATCTATCTGCGGACCGACGAGGCGCTGTACCGACTCGAGCAGCGGAAGCCCTGACGTGATCGCTCACGGCGCATCGAGACTCACGAGACGCATCTGGCTCGGCTCCGTCGCCGCCGCGGCGGCGTTGCCCGCCGTGGCCCGCGAGACGCGGCGCCGGGGCATCGGGCTCGGCTTCGACAACTTCGCGATCCGGGCGCTGGCCCTCGATGCCCGCGGGCTCGTCGATCACGCGGCCGGCCTCGCATGCGATTCGGTCTTCATCACCGACTTCGGCCCTTTCCAGGGGCGTTTCTCCGACGCTTCGCTGGGGGAGATCCGGCGCTACGCGGCCGACCGTGGCGTGGCGATCGAACTCGGCTCGTGGAGCATCTGCCCCACGTCGAAGACCTTCAAGCCCGACTGGGGCACGGCGGAGGAGCATCTCGCACTCGGCATCCGCATGGCCAGGGCGCTCGGATCGAAGGCGTTTCGGACGATCCTCGGCAACCAGGCAGATCGGCTCACTCCCGGCGGCATCGAGGCCCGGATCGCCGACACCGTCGCCGTGCTGCGGTCGGCACGCGCGCGGGCCGTCGATGCGGGAGTGAAGATCGCCGTCGAGAACCACGCCGGCGACATGCAGTCTCGCGAACTGCTCGGGCTGGTGGAGGCTGCGGGGCCCGACTTCGTCGGCGTGAACTTCGATTCGGGCAACGCCTGCTGGGCGCTCGAGGATCCGCTGGCGGCGCTCGAGCGGCTCGCTCCACACGTGCTCACGACGAGCCTCCGCGACACGATGGTGTGGGAGACGCCGACGGGCGTCACCAGCCAATGGACCGCGATGGGTGAAGGCTGCACCGACCTCGCCGGGTTCTTCGACCTGTTCGAGAAGCGTTGCCCCGGTGTGACGGTGCACGTCGAGACGATCTCTGGTTTCCCGCGGGCCTTCCCGCTCCACGAGCGTGGGTTCTGGAGGGCGTTTCCCCAGGCCCGCGCCGAGGATCTCGCGGCGTTCATCGCCCTCGCCAAACGCGGCCGGGAGATTCCGCCGTTCAAGCCGCCATCCGGACCGGCGAAACCGGAGGCCGAGCGCGAGTATCAGCAGGCGGAACTTGCCCGCAGCATCGCTTTTTGCCGCGACTCACTCGGCCTCGGCCTGCGGTGACCCGGGCGAGTCGCGGCCGTTCTGGAGACCCACGCATGCACTGGCTCTATCTTGCGATCGCGATCGTGGCGGAGGTCCTGGGCACGAGTTTCCTGCGGTCCACGGCGGGGTTCACGAAACTCCTGCCGAGCATCATGGTCGTGATCGGCTACGGTCTCGCCTTCTTCTTCCTGTCGCTCACGCTCGACAGGGTGCCCGTGGGAATCGCCTATGCGATCTGGAGCGGTGCCGGCGTGACGCTCATCGCCACGATCGGTTGGCTGTTTCTCGGGCAGAAGCTCGACGCACCCGCGATCGTCGGCATGGGACTGATCGTGGCCGGCGTCGTCGTGCTGAACCTGTTCTCGAAGTCGGCGGCACATTGAGGGCATGTCGATGCGCGGGGGTGAGATTGTCCGCCCGTCTGCGAAGCTGTCGCCGATGGTATGTGCCTTGTCGGGGAGGAGAATCAGTTCGACCTGCCTCGCCCGCTGGGACTGGAGGGCATCGAGCATCCGCCGCGAGAGCGATCCCCACGCAGGCGATGGCCGTCAGAACGGCAACGCAGGAGGACGATCTCATCTGGCATAGGCCTCGTAGGCCTCTGCGATCTTCGCCGCCTTCTCGTCGCCTTCGTGAAAGAGGATGCGGTGCCGCAGTTTCAGGCGGTCGCCCGCCTTCAGGAGGTGATCGCCGCCGGGCAGCGACTTGTCGTACTGTCGGGAGGCAAAGGGGTTCGCCGCGAACAGCCCGTAGGTGCGGACGTGCCAGCGGGTGGGGTGGCGGAAGCTGGAAGGGTGGTTGAGGATGGCGACGCCAAGATGCTCCCCACCGACAGGCCCGTGGTAGTCGACCCAGTCGGCGGGCTTGCTCCACGCATCCGCATCGACGAGGCCGTTGCTGTTGACGATCCTGCCGCCGAGCCGCGAATCGACCGCCATGCTGGCCGGCACACGGATGAAGAGGCCGGCGTCCTTGCGGTCCGCGAAGACCACCGCGCCTTCACTGGCGACGAAATCCTGGTCGAAGTCGATGGCCCACATGCGACCGACGACGTGGAAGGTCAGGCGGCGTTCCTCGCTCAGGAACCGCTTGCCGGCGTGGTCGACGTGGTCGAGGGTCTCCACGATCACGGCCTTGTCGCCATCGGACTGCAGTTCGGTGAACTCTCGATGACGGATGCTGGCGAGCGTGGGCATCCGCCGCTTCCCGTTGACCGCGGCCTCAGGGTTTTTCAAAAACTCCTCGAAGGTGGCTCGCTCGTGCCAGGTGTCGCCGCCGCCGTCGTAGGCCTCGTCGCCCGTGAGCCTGTCCCACTTCACCTCGGTGGGCCAGGGCTCGAGGCCGATGCTCTCGCTGCCAAATGTGATGCCGCGGTGGTGCGGGTGATCCCGCTGCTGCGGTGTCTCTTCCGGCACGTCGCGCATCGGATAGGCCCGCGTCATCTGCCTGCCGGTGGGGCCGTGGACCGGCCAGATGTAGGGCTTGTTGGCCTGGTCGACGACGTACCCGGCGAACGGCTTGCCGTCCACCGAGACGCTCACGCCACCGGTCGCGGTCCGCTCGAGGGTCACGGCATGATCGGCGGCCTCGAGGGGATCGAGGGCGGCAAGCAGCAGACCGACCCAGGCGAGGGTGCGTGGCATGAAGAGGGAGTGTAACACAGCTCGCCGCTTTCATGCCCGGGCTGAGCCGGCAGGTTTGAGGATCAGATGCAGCCCGGGCCCGGCGGCCATCGTCGTGATCACGCACATCAGCACGCAGGCCACGAAGAGCCGTAGGTCGATCAGTTCCGCCTCGTAGGCCGCCGCCGCCATCACGATGCCGAGGATGCCACGGGCATTGAGACCGCAGCCCACCGCCAGCGACTGCCGGCCGTCCATGCCCGCCAGCCTGCCGCCCACGAAGACGCCGCAGATCTTGCCCACGAAGGCGACGACCGTGATCAGGACGACGAGCCAGAGGTCGAATCCCTTGACGAAGTCGGCCGCGATCGCCATCGAGACGAAGAAGATCGGGGTGAAGACCGCGTAGGAGAAGTCGCCGATGATCTCGAACGGCCGAGGATCTGCCTGATAGACCTCCGCCAGCGCGATGCCGACGACGAAGGCACCGAGAAAGGAGTGCAGGCCGAGGTATTCCGAGCCGGCCGCGCCCAGCAGGGCGAGCATGACGATGCAGGTGATCGAGCCGGCCGGCTGGGGCAGATCGCGACGGATCCGGTCCATCAGCGGCGGCAGCACGAACCGGCCGAGGAGCAGGGTCCCGCCGATGAAGACGAACACCATTCCGAGGATCGCCATCCCCCGCCCCTGGCCGGCCGCGTGAGGGCCGAACTCGGCGAGAATCACGGCGAACAGCCCCCATCCCACGAGATCATCGACGAGGGTCGCCGACATGATCGTCCTGCCGATCTCGCTCTTGAAGAGCCCCATGTCCATCAGGATCCGGGCGATCACCGGATTGGCCGAGAGCGAGAGAATCGACCCCATGAACAAAGCGGTCGAAAACTGATCCTTCCGGGTGACACCGATCACGGCCGGGAAGAGGTAACACATCAGGAACCCGAGTACGAGCGGAACGAGCGTGCCGATGATCCCCACCGAGAGCGCCTTGCGGCCGATCCGGCGAAACTCGCCGACGCTGATGTCGAGGCCGATCGTGACGATGAAAAAGAGCATTCCGACCCGGGCGAGGGCCGTCCGTCCGCCCGTGATCGGCCCCGCTGGCGGAAACAGCCAGGCGTGGGTTTCCGGGGCGAAGCGTCCAAGCATCGTCGGCCCGAGCAAAAGCCCCCCTGCGATCTCGCCGACGACCGCTGGAATGCCGATTCTCCGGGCG
>Ga0209189_1002690_pt1 | contig 12278 bp, 14 predicted proteins | sample C_130820_EF_Meta_FD_187308 | JGI IMG/M metagenome (GOLD analysis project Ga0209189, IMG submission 187308) | Freshwater microbial communities from Lake Croche, Canada to study carbon cycling - C_130820_EF_MetaG (SPAdes) (version 3) | ecosystem: Environmental > Aquatic > Freshwater > Lake...
ACAGCATCAGAGTCCGAGGACGGGGTGGGACGACGCGCCGTGGCCAGCACCTCACCATCGAGCGTGACGAGGCCGGCCGCAATCTTGGTGCCACCCACGTCCACACCGATGGAAAGACTCATGTACAAAGCCTAGGCAGCGCCATCGAGCAGCGGTGGGGTCGGGTCGCTCGGATCGTCAGAGATGGGGATCCACGTGATCGCACCCGCACTCCGCTCGGTGGCCACAGGTGAACCGGGTGCACCGGATGAAGCGGATTCCGTCGCAGCACCAAGCATGCGACTGGCCCGGCAGATGAGGCACTGCGGATGCTCGGCCGGGGTGGCATGTTCCGCGTGCGGTGCCATGAATCGGTCGGTCGCCCACTCGACAAGTGTCGACGCCATCGATACGAAGTCTCCGAGCGATGGCGCACCCGATGCAGGACTGTCGGCTGCAGCATCGTTAGACCCAGCCGCCCTGGACGACGAGCTTTCAGACCCAGAACCGTCAGACTCCGGTGACTGCCCCGCCGAGTACCACCACGGTGGTTGGCTGCTCATGATGCGGGCCTCCAGCGTTCGGCATCGGGAGCGAACGTGATCTCCACGGTGCCGCGCCAGCGTCGACCACTGACCGCCGTGCATCTCCTCAATGCTGCGGGTAGAGGAACCCACCGCAGTGTGCCTGCCACGTCGATGACAAGGTCTTGACCGTCTATTCCCACGCGATCTGCTGCAAGCGGCACGACCAACACATAGTGATCTCCGTCGTGGATGACGTCGAGTTCGCTCTCGGTCAGTGCCCGGGTGCGCGACAGCACCTCGTTGACCTGAGTTCCGGTGGGACACGGACGGCGTCGGCGACCGGTAGCCCAGACACGCACTCCGGACTTCTTCACCCGCTCCACTATCGCGTCAGCAATGTCTCGCTCGCCCGTGCGGCGCACGACCACGACCGCGTCCAGCCCAACCCCATGGGCGGCGAAAGCCGCAGTGACCGTCATCAACTCCGCCACCATGTTGTCGTCGACGTCCATGGCAACGCGAGCAACAGTCGAGGGGCTGTGCAGAAGTCGAGTTACCCGAGCAAGCGAGGCCCTGAGCTCTGAGAGAGCCTCAAATCCATTCTCTCCACGCCCCGTGCGGATCATCGCAACATCGGGGGTGAGCAGGGCGTCCACTATGCGCAGTACGACGGACGGAAGTGACACCAGGCGCACAGCATCACTGGTCGTACCTGCGTCGATAACCACGGTGGAGCCAGCGGATGCCGCATCGCCGGCCGCCAGGAGCAACGACAGTTCACGGATGCCCGGCAGCACGCTCCATACGTCGGCGGGAATCGGATCTGGGCCCACGATCAGCGAACCCAACCCTCGCGTTGCCGCCCGGGCCACCACGGCGTGTGTGTCGACGTCGGCGAGCGACAGGCGCACGCAGGGTTCGGGGCACTCACGTCGGGAGGATTCGCTGAATTCCGCTGACAGCGCCGTGCGCGAGGCGCTCACAATAATGAGATCAGCGCGATTCGACACGCTTCTTCAAACCCTTCAGCGCAGTGTCCACAATTACTTTCTCGGCTTTGCGCTTGATCATCCCAATCATCGGGATCTTCACGTCAACCGCAAGGCTGTAGTGGACACGAGTGGTGCCATCGTCGAGCGGCGTCAGGCGGTATTCACCATCCATGGCCGTCAGCATGTTGCCAGTGAGCAGCTTCCAGGTGACCCGCTGATCCCCCGTCCAGTCGTACTCCAACTCGTAGGTGTCTTTGATCGGCCCTGAGTCGACCGTGAATCTGGCATCAGCCGGCCGTGCGTCGTCTTCGTAAATCGACAACACGGTCACCGAGGTGATGCCGTCACTCCACTGCGGATAGGCGGCGAGGTCGGCGATGACGCCCATGACGTCGGCCGGGGTCGCCGCGATGTCGATCGACGACTCAGTCTGCTCAGCCATGTCGACAGGTTATCGCGGTCGCGACACCCAGGACCCGGTCATAGGTCAAGGACGAACGGCGTCTTGCGCCCGTGAAAATGCCCAACGTTGATGCACTCCGTACGCCCGATGCGGCGGCGCTGCGCAAGCGGCTGATGGACATGGCCGAAGAGATGGAAGCGCGGTTGATGCTCCTGCACGTACTCCGCCAGCGCCTGACTGCCGTACTCGAAGCGCCGAGCCACCGTGTCATAGAGAAGTTCCGGGACCGCCGGAGGAATATGCGAGAACAACACATCCACCGGTCCCAGAGCGGCCACCTTTGCCGCGAAAGCTTCGGCGGTGAGTTCGTACGGCGTGCGCATGGGGCTGCTCAGACCGCCCCCCACAAAACCCCAACGCAATCCATCGACCTCAACAGTGCCGCCATCCACGACCCGGTGACCGTCGCGCAGGTAGTCAGGCCAGAGGCCCGGCACATCAACATTTCCGTAGGTGAGGAATGCGGGCGTGGGCATCGACTCGAAGAGAGTCTCGTACTGGACTCGCACCTGTGACTGCATCATCGCCCAGCGTGCGTCGGGATCGGTTATCCCGTGCCGCTCCCACGCCAGGCGGCTGAGCTCGCGAGCGTCCTCGAAGCGATTCGCTGTGCGTGCCTCGATGTAGGCACGGGTGTGGTCCGCCCCGAACAGATCGGCGTAAATCCCCCTCGTGGGGTCGTCATAGTCCAAGAACAAGATGAGGTCTCCGAGGCAGACGAAGACATCCGCACCCGTGGCGGCCTGGGCCAACGCCTCTGCGGCCCCATGAACGTCACTGACTACATGCACCCTGCCCACCCGCGCCAGCATGCCAGTTACGGCATAACCCGCCCGTCGGAGTGTCCACGTCACCTAACGTTGTGCCGTGCTCACCGAGTTTTCCGCCCCCGCCATCATTGCCACCCCCTCGACGGGCGGCCTCGCCGACCACGTGATCGACGGGGCAAGGACCAACCCGGATCGTGAGATCTTGGCGCTTCCTAGCGGCCAAGGCTGGACAGCCATGACCTCTCAGCAGTTCCTGGATCGGGTGCGCGCGGTTGCCAAGGGCCTGATGGCCAACGGCATTGATGCCGGCCAACGCATCGGTGTCATGTCGCGCACTCGCTACGAGTGGACCATCGTCGACTACGCGATCTGGTACGCGGGTGCTGCAAGCGTGCCCGTGTACGAGACGTCGTCGGCCGAGCAGGTGGCGTGGATGCTCGGCGACTCAGGGTCGGTGGCGGTCTTCCTCGAGAGCCACAAAAACAAGGCTGTGTTCGAGTCGGTTGCTGTCGACCTGCCACAGGTCACCCGCGCATGGGTGTTCGACGATGGCGCCCTGGACAAGCTTGCCGAATCGGGTAGGCACATCTCCGACGCTGAACTCGAGGCGCGTCGCGCAACGGTCACTCCGGATTCACTTGCCACGATCATCTACACCTCCGGCACGACAGGGATGCCCAAGGGCTGCATGCTCACGCACCGGAACTGCATTGCCGAAGTCGAGAACGTGATCCACGGACTCCCCGACGTATTCCTTGTCGAGGGCTCGTCCACACTGCTCTTTCTTCCCATCGCACACGTGTTTGGCCGCATGATCGAGTTGGGTTGCATTAGGGCGGGAGTGCGTTTGGGGCACGCGCCCGATGTCTCGCAGCTGCTGATACTTCTCCAGTCGTTCCAACCCACCTTCTTACTTGCTGTGCCGCGTGTCTTCGAAAAGGTCTACAACGGCGCACAGCAAAAGGCCATCGGTGACGGCAAGGGCAGGATCTTCGCCACCGCCACTCAGGTCGCGATCGAATACAGCGAAGCCGTCGAGCACGGCCACGTGGGCCTATCTTTGCGCATCAAGCATGCACTCTTCGATCGTTTGGTCTTCGGAAAACTACGCACCGCAATGGGCGGCAACCTGCGTTGGGCGGTGTCCGGCGGCGCACCGCTGGGCGCACGCCTCGGGCACTTCTTCCGCGGCATTGGCGTGACCATTCTTGAGGGCTACGGACTCACCGAGACCACCGCTGCCAGCACGGTGAATCGCCCCAGTGCGATTCACGTGGGCAGCGTCGGGCAGCCCATCGCGGGCGCATCCGTGAAGGTGGCCGACGACGGGGAGATCCTGATCAAGGGCGACCATGTCTTCACCGGCTACTGGAACAACGCTGCTGCCACGGCCGAGGCAATCGACGGCCAAGGCTGGTTCCACTCCGGTGACCTCGGCACGATCGATGACGACGGCTTTGTGAGCATCACCGGCCGCAAGAAGGAAATCCTGGTCACTGCCGGTGGCAAGAACGTTGCACCCGCTGTGTTGGAGGACCGGCTCAAGGCCAACTGGCTGGTGGGTCAGTGCATCGTGGTCGGTGATGGCAAGCCGTTCATCGGCGCCGTTGTCACGATCGATCCAGAATCATGGCCGGCGTGGCTCGCGCAGAATTCGATTCCTGCCACCACGACCATCGCCGAGATGACTCAGGACCCTCGCCTCACAGCGGTGGTTCAGTCCGCCGTCGACGAAGCCAACAAGGCTGTCTCCCACGCCGAGGCCATCAAGAAGTTCAGCATCGTGCCGGTGGACTGGACTGAGGAGGGCGGGCAGCTCACTCCGTCGTTGAAGATCAAGCGTCGCGTCATCATGGAAGAGCATGCGAGCGATGTCTCTTCGCTCTACGCCTGACCTGACTGTCTCTAACTCCCGACGCGACCGACGCCGCTGAAGCGACGTGAATACCAGGGGTCGTACACCGACGTCACGATGACGCCACTGCTCGGATTGGCGGCGTGAACCATCTTGCCGTTGCCGATATACATCGACACGTGGTGCGTGCCGTACTTGAAGTAGAAGAGCAAGTCACCCGGTCGTGCCTGACTGAGCGGAATTCGGTGTGTCTTGCTGAATTGCGAGAAGCTGTAATGCGGGAGCGAGATGCCGGCTACCCGCCACGCCGCCAACGTCAGACCCGAGCAATCAAATGCACTGGGACCGGCCGTCGCGGCAACGTATCGGTCACCCACCTGACTCAGGGCATATCGCACGGCGGCAACCGCCCGCGGACTCATCCCCGACGCATTGCGACCCAGTTGTGAGAGCAATTGGGTGCGCGCATGCGATGCCGCCGTCGCGGAAGCACGTCGCTCCGCGGCAGCAAGTGCCGCAAGGCGCTGCCGCTCGGACTTCATCAGGCTGGCGAGGATCGCGCGCGCCGCCGATAACTGCGAATCGGCTTCACGTTTTGCTGTCGCCATCGAGTTGCGATATCCCTGCACGATCTGTTCTTTGTCCGACACGGCTGCTTGCGTTTGCGTCAAGCGCAGGCGGGCTGTCTGAATACGGCGAAGTGCTGCAGCTTGTGAGGCGGCCACGCGCTGCAGCGTGGACGACTGCTGCAAGAACTGATTGGGGTCTTCAGCGAGGAGCAATTGGAGACCGTTGTCCAGTCCACCACTGGTGTACGCCGCGCGAGCAACGTCATTGATGCGTCCGGTGATCTGATCCAGCGCGGCGCGTTGCGACGCCTGACGCGCTTTGAGGGTGACAAGCGTGGCTTGCACGTCGGCAAGTTGACCAGCGGCCTCGTTGTACTTCTCGGTGGCCGCCTCTGCCTTGGCCTCCAGGTCCCGGACCTGGTTGCGGACTTGATTGATGTCCCGACCAGGAACCGCGCCGGCCGGCGGCGCCGCGATGCAGCCCAACATCATGAGGAAGGCGCCTGCACATCCGAGCGCGGCACGTGTGCGAGGGCGCCAGAGTTGAGCTATGTGTGGCACCTGGTCGTCCTCTCGGTCGGGCCTCAGAAGCACAGGCCGGGTCGCGGGCGGGGCCGTATCTCGGGGGTGGCGTCGGGCGCTCGACCCGTCCAGAGTGTTGATATTTACGGTAACACGGCCCACGACGGTCGTAGGGCAGCGCTGCCCCTAGGCCGGTCGGACCAGCCTCAGGGGTGGCAGCAGCCCGGTATCGGCCAGGACCCCGACCGCCCGTTCGTGCTCTGCGCTGAGCTCAGGTGGACCGAGCAGCAGGGATACGACGCAGTCACCGCAGGCGAGGCCGGCGGCCGTGCAGGAGTTGCAGTCAATGATCATGGAACGAACGTACGGGGCGGGTGTGACATTGCCCGCCGGTCGATCACGGTCCGCCGTCGCCCGGACCTTCGGACGTGGGGCCGCCGAATTCCGGCCGGGCCACCATTTCCACCCGGTCGCCGTGCCCGCACCAGCGGCACAGCACGGCCTCGATGGTCTCCTCGAGGATTTCGGTCTCCTCGACCTCGGGGACTCCGCCCATGTCCACATGCCAGAACTCGCGGCTGCGGGAGGACCGCACGACATCAAAGCGGGTGAGGTTGCCACAGTGCGCACAGCGCCACCGGGACCGGTCATCTGGAAGTTCGGCCACGCCGAGACACTACTCAACGTTCGCCATGTCAGCCCGCTGGCTTAACGTCGGGGCATGTCGCACGAGTCCACACCAGCGCCACCAGCGGTGTCGACGCATGCCTTTGCCCCCACATTCGACGACCTGGGCACACCACTGTCCGAGGTCACGTTCGTCATCGTCGACTTAGAGACCACCGGTGGTGCCCCGGTCGATGCGGGCATCACAGAGATCGGTGCAGTCAAGGTGCGTGGCGGACAATGTCTCGGAGAATTCCAGACCTTGGTCAATCCCGGGCAACCCATCCCACCTTTCGTTGCTGCACTCACAGGTATCACCGATGCGCTCGTCGCCAGCGCGCCTCGCCTGTCTGCCGTGCTGCCGTTGTTCCTGGACTTCTCACGCGATGCAGTGCTCGTTGCGCACAACGCTCCGTACGACATCGGATTTCTGCGCGGTGCATGCGCTGTCGCTGATGTTCCGTGGCCCGACGCGATCGTTATCGATACTGCACGTCTCGCCCGCGTCGCACTGATGCGCGACGAAGTTCGCAACTGCAAACTCGCTACTCTCGCAGCGCACTTTCACTCCCCTGTCACCCCTACCCATCGCGCGCTCGACGATGCACGAGCGACCACCGATGTATTGCACGGACTCCTCGAACGCGTTGCCAACCTCGGTGTTTCCACACTTGAAGATGTGCGCGCGTTCACCTCACGCGTCAGCACCGCACAGCGCACCAAACGCCACCTCGCTGATGGCTTACCCGATACACCCGGCGTCTATGTGTTCCAGGATCCGCAGGGTGTTCCGTTGTACGTCGGCAAATCACGTCGTATTCGCACGCGCGTGCGCTCGTACTTCACTGCTGCAGAACAACGTCGCCGCATGGCAGAGATGGTCCGCATCGCCGAGCGCGTCGTACCCATTCCGTGCGCCACCGACCTTGAGGCGCATGTGCGCGAGATTCGCATCATCGAAGCCGAACAACCGAGGTACAACCGGCGATCGCGACGAGCCGGTTCAGTCAGCTGGCTCAAGCTCACCGTCGAAGCGGCGCCCCGACTCTCCGTCGTGCGGTCAGTCGCCAACGACTACGCCGAAGGTGGCCGGTACCTCGGCCCGTTCACCTCGGCAGCCGCTGCTCAGGCCGCAGCTGAGGCACTCCTCTTGGCCATTCCCCTGCGCACGTGCACGTCCCGCCTCCCCAAGAATCCGTCGCCGTCAGCCACCGGCTGCGTCCTCGCGGAACTGGGCCGGTGCGCCGCACCCTGCCGGACAGATGGAGATCCAGGCGCATACGCCCTCGCCGTCGAGCAGATGCGGGCAGCCATGGACGGCGACCTGGTCGCGGTCATCGACCGCATCCGACAGCAGATGGCGCGGCTCGCGACAGAGGAGCGCTACGAGGAAGCAGCCGCATGGCGCGAACGCCTGGGACACCTGGCCAGCGCCAGCATGCGCACCCACCGGGTTGGGGCACTGGCCCGTGAGCCACACCTGGTGGCAGCTCGCGCCACCGACGATCGCGGCTGGGAGGTGCACCTGATCCGCCACGGCCGCCTGGCCGGCGCGGCCGTCGTCGCCCCCGGAGTAGATCCACGACCCACGGTCGACGCACTGGTGGCCACCGGCGAGGTCGTCGTCCCCGCCCCATGGCCGCAGCCCGCCACACTGCCCGAGGAAACCCTCACGATTCTGGCCTGGCTGGATCGCGACGGGGTCCGCCTGGTGCGCACCACCGATGGCCTGGCTCTGCCAGCGGGCTGCGGCGGCCACGTCGTCGGAGAACTAGGTGAGGTGCGTAAGTCCTTGACCAAGGCCATCGGGAGCGACCAGGACGGCGCTCACTACTCCAGGCCGCTGGGGCCGGTGGAAGCCAGGCTGGTGAGTCGGATCAGCCGCGCAGCGTCTGCGTGAGTTCAGCCCACGTGCGCAGCAGGGCCAGGGCACGTCCCGATGCGATGACCTCGCGCGTGGCCGGCAGGTGGCTGGCAATGCGGTCAAGCAGACCTGTGGTTGCGGTCTGGCCCACGGCCGCATAGGCGGCCATGGCCGTGGCCGCGTTGAGCGCCACCACCTCGCGAATTGCCACCACCGCGGCTTCGTCGGCACCGAAGGCCGGTTGGCCACCAAGGGCCTGCCGGAGCAGATCTGCGTTGCGCGCGCGATCGCCACCAATCAGCAGCTGACGATCCACCAACGCCACTCCGAGTGCCTGCGGCTCAATACGCACCACTTCGACCGACGCACCAGTGGCGTCCCATGCCGTGGTGGCGGCGCCCGTGGAGATTTCGTCAAGTCCGTCATCGCTGCGCACGACGACCGCCGACACGCCTCGACGATGCAGCACGTCGGCCATCACCGGCGCAAGGAGGGGGTTGGCGCACCCGACAAGGGCGGTGGTCGCAAGTCCGGGGTTCGTCAGCGGACCAAGAATGTTGAAGACGGTCGGCACGCCGAGCTCGCGCCGCGTGGGCCCGGCAAAACGCAGCGACGGGTGGTGGTTGGGTGCGAAACAGAATCCGATCCCGACCTCATGCACCGAGCGGGCCACCGCCTCGGGGCTCAAATCGATTGCGACACCTAGTTCTTCGAGCACATCCGCGGTACCCGTCTGTGATGACGCCGCGCGGTTGCCGTGTTTGACGATCGGTGCACCCAGGGCCGCGCACACCAGAGCCGCCATAGTGGAGATGTTCACGGACCCGGACTGATCACCGCCGGTACCGACGACATCCAGCACAACGTCGGGCCCAAGAGGACGAGAGACGACCAACGCGTGGGCGAGCATGACCTCAACGAACGCGGCCACTTCCTGCGCACTTTCGCCTTTGGCCCGCAGGGCCATCGCGAATCCACCGATCTGACTCGCGGTGGCATTGCCGGACAAGATCTCGGTCATCGCCCAGGTGGCCTCGCTCGGGGTGAGCTCAGTACCGGCCAGCAGGCGCGACAGCACCACGGGCCAGGTGTTTGAGGGGGTCACGAACTCTGGGCAGCCAGCCCCGAACGGCGCTGCAGCAGCCGTGTGGCCACCTCGGCCAGGGCAAGAGCGTCGATGGGGTGGCTGACGACTCCGTCGGCGCGCGACCAGGTGGCCAGCCACGCATCCTGGGGGCGTCCCACGATCACCAGAATCGGTGGGCAGTGAAAGATTTCGTCCTTGAGCTGGCGGCACACGCCCATCCCGCCGGCCGGGGTGGCCTCTCCGTCCAAGATCAGCAGGTCACAGGTTCGCGAATCCGCCTGCTGGATGACCACCGGGAGGGTCGCCACCTCGACGTACTCCAGTGCGGGCAGGTCGGCGGCGAGACGACGACCTAGGGCCAGACGCACCTGCTGACGCACCTGACGATCGTCGCTGTACACCAGCACTTTTACCGTGGTGTCGGCGCCGGGGGCGGGGTGCTCGGTCGCTCGGGAGGCATTGGCCACGGCCGCACTCTATCGACCCACGCCCGCCCGGTGACGCCCGGTCGCGGCACGCCGATGTGTGCACAAGAACACAAGGGGGTCGCGCTGCCTCATGTTCTTGGATCTGCCAAGATCGCCTCGTGGCCCAAGCGACGATCCCCTCCGCCTACGCCCATGCTCCGGCCAATCGGCCCAACATGGTGTCGATCGGCACCATCGTGTGGCTGTCCAGCGAACTCATGTTCTTCGCTGCGCTGTTCGCCATGTACTTCACGCTGCGGGCGGTCAACCCCGATGTCTGGGCCGAGGAGACGAAGCTCCTCAACATCCCCTTCGCCAGCGTCAACACCACGGTCCTCGTCCTGTCCAGCGTCACCTGCCAGTTGGGTGTGTTCGCAGCCGAGCGCGGAGACGTCAAGGGCCTTCGCCGCTGGTTCACGATCACCTTCCTCATGGGTGCGTTCTTCATCGGCGGACAGGTCACCGAATACGCGTCGCTCGTTCACGACGGGCTCACCTTGTCGTCGAGTTCCTACGGGTCCGCGTTCTACCTGACCACCGGTTTCCACGGCATGCACGTCACCGGCGGTCTCATCGCCTTCCTCTTCGTTCTCGCAACAACCTTTGCTACCAAACGATTTACGCACGACCAGGCGACCCGAGCCATCGTGACGTCGTACTACTGGCACTTCGTCGACGTTGTGTGGATCGCCCTGTTCTTCATGATCTACATCCTCAAGTAACACAGCCGCGATCAGCAGAGAGGTCCACCGTGAAGTTCTCCCGGCGACGCAGCCCCATCGTGGCGACCACGCTCCTCTTTGGAGCTCTTGTCGCGGTAGGTGGTGTCTACGCGGTTGCCACAAGTGTCCAGCCCGCGAATGCGGCCGTCAGTGCAGGCAGTGAGACTCAGGTCGAACAGGGCCGTCGTCTCTACCTCGAGGGTTGCTCGTCCTGCCATGGCATGGCTGCTCAAGGATCACAGAACGGCCCGACGCTCATCGGTGTCGGCGCAGCTGCCGTTGATTTCCAGGTCGGCAGTGGCCGTATGCCCATGGGTGCGCCCGGTGCCCAAGCCCCGGCCATCTACCCGCCGCGCTACGACGACAACCAGATCAGCGCGATGGCCGCCTACGTGTCGTCTCTGGCTCCCGGACCGGCGATCCCCACGGCTGAGCAGTATGACTACGCACACGCCGACCAAGCACGCGGTGGCGAGCTGTTCCGCATCAACTGCTCACAGTGCCATCAGGCAGCCGGGCAGGGCGGCGCTCTCACCCAGGGCAAGTACGCGCCCAACCTGATGGGTGCCGAGCCCAAGCAGATCTACGAAGCCATGATCACCGGCCCGCAGAGCATGCCGGTCTTCAGCGACGCGCAGATCCCCACCGAGAACAAGAAAGAGATCATCGCCTACGTCACAGCACTTCAGGAGGACCCCAGCCCCGGCGGATTGACGCTGGGCAAGCTCGGTCCGGTGACCGAGGCCGCGTTCTTGGCGACCGCCGTCGTCGCGGTGCTCATCACGATGGCCGTCTGGATTGGAATCAAGGCACGATGAGCGATCTCACGCAGCACACCAATTCGCACGACAGTGGCCACGCTCACGAAGTTGAGCCCGCGCGTCTGGGCCACTCCCCCGTCGCCGATATCCCGCACCGCCCTCGCGCCACCGATACTGACCCGCGCATGGCACGTCGTGCCGAGCGCCAGGTCGCAGCGATGTTCGTACTGTCCATGGTGTTCGTGGTCCTGTTCGTGGTGGCCTACATCGCGATCGACAAGACCACGTCGGTGTACATCCCCGTTCTCGGCGATGTCGGTTACAGCCAGGTCGCACTGGGCTTCACACTCGGAGCTGCGGTCTTCCTCATCGGCGCCGGTGCCATCCAATGGGCGAAGAAGCTGATGCCCGATGTCGAGGTTGTGCAGGAGCGCCACGACATGGCCTCGCCCAAGGATGATTCGACGTTGGCCGCAGCCAACTACGAGCGCGGCAAAGAAGAGTCCGGCTTCGCTCGCTACACCATCATTCGTCGCACACTTCTGGCAGCGTTGGCGCTCTTCCCGATCCCGCTGATCATCATGCTCAAGGACCTGTGGGTTCCCGGTCCCCTCCAGCAGGGCAAGTCACCGGCCCAGATCCTCTCCACCACCCTGTGGCGCAAGGGCACTCGCATCGTGTCCGATGGCACCTACCAGCCGGTCAAGGCCACGGACCTGCCCGTCGGCGGTCTGGTGTCTGCGGTTCCCGCGGACCTTCGCGAGGTCGAAGAGGTTGACGGCAATCTCAACGCCCGCGGTAAAGCCGCGATCATCCTGGTGCGCATGCAGCCCGATCAGATCCGCTCACAGCAGGGCGAAGGCTGGGACTACCAGGGGATCTTGGCCTACTCCAAGATCTGCACCCACGTGGGCTGCCCGATCGCTCTCTACGAGCAGCGCACGCACCACCTGCTGTGCCCCTGCCACCAGTCCACCTTCGATCTCGCCGACGCCGGCAACGTGGTCTTCGGACCGGCTGCGCGCAGCATGCCG
>Ga0209189_1002695_pt1 | contig 12261 bp, 12 predicted proteins | sample C_130820_EF_Meta_FD_187308 | JGI IMG/M metagenome (GOLD analysis project Ga0209189, IMG submission 187308) | Freshwater microbial communities from Lake Croche, Canada to study carbon cycling - C_130820_EF_MetaG (SPAdes) (version 3) | ecosystem: Environmental > Aquatic > Freshwater > Lake...
CAACGCATAATCATCATAAGGACCAATGATGTAAGTTACGCCAGCTTTGTTTAGTTTTGTATCTCCGTCAGTGAAGGAGATTTTTGAAGTTGTATCGGGTACACTCGAAATACAAACTAATATTTTCATAATATTTGACTCCCAACCCCCAAAGGGAGATTTTATTTATTGTATGCCTTTAGGGGTTAGCTGAAAAGCATATTTTAAGAAATTGTCTGATAATCAATGCACTAAGAAAGTCAGTATTATTTATTGGAAAAACTAAATAATAGTATGCGTGCATAACATTATGCAAAACTAAATTAAAGATATATTCTATGCAAGAAGAACGACTAAAAATTTTATTTCAGTATTTAGAAGAAGAACCAAATGAACCTTTTAATATTTATGCCATTGCGATGGAATACATTAATAAGGATATTCAGAAAGCTAAGCTTTATCTTGATAGATTATTGACCGACCATCCAGATTATGTACCTACTTACTATCATGCCGCGACATTTTATGTTGATTTGGAAGATTTTACAAAAGCTGAAAATATTTACCAGTTAGGTATAGAGAAAGCTCATCAGCAGCAATCTATGAAGGCTTTTGATGAGCTTAAACGGGCTTACCGAATGTTTCTTGATGAAATGGAATAAATTAGTCGGTGGTTCATAATACATTGTTGAAAGTAAAAAAACATCGATTACTGACTATTATTAGTGAACTTAATAATACATTTCGTTGGTTTCTTCTTCTTTATTTTTACCAAACAATGCTCTGAAAGTATTTGTCATATATAGCATATCCAAGACTTTACTTTTTGCTTGTTTCATAATATAAATATGTTTGTCATTTTTGATTTGTTCTGTCAAATGATTGAGAACTAAGGCCATGCAATCTTGATTTTCGGTGAAGTTATCAACGATATACATCATGAAACGGTTTTCGAGTTTAGACTCTGCGAAATAGAATGCTATATGTAGGTCTTCATCAACTAAGAAAGTTGTAGTTTTGTTGGTGTCAAATGATTTAAACATTTCGCCGTGGTCAACTAAGCAATCAATTATCGCTACATCATCACTAACTATGCGTAAGGTTGGCTGGATATTCATAACTCTTATAATTTTTATTTTTCCGAATAATATTTTGTTTCTATACCAAATATAACGAAAAAATATAAAATATGTTCAATAAAATATAATTAATTCTTGGAATAGTATAATTATGTAAATTGAAAAAATAGAAAATTTGGTTTTGTTTTTTAGTATTTGTTCTTAAATAATACTTAATTATCGAAAATCAAACTTCGTTTTCACCTGTTTTTATAAAAAAAATATTGTTTTTCGTAAAAACGCCTAAAATTACACTTCATTTTTTCTCGTAAAAAATATATAATGACCTATAAAAGTTCTAAAATTTTAACTTCATCGGATAAAAAAAATCGTTCGGCGTCAGTCCTTATGATTTATACGGGCGGTACTTTGGGCATGGTTTACGATACAAAATCGAAATCATTAGTGCCATTTGATTTTGACCAAATATTGGTAAATGTACCTGAACTAAAAAGACTCGAATTTGAGTTGACGATTTTGACTTTACCAAAACCGATTGATTCGTCGAACATTAAACCCGAAACTTGGATTGAGTTGGCGGCAATTGTGAGAGATAATTTTGAACAATATGATGCTTTTGTAATTCTGCACGGTACCGATACTATGGCTTACACGGCATCGGCTTTGAGTTTTTTGCTAGAAAATTTATCGAAACCAGTTGTTCTGACTGGAGCCCAATTGCCAATTGGAATTGCTCGCACCGATGCCCGTGAAAATCTGATTACAGCTTTAGAAATTGCTTCGGCCGAAATCAATGGCCGTCCAGTTGTACCGGAAGTAGCGGTATATTTTAATTCTAATCTATTACGAGGAAATAGAGCCAAGAAAAAAGAGAGTAGTCAGTTTAATGCTTTCCGTTCGGAAAATTATCCTGCTTTGGCCGAAGTTGGTGTATCGATTGATTTTAATTTTCCTTTTATCATGCCATTTCGCCCAGATTTGCCTTTGGTTGTGCATCAAAAACTCGAAGAGCAAGTAATGATTTTGAAGCTTTTTCCAGGAATCAATCAAAAGATGATTCATAATTTATTGAGTACAGAAGGATTGAGAGGCGTTGTTTTGGAAACCTACGGTGCAGGAAATGCTCCATCGGAAGAATGGTTTTTGGAGGAATTACATCAAGCTACCAAACAAGGAATTGTGATTGTGAATGTTTCGCAGTGCGATGGTGGGCGTGTAATACAAGGTCATTATCAGACGAGTAGTAACTTAAAATCAATTGGCATCATTAGTGGTTCAGATATTACGACCGAGGCTGCAATTACAAAATTAATGTTTTTGCTAGGCCAAGAAACCGAGCCTGAACGTGTAAAATATCGAATGGAACAGGGTATTTGTGGTGAAATGAGTTGAGTTTAAGTACTGAGACAACACTATTCGACAAATTGAAATGATGTAAGTAATTGATTTTATTTGCTTCTACGAACCGTCTCTTGTGTAGAATCTTATGTCACAGTACTTATTTATTCAAATATGTTTATATATCTGACTACTTCTTCACTCTAATCAAGCCTTCTTGCACGACTGACGCGATTAATTTGCCATCTTCAGTAAAGAAATTTCCACGAGTAAATCCTCTTGAATTTGAAGCACTTGGGCTATCAAGTGCATAAAGAAGCCATTGGTCGATTTTAAAATCTTGGTGAAACCACATGGCGTGGTCAAGACTTGCCATAAATAAATCGTTGAGCGACACTGTATCTAAATGGGGTAGAGTTGCAGTTCCTAAAAGATTATAATCGGAAGCATAAGCCAAAATTATTTGATGTAATCGCAAATCGTTTGGTAAATCTCCATTGGCTTTAATCCAAACGTGACGAAATGGTTGTTGCTTCTGCGGTATTAGCGGATTTATTCGTTCAACTGGTCGAAACTCGATTGGGCGTGGATGCGAAAAATTCTTGTAAAAATCAGGAGCTTTATCTTTGAAGGCTTCAATTAGTACTAAATCAGAAACCAATGTATTTGGTGGTGGAACATTGGGCATCGTAGTTTGATGATTGAAACCTTCTTGTGAACTTTGAAACGAACTAATCATACTAAAAATAGCCTTACCATTTTGAATGGCATTCACTCGTCGAGTTGTGAAACTACCTCCATCACGAATTCGATCAACTTCATAGATTATAGGAATTGAAATATCTCCCGTCAGTATGAAATAGCCGTGCATTGAATGCAATACTCGGTCTTCTGGAACTGTCTGATAAGCAGCATAAAGGGATTGAGCAAGCACTTGTCCACCAAATACTCGTTTCCATGGTGCTTGATAATTTTTTCCTGTAAATATATTTTGATCTATCTTTTCAAGGCTCAAGAGTTGTACTAATTCTTCGGCTGTTTTCATTTATAATCAATAAACATGAAAGTAGTAAATAATGAGACACAAGAAATAGGCTAAAAGTTTGATTATTAAAAAAATATGCAATATTTTTCTATCGCTTATTTATTTATAAGTAGATAAAACAACCTGGAGGTTTAAATAAGGTTAATATTTTTTTAATAGTTGATATTGTTCTTCAATAGCAGAACGAAATTCTTGTTTCAAATTCTCTATTAAGCTCTGAGTACTTTGCACGTCATGAATAGAAGTAACACCTTGCCCAGCCGACCAAATGGTTTTCCATGCTTTAGCTTCGGCTTGTGCGGCATCTAATTCTTTTCCAAAATCAATTTTGCCTGCTTTGCTCCATAGTTCTGCAGTAAGTCCAGCGGCTTCGAGACTTGGTTTTAAGAAATTAGCATTTACTCCCGAAACAGCAGCAGTATAAACGATATCTGTAGTATCACTTTCAATTATCATTTCTTGGTATTCAATGTCCGCTCGGCTTTCAGTCGTGTTTATAAAGCGAGTTCCCATGTAAGCTAAATCTGCTCCAATTTGAAGTGCTGAAGCAATATCTCGACCAGTGCTGATGCATCCCGAAAGTAAGATTGTTTTTTTGAAAAAGCTTCGAATTTCGTTTACAAATGCCATCGGGTGAAGCGTTCCTCCATGGCCGCCAGCTCCTGCACATACCAAAATAAGACCATCAACACCTGCTTCGTTTGCTTTTTCGGCGTGGCGTTGATTGATTACATCATGAAAAACTATTCCACCATAACTATGTACGGCATCAACAATATCAGAAACGGCACCTAGAGAAGTAATTACTACAGGAACTTTGTGTTTTACAATCATTTCAACGTCGGCATAAAGACGTGGATTTGAACGATGAACAATTAGATTGACACCATAAGGAGCAGCTGGTTTGCCATTGGATTGAGTAAAACCTGCAAGTCGATTTTCGACTTCGATAAGCCATTCTTCAAATCCTTCAGTTGATCGTTGATTGAGTGCTGGAAAAGTACCAACTACACCATTTTTGCAACATTCTACCACTAAATCTGGTCCAGAAATAAGAAATAGGGGTGCGGCTATCGCTGGCAAAAATAACGTATCTGATAGTGTATGCGGTATCACTTTTATTTGGTTTTGTTGTCGAATAATCCGGTAAAGTTAGAATATTTTATTAAATAGTTAAATCAATAAATAAAATTCTCTTTAAAAATAAAAAACCGTAGAAATTTTTGGTTCTCCACGGCTTCTTAAATATACTTTTAATATTAATTATTAATCTTCAAAATAGCCATAAATGCATCTTGTGGAACTTCTACTGTCCCAATCTGACGCATGCGTTTCTTACCTTTTTTCTGTTTTTCTAAGAGTTTACGCTTTCGAGAAATATCTCCTCCGTAACATTTTGCTGTAACGTCTTTTCTCAAAGCCTTCACTGTTTCTCTGGAAATTACTTTTGCACCAATCGCTGCCTGAATCGCAATATCAAATTGCTGACGAGGCAACAATTCACGCAATTTTTCACATAGTTTTTTACCCCATTCGTAAGCTTTATCTCGATGAACAATCGCTGAAAGTGCATCTACCGGTTCACCATTCAAAAGAATATCCAATTTTACGAGTGAAGATTCACGGTAGCCAATCAAATGATAATCAAGTGAAGCATAACCACGAGAAATGGTTTTTAATTTATCAAAAAAGTCAAAAACTACTTCTGAAAGTGGCAATTCAAAGGTCAATTCAACGCGAGTGGCGGTCAAATAAATTTGGTTTTTCAATAAACCACGCTTTTCCATACACAAACCGATGATTGGTCCAACATAATCGGCCGCAGTGATGATTTGTGCATTGATAAATGGTTCTTCAATCCAATTGATAACATTCGGATCAGGCATTTCCGACGGTGCCGAAACTTCCAATAATTCATTCTTTTTATCAACAACGTGAAATTTCACCGAAGGAACTGTAGTCAAAACTGTCATATCAAACTCACGTTCGAGGCGTTCCTGAACAATCTCCATGTGAAGCATTCCCAAGAATCCGCAACGGAAACCAAAGCCCAAAGCAGCCGAAGTTTCTGGTTCCCAAATCAATGCGGCATCATTGAGTTGAAGTTTTTCCATAGCATCACGCAAATCCTCAAACTCTGAAGTATCAACAGGGTATATTCCAGCAAAAACCATTGGTTTTACTTCTTGGAAACCCTTGATCATTTCTTTGGTAGGGTGGAGGGCATTCGTAATTGTGTCTCCTACTTTTACTTCTTTTGCAACTTTAATACCCGAAATAATATAACCTACATCGCCACAATCTACATAATCACGAGGTTCTTTGGTCAATCTCAAAATACCAACTTCATCGGCAAAGTATTCTTTGCCTGTAGCCACAAATTTTATTTTATCACCTTTATTTATTCGACCATTTTTAACTCGGAAAATCACCTCAATTCCTCTAAATGAATTGAAAGTTGAGTCAAAAATCAAGGCTTGAAGTTCAGCTTTGGGGTCGCCTGATGGGGCTTGAATTCGGTGAATAATTGCTGATAGAATCTCATCGATGCCAATCCCTTCCTTGGCACTTGCCGGAATAATCGAGTCACGGTCACAACCAATTAAATCGACAATTTGGTCTTTAACCTCTTCGGGCATTGCTCCTGGTAAATCAATCTTGTTTAGTACTGGAATGATTACAAGGTTATGTTCTAAAGCTAAAAATAAATTACTAATTGTCTGAGCTTCAATACCTTGAGCTGCATCAACAACCAATAATGCTCCTTCACAAGCCGCAATCGAACGAGAAACTTCATAACTAAAGTCGACGTGACCAGGAGTATCAATTAAGTTCAGAACGTATTCTTCGCCTTCAAACTTGTAATTCATCTGGATTGCGTGACTCTTAATTGTAATTCCACGCTCACGCTCTAAATCCATATCATCAAGCACTTGGGCTTGCATATCTCTTCCCGATACTGTTCCTGTAAACTGTAATAGACGGTCGGCAAGTGTACTTTTACCGTGGTCGATGTGTGCAATGATGCAAAAATTACGAATATTTTTCATTCAAATATGTAGTACGGATTAATTAACCGTTTGATTTAACAATAACAATTTATAAACAGACAAGTTTAAAACTTATCATATAAAAAACAAAATTAGTAAGAAAAAGGCAGATTTTTAAAGATATTTTTTGCCGACTAAATAATTTGTGACGTAGTCTTTTACTGCATCTTCAAGGCTTGTGAATGGTTTTTTGTAGCCAATAGTGCGTAATTTTCCCATATTGGCCTGAGTGTAATATTGATATTTGTCTCTGATATCAATCGGAGTATCAATAAAATCAATGTTTGGCTCAATATTCAAAGCCGAAAACGTAGCTTTTGCAAGGTCGAGGAATGTGCGGGCAATGCCTGTACCTAAATTATAAATACCGGAATTCCGGCGTGAGTGCATCAAGAAAATACATACATCAACCAAGTCCTTTACGTAAATAAAATCACGCATTTGTTCTCCATCCTTGAAGTCAGGGCGGTGCGATTTGAAAAGTTTGATATTGCCGTTTTTGTTGATATTATTAAATGAATGAAAAATGACAGAGGCCATGCGACCTTTATGAAATTCATTCGGGCCATAAACATTAAAGAATTTTAAACCAGCCCAGAAGAAAGGAGCATTTTTTTGTTGTAAAGCCCATTTATCAAAATCATTTTTTGAATCACCGTATGGATTCAAAGGCTTTAATTGCGGAATAACAAGTTCGTTATCATCATAGCCCAATTCGCCCGCACCATAAGTAGCTGCTGATGAGGCATATACCAAGGGGATTTGGAACTCATAACATTTTTGCCAAATACGTTTTGAATAATTGAGATTCAGACGGTCGAAAATTTCTGTATCAAATTCCGTAGTATCGGTTCTTGCACCAATATGAAAACAAAACTCAACTTCGGCTTGGTTTTTTTCTAACCATTCAAAGAAATTGTCTCTATGTACAAATTCTTGAATTTTCTTGCCTTCCAGATTTTTCATTTTTTCTTCGTTAGAAAAATCATCGACGGCAATTATGAAATTAAAGTTATCTTGATTCAAAGTTTGAATTAAGCAACTTCCAATAAAACCAGCTGCACCTGTTACAATTATCATAGTGTATAAGCTATTTTTTTGAAATAGTTTGCAAAATTATAACATTGTAGCTTACAAATCCATACATTAATCTTTGATTAAATTGTACTTTTTTAAGTTTTGTGAGTATTTTAAACAAATAAGTTTTTTTGTTGGTAATTTTGCAAAAAAATTAAGCAAATAATGATTTTTATAACAAGAAAAGAAACCTTCAACGCAGCTCATCAACTATATAATCCGGAATGGTCGAAAGAAAAAAACTTAGAGGTTTTCGGACTTTGTTCAAATATTCATGGACATAATTGGGAACTATTTGTAACAATTAAAGGAGAAATTCGTGAAGAAACTGGCTTTGTGATGGATTTGAAAGAACTTAGTAAAATTGTAAAGCAAGAAATTGTAAATAAAGTTGACCATGCTTTTTTGAATACAGATGTTGAGTTTTTGAAAGGTAAACTTCCAAGTACAGAAGTTTTTGCGGTTGAGATTTGGAAGATTTTACAACCAATCATACCTAATTATTGTATAGGACAATTGCATTCTATTAAGTTAGTAGAAACTGCTAATCATTTTGTGGAATATTACGGATAATAATTTTGTTTGATTGAATGAATTATAGAATAAAAAACGCATTCACTCATCAATCATTCGCTCTTTCAATCATTGATTACATTGAAATACTTCATCATTGCAGGCGAACGTTCTGGCGATTTGCATGGCTCTAACTTAGTGAAAGCTATAAATAATACTGATAACCAAGCGTTTGTAAAAGCTTGGGGTGGAGATTATATGCAAGAGGCTGGGGCAGAAATCACGAAGCACTACCGAGATTTGGCATTTATGGGTTTTTTGGAAGTGTTAAAAAATCTACCAGCAATCTTAGGTTTTATTAGTGAATGCAAAAAAACAATTGAAGAGTTTCAGCCCGATGCCATAATTCTGATTGATTACGCAGGTTTCAATATCCGGATTGCAAAATGGGCAAAAAAGAAAGGTTTTAAGGTGTTTTATTATATTTCTCCAAAAGTTTGGGCGTGGAATCAAAGTCGAGCTTGGAGTCTAAAAAAGAATCTCGACCGATTATTCGTTATTTTTCCGTTTGAAGTTGAGTTCTTCAAAAAGTACGATTTTGAGGTAGAATTTGTTGGTAACCCACTTTTTGATGCTATTTCTAATTTTAAACCGTCTGCTGACTTTTTACTAAGAAATAACTTAACAGATAAAAGAATTATAGCTTTATTACCAGGAAGCAGAAAACAAGAAGTGGAGAAAATGCTTAATATAATGGCAGCAATACAAAGTAAATTTGCTGATTATCAGTTTGTTATAGCTGGAGTTGGCAATTTGTCTTTGGAATTTTATAAAGTATTTCTGAACGAAAATATCAAGCTTGTAACCGACCAAACTTATGATTTATTATCGCATAGTACAGCTGCTTTAGTTACATCAGGGACTGCTACACTTGAAACTGCTCTTTTTGGAGTTCCTCAAGTAGTTTGCTATAAAACTAGCGGTCTTTCGTATAAAATTGCTAAGTTGGTCATAAAAGTGCCTTATATTTCGTTAGTAAATTTAGTGGCACAAAAAGAAGTAGTGAAAGAATTAATTCAAGCTGAATTATCTGTCGAAAATTTATCATTTGAACTGAATAAAATTCTAAATGATACTGATTTTAGAAACAAACAAATTATTGATTATAAGCAAGTTAAAGAAAGTCTTGGTGATGTTGGGGCTTCCGAAAAAACTGGACGCAGAATCGTAGAAATATTACAATGGTTTAACTAAATAAAATATAATAAAAATGACTATCAGAAACATCACTATTGCTTTGTCACTTCTTTTGATAACACTTTTTTCTTGCAAAAAGAGCGAATCAGTTGTTACACATAAGACAAAAACTGAATTATTGGCTGGGACAAGTTCGAAATCTTGGAAAAACACTAAAGCAATTGCTGCTGATGGAGGTCTAACTGTAGATTTAGTATATTCACAACCAACTTGTGTAGTGGATAATATATTAACTTTTTCGACTACAAAAACTTACGAAATTAGAGAGGGTGCTACAAAATGTAATTCTGCTGACCCTGATTTAATATTGAAGGCCAATTGGAGCTTCAACACAGACGAAACAAAGTTTACGGTTGATAAAATTAGTTTTCAAGGACGCCAGTTTGATAACGTAATTTTTGATATTGCTGAATTAAATGAAATTCTATTTATAGGTAAAACTACGCTATCACTCAACAATGTTAGTTATTCAATTTCTGCAACTTTTGAACCTGCTAAATGAGTTTTAATATAAAATTGTAAGAATATTTAAAATCTTATTTATATTAAGTCTAAATTTGCGAACATTTACAACATTATTTTTGTTGAAAGAATACAGTAAATCAAGCAAAACAATAGCATGAGCAAAGATTTAGAATTATTAGAAGAGCTAACCACATCCGAGTATAAATACGGATTCTACACAGATATTGAAGCTGACGAAATTCCCGCGGGCTTAAATGAAGATGTCATCAGATTACTTTCTGCAAAGAAAAATGAGCCTGAGTGGATGCTAGAATACAGACTAAATGCATATCGAATTTGGCAAACTATGACCGAGCCGACTTGGCCAAATGTTTCCTACAAATCTATTGATTTGCAAAGTATAAAATACTATTCTGCTCCCAAGCAACAAAAAGTAATTGATAGTCTTGATGAAATTGACCCCGAATTACGCCGCACTTTTGAGCGTTTGGGAATCTCTTTGAACGAGCAAAAGCGTCTATCGGGCGTGGCTGTCGATGCTGTTATTGATTCAGTTTCTGTGGCGACTACTTTCAAGAAAGATTTGTTTGAAAGAGGAATTATTTTTTCTTCAATTTCAGAAGCCATTCGCGAGCATCCAGAGCTTATAAAAAAATATTTGGGTTCGGTTGTCCCTGTAAAAGACAATTATTATGCAGCTTTAAATGCGGCAGTTTTTTCTGATGGTTCTTTTTGTTATATTCCAAAAGGCGTTCGTTGCCCTATGGAATTATCAACTTACTTTCGTATTAATGCAGCAGGAACTGGTCAGTTTGAGCGTACATTAATTGTAGCCGATGAAGGTTCGTATGTAAGTTATTTGGAAGGATGTACAGCTCCTATGCGTGATGAAAACCAATTACACGCGGCCGTTGTTGAGATTTTTGCTCATGAAAGAGCCGAAGTTAAATATTCGACGGTTCAAAACTGGTATCCTGGCGATAAAGACGGTAAAGGTGGTATTTATAACTTCGTAACGAAACGTGGATTGTGTTTTGGCGATAACTCAAAAATTTCGTGGACACAGGTAGAAACTGGTTCAGCTATTACTTGGAAATATCCATCGGTAGTTTTGAGAGGAGATAATTCAATTGGGGAGTTTTATTCGGTCGCGGTTACAAACAATATGCAACAAGCTGATACAGGTACAAAAATGGTTCACTTAGGAAAAAACACTAAGAGTCGTATTGTATCGAAAGGTATTTCTGCAGGAAGAAGTCAAAATTCATACCGTGGATTGGTTGATATTTCAAAACGTGCCGAAAACGCTCGTAATTTCTCTCAATGCGATTCGCTTCTTTTAGGCGATAGATGTGGAGCTCATACGTTTCCTTATATTGAGGTTAAAAATTCTACTGCATCGGTAGAACACGAGGCTACTACTTCAAAAATTGGTGAAGACCAATTATTCTATTGCAATCAAAGAGGAATTCCAACTGAGCAAGCCGTTGCATTAATCGTGAATGGTTATGTGAAGGAGGTTTTAAATCAATTACCAATGGAATTTGCTGTTGAAGCACAAAAACTACTCGAAATTTCATTAGAAGGTAGTGTAGGTTGATTTTAATATGAAATCTTCATAAACAAAAAGGCTGTCACTTGACAGCCTTTTTGTTTATAAATGTTGCACAATGTTATAAATTGTGGAACTGAAATTGAAATGTGGCACACCTGTTCTATATAGGTATGCCACACTTGTTTCTTCTACAACAATGGAATTGGTCGGTTAAAACGTTCTTCAAGTGAAATAAAAGTTTCCGTCCGATTTATTCCTACAACTTTTTGTATTTTGTCATGAAGCACTTCACGTAAATGTTGTGTATCTCGACAAACAATTTTCACAAAAATACTATATTGCCCTGTTGTATAATTGATACTAACAACTTCGGGGATATTTTCTAATTGCTCTGCTACGTTATCATACAGTTCACTTTTATCAAGATATATACCCAAGAATGCACTAATATCCCAGCCAAGTTTAATAGGGTCAACGATAAGTTGCGAGCCTTTTACGATGCCCATTTGCTCCATTTTATTCATTCTTACGTGTACTGTTCCGCCCGAAACAAAGATTTTTTCTCCAATTGTTGTATATGGCATCTTTGCATCTTGCATCAATAATGATAAAATCTTTAAATCTGTTTTATCAATTTCTAAATTTTTTTCCATTTTTAAAATCCTGAATTATGAAAAGTTTAATAAAATTAGTTAAATATTGTGAAATATATAAATAATAAATATAATTTATAAAATATTTGTAACATATATCTTTTTTATACTACCTTTGTAACACTAAAATAAGACAATTCATAGCAAGTATTAAATTTTGATTTATATTGTAAGGTGATGAAATTGGCAGCCATGCCCTCCTGTCTCGGGGGTGGTGAATATAGGACAAACGCAGCATAATGCCGGACTT
>Ga0209189_1002699_pt1 | contig 12252 bp, 7 predicted proteins | sample C_130820_EF_Meta_FD_187308 | JGI IMG/M metagenome (GOLD analysis project Ga0209189, IMG submission 187308) | Freshwater microbial communities from Lake Croche, Canada to study carbon cycling - C_130820_EF_MetaG (SPAdes) (version 3) | ecosystem: Environmental > Aquatic > Freshwater > Lake | place...
CTCTGTAGGGTTCGCTCGGGCCATCTGGACCACTTGCACCAACTCGAGGACCACGCCTCGACGGTCGTGCCGGCCCTCGCCTTCTTGCGCTCCCTCGACTACTTGACGGCCGAGTCGGCCGATACAAAGCCCAGCCTCTTGACCGCACGGGACTTGACGCTTCGGGGCATTCTGGCCACCGAGGTTAACGAGGGCCATCCGATTCTTCTGACGGAACTCTTTCTGAGTCGCCAGGCCCACGACCTGGACGGTCCCGAATTGGCCACAGTTCTGTCGGCCTTCTTGGAGGACTTCAACAAGGAACTCACTATTACAGTGGACTATGTGCGAATCCCTGAGCCGGCCAAGAAGGCCCTCCGCCATCTGGTGAACTCCGCCAAGGAGTTCCAGGCCAAGGAGGACGGGTTCTACAAGGGGGTCGGCCGATATGACAATTACTGGAATACGACGATTCAGTGGTCCGAGGTGATTTACTGGTGGGTGACGGACCCCGAGGCCGCCCACCTATCGGTCATTTGCCAAGAGTATGGCCTCTTTGAGGGAAATTTGGTGCGGAGCCTTCTCAAACTCGCCAACCTGTTGGACGAGTGGCTCAGCCTCGCCACCTTTTGCGAACATGCGGACCAAATCGAAAAGGTGGCGGTCTTGCGGCCCCAACTCGTGAGGGGGCTGGCAGTCCCGGATAGCCTCTATTTGAAAGCATAAGAGGCGGATTCTATTTTTCTGGATAGGATGTAGAATGCCGAGTAGACGAAGCCGTCGCAAGATAGGCATCTTAGACATCTTAGACAAGGACCCCTATGAGTATTTTAGTTACATGTTAGATATATCTGATAAGGATACAATTAACGCAATAGTTGATGATTATAAGTATTTACAGTTAAAGATTGGATTTGGTACGGTTTGGGCATGCATAACAATATTACGTCAGTTTGGATACATTATAAATCCAGAAGTGAAATCAGAATTAGATAATTATATCAAAGAACAGGCTAAATATTCTGGACCATTTGAGGAGAATCCACTTACATATACAGTAATGCTAGAGACAATGATAAAGAAGAAAGAGTCCCACATACTTAGTTCCAATTTGTTTGTAGAACTTTCTAGAGAAAAAACATACAGTATCCGAGGAGTAGTTCTAGGGCGTTATGTTGATAAGTTAGAAGGGGATGATATGCCGTGTGAGTATCCCTTACCGTGCTCGAATCATATTCTTAAATTTAATCATAATGGAAAGCCCGTATATTTTCCGCCGATTGTAGATCGCCCTGAAAACAACAATAATAATATCCCAGACCAAGCCTATGTACAGGTTTATACGGTGAACGGTAAAGACTATGTACATCACAGTACAGGCTTGGTTGAAAATAGACACAAAGGGGGGCGTCGGCGAACCGTCCGACGTTCTAGCCGACGCTCTAGATGAAGCGTATAGGAATTCACCCCTATCGGTTCTTTGACAAGAGTGAATTATATTCTTAACGGTTTATAGTATATGGCATCAAACGTGAAGAAACCAAACGTAAGTGAAAATGTGTTTGGGTTTGTTAATATTACTGCGGCGAAAGCAGCAAATGAACCCTTAGTTCAAACAACCCCTAAAACAACACCCGTTACACCAACTTTTATTAAGAGTCTTCTGCGTCGTTCTCCCCCCTCTCCTTCTGCCCCCTCTTCTTCCACTGCTTCTTCTGCCCCCTCTTCCACATCTTCTTCCCCTACCCCTGGAAAGGGGGGCCGTCGGCGTAAAACAAAACACCGAAAGGTCCGGCGTCGCCGAACCGTCCGCTGCTCTAGATAAACCGCACCAGAATCCGCTCCTTCCAGCGTCTCGACGTGGACCCCAAATTCAGTCCGCACTCGATCCGAACAGGAGCCCCCTCTCGCACCTCGTGTACCGCCGTCTCGTCGGCCGAGCCCACCCTATAGGTTCCTTCTGCCCCCTTCTCGACGATTCGATACCGACACTTGATGGTCTTGGCCCAGTCTTCTATCCAGACACGGAGGGCCAGGGTGCCCTCTTCTTCGACCGCATCCAGAATCAGGCCGTCAAAGCGACGCTTGGCATCGGGCCCGAGAAGGCATCGCACCAACACTAGGTCCCGTTCGTACCCCTTGGCGACCTTCATGCGATGGTTCAAATCCTGATAGGGGACCGACACGACGAGGCCGGTCTTGTTGTTCCGTATCAGTTGTTTCAGAATGCGCTGATTGGCGAGGTCTGCGTACCGACGAATAGGGCTGGTGGCGTGGCAGTAGGCGGCGGCGCCGAGCCCCCAGTGCGCCACGTCGGCGTCCGAGGCAGGGCAGTACTCGGCCGACGACTGGGCGAGTTTGGCAAGAGTTGGATTCCACTGTGCGTATTTGGCGAGGCGTTCTTGGTGAGGAGCGCTGTGCCGCCTCAGAAGGCCGACCCCGACCTCCTTCAGAAGAGCCCCCGCCGCCTTGTTGTAGTGCTTCATCAAGGTGGCAATCCAATCGTGGGAGTCCGCAGGGTCCGTAGCCGGGTCCAGGGCCACCGCAATGTCCCGCACTCGGTCGGCGTCCTCTCCGACAAACGTCTCGTAGGCATAACTCTTGTCGACCACGACCTCGGTCTCGGCCCAGGTCGTCGAGGCGGGGTCGACCGTTCGAGTCGCCGTATCGTATCGGAAACCGAGGCTGACTCCCCGTTTGGGTTGGCCCGGCACGAGAGAGCAATAGAGTTCCGAATAGGAAGGGGGGAGCATGGGTCGCACGGCCTCGCCGTCCCTGTAGAGGGTACATCCCTTCTGGGCGGCCATGAGGTCCACGGCCCCCATTTCCTCTACGCAGGAGGCCACATCGCTAATCGTAATGTAGACCTGCTGTTCGGTGCCTTCGACGGGCTCCAAGGTGATGACGTCGTCCACGTCCCGACAGCCGGCGGGGTCGACGTGAAAGGTCGTCCCTTTGAGTTTCAGACGCCCGCCCGCTGGCACGTCGTCCTCCAGAATGTCGAGGCCCTTGGTCAGAGATTTCCAGGGGCAGGCGTTTATCAAGAGGGCCTCTTCTTCTGCGGCGAGTGTTCCGGCGGGACCCAGAAGGGCCACGAGAGAGCCTCGGGGAAAGGTCGAGGAGGTGGGCCAGTCGAGGAGTTGGACGGTGGCCACCTGTTTGCGGCTGCGGTCTCGTTCTGTGCTCGAGACAAACATACAGGGGTAGGCCGTGTGGAGAGGGACAAAGAGGTAGAGGGGGGCGTTTCGGTTCGTGCGACCGTACGTGGTCTTGCTGTCGAGTTCGAGGTACCCGGCCAGGGTGGGATGGTAGGACCGATTGACCAGCGTGAGCGTGTCGGCACCTTCGGGGAGGCTGACCGTATCTCCGAGAAGGCAGCGACCGGCCTTGGCCGCCCCCTCAAAGGTGTGAATCACCTGTTCGTGTTCATCGTGGATGTGGAAGGTCTTGTAGTCCTTTGTGACAAGAGTGCCTTGAATTGCTGCGGTGGTTGTGGTTGTATTGGGTGTGGTTGTGGTAGCCATAGCGTGGATTTATAGAGAGGAGGGTCGCACCCTTTAAGAGTGCGACCCTACTATCAATTTTTCTCTTGGGCAGAATCAGTCATGGCCTGCAGAACGGGAGTCTGTGGAATGCGACGCTTTGACGGACACGGGGCCTCGTCCTATCGGCCGACGAATCCCGAGGTGGCCAAGCAGCAGTCGGCGGCTCTCCGAAACCTTCTGGCAGAACGAGAACGGCAGGATGCGGGCCTGTTTGGTTCTGCCCAGAAGGAGCCAGTCGCAGAGCAGGCTGCGAAGACCCAGCAGATTACGGAGAAAACCGCCGCCCTATACAATCACAAGGTGGTGTTGAACAAGGTCCCTGAAGAAGAATCGGGTCCTTGTTATTCCCTATCCGATTCGAACGGGAAATAATATTATAATTTGCGAAATGCTACGAAATTATCAGCCGATTTATGCGCCATTCCTTGATAGACCTTGATACATTCGGTATCTGTAAATCCGGCCTCGGACGGTAAATTGACTATTCTATTGAAGAATGACCGGTCAATATCTTCGATAATGTAGATGCCTCCACCGGGTCTCACCAACTTCCATAGTGTTTTGAACGAGGTTACCATATGATTCTCCTGATGAGACCCATCGTCAAGAATAATATCCGCATAGGGCTGAATCATTTGTACAGTCTTCATGAGGTTGCTCAAGGATTCGATGCTGCTCTGATCGACTTGGAATGTTTTGATTCTGTCCTCTTCAAAAAGGACAGAGTGTAATATATCGCATCCGACAATGGTAGCATTCGGAAAGTAGTCTCGCCACATTCGTATAGAAGCACCCGGCCTATAGGTATGACCTGTAAGTCCTTTCATAAGTGGGATGTTTCCGATTCCAATTTCGAGTAAAAGTTTTGTGGAAGGGCGCAGGTCCTTCAGAAGAGAATGATAGTGTGGAGTATAGGAATGATTAATGGCAGGACACTTGTCGACGAGATAGGATACACCGATTTTACAAAGCTCAGTGTCGCTCATATACTATACCGCTTAGTATAAAATTACGCCCCCTACAATTTGTAGGGGGCGTAATTATATTCTTAACGGTACCTTTAAGAATTTATTTGCCCCCTTCTTATTCACAATTTATACCGTCACGTGTCCCATACAAAAACACGGCATATCCGTGGAACGAGGGCACATATTCGGTGACGAGTCGGACTCGAAACCCCTGCGAAGCCAGGGCGGTTCGGAGCCGTCGGAGCACCTTATCGCTCGGCTTCACGAACGGACTGTGCGTGGTCACATACATCCCATACGAGGCAGACGACCAGCCCGCCGTTTTCCGAACAAAGTCCTCCATCGTTTCGACAGACTCTTCGTCCACATCAAACAGGTCCACGAGAACAAGCCCATACTCGCCCTCGTGTGCCTCGTTACAAACTACAAACGCGTCCTCGTGCTCTAAATGCAGTCGAGGACTGTCCCAGGCTGAAGGAACCCCAGGCAGGGTTGACCACGATCGGAATCGGTGCCGAAAGAGGTCCACCACCTCTTGGTCCCACTCAATCATGCGCACCGATTCAATCGGAACCCGACTCTGGAGAAGGCGAGCCGCCGTGGCCCCCTCCCCCCCTCCAAAGAGGCAGACCTTGATAGGCGTCTGGTATACTGGCAAAAAAGGGGCGAGGCTATTCTTCACAAGGGTCTTGTGATACACGGCCTGGTCCTTCTCACAACTCTGAAGGACTCCGTCCATGTAGCAGGAGACACCCCAGGCCGGCCGGTCCACCATCTCGACCAGGGTCCCCCGCCGGGTCCGGAACCGTTCTACGATTCTTGAATTGTGCCACCGATAGGTGACGCCCAGGTCCGGATTCTTCTCTTCATAGACTGAATTCATCCTCCCCCTGTTTGTCCTAGGAGGTTTAGGTCGTCTGTGTCGAAATAGCCTAAAGAATCGGCCCCCTAAAATTGAGGTCTTGCCCCTCCTCGAAAAGAGTTTAGAGAATCCATACTAAGTAGAAACCAGATGCCGTCGGGGTTTCATTCGCATACGTCCGATTTGGAGACGATCGTGGGGGTCCAATTCTGCGTCTTTTCACCCGAAGAGATTGAGAAGCGGGCGGTCGTCGAAATTACATCCCAGTCCACCTTTGAAGGAAATGAGCCCAAGAGTGGGGGCCTCTTTGATGCCCGCATGGGCGTTCTCGAGAATGGCAAGATTTGTCGGTCCTGTGGCCAGACGAATCACGGCTGTCCGGGCCATTTCGGCTTCTATCGCCTGACGAGGCCCGTCTATTCCATCCACTTTGTGCCCTGGATTATGAATGTCTTGCGCTGTACGTGTATTCGGTGCGGCAAGCTCAAGATTGACAAGGCACTCCATGCCTCGATTCTGAACCGAAAGGGGGAGGCTCGGTGGCGAGAAGTGTTGGCGGCCTGCTCGACCATTGTCCAGTGCGGTCAGGAGACGGAGGACGGCTGCGGAGCGGTCCAGCCGTCCAAGTACGAGCGCCAGGGAATCGCCCGCATTGCCGCCGTCTTTCACGATGAGAATGACGCCCGTCAGGACCAGATGTTGGAGGTCGAGTACGTCCATCGTCTCTTTCGCCGAATCACGGACGAAGACGTGGACTTTATGGGGCTGTCTCGGCACTGGTGCCGGCCGGATTGGATGATTTGTACGGTTCTGCCGATTCCGCCGCCGCAGGTGCGCCCGTCCGTGATTCAGGACAACAACACTCGGTCCGAGGACGACCTGACGCACAAGCTGTTTGAAATCATCAAGTACGACCAGGCCTTGCGGGCCAAGATGGAGGGCAACTCGCCTCGCCACGTGATTGATGAGTTGACGAGCGTGGTCCAGTATCACGTGGCGACCCTCGTCGACAATCAGATTCCTGGCGTGGCCCCGTCGGCCCAGCGCTCGGGTCGCCCCCTCAAGTCGATTCGCCAGAGGGTGGGGTCCAAGGAGGGCCGCATCCGCTACAATATTCAGGGCAAGCGTGTGGAGTTTAGTGCTCGTTCCGTCATTACGCCCGACCCGAACATTTCCATCGGAGAACTGGGCGTGCCGCTCGAGATTGCCATGAATCTGACGTTTCCTGAGAGGGTCACTCAGTACAACAAGGACAAGTTGTACAAACTCATCCAGAACGGGGCGGATGTATATCCAGGTGCCAAGACGATTGTCAAGAGCGACGGACGCATGGTGTCGCTCAAGCACGTGAATGCCAAGGAGATTGTCCTCTACAATGGCGATGTGGTCAATCGCCATTTGCTCGACGACGACATGGTGCTGTTTAACCGACAGCCGACGCTCCACAAAATGTCGATGATGGCGCACCGAGTCAAGGTGCTGCCGTACAAGACGTTCCGATTGAACGTTCTAGTGTGTCGTCCGTATAACGCTGACTTTGACGGTGATAAATCTTGTCGCCAACAGGTGGCTGCTTAGTAGGCTGTGAAAGTGCCTACTAGGGTAAACAGTGTAAACTTCACGGCTTGTTCACTTAGCATAGAGTGTGACAAGTCCATACAACCGCCTAGTGAAGTGGGCAACCTGCCCACACCAGGAATAGGCACATTTGCCCCCTTTAGGGGGCAAAGTTCCGTATGTAAGATAAAACTTACTTGGTGTGGGTGATTGTCCCTATTCGCAACGTCCTCAAATTGTTCGGGAAGTCCGTAAAATATCAGATACTAAGGTTCTTTGCGAAAGCGATAACTGGCTCTGGAGAAACTCAGAGGTATAGTAAAAATTCTGATAATGAGCCTGTCAGTAGACGGGTGAAATCGGTAATCCGCAGCCAAGCTCCTACGCCCGTTTAGCAGGGTATGGAGAAGGTTCAGAGACTAAATGGGAACGGGTCATCAAGGAAGGTCTAGCTAACCTGAGATGGCACAAGATATAGTCCGGCCCCCTTCGAAAGTTGGGGGATGCTGCTTGTATTGTGACAACAATACGGGTACGGAGATGAATATGCATGCCCCTCAGAGCTACGAGGCGGCCACCGAACTAGAAGAAATTGCGGCCATTCCGCACAATATTGTGACGCCGAGGCACGCCCGCCCTTTGATTGGCGTGTTCCAGGACTCGGTGGTGGGAACGTACCGCCTGACGAGGCCGGGGGTCCAGTTTAGCCGCCGAGAATTCATGAATTTGATGATGCGCAACAAGCGGTTCGACGGGACTCTGCCCGCCCCTGCTCTGCCGAACGGCAAGTACACGGGCCAGCAGGTGCTGAGCCAGTTGCTGCCCCCGCTCAACATGGAAATGGGGAATGCGGGATACGACAAGGAAAAGGACAGCAAGGATTCGCACAAGTATATCAAGATTGTCCAGGGCCAGATTCAGCAGGGGCAGGTCGACAGCGACATTTACATGAAGCCGGGCAAGGGCATTGTCCACATTACGTACAATGATTATGGACCGGCCGAGACGACCATGCTCCTGGACTCGATTCAGCGAGTGGTGGAGGATTTCCTAGTGCTGGACGGGTTCAGCGTCGGCATTTCGGACCTTGTGGCGGACGAGGGGACGCTCAAGGTTATCCAGGACACGATTCGCCAGCGCAAGAAGGAACTCGAGGAGATTCAGACGCTGGTTCATTCGGACCTCTTTGAAAACAATACGGGCAAGACCAACCAACAGGAGTTCGAGGACCAGGCCTTTTCGGTCCTCAACAGTGCGACGGCGGATGCGGGCAAGTCGGTGAAGAACTCCCTGACGACGGAGAATCGCCTGGTGGCCATGGTGGCGTCGGGCTCCAAGGGCGGTGAAATCAACATTGCCCAGATGATTGCCTGCTTGGGGCAGCAGTCGATTGAGGGCAAGCGCCTTCCGAACGGTCTGACGGACAGGACGCTGCCCCACTATAAGAAGTATGACGACGGGGCGGAGGCTCGGGGCTTTATCGAGTCGTCCTTTATCAGGGGCCTGACGCCCCAGGAATTCTTCTTCCACGCCATGACGGGCCGTGAGGGGTTGATTGACACGGCGGTCAAGACGGCCGATACAGGCTACATCCAGCGCCAGCTCGTCAAGGCACTCGAGGACATTGTGGTCCAGCACGACGGGACTGTTAGGGACGCCAACATGAACATTCTCCAGTTTCACTATGGCGAAGACAGCATCATGGCGACCAAGCTGGAGGTCCAGGAACTCCCCCTCGACAAACTGAGTCGCAAGGGAATCCGAGAGACGTTTGGCATGTCCAAGATCGACTGGTCGGCGGTTCTGGAGGACGGGATTCAGCGGCCGGCCGACGAGGCGGCCCTGACGGCCGCCTACGTGGAGGACATTCTGGAGGACCAGCGCCTCCTCGTGGAGGGCGTGTTTCGGAATTCGACCTATGGAGCGCCCATCAACGGCTCCGTCCCGCTGGCCCGCCTCATTCTCAACACCAAGGTACGGTTCGGTCTCAAGCCGACGAGCAAGACGAATTTGACGCCCGGCTACGTCCTCACGCTCATCAAGTCCATCGTGGAGCGCACCAAGTCCTCCCATGTTCGTATGTGGGCGGCGCTTCTGCGCTACCACTTGGCCCCCCATACCCTCATTGTCAAGGAGCGTTTCACCAAGGAGGCCTTTGACACGATGTGCGAGATGATTGTGGTGGCGCACATGAAGTCGTGGGTCCAGCCGGGCGAGCAGGTCGGCATCGTGGCGGCCATGAGCATTGGAGAGCCGTCGACCCAGTTGACCTTGAATTCAGTGGACTGGGACGAGCGTATCGTGATTGAAAAGGACGGACACGTGTGGACGCCCCCTATTGGTGAATTCATCGATGAGTATGCGGCCTCCTGTGACCCCAAGCGGGTCCAGCGCTTGGAAAACAACCAGGTCTACATTAGCCTCAAGGACGACGGGCATACGTGGCGTTCGCTCAGTTGCGACGGCCACGGCAAGATGCAGTGGACGACGCTCGAGGCCATTACCAAGCACCCGGTCGTGAACGAGGACGGGACCGACACGATTCTGGAGGTGGAACTGGAATCGGGGCGCACCGTCAAGGCCACCAAGGGCAAGTCGTTCTTGACCGTATCCAAGGAGGACGGCCTTCTGACGGCCACGAACGGGTCCGACCTCCACGTAGGCGACGAACTCCCGTGTGCTCTCAGCCTGGCCACGGACAGCCTCCCCGTCGTAAAGTCTCTCTCTCTTCGTCCACTCTTGCCGCCCACGGAATGGCTCTATGGCTCGGAGATGCGCAAGGCCATGGCCACGATGGATGCCGAAAATGCCCGAGGCAATCGCCACTGGTTCCAGGCCAACCAGGGCAGTGCCTTTACGGTGCCTTACAGCCGCAGTGATGCCTTTCGAGACGCTTTTACCAAGGGCAAGAATCCTCATGATGTGCGAGAAGGGTACGTGTATCCCAAGTATATGCGGTCTGAAGTCCCATCGCAGATTCCCGAGGTGTTGCCACTCGATGCGACCTTTGGGTTCTTCTGCGGGGCCTATCTCGCCGAGGGCATGAGCAACCGGACCCAGGTCTGTATCACAAACAATGATGCAGGGTACCTCGCCAAGATTCGCACCTATATGGATTCCCTGTTGGTCGGAACTCACCTCGTGGACGAGGAACGCCATGCGACCACGACGGATATTACGGGCCACACGACCAGTCTCATCGTTCATTCCACATTGCTGGCCAAGGTCATGGGCACCGTCTTTGGGTCCAAGTCCTACGTCAAGGACATTCCCGACTGGGTCCTTCAGGCTCCCGACGAGTTTGTCAAGGCCTTGGTGGACGGGTATATTAGCGGGGATGGATGCGTTCACTTGGACGGGTCTATCGTCTATTCGTCTGTGTCGGAGCGCCTCATCACCAAGATGAATGCGATTATGGCTCGGTATGGCATCTTTACGTCTGTGTCTTCCCGTATGCCACCTCTTGGTAAGTTCAAGTCTGTGAGTCGGTCCTACATGTCCTACATTGGGCCCCATCATACGACCCGGTTTGCCGAGTTGTTTCCCCTCACCCTCGCCAACAAGCAGGAGAGGCTCATGGCACACCTGTATGGCGGCGATCACAAGATGAAGAGGACTGTCATGGGAGATGTGGTGCTCGACAAGGTCAAGACCATCAAGGAGGTCAGGCCACTGAAGGGATTTGTCTACGATTTGACTGTCGAAGGAACTCGCAACTTTGTGCTGTTAAATACGGTAAACTGTCGGGACACTTTCCACCTTTCGGGCGTTGCGAGCAAGTCGAACGTGACCCAGGGCATCCCCCGTCTCCGTGAAATTCTCAAGGTGACGAAGAATCCCAAGGCCACCTCTCTCACGATTTACATGAAGCCCGAGTATCGCCAGAACAAGGAGAAGGCGAGGGAACTCGTCCAGGATTTGGAACTGACGCTTCTGCGGACCATCACCAACAAGGTGGCGATTTACTGGGACCCGACGGACGAGGCCACGGTGGTGGAGGAGGACCGACAACTCCTCGCCTTTTACCGGGACATTGAGGGCCCGACCCCCAAGATTCAGCAAAAGTGGCTCCTCCGTCTCGAACTCAATCGGGAGGAAATGTACAATAAGAACATTTCGATGGCGGACGTCGTGTTTGTCATTCAGCAGCTGTATCCCACGGACGTGGGTATTATTTACAGCGACTACAACGCCGACAAGTTGGTTCTGCGCATTCGCATGATTTCCGAGGACGACCGGGAAAAGGACACGGCCGCCCAGTTGGATGATTTCACGATTCTCAAGCGGTTCCAGAACAAGCTTCTCAACCAGTGCGTCATTCGGGGTGTGCCGGGCATCAAGGCCGTCACCTTTCGCAACGACGTCCAGACGGTGGCGCTCGAAGGCGAAGAGGAACTGTACAAGCCCCTCAAGCAGTACATTCTGGACACGGACGGGACCAACTATGTCAAGGTCATGAATCACCCGTCCGTCGACGCCACCAAACTCTACACAACCAACGTATACGATATTCTGGACATTCTGGGGCTCGAGGCGGCTCGGGCCATTCTGCTGAATGAACTCCAGCCCATCTTTGGGTCAGTGGGCGTCAACATTCGCCACATGGGGATTCTCTGCGACTGGATCACTCGCACGGGGCGTCTCATGTCGATTGACCGCAATGGCATCAACAAGAATGACATTGGCCCGCTGGCGAAAATGTCCTTTGAGGAGACGTCCAAGATTGTTCTCAAGGCGGCCCTCTTTGGCGAGGTGGACCCCGTGACGGGCGTCAGTGCCAACATCATGACGGGACAGCCCTTCCGGGGTGGCACGGCCTTTTCGCAGATTCTGCTGGACGATACCGTCTTTGAGCAATTCACAAACGAGATGGAGGTGGTTCCCGAAGAGGAGGGCGAGGTGGACGGAAACATCTTTGACTTGATGGAGCAGACCACGAACGACCCGTGCGCCAAGTCGCACTTCCAGACGGCCATTACGATGCCAGCCCAGAGCATCGGACTGGAGGAACCTGATGTAGAATTGTACGAGTCCTGAGAATCTAAAGCAGCGGCAAGTACACCTGTATGGATATTGTGCCGTCTACCCCATGGAAGACGATACGTTGGATGCGAACAACGGTCGAGAGCCTGACGCCTGCGGCGCCAGAAGAACAAGGCCCCGAACCATTCGACCCCTCAGGAACCCCAATAGCAGCAACAACAGCAGCAACAACAACCGAGTGGACCTATGAGTTCAAGCCCGAAGAGGCCGTCCTTCACGAGTTGCGAAAGAAGATTCAACTCTACGAGGTCGGCCAGCAGCAGACGTCGGGACAGGTGAGCACGTGGGAGTATTACAA
>Ga0209189_1002700_pt1 | contig 12249 bp, 15 predicted proteins | sample C_130820_EF_Meta_FD_187308 | JGI IMG/M metagenome (GOLD analysis project Ga0209189, IMG submission 187308) | Freshwater microbial communities from Lake Croche, Canada to study carbon cycling - C_130820_EF_MetaG (SPAdes) (version 3) | ecosystem: Environmental > Aquatic > Freshwater > Lake...
GATGAGCCGATCCGTCACCTCGTCGAAATAGCCGCCATAGGGGCGGTCGGAGCTACCGGACAGCGCGACCGGGCGGACCAGTCGGCCATAGCCGGAGGTGTCGCCGCTGCCGTTGATTCCGAACATGCCGCGACGCACGCCCGGGGCGTCCTGTCCGGTCACCGCAACAGACCCTTGAGTTCGAGGGTGGTGGGGGAGGCCAGGGCGGCCTTCTCGGCGGCGGCCACCGCCTCGGCGCGGTGCACACCCAGGGGCATCTCGGCGATCTTGGCGTGCAACGCCAGGATGGCGTGCAGCAGCATCTCCGGCCGCGGCGGGCAGCCGGGCAGGTAGATGTCCACAGGCACAACGTGATCAACGCCCTGAACCACCGCATAGTTGTTGAACATTCCGCCACTGGAAGCGCACACGCCCATGGCCAGCACCCACTTCGGCTCAGCCATCTGGTCGTAGACCTGGCGCAGCACCGGTGCCATCTTCTGGCTGACCCGACCGGCGACGATCATCAGATCGGCCTGCCGCGGGGTGGCGGAGAACCGTTCCATGCCGAAGCGAGAGATGTCGTAGCGCGGCGATGCCGTCGCCATCATTTCAATGGCGCAGCAAGCCAATCCGAATGTGGCCGGCCACAGTGACCCCTTGCGGGCATACCCGGCGACCTTCTCCACGGTGGACAGCAGGATTCCGGCCGGTAGTTGTTCCTCTAGTCCCACTCGAGACCGCCTCGGCGCCACACGTAGGCGTATGCGACAAAGACGGTGGCCATGAAGATCGTCATCTCGACAAGTGCGAAGGTGCCCAACCGGTCGAATGACACCGCCCACGGGTAGAGGAACACGATCTCGATATCGAAGACGATGAACAGCATCGCGGTCAGGTAGTACTTGATCGGGAAACGCTGGCCGAGCTGATCGCCGGCAAAGGGTTCGATACCGCACTCGTAAGCGTCCAGCTTGGCGCGGTTGTACCGTCGGGGGCCGACGAACAGTGCGGTCGCCACCGAGAAGACAGCGAAGACGGCGGCGATTACCCCCAGCACCAGGATCGGCGTGTAGAGGTTCATATCGCTGTTCTACCCCTCGTTCGGGTCCACGGCTGTGGCGTGAGACAAAGAGTAGCGGGGGGTCACCCCGCAGGTGCGCGCATCAGGCCAACTACTGCCTCGCCCAGTCGGATCGGGTCGATCGGATGCGGTACGGCTGCCTCCGCCCGGGACCAACTGGCCAGCCAGGCGTCGTCGGCGCGGCCGGTGAGCACCAGCACCGGCGGGCAATTCGTGATCTCGTCCTTGAGCTGTTTGGCGATGCCGATGCCGCCGACCGGGGAGGCCTCGCCGTCAAGGATGACCAGATCGAACCCGCCTGCGTCCAGGAGTCCGATGACCATCGGTCCGGTCGCCACGTCGGTGAAGGTCAGCTCGGGCAGTTCGGGATGGATGCGAGTACCCAGGGCGAGCCGAACCTGTTCGCGGGTGCGGGCGTTGCTGCTGTACACGAGAACATGCAACGACTGCTGGCTGGGCATACAGCGGATGCTAGACCGAAAGCCCCTGCCGGTCCGAGGTTTTCTGCGTAGCCGCTATACCTTGATGAAGACGGCTTCGGCGGTCAGGGTGGTGCCGGCCGGAATCATGCCCAAGGTGTTGCCGGTGACACCCCACGCCGTCCGGTCGACCGTCGTGCGCGCAGTCACCTGCACGGTGCCGTCTCCGAGTGGTGTGACGGTGGCGGCCAGCGGTATCGGCAGCGTGGTGCCGCGGACGCACAGAGTCGCGTTCATGCCCCCATCGGCCCCGACGCCGCTGATCTCGACCGTGATCTCGGGAAAGTTCTCGGTGTCGAAGAAGTCGGCCGACTGCAGGTGCTCGTCGCGCTTTTTGATACCGGTTTTCACCGAGGCCACACCGATCGTGATGCGGCCAGACACCGCACCGTCGGCAGCCACGCTGCCGTCGCCGGTGAGGTCGGTGAACCGGCCGTTGACCGGGACCAGACCCCACAGCGTCTTACTGCCGAACTTGATAGCGGAGCGATCCGGTACCAGGGCCCAGTTTCCGATGGTCGCGGGATCGGCGAGCACGCGTTGCAGTGTCATATCAGCCGATCATATCCCAGCCGGTGATAACATTGATATCAGGAGGTAGACGACATGGCGGACGTTTTGATTCGAGGACTTTCTGACGCGGCCGTCGCCCGAATCGACGCTGAGGCTGCATCTCACGGGCTATCGCGGAACGAGTTTCTGCGGCGCAGATTTGAGGCCGACCGACCTCCTTCCTCACCGGTCGGCGAACTCACCATCGCAGATCTTCGCCGCGCCGCGGAGGCGGTCTCTGATCTCGATAATCCTCAGGTGATGGACAACGCGTGGCGGTGACCACCTGGCTCATCGACAAGTCGGCTTACGCCCGTCTCGCCGACTCAGCCGATGCGCAAACCTGGATCGACCGAGTCCAACGCGGGATGGTGCGCATCAGCACCGTGACGCGTTTGGAAGTCGGCTACTCCTTCCGTACCGCCGCCGATGCCCGTCGCGAAATCGCCGTGCCACCGCTTTCGCTGATGCCGGTCGAGTACCTGACCCCTGCAATGGAGGATCGCGCTGTCGACGTGCAGTTACTCCTGGCAGACCGAGGCCAGCATCGCGCGCCGTCGATTCCCGACCTTCTGGTGGCGGCTGCGGCCGAATTGTCCGGCCTGACAGTTCTGGCGGTTGATAAAGACTTTGATCTGATCGCTGAGATCACCGGACAACCTATTGAACGACTTCGCTTGTCCGCGTGAGGTTTTCACGGTTCACGCGTCGTAGCCGGGATGCGCGACCGCCAATCGATGCCGCACCAACGTTCGAAGGCAACTCATGACCTCGGCGTCGCGGCCGTCGAGGTCGCCGGCGCGGATAGCGGCGGCGAGGGCGTCTTCGTCGGCGTAACCCAGTGCGGCCAGCGCGGCCGAGGGTGCGTCGGCTCCGGAGTCGAGCAGTTCACGTTCGACGATCCGCAGGGCGTTGGCCGCGACCAGGGCTTGGAAGTTGACCGCGCCGGTGGTGGCGGAGCGCACCTCGCCGTCAAGGAATTCGGCGACGGCGGCGACGAGTTCGGCCGCGCTGGGCCTGCCGAAAAGTTCGGTCACAGGGCCCCCGCCAGCAGATCCAGCACGTCCCACTCGTTCTCACATACCCGGCGGCCGATGGTGGCCAGTTCCACCGACCGGGTCTGGCCGGACAGGTGCCGCTCCGCCTGATAGCGGCAGATGATGCCCCACTTCAGCGTGCCCAGCACCTGCCACCAGAGCAGCGCGGCGCGGTCGACAGGGGTTCCGCCCGCCCGTTCATACGCCGATACGAAGTCCTCGATCGTTCCGAGACCACCCGCGGCGAGTTCGGCCGGTGCGCCGAACCGCCAGGCCCGCACACAGAACCAGGCCAGGTCCTCATAGACCTCGCCGATGTGGACGGCTTCCCAGTCCAGTACCGCCGCCAGGGTGGACCCGTCGACGATCAGGTTGCCCATCCGGAAATCGCCGTGCACCAGCCGGATCGCCGATGGCGCGGGACGATTGGCCTCCAGCCAGCGAAACGCCCACTCGAACGTGGCCGTGGTGTCGCCCAACTCATCGAGCCGTTGGCGCCACTCGGTGAGTTCGTCGCGTTCGACGAGTTCGGCCACATCGGTACGTGCCCGGTGGATGGCGGCCAACGCCTGCGCGCACTGTTCCAGCAGCACCGCCCGGCCATCGTCGTCGAGGTTGCGCTGAATGCGTCGGACGATGGTCTCGCCGGCTACCTCATCGCAAATCAGGAATGGGTTGCCCAGTGCAGCAACGGAATTTGAGGCAACGACGATGTGCGGCACGGGTGCGCCGGCGTCGGCGGCGGCCTGCTGGACGGCGGCTTCGAGTTCCATTCCGGCGAAGCGGTTATCCACCGGGGCACAGCGCAGGATCAGCCGTCGGCGCCCCGCGAGAGTGACGGCGTCGAAGGAGTAGGTGGTTCTACTGGCACCGCCGGTGAGGGTCTGCAGATTCTCGACAACCACATCGTCACCGAGAATCGGCCGCAGTACGCCTGCGAGGTCTTCTCTCACTTGCGACCGAACTTGAACATCCGCTGGGCAACCCGGCGCATCTGGATCTCCTCGGCACCCTCGGTGATCCGATACCGGCGGTGGTGGCGATAGATGTGCTCGAAGGGTTCGTGGCGGCTGTACCCGATACCGCCATGCACCTGCATGGCGCGGTCGGCCGCGTCGCACACCAGGCGGTTGGCGCGGTAGTTGGCCATCGATACCTTGTCGGAGACCTCGAGGTGGTGGTTGCGATCCAATTCCCAGGCGGCGTAGTACACCAGCAGCCGCACCATCTGGGCCTCGGTCTGCAATTCCACCAGCGGCCACTGGATAGCCTGGTTGACGGCGAGTGGTTTACCGAAGGTGACGCGCTGCGAGGCATAGTCGACGGCACGGTCAATGCAGTACTGCGCCGCGCCCAGGCTGCTGGCCGCCTGCCGGATCCGGTTCTCGTGCAGGAAGGTCTGCGCCACCTCAAGCCCTCGATCCACCTCGCCAAGTACGGCGTTGGCAGGGATCCGCACATCGCGCAGTTCCACTTCGCCGTGGTCGCTGGGCATATTGAACGTCCACCAGTAGAACGGCACCTCGAATCCCTTTGTGTCGCAGGGCACCAGGAACGCGGTGATGCCCAGTGCTTGCCCCGGTTCACCGGAGGTGCGGGCGAACACCAGGTCGTGAGTGGCCCGGTGGACGCCGGTATTCCAGCGTTTGGATCCGTTGATCACCCATTCGTCGCCCACTAGCTCTGCGTGGGTTTCGAGCCAGGTGGCATCGCTGCCGTGGTCGGGTTCGGTGAGCCCGAAGGCCATGGACCGCTTGCCGGTGAACATGGCCTCGATCCACTCCGACTTCTGCTCCTCGGTGCCGAACCGGTCCATCATGATCACCTGCGGGAAGTTCCCGATGATCGACGACTCGTCCTGCAGGTCGTTGTGCAGACCAAGTCCCCTATGCGCCAGGTGTTCCCGGATCACCGCCATGTCGAGGTTCGTGCCGTCCCGGCCGCCGAACTTCGACGGCAGGCCGTACCGCAACCAGCCGGCCGCGTCGGCGCGACGGCGCATCTCGTCGAGCAGGTCTTCCCAGTCCCGGTTCGGCACGCCCCCGTTTTCGAGGTCGGTGCGGGCGAATTCGCGGCGCCGGTCGAAGTACTGCATGTGCTCGCGTTCCAGGGGTTTGATCTCCGCTTCAATGAATGCGTCCATCTCGGCCAGTAGTGCCGGAAGGTGTTCGGGCAGGGTGAAATCCATGGCTACTCCTATTGCTGGATTCGGTGTCGCACTGGGTTGTCTCCCGATCAGCAGCCGAGTTGGCTGGCGAGGTCGAGGAAGTCTTTCGCGTTGATGTCGAACTCCGGGCTGTAGCTGATATCGACCATTTCGTCGGGGCCCAGTTCGGTAGGCCGGGCAATAAAGGCCGTCTGAAAACCGAGGCATGCGGCAGCCCGGATGTCGTACTTATGGCTGGCGACCATCATGATGCGCGAAGGACTGAGCCCCAGATATCGGGCCGCCATGTGGTACACCGCCGGATCGGGTTTGAAGGCCCCGGCCATCTCCGCGGTGAAGACGGCATCCCAGGGCAGCCCCGCCCGCTTGGAAATATTCACCACCGCCGCGACATCCGCATTAGACAGGGCTGCAACGGTGAAGCGGTTTTTGAGTCGGGATAGTCCCGGGACCACATCAGGCCAGGGAATGAGACGTTCCCACGCCTGCGCGAGTTCCTGTCGCTCGGCATCTGAGAGTTCCGTGACTCCGTACTCGGTGAGCAACTGGTCGAGCAGTCCGCGATACACCGATCCGACCGCGATCCAGTTGTCCCGATCGGGCTTGAATACCTGAAGCGCCGTGAAGTAATTCGAACGCCATCGCGAGGTGAACTGTGCCCAGTCGATCTGGGGGCAGCGGCCGGCGCTGATTCGCACAGCCTCGCCGCAGACGGTGGAGTGAAAATCTGTTGCAGTGCCCTGCACGTCGAATAGCAGTGCCTGTGGCGGGTAAGGCGACTTCTGAGTCACAGCACGATTCAATCAGCCCCAAAGCCGTACAACGTCTTCTTCCAGATGGTGGCCAGGGTGGTGATCGCCTCGGCATCGGACAGTCTGGTGCCCAGTCCGCCGGTGTCTGGTCGTAGGCAAACGGTGGTGAACTGCTCGAATAGCAACGCGATCGCCAACGCTGTGTGCTCGGCATGCAGATCACCGGCGTAACCGTGCTGCTGCGCGCGGAGCACCGAGGCGGTGACGATGTCCATGCCGACTCGGCGGACCTGAGTCAGCACGCGCGCGAACCGCGGATTGGTAGCGGCTAGTTGGTCCACGGCGACCAGGATGCCGATGTTCCGTTTGGAGATGTCCCAGTACTCGGTGACCGCCGCGACGAAGAAGTTGATGTCGTCGTGGGACTCCGGGGGGTGCACCGGCAGCCGCCAGGGCTCGATCACCTCGTGAAGAAAGGACTCGGCCAGCACGGCCAGGAGATCTTCCTTGTCATCGAAATACCGGTAGAAGGCAGCGGGTGACTTGCCGGCAGCCGCGGTGACATCGGCCAGTGTGGTGCCATGAAAGCCGCGTTCGGCGAACAATATCCGTGCCGCGTTTTCGACGGCCCGGCGGGTCTGGCGGCCCTTGCTGCTCAGCGGCCGGGAAATGTCGACGGCGGTCACGTCAGCTCCGCATCCGGTCGCCGGCACGCAGCAGTGCGCTGGGCAGGTCGTGGCCGACCGCGGTGCGGGCCACCCGGGCCGCCTCGATCGCGGCATCAAGGTCGATGTCGACGCCGACCCCACTGTCGCGAAGCAGGTACACCAGATCTTCGGTGGCGATATTGCCGCTCGCGCCCGGGGCGAACGGGCAGCCGCCCAGGCCACCGATCGAGGAGTCCAGTCGGGTTACGCCGGCGCTGACCGCGGCCCAGGCGCTGGCCAGTCCGGTGCCGCGAGTGTTGTGGAAGTGCGCGCCTAGCGGCCGGTCCCCGATGCGGGGACGGACCTGAGCGACGAGGGAAGTGACTCGGCCCGGCGTTGCGGTGCCGATGGTGTCGGCGATGGCCAATCGGTCGGCGCCGAATTCACACGCGGCGTCGACGATATCGAGTACCCGTTGCGGTGGCGTCGGGCCGTCGAAGGGGCAGTCCCAGGAGGTGGAGATGATGACCTCGACGCTGACACCGGCGTCGTGGGCGATGGCGGTGATATCGGCGATCTGCTCGGCGGCTTCGGCGCTGCTGCGGCCGACGTTGGCGCGGCTGTGTCCGTCGGCGGCGGAGACCACGTACTCCACCGACCGGAATCCGGCCGTGATGGCGCGGCGTGCCCCGTTCGGGCTGGCGACCAGTGCGGAGAATTCGATATCGGGATAGTCGCTCAGCGCGGCCGCCAGTTCGGGTGCGTCCGCCAGTGCGGGCACCTTCGACGGTGAGACGAACGCGGTGGCCTCGACTTCGCGCACGCCCGTGGCGGCGATGGCGGCGAGCATGTCGAGCTTGGCGGACAGCGGAATAGGGGATTCGATTTGCAGTCCGTCGCGCAGGGCGACCTCGCGGATCGTGACATGGTCCGGTGTGCTCACAAGACTCCTTGCTCGGTCAACTGGGCCAGTTCCTCGGCGCCCAGGCCCAATAGTTGGCCGTACACCTCGGCATTGTGCTGGCCGGGCCGCGCCGACCCGGCGAAGCGGACCCCGCCCGGGGTGGCCGACAGCACCGGAATGATCCCGGGCCCCAACACGTTTCGGTCGATACGCTCGTCGTAATGCTCCACCAGCATGCCGCGGGCGAGCAATTGTGGGTCGCGCACCACCTCGGCAACGGTGTTGATGGGTCCTGCGACCACGCCTGCGGCGCTGAGCGTGTCGATGATGTCGCCGGGTTGGCGCTGCGCAGCCCATTCGCTGATGATGGCGTCGATTTCATCTTGGTTTCGACCGCGCGCGAGGTGGTCGATGAAACGTTCGTCGGTTGCCAGTTCAGGCTGGTTCATCGCCGCGCACAGCCGTCGGAATACGGTGTCCTGGTTGGCGGCGATCACCACCCAACTGCCGTCGGCGGTGCGGTAGATGTTCGACGGCGCGAGACCCTCGAGCCTGGTGCCGGACGGTCCCCGGATGACGCCCCCGACGTCATAATCGGGGATGGTGGACTCCTGGACCGCCAGACAGGCCTCGATCAGAGCGACATCGACGACCTGGCCCTCGCCGGTTACGGTCCGGCGGTAGAGCGCAGCCAGCGCGCCCTGGGCGGCGAACATGCCGGCCAGCGTGTCGCCGAGCGAGAGTGCCATCCGTGGCGGCGGACCGCCCGGGAAGCCGTTCATATGCCGCAGTCCGCTCGCCGCTTCGGCAACCGACGCGTAGCCCGCCTTACCGGAATCCGGACCGGTCTGGCCGTAGCCCGACACGCGCACCAGGATGATGCCTGGATTGCGTTGGCGCAGAACGTCGTAGCTGAGGTTCCACTTTTCCAGTGTGCCGGGCCGGAAGTTCTCCACGATGATGTCGGACTGCTCGACGAGGTCCAGGAACAGGTCACGACCGAGGGCCTCGCGTAGGTTGAGCGTGACCGCCTTCTTGTTGCGGGCGTGCACGGTCCAGAAGACGTGATGCCCGTCGAGTTCGGCCTGACCCCAGATACGAATCGGATCGGGTGTATCGGGTGGCTCGATTTTGATGACCTCGGCACCCATATCGCCGAGCAGGCGGGCACCGAACGGTCCGGAGATCAGGGTTCCGACCTCGAGAACGCGGATACCGTCGAGGGCGCCCGGGTTGTTCATGAATCCACCTTCGAGAAGCCATGCCGCGCAGTCCAATCCGAGACGATGCTGACCGCCTGTTGCAGTGTCTCGCGTTGATCGGGACCGGAGTAGTAGTGGTTGGCGCCGGCGATTTCGTGCATCTCCTTGTCCGGACATCCGATGGCCTCGAACAGTCGTCGGGTGTGGCTGGGTGTGCAGGCGTCGTCGGCGAGGTTGCCGATCACCAGCGTGGGCACCGCGACATCGCGTCCGCAAGCCACGCCGTCACCGCGGGCGTCGTCGTAGCTCCACTGCGACAGCCAACTGCGCAGCGAGCAGAACCGGGCCAGGCCGATGGGCGAGTTGTTGACGATCCTCGGGTCACCCAGATAGCAGGTGCCGGGTTCGCGGTCGTTGGGATCAATCGTCGGGTCCAGCCAGCGCGGATCGGCCATGGTGCCGTGCACGACGAAGCAGAAGTCCTCGTCTGCACGTCCCTGGGCCTCCAGTTCGGCCAGTTTTTCCCTGACCCACTTCGTGATTCGGCGATTACGGTCGATCTGCGCCTGCCGGTACCGACTGAGGAATTCGAGCGTGTACGGCGGCTGATTGGGGTTGTCCGGGCTGTAGAGGTCGAGTCCGGGGTCGCGCCGGGTGGGGTCGGACTCGTCCAGGATGGAGGCGTCCAACCACTCGGTGAGTGTCCCGTGCCGACTGATGTGTGCGGCGAGCAGCATGATGCCGTCGGCCCGTGGCAGGTCGAGGGCTTCGCCTTGTTGACCGGCCTGCTGCTGGTAGTAGAGCGACAGCGATCCGCCGCCACTCCAGCCGGCCAGCACCACCGTCGAGTAGCCCAGGCGGTTCTTGGCGTCCTCGATGACCTTGCCGAGATCCTCGACCACTTTTTCCATGATCAAGTTGGAGTCGGTGCCGCGGTACCGGCTCCCCGCGTAGATGACATGGTGGCCGGCGCGGGCCAAAGCGTTGATCATTGGCAGGTAGGCGCCGCCGCCGATCGGGTGCATGAACACCAGCACGGAATGTGACGGAGTCTGCGGCCGCAGCAGATAACACTCCAGCACCACCAACTCGGCAACCCCGCCGTAGACGTCACGGACACCCGAATCATTCTGGTAGGCAACCAGATAGGGAATGCGCTCGTATCGGCCGCTCACGAATGTTGTGCGAGATCGTGAGCGAGCACCTCCGGCGACGGCGTCAGCCTCTGCCGGGTGTCGACGGCGATCACCTTCCAGTCCACCCGGGAGTAATCGTCGAATTTACGCCGGGCCCGTTCGCGGGCCTTCTCCGGAGCGCCGTGATGCACACCCTGCGGGGCGTGGCTGATGAGCCCCGGCGGTATCGGGATGCCGTAGAGCGAGCCGCCGTGGAAGAACGCGATCTCGTCGAAGTCGACATTGCGGTGATACCAGGGAGTGCGTTCGGTGCCCGGTACACCTTCGGCCGGTTTGGGCAGGAAGTTGCAGACGTACACCCCGGTGGCCTCCATGAACAGATGCACCATCGGTGGCAGGTGCACGCTGTCCGACGTCACGACGTGGTAGTCCTCGATATTGAAGGTGAAGGGGAAGTTGTCGCCCTGCCAGCCGTCGACGTCGAGCGGGTTGTGTCCGTAGAACAGCGAAGTCGTCTCAACTCCGTCGACGCCCCGGTGCATCAACCGCACCTCGTATTCGGTGCGGTCGTCATCCTCGATCGCCTCGGGCTCAGGAATGGTGGCCAGCGACGGATCGAACGGCCAGTGTCGGCCCAAGGGACCGGGTGGGGGAGTGCGGAACTCGTCAGTGGCCTCGATCATCAGCCAGGTGCTCTCGCTGCGCTCCTGCCCGCCGGGATCTTTCCCCGGGTCGCTGCGCTCCTGCCCGCTGGGATCTTTCCCCGGGTCGCTGCGCTCCTGCCCGCTGGGATCTTTCCCCGGGTCGCTGCGCTCCTGCCCGCCGGGATTCGGCAGCTGCCGCCATGTGCACGCCTTCGGTATGTAGATCCAGTCGCCGGTGCGGTAATTAAGCGGGCCGAATTCGGTTTCCAGGCGCCCGGATCCATGGTGGACGAAGCACAGCAGGTCGCCATCGATATAGCGGATGTAGAACGGCATGGCCTCAGCCCGGCGGCTCAACGAGATCCGGCAATCGGGGTTTGAAAACAGCAGCATCGGTGCGCCGGATGGGTCGGTGTTGTCGGCGGGTTTCAACTGGTCGGCAAGCACATCGACCGGTCGAAGTGGCCCCACGGCCCGAAACTGGGTCGGGTCGTGCCGGCGATACATGCTGGCGGTTCGGCCGGTGAAGCCCCCGCGGCCGAGTTCATCATCTTTGAGCCCGTCCAGATCGGCATGCATCCGCCTCGGCGTGGTGCCTTTTCGCAGGTGAACGAAGGATTCCATGACGGCTCCCAGGGTCGGTCTAACCGGAAAACTAAAGGTGACATTAGTTTTCGTGCACCGCTCTGACAAGGGCTTTCGCGAAACGACGGCGAGTTGGATTTTCACTGCGCATCGGGGCCGTGTTTTACTCATTTCTTACAGTCTGACAATCGTTGAAAAGAAAGCTGGGGTTGACGGGTGAAGTCTGTCTTCAACAAGGTGCGGGATTGGTCGCGCCGATTTGCGGTCGCAGCGGTTGCTGCGGCGGCCCTTCCGGGCCTGATCGGCCTGGTTGGCGAGTCGGCCACGGCGAGTGCGTTCTCGCGGCCCGGCCTTCCGGTCGAGTACCTCGATGTGCCGTCGGCCAGCATGGGCCGCACGATCCGGGTTCAATTCCAGAGCGGCGGCGACAACTCGCCGAACGTCTGGTTGCTCGACGGGTTGCGCGCCCAGGACGACTTTAACGGCTGGGACATCAACACCCAGGCGTTCGAGTGGTACCTGGACTCGGGCCTCTCCGTCTCGATGCCGGTCGGTGGGCAGTCCAGCTTCTACGCGGACTGGTACCGGCCCGCCTGTGGTAAGGCTGGGTGTTCGACCTACAAGTGGGAGACCTTCCTGACTCAGGAGGCGCCGGCGTGGTTGCAGGCCAACAAGAACGTGCGGCCCACCAACAACGCCGCGATCGGTCTGTCGATGGCCGGTTCGGCCTCGATGAGCCTCGCGGCTTGGCACCCGAATCAGTTCATCTACGCCGGTTCGATGTCAGGCTTCCTCAATCCCTCCGAGGGATGGTGGCCGGGACTGATCAACCTGTCGATGGGTGACGCCGGCGGTTACAAGTCCAACGACATGTGGGGCCCGTCCAGCGACCCGGCCTGGCAGCGCAACGACCCGATGGTCCAGATTCCGCGGCTGGTCTCCAACAACACCCGGCTGTGGGTGTACTGCGGTAACGGACAGCCCAACGAGCTGGGCGGTGGCGACGTGCCAGCCACCTTCCTTGAGGGCCTGACCATCCGCACCAACCGCACCTTCCGCGATAACTACCTCGCGGCCGGCG
>Ga0209189_1002703_pt1 | contig 12237 bp, 7 predicted proteins | sample C_130820_EF_Meta_FD_187308 | JGI IMG/M metagenome (GOLD analysis project Ga0209189, IMG submission 187308) | Freshwater microbial communities from Lake Croche, Canada to study carbon cycling - C_130820_EF_MetaG (SPAdes) (version 3) | ecosystem: Environmental > Aquatic > Freshwater > Lake | place...
GCTGATCCCGTTCGGCGACCACAAGGGCTACGGGCTCTCGCTGATCAACGAGATCGTGGCCGCGTTCATCGGCGGGTCGCTCCCCACGATCCGCAGCCGCGCCGCCGTGCCGGGCGAGAAGCAGAACTGCGCGTTCTTCTTCCAGGTGATCCACCCCGACGCGATCTCGAGCGGCGTGTTCGCCAGGGGCCGCACGCAGGCCGAGAACGTGAAGGCCGTGCTCGCCGACATCCTCGGCCACGGCAACGAAGCCTGCATGCTCCCCGGCCAGCTCGAGGCCGAGGCGGCCGCCCGCAGCGAAAAAGCGGGAGGCCTCCTGTTCTCGAAGGCCGAAGTCGAGGCCCTCAACGAAATCGCCCACGAAGGTGGACTGCCAGCCCTGAACCTCGATACCCTGCCAACCATCTGAACCATCCGCCTCCGCAAAGCCCTCCTCCGCAAAGCGGGAGGTGAGGGGGGTCGGCAAACGCTCGAGGAGCATTGGGCCGCCGCGGCCCACGCGACGAGACTTTTGCCGCCCCCGAGCCGGAAGCTCGCTGTTGACCATCGCGTACACGAAAGGACTCTCCATGTCCCTCCCCCTCAAGCCCCGCGAATCCTGCACGTTCGACGAGGTCTCGCTCGGCGAGATCATGCTCCGCCTCGACCCGGGCGAGGGGCGGATCCGCACGGCCCGCGAGTTCAAGGCCTGGGAGGGGGGCGGCGAATACAACGTGGCGCGCGGCCTGCGGAAGTGCTTCGGATTGAAGACGGCCGTCGTGACCGCGTTCGTGGACAACGAGGTGGGCCACCTGATCGAAGACTTCATCATGCAGGGCGGCGTGTGCACGGACTTCATCCAGTGGCGGGCCGACGACGGCATCGGGCGGAGCGTGCGCAACGGGCTGAATTTCACGGAGCGCGGCTTCGGCATCCGCGGCGCGGTGGGCGTCCCCGACCGGGGGAACACGGCGGCGAGCCAGTTGAAGCCGGGCGACGTCGATTGGGAACATCTGTTCGGCAGGCTCGGAGTGCGCTGGTTTCACACCGGCGGCATCTTCGCGGCACTCTCTGAGACCACCGCCGCGCTCACGATCGAGGCCGTCAAGGCGGCCAAGAAGCATGGCACGGTCGTGTCGTACGACCTCAACTACCGGCCGAGCCTGTGGAAGAGCATCGGCGGCCAGGCGAAGGCCCGTGAGGTGAACCGCGAGATCGCGAAGCACGTGGACGTGATGATCGGCAACGAGGAGGACTTCACCGCCTCGCTCGGCTTCGAGGTGGAGGGAGTGGATCACAACATCTCGGCGATCGAGACCGACGCCTTCAAGAAGATGATCGAGAAGGCCGTGAAGGAGTATCCGAACTTCAAGGTGGCGGCCACGACGCTCCGCCGCGTGATCACGGCCACGAAGAACGACTGGAGCGCGATCCTCTGGCACGACGGGAAGTTTTACGAGAGCCGCAAGTATCCCGAACTCGAGATCCTCGACCGGGTCGGCGGCGGCGACAGCTTCGCGAGCGGCTTGGCGTTCGGCTTCCTGGAATGCAACTGCCCGCAGAAGGCGGTGGACTATGGGGCCGCCCACGGCGCGCTGGCGAGCACGACGCCGGGCGACACCTCCATGGCCACGCGTGCCGAGGTGGAGAAGCAGATCAAGGGCGGCGGGGCCCGGGTCGTGCGTTGAAGCGAGGCGGGGTGTTCACGGAAAGCAGTCGCAGCCCGGCCGACAGCGGCTTGAGGAACTGCCATCGGCCGGTCTCACCTGAGCGATCCCATGCGACGACGTGCCCTCCTTCCCGCGATCGGCCTCGCGGGCGTTCTCGCGACGCTCGGCGTGGTCGAGCCTGCCACGGGCGGGGAACGTGTGGCGCGGGTCTTCGTTCTGGCCGGACAATCGAACATGGAGGGGCAGGCGGTCGTCGATCTCGACGGTCCCGACTACAACGACGGCAAGGGAACGCTGGCGGCCCTCCTGCGGCATCCCGACAACGCGGCGCGGCTGGCGTGGCTGCGGGGTGGCAACGGCGAGTGGCGCACGCGCGAAGACGTGTTCGTGCGCTACGCGCGCGAAGACCAATCGCTTCTCGCCGGGCCGCTCGGGATCGGGTACACCGTCTATGGCGGCAAACACCATTTCGGCGCGGAACTCGCGTTCGGCAAGGAGGTGGGGGACTTCTTCGCGGCACGCGGGGAGCCGGTGCTGCTCGTGAAGACGGCCTGGGGTGGAAAGAGCCTGTTCACCGACTTCCGTCCCCCGTCGGCGTCGGCCACGACCGACGCCGAGGGGAGGGGCGTGCCGGCGCCCGGTCCGTACTACACGCGGATGATCGCCGAGATAGAGGAGGCGCTCGCCGCGGTGCCCGAGATCGTTCCCGGGGCGACGCGCGGGGCGTTGTCGGGATTCGTCTGGTGGCACGGCTGGAACGACGGCGTCGATCCCGAGCGCTCGGTCCCGGCCTACGAGGAAAACCTGGCCGCGCTTGTGCGCGACGTGCGGCGCGACCTCGACGCCCCGGACCTTCCCGTCGTCATCGGCGAACTGACCGGACCATGGGTCGACGCGCCGGAGTCGTGGGAGAGGCTGCGCCGTGCCCAGCGGCAGGTCGCGGAGCGGGAGGAGTTTCGTGCGCGGGCCAGGTTCGTCGGCACGCGAGCGTTCGTCCGCGCCGCCGAGGATTCGCCGAATCCGGGCCATGGCCACCACGAGTTCGGCAACGCAGAAACCTATCTTCTCGTGGGCGAGGCGCTCGGCCGGGGCATGGTGTCGCTCCTGTCGGGCGACGAGCCGGCCCCGACGCTCCCCTTGCCCGGCCCGGGGCGGTCGCGGACCGGTGCCGCCCAGGACAGTCCGCCCCAGGCACCTTCGAAGTCCGAGGTGGGCCGCGTCACCGCGCATTCCCAAGGGCTTCACGGGTACATCGGCTTCGGCCACGAGAAGCTCCCGGCGGGATCCGCCTACTCCGCCGGCATGGGGTTCTATGCCGCAGTCTGGTCGCTGGCAGATCAGCCGCTGGCCGACTTTCAGATCGGCCTGCCCAGTTCGTGGATCAAGCCGGACAACTCCGACAACACCGACCAGCCGCTGGCGCCGGAGGGCACGTTGGCCCGCACGTGGAAGGAGCGCGGTCCGACGTGGAGCACCGTCTTCCAAACCGTGGAGGGCGGCCTGGGCTACTGGGCTGGAAACCACTTCCGCTACGGTCCGCCGAAGTTCAGCATGAACGCCACACCGCAGTGCTACGACTACGAGGTCGGTTCGCCCGGCTGGTCGTTCTTCTACCACGACGAGGCGCTGCCGGACCACCGGTTGGGCATCGCCCAACTCAGCAACCGCCTGCTCATTCCTCCGGATGCGCTGCCGTTCCAGGGCAATCCCCATGGCGAGTTCCTCGGCTACACCTGGATGGCGCTGCCCTTCACCGATCCCACCACCGGCGATCCGCCGACGGGCGACCAGAGCTGGACCTGCTTCCTCAGCGCCGCCAACTTCAAGGGGCCCATTGCCTTCTACATCCCGGAGACCTGGAGCAAAATCGGCAAGGTGTGCAACTACCCCTTCCTGCACGGACGCGGACTCGACGCGCGCGCCGGCATCATGGGTGGCGGCGCGATGGAATTGAACACCGTGCCGCGGTTCGATTCCCGGGATGCGCAGGGCACCGCCTACTCGAAGCTGCCGAAGTTGCAGTGGCCGGTCGATGCCGAGGGCCGCGCCTACCTGGTGCAGGACGTCACCTACTACTCGAAGGCGGCGCTCCATGACGCCTTCAAGTCGTGGCGCGACGGCGGCTCCGCCTGCTCCGGGCGGTTCGACCCACAGGGCGCGTGGAAGCCCACGCTCAACACCCGCACCACGCGCTACGACCAGGCGGGCAAGAAGATGACAGGCGTGGAGCGCGTCTTCGACACCAGAATTTTCGAGGGCAACGTGTGGGGCCTGCAATGGTTCTCGAGCGACGTCGCGTCGAACGGCGTGTTTCCGCAGTATTACAGGCACGTCGGCGACGAACGCGTCGCCGTGCCCATGGCGGACGTGCCTGCCGAAACCGGGTTGCTCACCCAGGAATTCAGATTGGCGGACCCGGGAACGCCCTACACGTCGCCCACCGTCGGGGCCTGGACGCAGCCCGGCCCGAAGCTCGGCCCGTTCACCGTCACGCTCGTGGATGGCTCGGTGGCAACCTACTCCTGGTATCGCTTCGTCGATCAGCCGTCGTTCCAGCAATACAAGTGGACCGCGGAGAAGAAGGCGAAGCTGCAGGCCTTCGTGGAACAACTGCACGCGAGCTGGCCGACCGACCGTGACTACATGGCCCCACCCACGCGCGGGAAGCTGGTTTCGCTCGATCCGGCCCTGCTCGTGACGCCGCCCGCCGGCCTGGAGGTCGGCTACGTTCCCATCGTCACACGCCAGGCCGCTATCGATCGTCGCGGACGACGGGTTCGCTCGGGGCGGATTCGAGGCCGGCCGTGTTGACCGCGATGATTCGGTAGCGGTGCCGCCCGGCACCAGGGCCGATCTCATCGATGAACCGGAAGGGCACGAGCGGAAAGATCGGCGTGTCGCTGTATTGCAGCCCTTGGAACACGGCGCGTCCGAACGGGTTCCTGCCCGCGGCGGGTGTCTTCGCCAGCCGCTCGCCGTCGCGCTCGATGACGAAGCCGGCGAGGCCGCTCTCGAGGTCGGCGGAGGCGTCCCAGGTCAGTTCCCGCCCCGAGAGACGCACGTTCGTGGGGGGCGAGGGAGGGGAGTCGTCGGCCACTGCGGTGTCGGCGACGTACTGCGACCACTTCCTCGCGAGCGTCTCGTCCGGGAGCCAGCCGGAGGCGAGTGGGTCGCCCTGGGCCGTCGCAGCGGGCACCGGTGTGCCCCCTTCGATCGGCGCCAGCCAGGCGCCGGCAGTCGGCATCGGCACGAGCGCAGCGGCCCCGTCCTGAGGCAGCCGCGCCGTGAGGCAGGCGTCGAGCCATGGGATCGCGAGGTAGCGCTGGTTGCCGCATTCGTGGGCCGTCTTCGGGTCGATCGCCACGCCGACGAGGCCGCCCCGCGAGCGGATGGTCGTGAAGAATTTCTTGTTCGCCGGCCAGACGATCTTGAACCGGCCGTCGGTGACGGTGAAGCCCTCCTGGGTGCCGGGGTTGCACATGATCGGCACGGTCAGCGCTCCATCGGGCAGCACGTGCGGCTTGATGCCCGGCCGCTTCTCATCGGCCTCGAAGAGCGGAACGCCCGACCGCAGCCAGGCCGCCACGACCCGGTCCGGGTGGAGCATCGTCATGCCGCCCGCCCAGTGGCCACCCCCGCTGTGCCCCCACAACGCCCAGGGCACGCGGGCAAGTTCCGGGTGGCCCGCCATGCGTCCGAGCTCCTCGAGCGCCCGCTGGATCGCGGCACCCGACCCGTTGCGTGGGTCGCACCACATCTGGCAGTCGGCCTTCTCGGGCTGTTCGTAGGACGGAGCGACGAGTGCGCAGCCGTGCTTCCGCGCGAGCGCCTGCCAGTGGAGGTCGTATGCCCCCGTCAGGCCCGACGTGCACGAGCCTTCGCCGCACCCGTGCTGGTGAACGATCACGCCGCGCAGTCGTTCCACGCCCGGCGGCAGCCAGGCCGTGTACGTCACCGGAAAGATCAGCTCGCCCGGTTCCGCGGAGGCCTCGTACCGGACATGGAAGTATGGCGGACGGGCCGCGGGTCGCACGTCGTAGGGGGCGGAGGGGCGGTGAGCGTCGGGCGCGGCGTGGGCCACGAGAAACTCGACGACCGGCTGCGGGTTCTCGAGCCCGTGGAGGTGATGCCCTTTTGACGGCTCGTGGATCACCTCGATCGTGCCGCCGATCTGCCGGTAACGCCGTTCGACCACGAGTGCATTCTCCGCCGGCGGCACGACGTCGTCGCGGTCGCCGACCACGTGGATCATCGCGATGCCGCCCTTCGCCAGCGGCTCGAGCGAGTCCACCGGGTTTCCCCTCCAGGCGAGCGCCTGGGCTTCGTCCTTGAACGTGTAGGCGGCGAGGCACGCCGCCCAGTCCTTGGGGCTCCCGCGACCGGACCCCTTGCCCCCGGGCCAGCTCCGAATGTCGCACACCGGGTTGTCGCCGTAGATGACGCTGACGCTGCCGGGATGCTCGGCCGCGAACCGCTGGGCGTAGAGCCCGCCCCGGCTGATGCCGATCAGGGCCGCCCGCTGCGCGAGACCACGGCGGACGAGCTCGTCGTGGAACGCCGCGAGCGCGGCCACGGCCTCCGGGCAGCCGAACGTGTTGCCGACGTCGAGGAAGGCGTGGTGGAATCCCGCCGCGAGGAGCTGCGGCGCGGCGCACCGCCGGGTGAAGGCGTCGGGAAACATCATGCACCACGACCAGGGATTGCCCGGCAGCGGCTTGGCGGGCTCCACCACCCAGGCCTGCCGGCCCTGGAACATGAAGTTGTGCCGCACGTGGTCCTGCCAGCGGTCGATCGTCTCGCCGGGAAACGCGAGGTCCACGCCGGCCGAGGGCTCTGCCGTCGCACACGTCGCCAGAGCGAGCCAGGCAAGTGCAGGAATGGGACCGATCGAAAAGACCGACCGGATCATGTTCGCGCCTTTCCTCCGCCGGAGTCGCAGGTCGATGCGGCTGTCACATCCAACGAGTCTGCCTAAGGTTTCTGACGGACGTGCAACCCGTCGGCGGTGAGTTGGATGATCGGGATCGCGAGCTTGGCGTCGAACACGCCCGTGCCGCGGACGACCACGTCGGCTCCCTTGTCGAGGCCGAACAGGTTCCGGGCGTCGAGCGGGATCGGCTTGCCGTCCTCCCCCAGGAACTGCACCGCGACCATCGGGGCGTTGGCGTTCTTCTTCTTGCAGAACGGGCAGTTGTCGGAGTCATGGCCGGGCTTCCTGGCATGGTCGTCGGCCGGGATCTCCACCAGCACGAACGATGCCTTGCCGTCGAGAAACGGCTCCATGCCGCGGGCTCCGATCCGACCGGCGATCACGACCGGCTGCGGCGTGGGGCCGAGCTTCTGCTTCGCCGCGGTCGGGGTGAGGGCGTCGGCGGGTTCGGCCGGCATGACGAGCCGCTGCCGGACGACGGCGGGGTCGAGACCGATCGCGAACGAGGCCCCGGAGAGGAGCAGCCAGCCGATCACGGCGGAGCGAGTGTGATGACGCATGCTGAAAAGTGGAGGCGGGGTGACGTGACGATCTGGTGACCGGCCTACGGCGACGGCACCAGCGACTTCAGCCGCGCGATCGCGGCCTCGACCGCCGGCGAGTGCTCCGCGACGTCGAACTTCCTGCGGACCTCGTCGTCGGCTGCGTGGATCGCCGTGTCGATCTTGTCGAAGCAGTCGAAGAGGGCGTCGGCCGCCTTGCGGGCCTCCGCCTCGACGGCGGGTTTTTCCTTCGCGACGAGATCGCCGAGGTCCTCGAGCAGATGACCGACCATGTGCACGGGCTCGTCGGCCTTGTCGTGGTCGCCCGCGGCGAGGTGCGCCTTCGTCTCGGCCCAGCACTTCTCGAGCTGCGCCAGGGCCTCGGCGACCGTCTTCGGTGCGGTGTGGCCCTCGTGGTCATGACCATGATCATGATCGTGATCGTGGGCGTCGTGGTCGGGCTGGGCCTGCGTTGCGGTGGGGGTCTTCGCCGGCGTGGCGGGCGCGGGCGACGTTGCCGGCGCACATCCTGACACCAGCACAACGGACGCGACGGCGAAGGGTGCGATGCGAAGCGACATGGCGGCGGGTTCCAGGGACCGACTGGGATTCGGACCGACGTCAGGATACAGCGGTCGGCGCCGGCAGTCCAAGCGGCGGTGCGGCTGGAACCACGTCGGCGACGAGGCAGACGAGCGAACGCTCGAGCAGTTCGAACGGCCGGGACACGTCCACGAGCGGCCCCCGGCCGTCGGTGTGGATGTCGGCCGGGGCACCGGACTGCGTCGAGACGAACAGCCGCCAGGGCAGGGCGGCGATGGGCGGCGCGGTCGGCACGTGGAACAGCCGCGGCAGCGAGCCGGCGTGGGCGAAGATGAGGACGTGCCGGGGCGTGCCCTCGATGCCCCCGGCGGCGATCTCATCCTCCTCGAGCAGCTCGGCCGCCGTCGGCGCACTGAAGAAGCAGGTCAGGCTCGCGTCCGCGGCATACCAGTCAACGTGGGTGCCCTCCGGCGAAAACCACTCCACGTCGGGAAGCGTGCCGTTGCCGGCGGTGCCGCCCTGCAGGAACGAGCGGCGGCGGAGCGTCGGATTGTCGATCCGCAGCCTGACCAGCTCGCGGACGAACCGCACGAGGTCTTCATGCTCGTCCACCAGCCGCCAGTCGAACCACGAGACGTCGTTGTCCTGGCAGTAGGCGTTGTTGTTGCCCCGCTGCGTCCGCCGGCACTCGTCTCCCATGAGCAGCATCGGCACGCCCTGGCTGAGGAGCAGCGTGGCCAGCATGTTGCGGATCTGGCGGGCCCGGAGGGCCTCGATGTCGGCCCGCTTCGTCGGCCCCTCCACGCCGTAGTTCTCGGCGAAACTGTTGTTGTCGCCGTCGCGGTTGCCCTCGCCGTTGGCCTCGTTGTGCTTCTCGCGGTAGCTCACGAGGTCGTTGAGCGTGTAGCCGTCGTGCGAGGTGACGAAGTTGATGCTGTGGTAGGGCTGGCGGCCGTCATCGCCGTAGAGGTCGCTCGATCCCGCGAGCCGCGTGGCGAGGTGCCCGGTCTGGGCGAAGTCGCCGCGCCAATACCGCCGCACGTCGTCGCGGTAGCGTCCGTTCCACTCGGCCCAGCGGAGACTCGCGAACGTGCCCACCTGGTAGGCCCCCGCCGCGTCCCACGCCTCGGCGATGATCTTCGTGTCGGCGAGCATCGGATCCTCCGAGATCAGCTCGACGATCGGGGGGTTCGGGAGGATGTCGCCGTTGCGGTCGCGCGAGAGCACGCTCGCGAGGTCGAACCGGAACCCGTCCACGTGGTAGTTGTGGACCCAGTGCCGCAGGCAGAGGAAGATCAGCTCGCGCACGATCGGATGGTTGCCGTTGATCGTGTTGCCGCAACCGGTGTAGTTGCGGTAGTAGCTCCCGCCGTCGCCGAGCATGTAGTAGACGCGGTTCTCGAGCCCCTTGAACGAGAACGTGGGGCCGAGGTGGTTGCCCTCGGCGGTGTGGTTGAAGACGACGTCGAGGATCACCTCGATGCCGGCCGCATGGAGCGCCCGCACCATCTCCTTGAACTCGCGGACCTGCGCGCCCGGCTCCGTGCCCGCCGCATAGCCGCGGTGCGGCGCGAAGAAGGCCATCGGGTCGTAGCCCCAGTAGTTGCCCCGTTCTGGCTTCTCGCCCGACGGCGACTCCGTGGGGAACTCGTGGATCGGCATCAGCTCCACCGCCGTGACGCCCAGCGATTTGAGATAGGGGATCTTCTCGATCACGCCGAGGTAGGTGCCGGGATGCCTGACGCCGCTGGTGGGGCTCGCGGTGAAGCCCTTCACGTGCATCTCGTAGATCACCGTGTCGGCAAGGCCCCGGCGGAGATGCCGGTCTCCCTGCCAGTCGAACGCGTCGTCCACCACGACGCATTTCGGGGGGCGCACGACGCCGTCGGAGCCCGGCAGGAACCGTCCCGCGAGGGCCCGGGCGTAGGGATCGATGAGGCGGGCGGTCCCGTCGAACCGCTGCCCGCGGTCGGGGTCGAACGGGCCGTCGGCCTGGAAGTGATAGAGCTGCCCGGGGCCGACGCCGGGCACGAAGATGCTCCAGATGTCGCCCCACCGGTCCTTCGCCGGGTCGAGCGCGATCACCTCGGCGGGCTCGAGGTCGTCCACGCCGTCGTAGAGCAGCACCCGCATCGCCGTGGCCGAGCGGCTGTAGACGATGAACTGCACGCCCCGGCCGCGGCCGCCGAAGTCCTGCAGGACGGCGCCGTAGGGGAGCCGCTGCGTGAACTGCAGGGGTGGCAGCGACTGCTCGGCGTGCTGCCGCTTGGCGACGGCTCTGGGCTTCCGCGAAAACATGGGCCCAGCATACCAGTCAATCCCTTCTCGATGAGCAAAAGCGGGGATGCACGGCCACGCGCGGCGAGGATATGATTTTGGGCGACCGCATCTCGCGGGCATCTTCAGGGGAGCATTCCATGGCACGCTCGGTCGGTTCCGCTCGCACATCCCGCCGCGAATTCCTCGGTTCGACCGCCACCCGCCTCGCCGGGGCCGCCGCTCTGGCCGGCGTCGGCCTGCCGCGGGTGCACGCCGCCGGCAGCGATGAGATCCGCGTGGCCGTGGTCGGCTGCGGCGGCCGCGGGGGCGGCGCCGCGGTGGACGCGCTGTCGGTGCCCGGCGGAGAAACCCGTGTCGTGGCGCTCGCCGACGTGTTCGCCGACCGGCCGCAGATCGTGAACCGCTCGATCAGGGAGCAGTTCAAGGAGCGGGCGGACGTTCCCGACGACCGGATCTTCATCGGCTTCGAGGCCTACAAGCAGGCGCTCGACTGCCTGCGGCCCGGCGACATCGCGCTGTTCGCCACGCCACCCGCCTTCCGGGCCCCGATGTTCGCCCACGCGATCGAGAAGGGCGTGCACGTGTTCATGGAGAAGCCCGTGTCTGTGGACGGGCCGAGCACGCGACGGATGCTGGAACTCGCGAAGCAGGCCGACGAGAAGGGGATCAAGGTCGCCGTCGGCCTGATGTGCCGCCACTGCGACCGTCGCCGCGAGCTCTTCAACCGCCTGCGGAACGGCGAGGCGGGGGAACTGATCGCGTTCCGCGGCTACCGCGAGCACGACCCGACGCACAACCTCGACCTCGCCCCCGGCCGCGGCGACATGGACGAACTCCTCTGGCAGGTGAAGCGGTTCCACAACTTCCTCTGGGCCAGCGGCGGCATCTTCAGCGACTACTGCGTGCACCACATCGACGAGGTGTCGTGGATGCAGGGCTCGTGGCCCGTGAAGGCCGAGGCCGTGGGCGGGCGGCAGTTTCGCGGCAAGATCGACGACCAGAACTTCGACAACTACGCGATCGAGTACACGTTCGCCGACGGGGCGAAGTTCTTCTACACCAGCCGGGTGATGAAGGGCTGCGAGAAGAAGTTCGGCGTGTTCGGCCAGGGATCGAAGGGCGCGTTCACGATCTCGGGCAGCGGCCATTCCCCCGCCAAGTCGGCGATCTACACCGGGCAGAAGATGGACAAGGAGCACGTCGCCTGGGCGGCGGAGCAGCCGGAGCCGAATCCGTACCGCCGCGAGTGGGAGCACTTCGTGGCGGCGATCATCGCGGGCGACGCCTACAACGAGGTGCAGCGGGGGGCCGAGGCCAGCCTCGTGACGGCCATGGGCCGCTACGCCGCCCACACGGGCCGGGCGATCACCTACGACGAATACCTCGCCTCTCCCGACGACCTCACGGCCGGCGTGGAGGCCCTCGTGGACGGCAGCCCGTCGGTGCTCGTGGCCGGGCCCGACGGCAGGTATCCCGTGCCGAGCCCGGGCAAATACAAATTCGAATACCGCGACACCGTCGGCCCGGCACAGCCCGCGTAGCGCAGAGGGATGCCCTTGCGGGGGCGGGCCGGGTCGGGAAGATACGGGGCGTGAGCGGAGCCACCTATTCCAGCGCCGGCGTCGACCTCGAACTCTACCGCGAGGGCATGGCGCGGCTCCCCGCGCACATGCGGCGGACGCAATGCCCGCGCGTGATGAGCCCCGAGGGGGGCTTCGCGGCCCTCTTCCAGCTCGACTTCCGGGGCCTCTTTAGCCGCGGCTACGAGGATCCGCTGCTCGTGTCGTGCACCGACGGCGTCGGCACGAAGCTCAAGGTGGCGGTGGCGGCGGGGATCCACCACACCGTCGGCATCGACCTCGTGGCGATGAGCGTCAACGACGCCCTCTGCACCGGGGCGGAGCCGCTCTTCTTCCTCGACTACGTGGCGATGTCGCACGACGACCCGAACCTGCTCGAGCAGATCGTGCGCGGCATCGCCGACGCCTGCGTGGAGAGCGAGTGCGCGCTCGTCGGAGGCGAGACGGCGATCCTGCCCGACATGTACCACGGCGGCGACTACGATCTCGCCGGCTTCTGCGTGGGCATCGTGGAGCGGAAGCGGCTCGTGGACGGCCGGCAGATCCAGCCCGGCGACGTCGCGATCGGCATCGCGTCGAGCGGCTTTCACTCCAACGGCTACAGCCTGGTGCGCAAGGCGGTGTTCGAACTGGGAGGACTGGCCGGGGGCGACCGCGTGGCCGAACTCGGCGGCCGTACCGTCAACGAACTGCTGCTCGAGCCGACGCGGCTC
>Ga0209189_1002709_pt1 | contig 12221 bp, 10 predicted proteins | sample C_130820_EF_Meta_FD_187308 | JGI IMG/M metagenome (GOLD analysis project Ga0209189, IMG submission 187308) | Freshwater microbial communities from Lake Croche, Canada to study carbon cycling - C_130820_EF_MetaG (SPAdes) (version 3) | ecosystem: Environmental > Aquatic > Freshwater > Lake...
TATGAAAATGAGGGAAAAAGTCAGGTCGTTACTTTTAGCTACGGTAAACCCTGCGTAGCCCCTGAAGGTATGGTGATTAACCCAATTGGCAAAGGAAGAGTAGAATTGACAGCCCCCTTACCCCCAGAGGGGGAATCTGGGTATCCCATCACGGCTTGGTATAAACAGACAGGTACAGTAGTGTGGAACTCATTGCCCATAAACAATAACAGTGCGGTCATTAGTGGATTAAAAGATAAAACGGGCTATGAGTTTAAGTTGAGTTCAGCTTGTGGAGACAATACCAACACCATGGCCGCACTTAGAGCCGGAGATTTACTCCCTTCGGGTGACCCAAGTACTGAACCAGAAATATTTATCATTGATGATTCGGAGTTTGATGAAGAAGAACCTGAAGTTTTAGACCCAGCAATCCTTGACCCTTTTAGCATTGGCGTAGAACTAAATGCCGACGGTACGACAAGACCCATAGAGACATTAGATGGCATATTTAGCAAAATCATCAAACCAAAATGTGTGATGGATGCCGATGCTTATGTTGAATGTAGTCCTGCTCATCCAGATGCTCCTGCCATTACAGGTACGATTGAATTAGATGCTCTTGCAGTTGGTGATGTATTAGGTATTTACGATTACGCTGTTTTAGTAACCGCAACCATTGGCAGTAATCCTTTTTCGGGTAAGGGGCTTGTAAAGTTACCATTTTTAGATAACTCCTTCATGGCAGTTGAGTTTTCAGGAATCAAAGCAAAAAAAGGAGAAGCGGGTACACAAGGTGGCTGTGTCTATGAGGTGGGTGATTATTTCCGTAATCGAAATATCAGTCAAAGTGAACTACAAAACGAACAAATCAAAACCATTGCCGAGATTATCAAGCTCACCGAACCTACGGTTTTTCATGGAGATTTGGAAGTAGCTATAAAAAAATACCAAGAAAAAGGTAGCGAAATAGCGAGCAAAGGAACAGCTACCCCACAAGAAAAACAGGATTTACTGACTTATACCAAAGGAGTAGAAGCAGCAGTAGGCACTTGGAAAGAGAAGTTTTCGGAGGTATTTGGTTCGGGCGAAACTGACCCTAAAATAGCCGAAATCATAGGCGATATGACCGCCATCTTAACCCAACTCAATGCTGATAAACAAACTATTGAGGCAGGAACAAGTTACCCGACTATTCCTGATTTAAAGGCTAAAATTGATGCCATTATTGAGAAAATTAAGGCTTTACATCAGGAAAATACGCCGAAACCACCGAGAATACAAAATGTATTGGCTACCAATATTGGCTACAACGATGCCACCCTCACTTGGCAAGGCGACCCTCGTTTTACTAAATATGTGATTAGTTACAAAACCGCTGATGGCGGAGAATTGCTTGAAACAGTAAGTGGAAACCGCTTAGACCTCAAAAAACTACAAGAAAACAGCCAATATGGTTTTAAGATTGAGGGCTATGTGGGCGATGAAGTGGTGGATACGTATGAAAATGGGGTATTTAAGACATTGCAGAATAAAATACCAATGCCTGAAAATGTTAAACAACTAAAAGTAAACGATAATACCATGACTTTGACATGGGATAAAAATAAATTACATGAGAGCTATAAAGTTGTTTATAAAGATAAAAATGGAGTAGAAAGGTATATTTCCTTAGGAAAGGAAAATACAGTAACTCTAAGAGAATTAAACCCAGATGAAAATTATACATACAGTATTGTGGCTGTGGGAGGTAATTTAGAAAGCGACCCCGCAACTGGTGGGTTTATGAGTAGTTTATGCCGTGGTTTAATTGAGACACCAGTGACAAGAATTGTTGAAGGAACAACCATTACTCTAACCGCATCAAATTCTTGTATTGATATTATTAGTTGGAATGGATTGAATGTTCCTACAAGCCAAAGAAATATTTCCATTGCACCAACCGTAACAACAATGTATGAATTAGAGTGTACTATAGAATCTAAAAATGGAGAAACTAAAATTTGTAACGATAAAATAGAAATAACGGTTGACAAAAAATGTACTGATGTTGTAGCAAGAGCAATCACTTATGATATTACACAAGGTGAAGAAGTAGGTTTAATTGTAAAAGGTTGTAGTAGTGAGGTTGTTTGGAAAGATGAAAGATTTGCGACAGTAAGTACAAATAAAATTTGGACAACTACTCTCACGAGTTCACAAACTTATGCAGTTTATTGTACGAATAGTAGTGGTGACGCATGTGCTTTTCAATTACCTAAAATTAATGTAAAGTGTGAATTAAAACTTATACAGAATTATTTAGAATCACATAATTTAATTCCATTTGGTTTAGCTGGGTCGGTAATCGTGACCGCCATTGGATGCACAGACGGGTATTTAGATTGGGAGTTGAATGCAGATACGCACATAGATGGAGAAAAAATATCACCAAATCAGTATAAAATATCAGATATTAGAAATAATAAAACAGCTACCATAAAAGCTACATGTTTTACTGGTTTGGAACAATGCTCTTCTGAAAAAATAACTATTCATAGACCTCCCAATGCCTGTGGAAAATATGCACAAAGTAATCCACATAAACTTTCTGTTACCAATAATAGTATTCAAATTCTCACAAGTAATGGTGCCGATTATGAAATAGAGAAAGTACATTATTTAAATGACAATAGCGAAATAAAAACGCCATTCATAAAAACATTTAATTTACCCAATAAAACTGTCATTTTTGAAGGTGTAGCAACGATAACTGGCTATGGAACTCATGAATGTCCATTTACTATACCATTCATACCACAAAATTCTAACAATAATCAAATAATAATATCAACTAACTGTACTCCATTTGAAATAATAGTACCACCCAACTCATCAACTATAGTCAGAGGCACTGAAATTGTGCTGAGTACAAAAGGTTGTAATAGTGACGATAAAAACTTTGGCACTGTTACATGGACTCAAACAATAGGAGTTGATGGGAAAGTCAAACCATTAGCAACTACGACCTATGAAGCTACTTGCGTATTTGCTGGTCAAACAATTATTGCAAAAAAAGAAATAAAGGTAAATTACCCAGTATTTGCAGTTTCCCCACTTTCAAAATCCATAATTTTAGGAGAATCTGTAAACTTGACTGCTTCAAACTGTACAGATGGCGAATATCAAGGTCTTGTGAAATGGAGTAACAATCAGGAAGGTGCGAGTATAACTGTTACTCCAACCAAAGAAGGAACGAATACCTATACTGCCACTTGCTTTATTAATGATATACAGTACCAAAAACCTCTTGGTGTTGTCATTACAGTTACAAAGCCTGTAACAAATTATTTGCCACCACACCCTTGTGACTTCTCCGTAAGGACTAACCAACCATCATATATAGCAGGTGTCAACGCCACTATAAATGTTTGGGGATGTGCTGGTTGGGTTAAATGGCAATCTGATGATAACCCAAATTTATGGGGACAAACTGCACCACCAGCAGATAATGTTAGTTTTACCGTTCCAACGGGAAGCATATCAAATTCTTATACTGTACAGTGTGGGGACATCAAAGGGAATCCCGCCTATTGTAAAGCAAAAGTTTGGATTTGGGTAAATGTCACACAACCTGCAATAGTCAATATACCCCCTCCCTCGTTTAGTATACCTCAAAATTTGACAAAAGAGGACTGTTCAATTTATGGTTCAAATAAAAATCCAATTTTTGGGATACCTACCAATGCACCTGATGGGACTATTCCACTAACAGTAATTGAAAACAACAATAAATTTGCAGTATGGGCAATAGGTGGGCCTAAAGATTGGAGTACAGGTAAAAAACCAAATGAAATAGCAATCTTAGATAAAGTATGTATTAGCAATGGAAATACATTAACCTGGTATGAAAACGAACCTCGAACAATTAGAACTCAAGCCCTATCATCAACAGGTGCAGGGTTTGCTTTATTTGTACCAACCCCCGATAAAAATAAAACTTACTGGGGTTTATGTACGAAAAAAGATGGTAGCTACTGTAAAATAAGCGTTACTATTGACCCAAGCAAAATATATAGCCCAAATTCTATCATAAATATTGATGATAATGTTAGTAATGATAGGCTTGCAACAGAAGATAACTCTTCAAATATCACCACAACAAACTGTGGTTTTATGACCACTCAAAAAGCCGTAGGCGATATTCTCAAAAAACTAATTTGCGATAATGGCAAATTGGTTATTGAAGTCCCGATAACTGCCGAAAAGGTGGAAATACTAAAAAATACAATTCTTCAAAACCCTATTTTTGAAGGTGTAAGCCTACCATCTATTACCGATGAAATAATTTTGAAGATTGCGGCAGGTGGCTCTCAGTGCCAAACTGCCATTGATGGCTTAGTAAAAGATGTAGAAGGCACTTCTTTAAAAGAAAATTTTAATACTTTGGCTACTGACCCTAATTTGATTGATGGGGTTGTTGAGAATATTGAAGATGAAATAATTTTAGATAAATACTTTAACGAAGACGATTTTGAAGATGATAACCCATGTTTATCAACACTGGATTACTACCGAGGTTTAAAAGATGGTTTTTCTGGAAGTTGGACAGATTTGTGGGAAGCCATCAAAAGCTTGAAAGAATTAGAAACCTACAAAAATCTTTATGAAGGTGTGAAAGTTTTAACTTGCCCACCACCTTGCCCAGATGCAGAAATTGCAATTAAGCAAGCAAAAATGATTGAAAAACTTATAGAATGGTTAAATTCGTCGGCAGGAACACCTGATTGTTATGAAGATGGTAGAAGAACAGGCAAAGTTTTTACTGATTTATTAGCGGGCGAGGGTATTGCAGCAGCCAGTAAGCGAGGATTAAAACTATTAGCAAAAGCTGCTGAAAAGGCTAAGATTAATAAGGTGGTTGAAATGGGACTTGCCAGCATCAGAGGCGAACTGATTGCTTCGTTTAAGTTAGAAACAAGTATCAGCGCAAGTGGAGCTTTTGATGAAACCTTATTGTTAAAAGCCAAAAAATGGCAAGGAACAAGAGGCTACCCTGGAGTAGATGATTGGACAATTGTTGTAATTCCAAAAGGAACAAAACTCTATGGTGGTCTTCCTGGACAATCTCAGTTTTATAGTGTAGAAAAAGCGTTAATAGATGTAAATTACAATAAAGTAAATTACTGGAAAAACTTGCAAGTAAGCCCACATCCTCAATATGGTTATCGTACAAAAATAGGCGAATATGCAGTAAAATCAACAGTTAAAGTAGCTATTTCAAAAACTTTAGCAAACCCTCAACATGGAATAGGTGGATCTTGGCAAATATTTGTTGATGATTTTATGAACAATTTAGACTTAAAAAAAGAAATAAACCTAAAATAAAAATGAACAGATTAGTAGATGAAATAAATGTATGTGACGCTGTTGAGCGACTATTAAACATTTTAGAAAGTCTTGGTTTTCTTATAGAAGAACAATATGTGAGTGATTATCATTTTTTTGAATTATGCTTTAAAGTATCTGGAAATATCGATCATATTAAAGATATGAGTTTTGAAGGTTTTTCAAGAATTGAAAATAAACTAATATGTAATTGTCATTGGAGCACGGTAGAAATAATAAAAAGTTCAAGAAAAAGCAATATCTCTGAATAAAGATAGTCAGATGTTCTTTCTTGAAATCTTTGTTTTTCACTGGTAGCTAAAAAATAAGTTTACCTTTCCAAGTCAAATTAAATAATAAAATGAAAGAACTATTAAGAATCAAACTTGAAAAAGAGTTGGAAAATTTGATTGCACTTATTAATCAAAAATTAGGTTCAAATCCTTATATAGATTTAGATAAATCTTTGAAAATAGTATTGCAGAAAAATTATACGCAATTTCCATCAATTAAAAAGAAAATAAATTATGTCTTTATGAGGCTTTATGATTCTCAACTTTATGTTGAAAATATTAAACATACGGCTGATTTAATTCATGATACATTAAGTGAAATTATAAAGTTAGAGAAAACGCCATAAAAAATACAATTCTTCAAAACCCAATTTTTCAAGATAAAGGTCTAAGCCTACCACCCATTACTGATGCCATGATTACACAAATTACGGCAGGTGGTTCACAATGCCAAACTGCCATTGAAGGCTTAGTAAAAGATGTACAAGGTACTTCTTTGAAAGAAGAGTTTAACAACTTGGTTGGTACAGGAAAGTTAGTAGAAGATATTGTTGATGTTTTAGAAAATACCTGTTCAGCACCTAAACCTACTGTACTTGGCAAAGAGGGTGAAAAGCAAATTACAAAAGGTTACCGTATTAGAAAATGTAAAGAATGTGAAGTCGAAGACTGTACAACTACGTGGATTTATTTTGCTGGAAGAGCTGGAAGTAATGTAAAAGCTGATTGGTATAAAGAGAAAGATTATCATGCTATACCTAAATTATTGAATGACTTTGAGCCATTAGTTTTTATACATGGAACTTTCTCTAACCCATCTGCATTCACTTTAGAGTTTAAAAGTATGTTTATTAAAGCACTTGGGTCAAGTAAAATAACAAGCACTGTTGATGTTGAATGGAGTGGTGGAAACTATAGCGAAGATAGAATGAAGGCTGCTAAAGAAATTGTGAATCAAATCAATACGAATGAAAATATTAACAAACTCAGTGCCTTAGGTCTAAATAAACGTGTTATCTTGGTTTCTCACAGCCACGGAGGAAATGTTGCAAAAATAATCAAAAACCAATTGGAAGCAAGGGGCTGGTTAGTTGATATAATTAATATTGAAACTCCTCAAAGAAGCGATTTTCAAACAGATAGAAAAGGTAATGGTGTCTATTTAAACTTTTATTCAAGTAAAGATTTAATACAGTTTTGGGGTTCTTATCTTGACTTTGATAATATTTCATCGGCAGGTCCAATTGGCACCAGAAAAGACCCCAACGCACAACCAAGTGGTAACGTAGAACTATTTCCTTATTTGGAAACTCTTAATAGTCAAGCACTTCTTTGGTATAATGTAAGTAAGTGGGTATTAGTTTCTGCGGGACATAGCTTACAGAATGATAAAACAGGGCAATGGCAAATACTGTATTGGGTTAGTCAACACTATAAATAATATTTCTATGAAACTTATCGTGAAACAGATTAGCATATCTAATTTAGTATTTGTTTGTTTTTGGATTTTAGGAAACTCTATTTCAGAAAGTTTACATGATTATGGCTTTTTTTTCTATTCATTTGCTTTATTGAGTATATCATTTTTAGTTGGATATTCAAGCATTAGTATTTTAGAGGTAATCAAGAATAAATTCATTCGTATTTTTATTGGGTTGATTATATATGCAATATTACTATACATGTATATAAGTTTAGATGGAAAGTTTACAAAATGGGGCTTACTTACCATCATAATTGCGATACAAATATTTTTATTCTATCTCTGCTTAATGATAATCAAGTATTTTTTTTCAAAAAAAAACTGACTAAGAATTCTATAATATTTTGTAATGGACTGAACCAATCCTTATTGTAGTTTTTTTAATTATATCATATGCAAAAACCTAATATCAAAAAGAAGTCTGTGTCAGCCCCTAAAATTTATTTTAAATGAAAAAGAATCAACTGTTTTTCAAATTGCTGACAACAGAAATAGTTTTCATAACTATTTTAACTGTTTTAACTCTTATTACGATGGTTTTAGGGATAAGCCCTTTAAAATATGGAAAATTGGGACTTGCAAATTTTGGGTTTTTATTTTTTCTGCTTCTTATAGAACTCTTTCTGTCAATAATTATAAGTATTATCTTAGTTTATTGCAATGTAATGCGTTTAGTTGAAATAAAAACAGCTATTTTATTCATATTTATTAATTATTATAATTTATTAATTTTATCCGATAAAATACGACCTCAAGAAATTTCTATACTTTATTTCATCCCACTTTATGGAATTTCAATATTACTTGTCTATTTCTACTTTAAACGATTAAAAAAAACTGAAAATAATTGAACAAACTTCAAAATGATATTATTTAATATTTTGTTCAATTTTATCTTGGTCTCTCACAGCCACGCAGGAAATGTTGCAAAAATTATCAAAAACCAATTGGAAGCAAGGGGCTGGTTAGTTTTTCGTTCCATCAGGGTCTTCGGCACGAGACCCTGATGGCATTGGTCTAAGCAAATAGGGAGAATTTAAGAACACCAAGAACAAAAACATGGCAGTAAAGGTAAGACTGTGTTCACTGATAAATTCAATAAAGGAGTTTTATCAAATTATGGCAAGATTTTAGACAAAGTTATACCACAACCACCCACCCTCACAGCCACCACCATTACCCCAGCCTCATGCGGGCTTAATAATGGTAGTGTAAAATTAAGTGCTACAGGTGGAACGCCACCTTACCAGTATAGCAAAGATGGCACAATCTTCCAAAATTTAGATACTTTTGAGGCTTTGGCTATTGGGAAATATACTTTTTATGTGAAAGATAGTAAGGGAGAAAAAGCGACTACAACGGTTGAGGTGAAAGGGAGTTTAGAAGGTGAAGAGCAAGCCGTTATAATACTAGCAAATGCAAGAATAACTTCATACGATTTAGGCGAAATTACTGTACAATGGGATTCTAAAAGTACAGCGTATAAATATAAATTTATTAAAGGATTTAAAGGCTCTTATAAAGGTAATATTTTAGAAATTACTGAGGTTCCAGATGGTACCATGGTAACATTAGGAAAGTATAAAGGTATTTTTAACGCACAAAACCATAATGAGTTTTTAGGGTTTTATAAGGAAGACTATACTGGAATTTGCAAGCCATTAGGTATAAGTTTAACTAAAAATAAAGTTTGTCAAATACTTTGCAAAGAAGGCTTTTTGCCAAATGAAATTTTTGGAATATCTTTAAAACTATTAGTTACAGATGAGGAAGTAGGCTATACTCTAATAAGAGTTTTTGATTATGGAACAGCATTGACCAAAGTGACAACTTTTACTTCACTCTTTCAGAACCCGATACAGCCAGCATATTCAGCAAAAGTTTATAAATGTACTTTAGCCTTATTTAAAAATAATGTTATAAGCGAAAAATTATATTCCTTTGCAGTTACTCTAGATGCGTGGCAATGGGCTGGGGATGTTAATGATAATCAATTATACATACTCAATCGGGCATTTGAACCTGATGGTCAAATTGATTTTGACGGAGTAGATTATACTTATCCTAATGAAGTACATGGGTATATACAATTACCCGCATTCAAATTGTTTTTGAATAATGACGTCATTTTACCTGCAAAACCCTTAGAAAGAACTACACTTTATAATAGTTTGGAACCAATTGGAGAACCAAGAAGTAACCTCAACGAAGCTACAAATGTTATGGTTCATATAGGAGGACATTATACAAGAGGCTTTATGGATTGGTTAGGTGGTTCATTAGGTTGTTTTGGATTTGTTGAGTCAAAAGATGTGAAAAAATCAGAATCTGAAGCTATAATAGCTCATGAGAAGGATATTTTTGATGATGATATGTCAAATAGAGAATGGCAAAAGGCTGTTGATACTATACACGAATATGAAAAAAAATACCATTTAAAGTTAAAAATAACTGTTTTTCCAAGAGAAAATTATCTAAAAAGTTTCAATTTAAACAAAGACAAAATATTATGGGAATGAGATTTTTTAAAAAATGGCTTCTATTTTGGCACCCTAATTTTGAAAATATTAGTGCATATAGATACATACGTATTTTTTTATTTATACTTAGGTTCATATTAACGATATTCCAAATTTATTTTTGGATAACTATTTCAAATGAAATGAAAACATTAGGGTATTTTGAGGCTGATGATGAGTTTACAGTAGCATTGGGAATTTCAGGAGCAGTCGTAACGATGTATCTATTTTTAGAATTGCTTATTCTTGTAGTTCTATACTTGTACACTAAATACCATAAATAATAAGAATATGGGAATAAGATTTTTTAAGAGTTGGCTATTATTTTGGCATCCAAACTTTGAAAACCTAAAATGTTATAAATATTTTACAATAACTATTTTTATCATTCGGAGTCTCTTTTTGTTATTTATAATAATATTTTGGAGTATTATTTTAGAAAAAGAAACCCAGAAAAGTAGTTTTGAAGTTGCGGAAGATTTGGAAGTTTCACAAATAATAACAAGTATTTTCATTTTTTCGTTCCATCAGGGTCTTCGACACGAGAACCTGATGGCATTGGTCTAAGCAAATAGGGATAATTTTATAACATCAAGAACAAAAACATGGCAGTAAAGGTAAGACTGTGTTCACTGATAAATTCAATAAAGGAGTTTTACCAAAGTATGGCGAGATTTTAGACAAAGTTACACCACAACCACCCACCTTCACAGCAACCACCATTACCCCAGCCTCATGCGGGCTTAATAATGGTAGTGTAAAACTAAGTGCTACGGGCGGAACGCCACCCTACCAATATAGCAAAGATGGCACAATCTTCCAAAGTACAGATACTTTTGAGGCTTTGGCGGTTGGGAAATATACTTTTTATGTGAAAGATGCAAAGGAGGAGAAAGGTACAATCGGGGTCGAGGTAAAGGGTAGTATAGAAGCAGTAGAAATAACCATTCCCGCCTTAGCGAATGCTCGAACAACTTCAATTTATGATTTAGGGCAAGTTATTGTTGAATGAGATGCTGAAAAACGCACATTCCAATTCATTACTGGTATAAAAGGCACTTATAACAAAGGTATTTTAACTATTGACGTACCTGAAAATTTGAAAGGTGAATATCGTGCCTTGATTAATAAAAACGACCGAACTCAATTTTTAGGCTTTTATAAGAAAGATTATACAACTTCATGTACATCTTCGGGTATTACTTCTGGCACAGGCACAAGCTGTAAAATGCTTTGTGAAGAAGGATTTTTGCCTGAGAATATTTATGATAAAAATATATTTAACTACTCTCTTGTGCAGAGAGCTTTTAGCCCTTTCAATTATTTTGGCTTTTTATTTACAGGTGAGGGGAGAAGTTTTTCAACAGATAAGGATATTGAATTTAAACTATTTGGAGAAGCTAAATTCCAAATTAATTCAAAAAGTAATATTGCTAAATTTGGAATTCCAGATGTTTCAAGACCTTCTGTTTCTCATGGTGCTTGTGGTTTAGACCCAAGTTGGGTTGCAAATTCAGAGACAAGAAGATTTAAGGAGGTATATAAAAATAACCTTGCTCAAATTCATTTGAAAGCAGGAAATGATGCTGCCATACCATGCACAGACTCAGAATGGATAAACGAACTAAGTGATATGGAAATTGACCATAAAGCTGATTTGAATTTTAGTATTTACAGCATTGGTTCTACCAAATATTTAAGTGTTACAGGAACTGTTTATGGCGACCATTTCCCCTGTACAGAAACACTCATTTACGATGCTAATAATACTCCAGTATTTTTACAAGTAGCCCCTATTGTTGTTGAAACCACCAACGGGGTATCACCTCTTAATTTTAAAGAAATTGGTCCGTTTGTTTCCTTAGGTGGAGATGGAAATAAAAATATGGGTGATGTAAGTATGAATATTGAATTAGATGAAAAGGGTAATTTTGTAAAAGTTAAAAGCGGAAGTACTTCTACAGATATTGCATCATGGAACAATACATTTTTATCAAAACCAACCACTATTCAGAAAATATCTACTGACCAAGCCGTAATAACAGCATTAAAAGCAACCAAATGGATTAAAGAAAATATGTTCGGCATAGTCGACAGTGCCGAAATATGCACCAGTACACGCTTACAACAAGCGGCACCATATAGTTGTAAAATAATAGCAATGGCAATAGGTTTAATTAGTTTAACAATTTTATTTTGAAATGAAAAAAATAGCAATAATTGTAGTGAATATTTTCATTTTTTCTTGTGGGCGAGAAAAAGTATCAGAACGAATCTTTTTACCTAAAAATTTTGAGGGCATAGCGATGGTATATTATGATGTACCCGATAGTGAAGAGGAAAAAGAAGACGATGAGGGTTGGAAACTTATAGAGTTTCCTGAAAATGGGTTTCTTTTAACACAATATTCGCTTCCCAAAAGAGCATTATATAGACGTGAATTTTATTTGAAAACCGCTGAGGGAGTAAACCCATTGAGCTTTTTAGCGGTAGGAGATAGTCGAAATGATTTAGTAAATTTTAAAGGAATTGATACTACCCAAAAATATATATTTTCAATGAAAGGGGGTAGTTATTGTT
>Ga0209189_1002716_pt1 | contig 12213 bp, 7 predicted proteins | sample C_130820_EF_Meta_FD_187308 | JGI IMG/M metagenome (GOLD analysis project Ga0209189, IMG submission 187308) | Freshwater microbial communities from Lake Croche, Canada to study carbon cycling - C_130820_EF_MetaG (SPAdes) (version 3) | ecosystem: Environmental > Aquatic > Freshwater > Lake | place...
TTTCTTCATCTCCTAAATTATTTTCTTCATCTCCTAAATTATTTTCTTCATCTCCTAAATTATTTTCTTCATCTCCTAAATTATTTTCTTCATCTCCTAAATTATTTTCTTCATCTTTCTCTAAATAAACTGGTATTTTTTCTAAATATACAGGATGTTCTTTTTTTTCTTTATTAGATGTAATAAAATCTGATTTTACAACCATTTTATTAGGTAATTCTAATTTCAAATTATTAACTTCATTTTGTTGTACAAATTGTTTCTGAGGCACAAACTGTTGTTGAGGTAAAAACTGTTTCTGAGGTAAAAATTGCTGTTTAGGGGGTAGTGATATTTCTTCTTTTTCTTCTGGATTTTTATTATGTAATTGTGCGCGATATGCCTCCTCTAATTTTTGAATCCTATCTCTTTGTTCATCAATGTCTTTATACATAAAATATATTACTACAGCTAAAGTAAGCAAAATTAAAAATTTAAAATCAAATAGTTTAATCATTACTAAATCTAATATATAAATATTTAATAAACTCACTTTAAATAAATTTATTTCTAGCTATATAATAATGACAACATCATCAAAATTTAAAGATTTAAAGAAAAATATATTTTTTATAACAAATTTAGTGATTGTATCAAACTTAATCAATTATTATTTATCAGGTGAAAAATTATATGATAAAGAATGGTTATATAGTTCTTTTGGTATTTTACTTACTTATATAATTTATATTTTTGTTGTAAATGATTATGTTAAAGTTGATGATAAAGATTATCTAAGAAAAAGAATGAAAATGGATGCAATTAGATATTTTGTTATTTTTACAATATCACATTTATTAACTAATTATTTGGTACATGGATCTTTTAAAGTTTCTGGATTATGGTTAGTTCAAACAATAATAACTATATTTTTTTATGTAATTTTTGATTATATATTTTCAGATTTTGTATTAAAATTAAATACTTATAAAAGTTTATTTTTAGATATATTAAAAATTTTCTTTGCTGAAATATTAGCTATGATGATAACTTTTCAAACAATTGATTTAATAGATATGTCTCAATTAATTGCTTATATAGTAAGCTATTTAGTTTGGGCATTAATTGTAAAAAAACTAATTTAAAATCTAGCTATTATTAAATTATAAATGACTGGAGGATTAATTCAACTAGTATCATCTGGTAAACAAGATGGGTATTTAACTTTCAACCCACAAATTACTTTTTTTAAGAAAATATATAGAAGACATACAATATTTGGAATTGAATTTCTTTCTACTGCACCAGACCAACAACCTGAATATAATAATCGTGTAACTTTTATTTTAAATAATATATCAGATTTAATTTCAAGATGTTATGTAGAAATAACAATTCCAACTTTATCTTTTACAGAAAATGCTACTGTAACTAACTTAAAACAAAATCAATTACAAAATCTTCAAAATCAATATAATAAATGGTTTACATTGTATACTAATTTAAAAAATTACTGTTCAATTGAAATTTTATTATATCAAAATGTAACTCAACTTTTACAATCTATAAATATTACACTAAATCTTTTGAAACAAAATGTAATAAAGTTTAATTCTAAATATAAAGCAACTAAAAATTCTTTACAAAATTTAATTATTGATAGTATATTTAGTCAAATAAATTTAACAGGATATATATTACAATTAAATTTGATGATTGTTTCCAATGATTATACACCTTATAATACTGCTACTGAAATAAATATAAATGATTTGACAACCAATATTAATACTTATTATAACAATATGATTACTAATTTGAAATATTATTATTCGAATTATATGTTTTATAAAAAGCAATATAATAATTTAAACAATAAAAATGTTCCTTTTGCTTGGAATAATAATTTAGCTCATATATTTTTCAATGATTTTGAAGTTGAAATTGGAGGTCAAACTATTGAAAGTTATAGTTTAGAACAATCAATCATTTATCAAACACATCATTTACCTGCTGAACAAACTAATAATTATAATATTATGATAGGAAACACTGGAAATTTAAATGCTTTTGATAATACTACTAAAGTAGGACAAACTTTATTAATACCATTAAACTTTTGGTTTTGTAAAGATATTGGTTGTGCATTACCTACAGTTGCATTAGCAAATGCAAATGTATCAATTAATTTAAAAATCAATAGTCTTAAAAATTTATTATATTTTGAAGATTTAGAACAAGAATATTATAATTTTTTAGTTGTAACAATTCCTAACGATGGAATAACACAAAAAACCTTAAATTATAGTAGTTTTACTTTAGACAAAGAAACAAATTTAATTACTTATAAATGCACTAATATTACATATGGTCTATTAGCAATAAATTATCCATCTTTAGCAAGTGTAGATAAAAATGATGATTTAACTGAAATATTAAATCTATATGGAATAAACGTTAATAATGAATTAATTATGGAATTAAAGCAATGGATTAACTTTAGAAAAAATTATACTAAAGACCAAGATGTTATTAATCCTGGTGCTAATAATAACTTTTTACAATATTATAGTTCCGTGCCAAAACCACAAATATCTTTAATTACTGAATCTGTTTATTTAGACGATGTTGAAAGAAATAAATTTGCTTCTGTTAAATTAGAATATGTAGTTGAAATATTTCAAGAAAATGTTTATGATATTGAAAATCAAGCATTAGTAAGTGGTGAATTTAGTATAGATAGACCAGTTAAAGAATTAACTTGGATAACACAACCAAAATTATTAATTAATGGTTTAACTGAATACGGAAAAACATATATAACCGATTTTGAATTTAAACAATTTTTCTCTACTGATTATTATAGCAATAAATCTATCACATTAAATTATCAAGATGTAATTAAATCAATTTATGATTATAAGTTTTTTAATCCGCTCCAATCTTATCAATATTTTAATAATTCATTAATAGATGGTGTCTATTGTTATAATTTTGGATTATATCCAGAAGAAAATCAACCTTCGGGTACTGCAAACTTTAGTACGTTCAAAGGTAAATTATTTAATTTTGTACTAGATAAAAAATTTTTAGCACAATATTTTGACCCAACTTTTAATCCATCTCAATTTGGATTAACATTAACATTCATGGCTAGAAGTTATAACTTTTTTATTGTTGAAAAAGGATATGGGAGAATGGTTTTTGCGACTGGTTAAAGAAAATATTCGCTTATATCATCTACTTCATCAATTTCTATTTCTTCTATATTTATAAATTTTGGATTTAATAAATTATTTAATTTTAAATCGGCCATATTGAATTCTTCAAAAATATTAATTACAACTTGTAATAATTCAATTATTCTTGAATATACAAAAAATGTATATTTAATTTTATTTTCATCTTCTAAATCTAAAAATTCATTAATACTTAGCATTGGTATTTTAATTGATTTGAAAACCTTTTCACCAAATAATTTTACTAGTCTATCTAATCTTATAATTGCTTCTTCAAAAATTAAATATTTACTATTATTAATATTTAATTTAATTATTGGTCCCATTTTATCTATAAAAGAAGAAGGAGATTTATAATTATCAAAAATACATTTAACTTCATTTCTAAGATTATGTAAATAATTTATTTGATCATTTACATTTTTTTTCCAGAAAGTATTATTATTATAAACATTATACCATTTTTTTATCAAATTTAATTTTTTTGTTCTCTCAATAAAAAATAAATAAAAAGATTCTAAAATTTCAGATGTATCAGTATATTCTTTTGATAAATTACCGCTGATAAAATAATATGGTTCATTTTTAAAAATACCTATATTATTTTTCATTATAAATCTTAAAATAATTGCAGCATAATAATCATCTATTAAATGAATAATATTAAAAAATCTAAAAATTAAAAAATGTGGATATTTAATTTCTTTAAGATTTTTATCAAATAATTCCCAATCAATCATTTATAATATAAGTAATAAAATAAGTATTCATTTACGCTCTTTAGATGTCATTTTCTACTCCTTGATAGAGGTGATGGTGTTTTACAATCAGGACAAGCAGTCCCATTGTAACTAATTTTGCATTTAGGGCATCTAATTGTAATAGTTTGGGCTACTTTTATAACTGGTTTAGGAGTAAAATTTTCTTTTTCTTTAATCTCTTTTTTAGAAACTGATAACATATCACCGGCAAATTCAATCGCTTCATAACACTCTTCACAATAATAGTTATCATTGTGTCGGTGAGCGATATTCCCGGCGTAGCCAGTTTGACCACCTTCGGGGGTCTTCCCTTGTGTAGTCGAGGTATTTATAACAATTTCTTTTAATTTACACAAAGTACAATTCATTATATTATATAATATTCATATATTTAAATATTTATTCAATTTTTTTATATAAAGTTTTTTAATATAAAAAATTGCTTAAAATTATGATTATATATTAATATAATAACTTAAAATGGGAGTACCAGGCTTTTTCTTATGGCTACATAAAAACTACAAAAAAAAATCATTTGTTTTTGTAAAAGAAAAAATAAATAATAAAGAGATTACTGATGAATTAAACAACATAGACTATTTTTTAATAGATACTAATTGTTTAATCCATCCAATGTGTTTTAAAATTTTGGCTGAAAATCCAGACATGGATAATCAAGATAAATTAGAGAATAAAATGATAAACAAAGTATTAGAATATATCGAAGAAATTTCTAATTACGTTAAACCAAAAAAAGGTATATTTATTGCGATTGACGGTGTTGCACCCGTTGCTAAAATTAAACAACAAAGAAGCAGAAGATTTAAATCTGTCCACGATAAAGAATTATGGGACAAAATTAAAAAGAAGCACGGAAAACAAGTTTCTAATGGATGGAATAATAGTGCAATTACACCTGGAACTGTTTTTATGGAAAAACTACACAATAAAATTACTGCTTGGTCTACTGAACAAAAAGTACAAATTATTTATTCTTCTTGTAATACTCCTGCTGAGGGAGAACATAAACTATTACAATTTATTAGAACTAATCAAAAGAATAACGAAGAATATAAATATGTTTTATATGGATTGGATGCTGATTTAATTTTCTTAGCATTGAGTACTAATAGTGATTCTATCTATTTACTGAGAGAAGCTAATCAAATTAATAAAAATGAACCTGAAGGTACATTAAATTATGTATCTATTAAAATAATGAGAAAATGTATTAAAAATACATTTAAATCAGATAATGATAGAGTTATTAATGATTTTGTATTTCTTTGTTATTTTCTAGGTAATGATTTTTTACCTCATTTACCTTCTTTAAACATTCATCGAGATGGGATTCAAGATTTAATTAGTTCTTATCTAAAAATATTTGAAGAAAAGAAAGAATATTTAGTTGATGGTGTTACAATAAATAATGATTTTTTAATAAAGATTATAGATATTCTAGCAGAGAAAGAAGAAGGTTCTTTGAGAGCACAATTTGGAGAACATAAAAGATATGCAAAATGTGATTCAGGAGATGGTTATGAAAAAGAAATATTTCGAATTGAAAATCTACAATTTAAAATTGATGACCCAATTCAATTAGGTTCAGATAAACCAGATGAATGGAAGAAAAGATATTATAATTATTATTTTGGATGTACTACAGAAGAAAGTATGAATACTTTTGTAAAGAAAATGGTTGAAAATTATATGGTTGGAATTAAATGGGTAACTCATTATTATTTTGATAAATGTCCATCTTGGGATTGGTATTTTCCATACGAACACCCACCCTTTTTATCCGATGTTAAAAAATATTTAACAGAGATTAATATTAATAGTATCAAGTTTGAAGAGGGTAAAGCATTAAAACCTTTCATGCAATTACTTTGTGTTTTGCCTCAACAATCTAACTATTTAATACCTCTTAAATTAAGGAATTTAATGACTAACCCTAAATCATCTTTAGCTCATTTATATCCTTTAGATTTTGAACAAGATTTTATTAATAAAAATAAATATTGGATGGGTATACCATTATTACCGAGTTTAGAAATAGATTTAGTAAAATATATATATTGTAAGTATCAAGACGAATTATCAAACGAAGATAAATTTAGAAATAGATTATGTGATAATTATATATATAATTAACCTAAATATATATAGAAAGTTTATTTATAATTAAATATATATTGTATATTATGGAGAAAAAGAAAAATTTTAATTTGATACACGAAAGAATAGATGAAATTAATAAATTATTAAAGGACAAAACTGTTGATTCAATAATAGATTTCAAATCATCATCAAACGAATCAGCGACTGAAGACATTAGAGACTTAATGCCTAAAAAATATATAGATTTTGGGAAAGCAATTTCAGATTTGGGAGGGAAATTATTATATATTAAAAGTGGTTCAACAGGTCATACATTTAAAGGTGTTTATCCTCCTTTACATGATGATAAACCTGACCCAAGAAGTTCATACGCAGTGAAAATCGTAGCATATCCTAAGAAAGAAAATTATGGAGATATGTACAATGTAAAAAGACCAGAAAATGCAGAATTGATGATGATTAAATTATTATCACAATTTGTAAAAAATTCACAGACACCTCATATTGTTTTACCAATTACAACATTTAATACTTCAATTAAACCATTTTTGTCTTTAACAAAAAACAATATTGTAGACAATAAAAAGTTTGAGCAATTTGTAGAAAGATATGATAAAGGAGAATATTATCAAAATGTATCTGTATTAATATCAGAATGGGCAAATGGTGGCGACTTACTAGATTATATTAGAAAAAATTTTAAAACATTTAAAACAAGACATTGGAGAACTATATTCTTTCAAATATTATCGGTATTAGCAATTGTTCATGCGAAATATCCAAGTTTTAGACATAATGATTTAAAGGCAAATAATATTTTGATAAATATCATTGACCAGTCAAAGAGTAAATATAAATATGTAATTAATAATCAAAATTATATTGTTCCTAACATTGGTTTTCAAGCTAAATTATGGGATTTTGATTTTGCTTGTATTCCTGGAGTTGTAAATAATTCTAAGGTAGAATCAGATTGGTGTAAAGAAAGATGTAATATATCACCTCAACAAAACAGATACTATGATATACATTATTTTTTTAATACTCTAGTTAGAAAAGGATTCTTTCCAGATTTCTTTGATGGAACTGAAGAATATGGTAAAACAGTTCATTATGTTCCTGACGAAGTAAAAGATTTTGTAAAAAGAATTGTTCCTGATAAATATAGAAGTGGTAAATACGTTCATGAAAAAGGAAGAATAAATATTAATGACGAATTTTTAACTGCTGATGAAATTTTAAAAACAGATGTATTTTTTAAGATTATGAGAGAAAATAGTAAAGAATCAGATTAAGCTAGGGTAGAAAAATTCATATCAGAAATAGATATTGAACCTGAATCACTTAAGTTTAATGTATTTAATTTTAAAGTATTCTCTGTATCTGTGTTTATTAATTCTGAATCTGTGTTTTTTGATTCTGTATCTTCATTATTATAATGAAAATCACAAGTTGGTTCTTCTTTTTTTAGTGGGAATGGAAAGATATAGTTTTTAACTATTTCATAATATTTTAATACTATAGTAATTATTGTACCCTTTGATAAATAATTAGCCAATAACAGTAAAACTATAATCAGAATAATATTATTTAAAATCATTAAATTATATTATTATAGATTTAAATTATTTGATTTACTCACCTGGATTATCCAGTGCTTCCATAGTACCATCGTAATCATCATCTGCATCATAATCATCAATATCTAAAGATTCAAAAGCCTGTTGTGAATCGTAATTCTCATCTTTTTCTTTATCTTTTTTATCTTCAGCTTCTTGATTAGTTAATAATTCTTGATAAAATCCAACAACTTTCAAACTATCATCTTTATAAGGAACTTCATTAATTAAAATATGGTCAAACTTTCGAATATTAGAATCAGAATAAGGTCTAAAGTATTGATTGAAAGAAAATTTAATTAATTTAATTATTAAATAAGATAATTCAGATTGAATACTAATTTGTTTATTATTATCTAATAATTTATTAAATCCAGATATCAAAAAGTAAATTAACCTACAATCTGAATTATTTAAATAATTCATATTACTGCAATCAAAATAATTTTGATTTGTTTCTATTTTGATATTATCTGGAATTGGTTTTAAATCTAAATTATTTAAAATAATATTTAAATTTTTAAATACATCATCAATATTAAAATTCTTTATTTTTTTAGTAAATTCATCAATTAGACTTTTTTCTTCAGCACCATAAAGACTATTAAATCTACCATTATGATTTATGTTATTTATAATAGAATTAGTTCTGGATATGATTTGATTTAAATTTAAGATTCTAGTTCTTAAATAATTATTAACTATGTAATAAGAATCTGTAAATAGATTTTCATCAGTAATTAAATGAAATAAATTAACGTATTTATTTTCATTCCCTAATAACATTAAAGAATCTCTAATAGATAAAGTCATTTTCAAAGAAGAGTTAGATTTAGTTTTCTTAAATTCCTTGTTATTTTCAGAATATCCTAAATATTGATAAGTAATTAGATCATAATAAACATAAACGTTATGTGATTTATCTTTATAGTAAATTACATCCTTTTTGTAATTAGGATGATTTTTATAAGTTTCAATTTTATTCTCACTGGATAAAATATATACTATTTCTTTTCTAGTATTTCCAAAATAATCGTGGTCTAAAATATAGACATTATCTTTTAAATAAATAACTTCATTATTAATTTTAATTTTGTTTCCTAATATTTTTGATAATCTATCTGTAAAATCAGCTACATATGAATAAACTTTATTATTGGTTTCACTTTCATAAGTTTTATTAAAATTGTCAACAATAGATTTAACTTTGTTCCTTTCTTCTTCCATTTTTTCTAAATTTATCTTCAATTGTTTAATTGATTCTAAATTAGTTTCATAGGATGATTCTTCTAAATTCTTTTCCATCTTTTCTAAATCTTTATCACTGAATTTTGCAATATTTGGATCCTTACCACACAACTTACATTTACCTTCTGAGTTTAATTCGTGAAATGCACCTGATATACAATATTTCTTTGCTAGCTTTTCCAAATTTAATATTTTTAACTTTTGTAAATACATCTTATTTTCATTTTCAGGAGATGTTGATCTTTGATATAATTTTATTAATTCATTATAAGATTGATTACATAAAGTACATATCATATCATTATTATCAAATTTCCACTTGTGAAATTTACCATCTGGACAATTAGTTAATAAATCTAAATTAGCAACTGGTTTTAAATTCTCTATATTTTCCATTTCAGATAAAGTTGATTCACAACTATCTTTGTGTTTAGACAAGTCGTCCATTGACAATTTTTTAGATTCTTCTATATTAATTAAAATATCTTTACTACCTGTATAAGTAATTTTTTTAGTTGTTTGATCATAATTAATTTTCTTTGCAGATTTTTCTTCTATTCTTTTTAATAAGACATTGTCATTAAAATTTATCTTGACTTTTTGACTAAATTTATTATTAATGAATTCATATAAAAAATTTTTAGAATCTACGTCAAAATTAGCATCTCCTAAAGAATTCATTAAATCTATTAAAGTGCAAATAATTGTTTTTTGGGTATTAATTTTTGCTGTTTGTCTTAATTTAGCTAATTCATCTTTACTTCTGCCTTCTACATTATCATTCCATAACCAGATTCTACTATTAATAAATATAGAAGAAAAATAATAAATTACATAACATAACAATGGAATCTTTTCAATTAATATTTTATCCTTTTGATTGATTCTTAAATAAATATCCTTAAATAATGTTTTACCTACTTTATCAAAAATAAAGAAGTTACAAAATTTATCTTCTTTTAAATTTAATATTTGTCCAGGATTAATATCCAAAACAATAAAAAATAATAAATAAGTAACAACATTATTATATTTAATTAACTTATAATAGTCAGTATCAGTTGAACTAGTTAAGAAAATTTCATCTTTCAATTCAAAAAAGAACAAGTTAGTATAATCTTTATTAATGCCGTAATCTGGTCTATTCTTTGCATTCTTTCTTAAATACTCGGTATGTAATAAAATTAAATCAAGCACATCTTTTATTATTAATTTTCTTTTTAATCTAATTGTTGGACTTGTTCCAATAAATGTTAGTAAATCCCCAGCGTAGGCAATCTTTTCTACATTCTTTTCTAAATTTCTAATAATTCTTAAAAATCCAGAATATTTTGGAATTTCTTCTAATCTTTGATTAATTGCAATATTAGTAGTCATAAATGTATCTAATTCTTCTACATATGTTCCTTCATAAATAAACTTTTTAATAGATAACTCTTCATTACAACTCTTGCAAACATAATCACCATTCTTATTTAGCTTAATATATTGTTTCCCAAAATCTACTACTGCTTGAGAAAATTCATCAGTTTTAATTTTAGCTAATCTATTTACATTTCTCCATTTTAAATAGTGTAAACAGATTGGTTCATTTCTAATCTTTTCTAATTCTATTTCTTCTTCTTTCTCAAAATTTATTTTAATAATATTCTTCTCTTTTGTATCAGACTTATATGTAGGTAATTTAATCATTTCTGCTCTTTTCCCAGGAATCATTTCATCTACTTCATCAACAGTTATTTCTAATTCTTTCAATTTACTTAGTGTCTTTTCAATCAAAAAGTTTCTAATTTCTGGATTTAAATTAAAATCAAAATAAACTTTTGAATAAGCCTTTAATAAGTTATCTGAATCCCAAATAGTAATTTCATCCAAAGTTTTAATATAGTCTTCATATTTATTTTTTATTAAATCAATATAATTATTGTAAATTTGAGATATCATAGTTTTTAATGAATTAGTGTCTTCATAAGTAGTTGTTTTAATCTTATCTAAATTTATATCAAATAACCAATAATATAATTTTTCATTCTTACGATATAGTGCTTTAACAAAATTATTAAAATTATTTTTATCTTTACTTAAAGTGTTCACATTAATTAAATCTTCAACTGTATAAGAATCCAATGGTTTTTTAGTAGGATTCCAAGCAACACCAACTACTGCTAGGTCTAAATTATCGTGACCAACACGAATGTCTAATGGTTCTTTCTTTTTCTTTTTTAAACTAATGTAACGAATTGATTCAATAGTTCTTTTAGTTCTTAATTTGATACCATCTTTAGAAAAGTTTCTAAAGTTAACAAAAGGATACTTTCTAATGTTTTCCAAATCAATTAATAAATCTTTATCTCCAGCGTTATCAGAGGATTTTAATTTTTGAATTATTTTAATTTCTTCATTATCATTATAAATTAATGCTTTTCTAGGCTCATAAGATAAATTAAATAATTTCTCAGCTTCTAATTTTAATTTTAAATTCTTTTCCATAATAGGTGCGTAAAGATTTCTTACATTATTTAACTTGCTCATTATATATTTCATTTTGGTTGCATCTCTTTCTTTTAAACTATCGCTAACTATCGATTCAGTATCATATTTTTCATTATTGTCATTAAATCTTAAAAAATCTTCATTAATAGGAATCAATACTTCTTTTGAAAATAAGAAATTAATAAAATCTTTGTTTTCTTTTATTATAAATTCTTTATTCTCTCTCATTTCTAATAGAAAATCATATATTTCTTCAGCTAAACCAGATTTTAATTCTTGAAGAGATAAAAACTTTTGAATTAAACTAAAGTCAATTAATTTCTTTTCATTAGATTTTATAATTTCTATATAAATATATTCACCAGCTTCTTTTTCTTCTTGATTTAATAAAGTAATAATCTCATTTTTTTCTTCTTTCAAATAGATTTGTCTAAAGATTAATGTTTTTATAATATTATGAAAGTTATCTTTTTTAATAAAGTTATCGATGATGTAATCTTCTCCTAAATCATTAAATAATTTTAAAGTAGAATCAAACTTTAATGGATTATTTGCAATTAATATTTTAATCTTATCCATACTTTTACCAGTTTCAATTAATGATTCTATATGTTTGATATCATTAAAGAATGTAATCATTTTTGAATTATTCTCAGAATTATAAAAATTGGGAATAGAAAAGATAGAATCTTTTTGATTTTTACTTGATTCAATTATATTGGTTATAAACAAATCTCTACCTCCTTTATAATG
>Ga0209189_1002719_pt1 | contig 12200 bp, 13 predicted proteins | sample C_130820_EF_Meta_FD_187308 | JGI IMG/M metagenome (GOLD analysis project Ga0209189, IMG submission 187308) | Freshwater microbial communities from Lake Croche, Canada to study carbon cycling - C_130820_EF_MetaG (SPAdes) (version 3) | ecosystem: Environmental > Aquatic > Freshwater > Lake...
CTTGCAGAGATCTGATCATAAAGATCATCTGCCATCATTTCGCAGCTCTTGTAGTCTAGACTCAGAGTGGCATCACGATACAGATTCTCCAGCCAGCGTTTGAACTGGATGAACTCGATGTCTCGGTCATTGTGCCACACATCGATCCACACTCGGAAATGAAACATGTGACGATGAGGGGTCGCAAGAAACGATACATCATATTCATCTCCGGTGGCCAAGGCAGGATCTGTATCAGCGGCTGGATATCGATGGATGCCTTCTTTGCGGAACGTGACCCAGATCTTGCGATCTGCCTTTTCACGCACAGTAGTGCGTTGTTCTGCCAGTGATTGGTCTCTTTGATTCATGATATTATTCCCAATTAAAAAGTTTGTGGAAAGTTGATCGAGACATGGCCTCAAGTTTCTTCATGGCACCATCAGTAAATCTAAACTGATATGACCTAGGGCCGCCGGCCTGCCGCTCAAAAAATCCATAGTGGCCGCCAGGTATATAATCACGCTCGTCGCCTTGGATGATTTTTTGTCTAGCTGCTTCGTAACATTGTTCAATTTTTTCTTGTATATACGGCGCTGAAAAATCATACACTCGATCTGACACTATGACTCGATCTTTGGTCTTGACTCGATATTGTCTTTGTAATTTTGTATACACCACAGATTCTCTGTAGGGAGTTGTGATTATATCTTCGGGAGTCATCCTACCAACTGTGTGTGCCGAAACGGCATCAAGATCTCTTGTTTTGACTTCTGTTTCAATCTCTGGTATATCTGGCCCGGGCGCATTAGACATAAGATAACCTTGCTTGCCAAGTTCCTTTTCAACATATCGACCAGCGGCGCCATTCATATTTGATGGAACCGATTTACCAACCATGTTTGCTTTGAGTCGAACAACCCTGGGTTTCATAATGTTTCGTCCTTGATATATTTAGACCAGTCAGTAAAGTGGTTCCAATTTTGTAAGTCATGTATGCTGTGGCACCAAACGCCTGGATTGGTAGCAGCAAAGTCTTTGTCATCCAGTTTGAGTGTGGCATTGTAGCCCAGTTGCCGTATGTAAGGCATCTTGACCGAGATCATGGGAATAAAGTTGCGATATTCACACAATCCTGATTCCAGCAGGCCTTCCACGCATCGCACATCTATATCCAGTGTGCATAGATAGTCGCGATCAAGAAAGCCTCGGATCATGTCTTCCCAAGGTTTCCATGCAGCAGCATCATTGGTATCTGGATTGGGGAAACTCTGGTTAGCACCAAAGTAGATATGACTCCGCCCATTCAAGTGATGGCCGATCCATTCCTGTTCTTGAATACCAACCACAAACAAAGTGGGCATTCCAAGTGCCGGTGTGTGTTCTACTTCAGTTCCGTAAAAGAACTTGACATCCTCATGACCTTCTCGGTTCATACTTGATCCTGTTCAAGTTGTTGTAATGCTTCGGAGTTTAACAGATCTTCAGAGTCGGTGTCAACCTCTACCACACCAAAATGCAGATTAAACATGGTGTTGGCATTCACAGTTTTCTTGCCTTTGAATCCACGGGTGCCAATGATGTCCATCCAGTATCTACTGTAGTTCTCGATGATGGCTTCGGCCTCTGCTCTATCCGGAGTAGCGAATATGGCTTCCACAATGTCTGTAAACTTTTCGTGACTGCCTTTTGAATCTCTCATCATGCGAGGATAACTTCCTGCATCAAACTCACGATTGGCTCGTTGAACTGCCTCTAAATGCATCCAAACATTATGCCCCATGAGCAATGCATACGAGAATGAGTCCCACGATGTCCGGCCTTCTTTTCCGATCTTGTTTAGATCGCCGGGCCGGTAGATACAAATGTCCTTCATGGTAAAAAGTCGACTCAGCGGACTCTCATCAAAGTGATTGACCAATCCATCCGCGATCACAGCCTGCCCATAAGGTCGTGTGTCTGTGCTGTATTTCTTGTCATCTGCGATGGGGCTCATCCTGTAGCACCACTTGTCGTTGTGCGGCAAGTCAATGTGATGATACACTTGACCATTGGCTGTGGCGAGGAATGGGCTGGCACAATCAAAGGATATAGTAAACTGTGGGTTCACATACCTACGAACTGCCCTTTGAATCACGGTGAGTAGCACAGCCCATTCCAACTTTGATGTGCCCAAGAAGTGCATCCAATCATGCAAGCCTGGTTGTAGAAGATTGTCATGTCTCAACGCCACCAGGCGTTTGAGCACAAGATGCACATCGCACATGTTCTGACCACCCATGGCCCAGCCATCAAAGTGCTTGCCTGGGTATTGTTTTGGATCACAGTAGTGCTTCATGGTCTGATACCATTGCTCTGCTGAAGTGTGATTGTCGCCCTGCAACACATTCAAGAACCGGGCACCACCGTTGTCTTTGCCCCGACGGTGCTTCATGAAGTATTCATTGTTGAACTTGGTAGCATCCACAGCTTCTTGTAGTGTAGTTATCTTGCATGCTGCACTGGCCTTCTTGTCATGGATAACCCAGGTTGGAATATCCAAGATCATTCCATAGTCACTCAGCGTGTCCAGCCATGTGAAGATAGCAGCACGTTTCTTCTGTGCTTTGACACAGCCTGAATTAGCACGCCAGTCGCCTTCCCACAGGCCCTTGGCAATCTGGAATCCACCAGAGTCACCTAGGATGAAACTGCCCGGTTCTCTGTTACGAACCATGTCCTCCGACCAGTCCTGCTTGTTGAGATCCAAGTTGGCATGTCCACCTGAATACAGACTCCAGCGATATGGAAACAGCGCCTTGGTGCTGTTGAGCCAGTTCATCTGTTCCATGTCTGTGAGTCCTGCCGGCAGCCGTGCAGGATCCACATACGGTTCATTGCGTTGCTTGCCTATGAACGTGGCATAGAATCCTGAGATAGCCGGCAGGAACACAGCATAGTCGTTCTGCTTGGCTGTGAGATTGTCTTGGTTAGTTGTCATGTTTATAAAATCTCACCGATTCTATCAGTGCGTAATCCGCTGCAAATACTTCACGAAATTTGCTATAATATTTAGGTCGACTCAATAACTCCTGCCAAGTTTTTGCAGCCCGTTTGGTGACTGGATCTGTTTCCTGTTCGTTGATTGGACCAGGTGTGTCAAAATTTACATTGCGACTGTGGAAAAAGTGCTCTACATTACGAGCTAGATCAGAGTCGCAATAAAAATACACAGCACGAGATAGATCCAACCCTGCGATAAAATCTGTCTGTTTGGTACTGTGTTCATCATACAACCAAGATTCGAGATTGTCAAACAAATTGTCGGTCTGATTGATATTTGCTGCTATGATTGGCATTTTTTCACGAGCAGGACAATTTGAGATCCACCGTCTCACTGGGTCTCTCAATATGATCAACGGAACAAAATCTGTAAGATCCTCTGTGACAAAATTGATTCTTGACCATCCGGATCCGGGCATGATAGACAAGTATTTTCTCATCCACATGCTTGCACACTTGGGTATGTGAAAATAGCACAATTTTAATTGTTGATTCGCAGATCCTTCGCCATACACATGGCTACTGGTCCAAGTGGCTCCGGGAAATCGCGACATTATTTGGTCTGTGCGGGCAAGATATAGTTGTAGACCGCCATGCCCGAATCCACGGTGATCTGCATGCAGCCGTCATCTGAGATCTTCATGGTCTTGTCACCGGTCAGTCCCAGAATGCTCATGACCTGTGACACAGGCCAAGACCATGTGTGCTTGAGTGTGCCGGTGATGTCATGTTGGAACACAAAGCTGCCACTGTGTGTGGAGTGGTCGCCAAAGAAAAACTTCAAGTTTTTGTTTTCGACCTTGACCTGGAAGTTGGGTTCTTCTGAGTTGGCCTGGGCCTGCATCCGGAGACGTTGGATAGCAGCCACAGTGGGTTCAAATGTAATGTGCCAGTTCACACCTTTGAATTTCAAGGTCTTGAGTTTTTCGTTAATGATCTCAGACGCCATGAATCTGTAGTTGTTGCGGAAGTCTCCGGCCTTGTTTTCAAATGTGATACCATCGGGTTCACCTGTGGTGCGTTTGGTGATGGTCAACTTGGCATCTTCTCGATATTCCTGCAGGTTCAGCAAGGTCTTGAGTTTGCCTCCGTTGGGCATGCCAAACACACCAATGAAGTCGGCCACAGGGTTTGCGAACTGTGCTTCAAGTATCACTGATTTGTCTTCAGCAACACCGTTCACCGCAGTGTCAGCATCGGTACCGGTCACTTTGATCAAGTCAATGCAGCCGAGATCATAAGTGTGTTGTACTAGGTCTAAGAGATGGTCTTTCATTTGTTTTTCCTTTGGTTAAATAGTGGTCGAAGATATTCTTCGGAATAATTTTTTGAATCAAGATATGCAGATATAGTTCGCCGAACTTTTTTGATGTTGAATTCGCGCTTGGTCTTGTCCTCACTGATATCCACATTCAAAACGCCAGCCAATTCAATCAACATTGTCAAGTCCAGTTGATTATATAGATCTTGTGTGGAATTGTCAACAACTTCTGGCATCAAGTTGACCTTTTGAAAGATTCCGGCCAGTGCCTGTGCTCCACGTATGCTGTCAAGCATGCCCGGTTTTCTTAGTTCCAACCACGAAGTGTTTGCATGGTCATTATGATCATAGGTAATTTCAAATCCTAGTTTTTTCGCATGTGTTCGTATCAGCCGGCCCGGGGTGTAACAGCAGAAGTGATGTTCGGTCAATCCCACTGCTCTCCAATGATCGCAATCATTGAAACTGAATAACAAGCTGCCTCCTGGTCGCAGCAACACAAATATTTCATCTAGGTACTGTTGTAACACTTCCCAAGGCTTGAATTCAAAGTATCGGAACGCATACACAAAACCAAACTGCTGCCCAGGTAGATTCCAAAATATGTTTTGCTGTGTGTATTCATCTATCACATAGTAACGCAATCTGTGTTGATACTCCGGAGTAAACAAACGGGTCACAGGATCCAGCAGAGCCTGATCGGTGTCTACCAGATACAACGGATCCAGTGCTACCAAGCTCTCCAGTCCTGGACCATGCGCCGGGCGAATCACCATACCCGGATACCGCCAGTCAGTATATGTGATTAACCTGTCAAGCAATAGTTTTTCGGTGGCAGGATCCATGGATCGGGTTCGCTGTAGGATATAAGGTACCGGATCCGATCTCAAACCTTGCTGATAAAGATCGGTACTGTTGGCAAAGTATATGTGCTCGTGCTGCTGGATCAATGCCTGCACATCTTCACAAAGTTTTTTTAATTCTTCTTGGTATTGCTTTAGAGATGTTCCCAAGTTCTCCTGTATTGATATCAGTGCGGCTGCATGATCACCGGGCTGTATTTCACTGTGCTGTACTGTATGAGTGATCTTGGTGACTTCTGCCATGGCTGTGACCGTGGCCGCATGCACACTGAGTGTGTCAAGATGGTTTAGATATCGGACTATGTCGCTGAGTTTCATTCGAAAGAGAACAAGCTGGTGAATGTGTTGGCTGTGTTGGTGCTGCTCTTCAAATCCCAACCCAGCACACCCAATAGATTGTCGATCTTCTGATCCACCACTGTGGCTTCCATGCCACCATCATCAAACGGCAGGTCTTTGAACCACTGAGGCAAGTGCATCTCATCTGTGGGATATCCGATGCTGGTCCACCCTAAGGCATTGGGTTTGAGTTTGCACACGATGGTTTTCATACCATCCACGATCTGCATTGAGTAATTGTCCGAATTCATGCGTCGCAGGTTGTTCCAGTTCATGGCTGCTCGCACATGCCCGGGCATGTTGGCTTTGCCTTCACGTTCTTCTGCCTTGCCGTATTTGGTCAGGTTGTTCACACGCTTGGGCGATCCTTTCTCCCAGCCTGGTCGCTCCATGAATACATATTTGAACTCTCTTATGCGTGTCACGATCTCATCCTTCTGTGTTCCTGTTAGGACCTTATTTAGAATCTCGCTGAGGAACTCTTGAATAATCACCGGGGTGTCCGATCGTTTCAGATCCAAGCCCATGGCCTTGACCTTGCCCGGCTTGCCATTCACATCCACACGCTTGTTCTCTTTGTCGATGTACAGCACAGCATAACGCTTCTTGGTGATGAACAGGCCAGTACGTGCCACAATCTCTCGACCGCCACGGATCACAGATCCCATGTCTCTTGGACAATGGAATGCCTGCTCCATGAAGCTGGGAAATGAGTCATTCACTTGGTCTGCTATGGAGTTGTACAATGCAATACAGGTCTCGGCAGACCATTCCATGCGACCCTCTGCAACTTCTTTCTCCAGCATGGGCCACGCTGAGAAGTAACATGAGTCTGTGTCACCGTATATGATTGATTTACCTGTGTGATCATACTCGCCTGTGATGCATTCGTTCACATGTGCATCCATATGCCGGGCAATACTGCGACCTACCAAGGTGGTTGATTGGCCGATACGCTTGTCAAAAAACCTACAGCCCGGGTTCAAGATAGCACCATACAATGAATTCAAGTTAATCTTTTTGACCAGTTGGCGTTTGTCCCAATATTCAAACTGTACATCGTCCCGGCCTTCGTATTCGCTGGCTTTCTTCTGCATGTCCTTGCGTTCTGCATACCAACGCTTGAGCAATCCCGGAATCACTGCTTCTTTCTCATAAGTGAATATGGTGCCATTGGCACTCAAGATCCAAGGTTGATTTGAATCAAAGATCATGTGCCATATCTCGGCACCTGAATGCACAGTCTCTGCGCCATCCTGCCAGTCTATAGTGATCTCTGTACCGCGTTGCTGTTCCATCACGGCTGTGTATTCCAGACTGGAAAACAGGCCCTCCCAAGCAGCAGCAAAGCTGTCTCCTCGAGCCATCTTGTCTTTGATCAGCCGGTCGGTCATTATGGGCCTGAGTTGACCAACAACGGTTTCTTGCCCCATGTTAAGGGCCCTAATAGCACTGGGATAGAGCGAGTTGATGTCGATACTACCGATCCATTCGTGGATGCCTTTTTTGGGATAAGCAACATAGGCACCTGCGGCTTGAGTGTCTTCATCAGAGAGTCTTTCTTTACGGTTGGGAACTACCATACCACGCTCATGAGCTTCCACGATGATGGCCTGCTCAGTAACTGCCACTGCACCCATTGTGGTCTGCAACAGCACGGTATTTTCATGTGCCAGTGTGTTGGCCAGACTCAAGAAACGCAGTTTCTTGTCCAGCTTGCCTATCAACATTGTGTCCTGGCGATTGTAATCGATAAAGGTCTTGAAGTTGTGATTGTACAGCTGGTCCAAGGTGCCTTCGAACGCAGTCTTGCGACCGATCTCTTCGTATTCACCGATGGCATCCAAACTGTAACTGTGCCGCTCTTCGTAGGTGTATTTGCGATACAGTTGCATATAGTCCATATGCACACGCCCTACCAGGTCAAAGGTCTCGTTCTCTGCACCAAAGCGTTCAAACATGCGCTGCTTGGGAAACTGGTTCCACAAACACATGCGCCGTGTGTCATCTTTGCTTAGTACCCTACAGATGCGATTCACTGTGTAAGGTATGTCATAGCCTTCCGAGTTCCATCCAGTGAGAATATCTGCATCTTGAATCAAGTCCAAGAATGACTTCAGCATGTCTGCTTCTTGCTCAAACATAAAGCAGTTGGTGAATTCACTGGCGATATCCTGTGCGGTCTCCATGCTCATGTGCCTGGGCGGTACCGCCAGTGTGACGATCTGATCCAGCCAATCCATGTAGATTGATATGGCTGTGACTGGATTGAATGGATCACTCACAGGCGAGAATCCGCGTTCGGGATCAAAGTCCACTTCAATGTCAAAGAAGGCTGTGTGTAGTCGAGGCCCATCCTGCCCTTTGTAGTTGTCCTCCAAGCAGCGGAAGATGGGATTGATGTCCGACTCATAGATCTTCTTTGAGGAGTGCATGCGAACTTCTTTGCGGAACTCTTTGTTGTTCTTTGAAGAAAATCTTGCCACAGGCGTGCCATAGATTGATTGGAACTTGCCTCGGGGGTCGTCGTAGTAGAACACATAGTTGGCCGGATATTCGCGATAGATTCTCTCGCCATTGATCCTTTCAACCACATGTATGCGATCGTGTGCTCGATCATAAAGTGCGTCAACGTAACTCATTTATCTCCAATTATGGCTGGTCAGCCGTGATTCATGCTCGTTAGGGTGAGCGACTCCACAACTACTTATTTTTATCGCCCAGAAGTAAATATTTTTTATTATAGTCATTGACTACTTTGGTGTACAACAGAAGGTCTTGTTGTAGAAAATTTTTTACAAGTTTTTGATAATTAGTATGATATTTTTCTTTTAGTTCTTTGATGTGATCCCTAATCTTAAATTCGGTAGACACATGTAATCTATCGTGGATGGTGATTTTTAAATCAATCTCTTGTTCCTGAAAAAACGCATTAGTCAGATCGTCGCCATTGAGTTCTTCAGGCGATTCTGGGAATTGATTCCATTTTGTAATTTTAGCATCAAGCGGTATCCAATGTATTGGCAAATGCCACAGTGATCCAAGCATCATGCTCAAACTGTAAGTGTGCTCGTCGAACACCCCGCTGACTAGTAATTTTTCAAGTTTTTCTTCTTGAATGTTGATAGAGTTCGCTAACACATATTGTTCAACGCCTCTTGTGTGTCGATGGTGGGGATCAGTGATGTGTCCCCATAATACCATTTCTCTGAGATTTAGATCATTTTCAAATAGATCAATTTCTCGCCATCCATGCCGTTTTAAAAATTCAGAATAGGTCATGCAACCATTTTTTGCACATTTGAGATACACCCATTGATCTTTGACAAATCCCAACATCATGTTCCTTGCAGCAGCATTCTTGTCAAACCAATGCTGTCAATGCTGACCAGTAGTACATAATTTACCAGCATGCCAACAGAACCTCGAGTGTAACTGGCCCAGGCATAGATACAGCATCCAGCGATCCAGACAGGATAGAGAACCATCAATGGTGGAACCGGCGCAGTGAGTGCCATGGTGACGGCACAGCCGATTGAAATTGCCCACGCCAGCAGTTCCAAACAAAAACGCAGAGGATAGGTACGGAAATCTGCTCGCACATAATCCGCAACCGAACCACGCCATTCAGCAAATGTTTGTTTCATAAATTGATGTAATCCAGCACAATCTGTTTTGTCTCGGCATTTATTTTTTGTTCAACATGATCAAAAAAATTATCGTAGAACCAGTTATAGTTAAAGTCAACAATGGATTGTAACTGATTCAAGTCCGTACTGTCAACAGAATTGATGATGTCCAATAGTCTAGAGTTATCATCCTGGTCATCTAGTTTAGCCCAATCAAAATATGGTTGAAATCCCAGGCAAGACAATCTATGGTGACTTTTTCTTTGCCCCAGCACAGCAAAAGGAGTCCCAGTGGCCAACGGCTTGATAGACTTTTCTGTCAGATAAGGTCTTGGAGATTTTTCTAAAGTAAGATAAATGGATTCAGCACTCCAGTGAAATTGACTGTCAGTATAGGTAGGTAAATCTACTTCCCATCCGGGACTCAAAGATTTATCATTGGAGACAATAGACACAGGAACATCATCAAATAATTGCTGTATTTTCTCTCGCAGATTGTCTGACAGATCAATATTGTGTATCAACCGGTAACAAGCAAAAAAGTCTGATTCAGAAATTTCAACACTTGACTTTTTTTGATAACTGTATAGCAGATCTGGGTATACAAGTTTTAATTGGGCCAATGCAATAATTTTGTGTACTGCAAGTCTACCAACCATGATGCTGTGCCGATGAGATCTAGATACCAAAGGACTGTAGGCAGTCTTGGCATAGAGTCTGACATAGTGATGCAAATGCTCAATACGGAACTTTTTGAAATTACCAAGTTCAAAATTTGCACAGTCCAATGATGAAAGCAGTATTAACTTTTTATCTGCAAATCGACGGTTGATTATCTCCAAAAAATCAGTATGCATGAATTCACCAAAATACCCAAAAATATAAGTATCATAATTGTCAGGAATGTCAGTATTAAACCAGTTTAGGTTGTCGCCGATCCAAATTTTATCAGGCTGTTTGGCTTGTTTTAAAAATGCCAATAGGTCGCCAATGGTCTGGGTGTTGTAGCCGTAGTTACTCAATGTACCTGTGTAGATATTCTTGTTTGATTTAGATATCATAGAACATGTTTTGAAATTTCTGCGCGATTGGTCTAAGGTCAAGAGTCTTGACAGAAAAATAACTATCTAGCACTGGAAACAGATGTTGCTCAGCAAATGCCAAATGACTCAATGAAGGCGGGTGTCCTTTGATCTCAGAGTGAAACCATTCTAGATCGTTTGAATCACAGTATCCAATCAGTCCAGGTTGATAAATTCCAGACCAGTCAATTTGCCCCGTATAACTCCGGCACAACTCGTTATCTGTGAGAGATTTATAAGTTAGATCTTGATTGTTGATATCTTGTTCCAAGCAATTCAAAACAGGACTATCAAACAATATCACACAAGGTATGTTCTTGGATTTACAAAACTGTTGTAAGCAAAAGATATTCTGCAAGGTTTTAAATGCAAAATAGTCCTGGCTGTAGTAATGTTTTTTATAGTGTTCTTTGGCACCAGGGAACCAAGAACCAGTGGACCAAAATCCCCCGATAGAAATTGACCCCTGAAGATTTCTCACAGGGTGTTTTTCATGTGCGTTGATACGCATGCATTCTGTAGAATCTTGCACATACCAATCCCACTTGTCAATACTGGTCAACATTGCAACCACAAAAGGATTGGCATGCTCCTGGCATTTTTGAATGGTAGAATTTATTATAAATTCGTTTCCCACACCTCGATGAGCATTTTCCACTGGATTCCGTATGTGATATCTTTCAATCACAAAATCTTTCCAGGTATACCAAGGTGAGTTGGTTATACTGGCACCCGAAAAAACAACAGAATATTTCATCCCACTAACTGTTGAATTTTTTCATGTACTTTTTCAAGCACAGTCTGATTGCCATCGGCACTGTAATGATTTACCGGTCCGGGATATTTTTTCCATATATCGCTAAAATCTAACATGTGTTCGTAGTTGCAAGGTAGATTTTTTTCAACATGACACATATGGATAGACGGAATTGATGTTAGGTGTTGAGCAATTTCTTGTCCAATCAACCGATGAATGTCTTGAGCATAGTTCATGTCAAAATAGTTTTCAAAAAAATCTATCAGTGTATCTACCCTGTGAGACTTTATATCTTCATAAATTGCATCACAATTTTGATGGAAACCGGTCTTGTGTACAGGATGTTGTCGTATGGCAACCCGATACGGACTTGTGTGGCTCACCAAAACACAATCAAATTTTGATAAATCGGCTGTGACTAACTGTTGCCAAATTCGATACTCACTACATCCAGCCTGTGCCAGATTGACAACGTCAAAAGATTCGGCCAGTAATTCTGGCCAACCCACGGTTTGAATATATTCTTGCACCTTGGCAGCAAAACTGTCGCCGGCAATCAATATTCGCAGCGACTTCAAAGTGTCTTGCCCACCGTTTCCAGGATGGATTCCAACTGTTCGTGATCTTGTTTGGCCCTACCAAACTCGGCCTTGTGTGCCAGTTTGATGGCTTTTTTCAGCACAGCAGGTTTGATCTCCAGTTCTTCGGCTATGGCCTTGATGGTGTCATTGAGTCCTGCTGAGAGTGTGTCTACTTCGTGCATGACCTGCATGCCTTCGTTGATGATCTGTGTGAGTTTGATCTTCTGATCGCCGTTGAATGTTTTCATTGAGTATCTCCAGTAAAAACACAGTATAACAACTGTGCGACACAATCACAAGAGTTTTTGGCTAACTCAACGGTGATTCACGATCCGGGCCATGAGTGCTCTACGAGCAGCACGGCTTTCGTCTACCTTCTTGGCATCGTTGTCAAACTGTTTCTTTGTGGCCTGTACCATGCCATGGAAGCGTCGATCACCGCGTTTGAAATCACCCTCTTGATCTGCTTTTTTAGCATCCCGGGCAGCAGCAGTTTTGTATTGACTCAGTTTGTCGGTGCTGAGTTCGTTGATCTGGCCGGCAGCAATCTTGCTCAGAGTGTCCCCGGGCTGCACACGATAGATGGATCCATCGGGCATCTTCAATTTCATTCCGGGCTTGATTGAGTTGGGATTATCACCAATGGTGGGCTTGTTGAGATTGTAGA
>Ga0209189_1002720_pt1 | contig 12198 bp, 12 predicted proteins | sample C_130820_EF_Meta_FD_187308 | JGI IMG/M metagenome (GOLD analysis project Ga0209189, IMG submission 187308) | Freshwater microbial communities from Lake Croche, Canada to study carbon cycling - C_130820_EF_MetaG (SPAdes) (version 3) | ecosystem: Environmental > Aquatic > Freshwater > Lake...
GCTGGGTAAATCTATTGGGCTAGTGCCACCGGGAATATTTAATCGAGTGCGAATAGCATTTAACCATTCACTTTCAGTAATGATCGAGTTAGGCCTGCCTGTAGATTGATTGATACGACTGGCAACTGTATCAATTTCAGCGAGGGTTTGTGTGAGCGCCTCTTGATCCACTTTTTGTGATGACTTCAAGCCATTGAGCGCATATTTTTGACGCTCAAATTCTTTGAGCAAAAGGGACTTGATATCACCACGAGCACCAATATCACCTAGATCAAATAAGATCGAAATGGCATTGTGATGTAACTCAGGATCATCAGAACGGATAAAGTGATTGAAGCGGGCGAACAAATACTCCAGTCGAAGCATGCTTCGAACTAATTCGTTGAAGGGGTATTCGTAAACAATCACAAGCCCTTATTTTATGACGAACTGGTGCGATCTTTCTGAATCTGTAATATTTTTTGGTGCAACTTCATAACCTCTGCTTGCAATTCGTTCAAACTGCTCTGGTTTTCAATCACCATATCCGCATGGGCAATACGCTCTTGTCTACTAGCTTGAGCCTTAATGATTTTTTCGACTTCATTTCGGGGTAATTTGCTGCGGTGCATCACGCGCTCAATCTGGGCTTCCTCAGGGCAATCAACTACTACGAGATAGTCCAACAGGGGCAGCCAGTTACCAGACTCAATTAATAAGGGAACTACAAAAACTAGGTAAGGAACCCTTTCTTCTATCAGATGCGTGGCCTTGCGAATGGTTTCTGCCCGAATGAGCGGGTGTGTAATAGCTTCCAAGGCTTTTCGTGCCTTAGGGTCGGTAAACACTAGATGGCGCATCTTTGTTCTATCCAACGCTCCCTTGGAGTCAATAAACTCTGAGCCAAATTGTTTTTGAATGAAGGGGATTGCCGTGCCATTTGGAGCGGTGATTTGATGAGCAATCAGATCAGTGTCAATAACGCCTGCACCCAATTGAGTCAGTTGATCGCTGACAGCAGTTTTACCCGAGCCAATGCCACCAGTAAGACCTACAAAGGGAACATGCCCTTTTAGTATGTCTAGGCTAGCTTGCTCAGAAGGAGGGTTTGTAGGGTCTGTGGCCATAACAACTCAATGATGCCAGCAAAGGCAAGAAAAGGGCCAAACGGAAATGCAGAGCGATGATGTTGTTTGTTCCATTGCAGCCAAATGAAGCCGCCAATCAACCCAGTCAAGCATGCCACCAGCAGAATGCCGGGTAAGGCAAACCAGCCAAACCATGCGCCCAAGGCCGCTAACAGTTTGGCATCCCCCATGCCAATCCCATCCCGTTGTTTAACTAATCGATAAAGAGAGTTTAGGAGCCAAAGAAAGCTATAGCCTAAGATTGCCCCAATAACCGAGTCCTGAAAAGAGACAAATCCCAGATGAGAGAAGCCGCTAAACAATAGACCAAACAGGATTAAGGGTAGGGTGATGGCATCTGGCAACCTGAAAGTACGCAGATCAATGTAAGCCAAATAGCCCAAAACCAAGATAAGGAGTATTTGTACCCAACTCAGAAAAACAATGTTGCCCAGAATATTACCCATTACACAATCTGTCCTAGGTTAAAGATAGGGAGATATAAGATTATGACCAAGCTTCCAATAATGAGTCCAACAAGAATAATTAATAAGGGCTCCAAGCTTTGACTTAAGGTATTGAGTCGGTTGCTTAATTGAGAGCCTAATATGGATGCGCGTCTTTGCAGCATTTCGGCGAGTGTGCCACTTTCAGATGCTATTCGCAAGAGTTGTAATGTCTCAAGATCAAACAAAAGGTGCTTAGGATCGGCTCTCACTATGGCATCTCCGAGAGGCCAGCCGCAGGTAAGTTGTTTGAATATTTCAGCACTAAAATCATGGCTGAGCCAATGGTTAGATGATCGTGCAGTGACTCGTAGCGCATCTGGAAGGGGTAATCCCGATTTCAGTAGATGGCCTAATGTCCGGCACCAGTAAGTCAGAGTTGCCAACCTCAATAATTGACCAATCATCGGTATGCAGAAGCTCATTCGATCACACTGTTTTTGTAGTCTAGGCAGCTTAATCCATGCAAGACCAAAGATGCCCGTCAGGCTAGCTAGAGTTAGCGCTATCCCAACATAAAATTCTTCAATCCAGGCAGATACCTCAATTAATGCTTTAGTTGGGGTGGGGAGCTCCGCTTGAAAATGGGCAAAAACATCCTTAAAAACAGGCACAACCCAAATCATCATGATGATTACCAGCAGGAAAGAGCTAGTGAGAGTGATGATGGGATAACTCATCGCCTGCTGAATTTTTCTACGCAACTCAATTTGAGCTTCAAGTTGTTGGCAAATGATTTTCAGTGCTAGATTGAAGTCGCCAGTGCGCTCGCTCACACGAATGAGATTAATGAACTCCATGGAGAATACATTTTCTTGGGCGCGCAGGCATTGAGAAAAACTCTCCCCTTTTTTGAGCAGCATATAGATGCTATTAACCCATGGAAGCCATCCTTTGGGAGCGCTTGAATAAATGAGTTCAATCGCATTTAGGAGGGGTAGACCCGCTTCTAATAGTGTTATGAGTTGCTCAGCAAAATGGAGTTGATCCTGTTTGCTTAATGCCATATGCCTACTTCTGTGTCTAGCGCTTCTTGCTTAATGATTCCTGCTTGCATGTGAATAAGTCCGGCATCTCGCATGCTCAGGTATGAAGGGGGCGAGCTAAATAGATTGTGCTTGCCTAATACTTCATGAATACCAATCCGTCCAAAGTAACCACTGCCTTTACAAGTAAGGCATTGGGCCTTAGCAACTTCATTTTGCTGAAAACATTTTAGGCAAGTTTTACGCACCAAGCGCTGTGAACTAACGCTTAAGAGGCAGGACTCAATAGATTCCTGATCAACCCCGAGGTTTTTTAGTCTAGGAACTGCTCCACAGGCATTGCGGGTATGTAATGTGCTGAGAACGAGATGCCCAGTCTGTGCTGCTTGAATGGCCAACTTAGCAGTAGAGGCATCTCGAATTTCTCCAATCATAATGACATCAGGATCCTGCCTGAGAAGGGCGCGAATGATGGTCGGAAAATCTAAACCCGCCCTTGGGTGATAAGCCACTTGGTTCACTCCCGCTAGACGAATTTCAATGGGATCTTCTATAGAACAAAGATTGCGATGATCTTGATTGAGTTGACGAAGGCAACTATATAGCGTTCGCGTCTTACCACTACCCGTTGGTCCAGTAACCAAGATCAGTCCATTCGATTGAGAAAGGGCTTGCTGAAAGATCTCTAGCTGGTCTGATAAGAGACCAATTTCTTCAAGATTTAAATCCTCAATGCAACTAGGCAATATTCGAATAACTGCTTTTTCTCCATGAAGCGTTGGCAAAATTGAGACGCGACAATCAGTATTAGGTTTGGAGAAGTCATGGCCAATGCAAAGACGCCCATCTTGCGGAAGACGTTTTTCTGCAATGTCTAAGCGCGCAAGAACCTTGATGCGCGTAATGAGACGGTCATGAAGCTCAATAGGATAGTGCGACTGAATTTGTAATAAGCCGTCTACCCGAATGCGAATCAGGGTAGCTAGCGATCCAGCTTCTATATGGATATCACTTGCTCTGGCATCTAGGGCATGTGCAGCAATTTCATACCAAGTGCGAATGATTAGTGAGTCATCGGCAACAATACTCAATCTTGCTCTTGAGCTTGGTTATTGGCGGGGCGATAGAGTTTTACAGTTTTTACCCCATGCTCATCAAACTGAACGATCTCCATGACGATGCCAGCAATACGAATGCTAACGTCGTGATCGGGAATAGCCTCAAGTTTTTCAAGAATGAGTCCATTCAATGTTCGTGGCCCATCCAGAGGAAGATTGAGGTTAAGCAGTCGGTTGAGGTCTCTCAGAGAGGCGCTCCCAGTTGCCAGATAGGTGCCATCAGCAAGCCAGCGAGGATCGGTTGAGAGGTTAGAGAAGGAGGTGGTGAATTCACCAATGAGCTCTTCCACAATATCTTCAAAAGTCACCAAGCCTAGTACCTCGCCATACTCATTTACAACCAAACTTAAACGTTGTTGGTTGTCTTGGAAAAATTGCATTTGCTGCAGTACAGGCGTGCCACTGGGGATAAAGTAGGGCTCATTCAATAAGGATCTAAAGTCTTCGTGCCTTAAATCAGTATCCCCCAGTAAGGATAACGCCTTCTTGACGAAGAGGATGCCAACGATATGTTCAGAATCTCCGTCGCAGACCGGCAATTTGTTGTGATAACAGGTCTCTAGTTGCTGAATCACTTCATCAATCGGCCTTGAGAGATCTAAAACCTCAATCTTCGATCTAGGTGTCATCACATCATCAACAGTAATATTTTCGAGGTTGAATAGATTGAGCAAAATATTACGGTGATGATTTGAAACAAAGCGGTTTGATTCCAGCACCAGACTGCGTAACTCTTCTTTACTCATAGCTCGACTATCAGAGGAGGATTGCAGCCCAGATACTCTCATCAGACCAGATACAAAGCTATTAATGAACCAGAGCAAAGGCTTGAGTACAAAGGTGAGTGGCAAAATCAACCAACCGACACTAGAGGCGATCTTTTCGGGAAACGCAGCACCAATCACTTTGGGGGTGATTTCACTAAAGATGATGATGAGTAAAGCAACCACCAAAGTTGCGATTGAGAGTACTAGCCCGCTGTCACCAAAAATATGCAGAGCAATACCTGTTACCAGAATAGGTAAAACAGTATTAATCAGGTTGTTGGAAATCAACAGTACCGATAACAATGAATCAATTCGTTTTAAGAGTCTTTCTGCTAAAGCTGCGCCTGCATTACCACCATTAGCCATGGCACGCAGGCGATGCCGGTTGGAGGACAGCATGCTGGTTTCTGCCATTGAGAAAAAACCAGAGAGGGCTAGTAAAAATAGGACTAGAGCAACTTGGCTATAAAAGGGCCAATCGTCAAAAAAGTTGTCCATGGGGTCTGCCTGAAAAAAGTAAGGATGAGTCAATATAGCAAAGTGGCATATGACAGGCTATAGCTACAGAGTAAAGGTCTGTCATATGACTTGTTAAATTGTGTCAGAATCATTCTCAATGGCTCGATCATCACCTCTAATACTCTCTGAAGGCGCTTGCTACTGCGTTGTAGAAGCGCCTTTTGGGTGCCTGGGAATTTTGACGGAATTGGTCGAAAGCAGTTTGATGCTTTCTAGGATTGATTATTTGCCTGCTAATACGGCTTTAATCGCTCCACAGAATCAGCTAGCGAAAGAGGTTGTTCGGCAGTGCAAGACCTATTTTAAGAATCCGCACTGGCAATTTGATTTACCTACTAAGCCGGCAGGGACTTTACATCAGAGAAAAGTCTGGGGCAATATTCAAGAGATGCCCGCTGGCAAAACAAAAACCTATGGTGAATTAGCCAAGGAAATTAAGAGTGGGGCGCGAGCGGTAGGTACAGCATGTGGTGCCAATCCTTACCCCTTAATTGTGCCTTGTCATCGCGTGGTATCGGCCCAGGGAGTTGGTGGTTTTATGAAAGAAAACTCTCCTGGACTCTATCGCCAAATCAAGCTCTGGCTTTTAAAGCATGAAGGTGCTTTGTAGTCTTGTTTATTTGGTGAGTGATCTACTGTTGAGGTAGAAAAAAGTTTGCATCAGCACATCGCTTTTAACAGCCCATTGTGTAAAGCTATAAAAGCTCATTACCGCGCTCCTGGAAAGCTTTACCTCATCCTTGCTATCAAATTGCTTTTGATTGGCAATCTTCGAAAGCGTCATGACGGCTAGGCCAAAGGCTAAAAAACAAAAACGTCGCATACCTTGTTCTTGTTTGGGTATCAGCAGAATGTAATGTAGTGAGTCTTGTAGCTTTTGATAAGCAATTTTTAAGAGCGCTTTCTGACTAATATTAACTGGCTTCCAGGACACTCCACGTGCCTTATCTTCAGGAGAGTCCTTTAGAATATTGGTCATTTGTAAGGCTTGACCAAATGCAATAGCTAAATCTTCATGCCCAGAAATTTGTTTTTTAAAGGTAGGAGAGTGATTGCTAAAGATGGTTGTCAGTAATTCACCAACGACGCCAGCTACCACATAGCAATAATGTTCAAACTCAGACAGATCTTGCAGGCCCGCTTGGTTTTGTTTCCCATGAAAGAGGGACATACCTTCAGACATGATGGAAACGCAACGACTCACTGCTAACTGATCCTCGCTTGAGCAGGTATGCAAAATGCGCAAAACGGTTGGTGTATGAGCGATTAAATCTAGCTCATCTTGGTTGCTGTAATTCTTTAGGGCATCTAGACAGGGATGCACAAAAGTTTCTACAGGCGCTTTTTCTAGTACCGCATCCAAAAAAAGTGCGGAGAGGGATTGCTTAGTCTGCGCACTTAAGTCTGCCGCATCCTCGATAGTGTCCACAATACGGCAGAGCAAATAGGTATTGCCGACGACCTTTTCGATGCTTGGGGGTAAAAGTGGAATAGTGAGGGCAAAAGTACGTGATACAGAACCTAGAATGGCTTTTTGGTAAGCCACATCATCGAATGGATTGGATATTGGGGTTTGTTTAGGCGCTCTCACTCTTGAATTATGTCAGACCATCGTCTTTCATGGAGCGCTCCAATGGGATGCTTTTTGTTATCTGTCAAAAGTGACAAAGTCATATAATTTCATCAAATTTCAGAAGGAGTTATTAGGCGTGCTCATTTGGTTTGTCATCCTTTACTGGGTCATCTCAGTTGGCATTGGCTTATGGGCTGCTCTCAGGGTCAAGAATACCGCCGACTTTGCTGCAGCTGGGCACAGCCTTCCTTTGCCGATTGTCACTGCAACTGTATTTGCTACTTGGTTTGGCTCTGAAACCGTTCTTGGAATTCCAGCTACTTTTCTAAAAGAGGGCCTAGGGGGAGTGGTTTCCGACCCCTTTGGATCTTCCCTTTGTTTGATTTTAGTGGGCCTCTTTTTTGCGCGCCATCTCTACAACCGTCGCATGCTGACTATTGGCGACTTCTTTCGTGAGAGATACGGTCGTACTGTAGAGGTTTTAGTAACGCTTTGTATTGTGGTTTCTTATTTGGGTTGGGTTGCTGCGCAAATTAAAGCACTCGGCCTAGTGTTTAATGTAGTGTCTGAAGGTAGCATTAGCCAGACTGGTGGCATGATGATTGGTGCCGCTAGTGTGTTGATTTACACCTTATTTGGTGGCATGTGGTCGGTTGCCATTACGGATTTCATTCAAATGATCATCATCGTAATTGGCATGCTCTACATCGGCGGTGAGATGACTGCGCAGACTGGTGGTTTTAGTGTAGTCATTGAACATGCAGCCGCTGCCGGGCAATTTAGTAACTTCTGGCCAGATATGAATTTGGCTTCGATCTTGGGATTTGTAGCCGCTTTGTGCACCATGATGCTGGGATCCATTCCTCAGCAAGACGTCTTCCAGCGCATCACCTCATCAAAGAACGTCAATATTGCTGTTCAAGCAGCGTTACTAGGTGGCGTCCTCTATTTTATTTTTGCCTTCGTACCAATGTATTTGGCTTATTCAGCTACTTTAATTAGCCCAGATTTAGTGAAGAAGTATCTAAATACTGACCCCCAGATGATCTTACCTAAGTTGATCCTCAATCACGCCCCACTCATTGCGCAAGTGATGTTCTTTGGCGCTTTGCTCTCGGCTATCAAGAGCTGCGCCAGTGCAACCTTATTGGCGCCATCTGTCACTTTTGCTGAAAATATTGTGAGAGGCTTTTTTAAGCATTTATCTGATCAGGATTTATTGAAGGTGATGCGGATTACCGTTTTATGTTTTGCAGTAGTGGTCACATTCTTTGCCGTGAACTCCGAGCTTTCCATTTTTAAGATGGTGGAGAGTGCCTATAAGGTGACCCTAGTTGCCGCATTTGTCCCACTTGCGTTTGGGGTGTATTGGCCTAGGGCCAATTCCTTGGGCGGGTTATTGGCTGTAGTTGGAGGCCTCACCATCTGGATTAGCTGTGAGATTTTGGCCCCAAATGCCATTCTTCCCCCTCAATTAGCTGGCCTATTTGCTAGTATTGTTGGTATGATTTTAGGAAGCTTGGTTCCAAAAGACTCCTTAAAAGCGGTTTAGAGTGCGATTTGCCTAATATTTAGGCAAATGAGATTAATTTCCACTGCAAAATAATCTCCTCTAAGATGAAACTAATTCAAAATTAATTGTTCTTAAGGGGATCCTATGAAAATCTGTGTGATCGGTGGAGGTGGCGCTATTGGAGGCTACTTAGCTGTCATGTTGGCGCGAGCAGGCAATGATGTAACCGTTGTTGCTCGTGGTGCAACTTTAACTGCAATCAAAGAGCGTGGTCTTGCGTTAATTATGGATGACCAACCAGAGCCTTTGGTTGCTCAAGTGAAGGCCGTAGAAAAAATTCGTGATGCTGAGACACCAGATGTCGTTATCTTGGCAGTAAAGGCGCATCAAGTTGAGCCGGTCATTGATGATTTAGCAGCCATCATGGGACCAGAAACTATTTTGATCCCAATGCAAAACGGAATTCCTTGGTGGTATTTCCAAAAGTTGGGCGGTGAGTATCAAGATCACTCAGTAGAAACTGTAGATGCTGGTGGTGTCGCTAAGAACGCCATTAATCCAAACAACATTATTGGTTGTGTTGTATATCCAGCGACATTTACACAAGCACCAGGCGTGATCCGTCACGTTGAAGGTAACCGTTTCCCATTGGGTGAGTTGGATGGAAAGACTACCGAGCGCATTCAGAAGATGTCTGAGATGATGGGCGCGGCCGGATTCAAGTCTCCAATCTTGGATGACATCCGCTCTGAAATCTGGCTGAAGCTTTGGGGCAATATGACTTTCAATCCAATCAGCTCGCTGACGCATGGCACCTTAGAAGGTATCTGCCAATACCCATTGACTAAAGAGTTGGCGCGCAACATGATGGCTGAGGCTCAGACCATTGCTGAGAAGTTGGGAGTGACTTTTCGTGTTGATATTGAACGTCGTATCGCTGGCGCTGAAAAAGTCGGAAAGCATAAAACTTCTATGTTGCAAGACCTGGAAGCTGGCCGTAGCCTAGAAATTGACGCTTTGTTGGGTTCAGTGATCGAACTTGGCAAGATTACTCAAACTCCAACGCCTTGCTTAAATACTGTATTTGCTTTGACTAAATACTTAGATGAGAATGTCCAGGCATCCAAAGGAAGTTTGGCGCTACCTTCAGTATCAGGTTATTAAAAGGTAAACAATAGATTTTCGCAATGAATTGAAGGCATTAAAAAACCCTTGCTACTTAACATAGCAAGGGTTTTTGTTTTATGGGTGCTGCAGTTATTAGAAGCTTTATTCGAAACGATTATCCAGCTGGCCAACACCTTCAATAATGATGCTGACATTGCTGCCAGGCTTCATCGAGCCCACCCCAACTGAGGTGCCGCAAGCAATAATATCGCCGGCTTCCAGTGGGACATCTTGAGAAATCAAGCTTACTAGTTTTGCAGGCGAGAAAATCATGTCTGCAATCGGATAGTTCTGACGCTCTTGGTCATTCAGGATGGTCTTGATGGTTAATTTACTAGGTTCTACATCGGTAGTGATGTAGGGGCCAAATACACCAAAGGTATTAAAGCTCTTTGCGCGTGTCCACTGCGCATATCCAGCATCTCGATTCAGAATTTCAATTGCTGTCACATCATTGATGCAGGTGTAGCCAAAAATTGCTTTAGCAGCCGTTGCTTCATCGACTTCATGGCAACGCTTCCCGATAACTATGCCAAGCTCACCTTCATAAACCACCTTCCCGGAGTAAGACTTCGGCGTACGAATAACTTGGTTGGCTGCTAAGAAGGAGTTGTTGCCTTTGAGGAAGTACAAAGGTTCAGCAGGTACGGCATGCTCAAGTTTGCTTACCAATGCATGAAAGTTGTCTACCATCGCAACCATCTTGGAGGGAATGCAAGGGATGTCGATTGTTACATCAGCCAATTTGATGGTTTCCCCGGTAGCTTTGGGTCCATTGAATAGATCACCCTCATACACGGCAATTTGCTCTCCCTGCACTTGCCCTAAACCACTTTTTCCTTGATGCTGAAATCTAAGCCACTGAGCCATAATAAGTTCCTATGAAGTTAAATATTCAATAAGCAATATCTTACAGGGATGAATTGATGTCTAAGAATTCTGAGCTTACATTTGCACCAGAACAGGATCAGCCAGTTCGGTATATGGAGCGGACCCGCAGCTATTACCTGGGTTTGGGCTATGAGAATCCTTATGTATGGGCTCACTTCATTGATGTGCCATTTATCCCGCTGAAGAAGTCACTTTCTCAGTCTGTATTGGGCTTAATTACTACCGCTGTTCCTTATGACCCAGAAAAGGGGGCCCAAGGTCAGGGTGCGCCTTACAACGCATCAGCGAAGTTTTATCAGCCTTATCAACAACCCATCGATGGAAATATTGAATTGCGCATTGCCCACGTCGGCATTGATCGCAAGAATGCCAATATGGAAGATAGCCATTGCTGGCTCCCGCTGGGGGCTGCTAAGCGGGCAGTTGAAACTGGAAGGGTGCAGATGCTTTCATCGAGCTTTTATGGTTTACCGACGAATCGGAGTCAGCGTCACACATTGGGGATTGATGCCCCTCATGTTTTGGAGATGCTCAAAGCAGATGGAGTAGATGTTGCGATATTGATTCCGAATTGCCCGATCTGTCATCAGAGTCAAAGTTTATTAGCGCGTTATTTAGAGGCTGCAGGCATTTCAACAGTAGTGATGGGTGCCGCTAAAGATATTGTTGAGCATTGCGGAGTACCGCGGTTTTTATTTAGCGATTTTCCTTTGGGTAACGCGGCTGCAAAACCAAATGATGTGTCTTCTCAGGATTTCAATTTCGAATTAGCATTGCGGCTGCTAGAGTCAGCTCCCGCGCCGCGTACAACGGTTCAATCGCCATTGCGATGGTCGGTTGATCCATTATGGAAATTAGATTATTCAAATCTAGAAAATTTATCTTCACAAGAAATTGCACGCTTGCGTCAAGAGGCAGAGCAAGTACGGATTACTGCGCGCGAACTCAGAGTGGACAGTTTAGGGGCTTAAGTTTGTCTCGTGAGAGAGTAAGCACACAGAGCTTCTAGCGCCCTACTGGCCTCATTTTCTGGGAAATCTTTTAGACAGTCTAAAGCGAGATCTGCCTCACGTTTTGCGGCTGCTTGCGTGTAATCTAAGGCGCCTGAGTTTTGTACTGCAGTCAGAATTTGTACAAATACATCATCTGGTAAATCTTGGTTTTGCTCAATCGCTGCACGCACTAGGAGGCGTTCTTCATTGCTGCCATTTTCCAGTAAGTAAATCAGTGGCAGTGTCGGCTTTCCTTCGCGCAAATCATCCCCAGCATTTTTTCCCATCTGAGCTGCATTAGCGGTGTAGTCGAGCAAATCATCCATGAGTTGAAAAGCAGTACCAATATGACGACCAAATGCAGCAGCGTGCTCTCGCTGGGCATCGCTAGCGTTTGCCAAAATTGCGCCTAGCTCTGTGGATGCCTCAAATAATTTGGCGGTTTTGTAACGAATGACTTGCAGGTAACTGGCTTCATCTACCTCTGGGTCATTCATGTTTAGAAGTTGCAATACTTCGCCTTCAGCGATCGTATTGGTTGCATCGGACAAAATTTGCATGACTCTGAGGTCATTTGGGCTCACCATCATTTGGAAGGCTCTGGAATAGAGGAAGTCACCCACTAAAACGCTGGCAGCATTACCAAAAGCAGCATTGGCAGTCTCACGGCCTCTTCTGAGGGTAGATTCATCGACTACGTCATCATGCAGCAGGGTAGCCGTGTGAATGAATTCAACTACGGCGGACATTTCTAGGGTGTGGGGTGTTTCCTCGCCATTGGCTAAGGCTTTGGCCACCAGCATTAAAAGGGCGGGTCTGACCCGTTTTCCGCCCGCCTGGATGATATAAGACGAGATTTGGTCAATTAAGGCGACTTTTGAGGCCAAACGCTGACGGATAACCTCGTCTAAGGCCTTGAAATCTAAGGCAATCGGGGCCAGAATTTGGCTTAAGTCATTGATTTTGACAGTGCTCGTCATGCAAGATATAATAATGGGCTTAGCTCATCCGGGGTGGATTAGCTTAAATGTAGATATTAATTGAGGTTTCAAACCATGTA
>Ga0209189_1002721_pt1 | contig 12196 bp, 12 predicted proteins | sample C_130820_EF_Meta_FD_187308 | JGI IMG/M metagenome (GOLD analysis project Ga0209189, IMG submission 187308) | Freshwater microbial communities from Lake Croche, Canada to study carbon cycling - C_130820_EF_MetaG (SPAdes) (version 3) | ecosystem: Environmental > Aquatic > Freshwater > Lake...
CGCCGAGAATCCGATGAGTTCTAATATGAATAACCCAATAAACGCAATTAGGGGATACAAAAGTATCGAAATAGTATTCATAGCTTTTTTGAGGACAAACACTGGGGCTGCATGCCCTAACTTTACTTCGCTAGAATCCTCTCTACAAGGGGTCTATTGACTCCTCATAGTCATTTAGGTTTTGAGGTTGGGCCTCACAAATATATTACCGGTTTAAGGTGTACGTCCCGTGGATCTTAATTAAGTTTAAGTTCTAGACTCAGTATCTTCCTAGCACTTTACAAACGGTTACAATAAAGCTATGACGAACTACTTTCAAAAAGTGCACACGCTGTTAAAGTCGATAAAATTTTCTAGTAATTTAGACTCAGAATGGAAAAATGCTGCCCAAAGGAACGCTCTTGATAAGGAGCGCTTCAACCTCATCGCATCCTTAACCCTCTCAAGTGGAAAATCATTTGTTGATATTGGAGCTTGTAGAGGAGATTACTTAGAAATCGCAGCTCAGTATACTTCTGAAGATTTGCTTTGGGCTTTCGAACCGTTACCTTTTATGTTTACCCTACTGCAGAACCGATTTCCAAACTCAAAACTTGCTAATAGTGCTGTAAGTAGTAGGTCAGGCTTTAGTGATTTCTATGTTTCAAACAACGAAGAACTTTCAAGCTTGGCAAATCGCCCGATAACAAAATTTCCCTCCGGCACTTTTTTCAGAAAGACACAAGTAGCGGTCACGACTTTGGATGAAGCCTTAACGGATGTAATTAATCTAGTGTTAATAAAAATCGATGTTGAGGGCAACGAATTTGGCGTGTTGGCAGGGGCTGAGACTGTCATTTCGCGTTTCCGGCCCGTCATCTACCTTGAATGGGGAACTAATGGCCCGGAAAATTTTGGCATCAATCCTGGGGACCTTTATGATTGGACTATCAAAAAGAGGTATTGCATGATGACAATAGATGGACAATCAATCAATTCAAAAGAGTTGTTTCTTGATTCTTTCTATAATTGGCCAATTTGGAATTATTTGCTGATTCCGAAAGCTGATAAATGAAAATAGTCGCATCTAGTCGAAAGGAAAAAGGATTTGCACTGAATCCTTTAGTCTTATGTCTGGTTGCCACAAACATTATATTTGACACCTCAAGTAGAATCGCCATGAACCTTGATGGGGTGTTCAAATTTTATAACGCTCTCAACTTGTGCATCAAACACACATATTCATTAAATGCTTATCTTTTTCACACCCCATTTCACTACACTTCGAGGAATTTTGCTGAGTTTGTTAAAGGTTCACCAATATGGGTAGCTTCAATACTTCATATACGGGATTTTCACGTACTCACATATGTGTGGTCATTCGGTTTAAGTGCTCTAAATTGGGCGGCAATCCTTAGTACTATATATTTAATTGAGAAGAAATTCGAAAAAAGAATCTCTTTTCTCATGTTCCTAACATTCGCAATTTATTCGATTACGCTAACGAGTTATCTAGATTCAACTTTAAATTTTGCAGCATTGATTGGTGTGGCACTAGTCGTCTTAACTCGAGAATCCCAAAGCAGCAAGAGGGAGATTTTATTGTTCGTGCTTTGCTCAGTGATTGCAATTTCTGTTCATGAAATTTTGATTCCAATAATAGGAATCTTGTTAATAGAGATGATTATTAGAATAATATTCCAAATATGGAAGTCAAATGCAGAATTTAATTTTTCTTTACGATTTTTTAAAATAGGAATACTAGGGTTCTGCTTTTCTATTTTGGTTGTTCACTATTTTTCTAATTACAATTCTTACACAACCACAAACGCGGCGCTAAATCCTCATTTTATCCACCTATCTACCTTAACAAAATATCCAAGATCCTTCCTCTTATATGCTGGTTTCCTAGTCCTTTATCTCTCTCTGTCGAAGAAATTAATTGGATACTTAGATACTAAAAAAAGACAACGGAGGATTCAAATTTTAGCCCTAATTGTACCGCTTTTGGTTTATCTCGATTTTCAGGCACAAGCTCGGCAGCCTCGAAGTCCATTTCTGGATTTTCAATACCGATCAGATTTTTCGATTCTTATATTAGTAAGTATAGTAATTCTGATACTTGGTCAAACAATGAAAATCAGATACTTAAAATTATATCAACCAAAGTTAATTAATTATAATTTCTCACTTTTTTTGGGAGCGATTGCTATAGCGAGTTCAGTTGCTCATATTCAAGAAGATCTTAGTTGGAACAAATGTTGGTCGACCAATATTTCCCTGTTGAACCCAGGGCAAGTTTTAGCTGGCTCTAAAATGGTAGGTACTTGCAACACCGCTCCATGGACCACCCTTATGACATCAATTGTTTACTCCAATTCTAAAATGCCAAATACATTTATAGATAATGCTTCTGATTTTCGAAAGGCGGTTGAGGATCCTAGTTTTGTTCAAAAGAGCTCACATCGACTGATTTTTCCCTTTGGACTAGATTTTCCAATTTCATCACCAGGTCTTGATCTATCTCGCTTACCCAATTCAAATTAGAAAATATTCACATTTAGATGAAAAACTTAGTCTCAATTCATGTGGATTTGGATGGAACGCTAATCAACACTGCCCAAGCCACGATACTGGCCTACCAAGATGCGGTGCTGCATTTTGGTGGTGTATTCACGGATTTTGCCAGAATCCAAATTGCTGGAGGTGATGAGTTCAATAATTTTTTACCCAATTGTTTTTTGTCAAACCCCGATGTCGATTTTTTTTGGTTCAAAAATTTAAGATTGAAAGATTGCGGTCATACCTGTCTCAAACATAAGTTCACAAAGAATTGCTTGAATATTTGAAACAAACCTCAGCGATTAAGTCACTTGTTACAAATGCTTCTAGGTCAACGACCATGGTTCTTCTGAAGCACCATGGCTTAGCGGAACTATTTAGCAGTATTATTACTAAAGAAGAAGTTAAAAATGCCAAACCTCATCCAGAGCCTTATTTGCTCTCAATGAGACGATCACCTGCCGAAATCCACGTTGCATTTGAAGATTCTCATATAGGAATGAAGGCCGCTTTAAGGGCTGGGTGCCTTACATTTAACATAAAAACATTATCAAATTTTGATTTGAAGCTCTGACGCAAAGTTATTTGACCACTCTAGCCATTGAATTGTACGTTTAGCATTATCTTTCAATCGATAAGGCATTACGCGGATTAAATGAGTGAAAGCCAAAATTCTTACTTGAGTTAACAAATTCTTGCCTCCCCGACTTAACAAGTACTCTTCGAGTGTTTCTAAAGCAGTAAGTGAGTTCTTTGTTGTTAATCTTGGTAATCCAATTATTCCGTCCAGATAATTCGGGTCTGATTCGATAAATTGAAGAGTAGCATCAAACCCGGACATCAATGAAAAGTATAGTTTTGCCAAATCATCAATCATTGAGCCAAATCCACTTTGGCGTACTAAGTCAATAAAAATTATTTCAGAATTATTGCGAATCATAATATTTTCGGAGGAAAAATCTCCATGAGACCGGGTTAAAATGTGTATACCTTCCGGGTCAGAAAATTCTGATAAAAGTTTTTTGTGCAATCGTTGTAACGGTAGAAAAAGTTCAAAAATCTTTACTTGCTCTGAAGGATTAGTCAGTAGATAGTCTTCCAAAATCGGCATAATTCGGATGGCTGGATTAGCTCGATTATTTAAGTATAGGTCCCAGTTTACAGGTTTTGAATTATGTCCATCCGTTGAATTGAAAAGCTCGTGATGATTCTTGAGGACAAGAGATGTTAATTGTTCGATTTTAGAATAGTTACTAGTCATTAGCAATTTGGTAAAGGTGCGATAGTCAGACAAATACGGCATGTCAAATCGAATGATGGGACCATCTTCCTTCAATTCTGATACTTTAATTATAGAGTTATTATTAAATGACTTAATATAATCGTACTGTTGATGAAGAATATTTGACTCTTGCTTCCACCAAAGTTTTCGCACAAAATATGATCCGTTACTTATCTTTTCAATTAGCGCCGTGACTGCACCACTTCCACCCTTAAAAATTATTGCAAGTCTCTCGTCAGATTTTGATTGATTCAGAATGACTGCCAAATCAACAAAATTTATTCGTCCAGCCCCTAAGTGCAAAAACTCTTTGTCTTTTGGATGCCAAAAACTCTCAATTTTTTTGCGAAACATGCACCAAATCAGGATTGCAACAACAATTGAGAAAAAGATGCACAAGTTGTCCTTTGTATCTAAAGTCGAGATTGGTGGGTTAAATCTAAGGTATAGGCTTTTCACTAGGCTATTTAGGTGTTCAGTCGCATAAATGCTTTTTGAAAGTGCACAAATTGCGACTCCGTTGCAAAGCCACATCAGGATAGTAACGGAGACTACTTTTTTCTGAAATCCTTTTTTTAGCGATCGTTGAAGAATAGACGCAGTAACAAATGTTGTTCCATAGTTTGAAATATCATGAGACTTAGCTATCTTCTCAAACAAAATTGTTCCAAAGATGCCGATTATCAGAATAGCAAAACTTGAAGCTCCAAGTAAATAGATTATAAAGCCGTTAAAGCCGAGGAATAAGTGAAGGATTAAGAATAAATAGAGTCCATCAAGGGACCTTTCCGCGACCAAAGTAGTGAAAATAGGTAGAAAAGAATCAGTTCCTGATGAACTCATGCCTGCTCGAATAAGATCTCCAATCTTAAACGGTACAAAAATATTAAAGAATTGTCCGAATATGAATCCGCTGAATGTTTTACTTATATAGCCTGCTGGAATTGAACTCAAAAGGTAGCGCCATCTGAAGTAGCGCAGTATCTGAGCAGCGCCAAAAAAGAGGGATGCAGAAATGAGTCCCATTAACATCATTTCAGCCGAAGAAAATAATCATCGTTTATTCGTTCAAGATTTTCAGAAACTTCTGCTGGGGTTCCCATTGATAAACAACTACCGACCTCTTTAGCCACTACCTTATATTTCAACTTCAATGCTGTTTTAACAACATTGCTGATGTAATGGCCTTCGTCAAAGTCAGTCTTCTCGTAAAGGTGGTCGAAAAGTGTTTTTGTACGAAAATAATAAATTCCGACCACCCCCAAATTTGAGATCATTTTTTTCTCCTCAATCCTAGTCACGAAACCCTTTTCGATATTTATAAAAGAATGTTGAGGGTTTGAGGATTTCGTGAAATATATTTCCAAGTCAGAATCGTTGTGATTTTTGTAATTTCCGGGCCATGCCACTAGATCACAATCATGAATTACGAGGGATTCGGCACCATTGATATCGCTCAGATAGACGCTTTCTGCAGGTCCGGCAGTTTGATGCGGAAGAGGAACCAACTTTAGGAGTGAATTATATTTAGTCAAATATTTTGAAACCTTCGGAATCTCATCAAACCGTATACATCCAAAGAATTGGAGGAGACTATCCGGGTAGGCCCGACTCAAAAAATTCATGGCGCTTTGCTCAGCCCATCGAAACATTGGCTTATCATTAATCAAAATAAATGGTTTCAAGATCGTTGACTCAAATCTAATCCCTAGTCCTCCCATCGTAATTAATACGTTCAAGCTTTTCTCCGCAACGCTAGTAGACATTGAATGCCGATAGACAAAATTTTGACATTGGATCCTGCTTTGCTGTTTCTCCATTCAATGGGTGACCAGATTATACTTTCATGAGCCCTGATTTGGTGAACAAGCAAGTAACTATTAAAAGATAAGTCATCCGGCAGATCTTCAATTAATCTTTCAACACTTAACTTGTATAAATTTAATCCCGATCCAATATCGTAAATGCGCTTTCGTAAAATAAGTGAAAAGATACAGTTAAATACTAGATTTCCGATCGTTCTCACTTTTGAATACCCCGGCCGTTTTGAACCCCCCATAAATCGAGAGCCAAGAATTGCTTCAGATTTGATAACCCGTGCAAGTTCTATGAAATCCTTCAAGTCTCGACCCGATGGTTGCCCATCACCATGAAAAATAACCAAATGCGAATAGCCAAGAGCTTTCGCGGTATGAAATGCCTTTTTTTGGGAACCGCCGAGTCCCAGATTATTTGGGTTTTTTAAAATTTTAAAGTTTGCAAGAGAATGCTTAGAAATTAATTTCTGCAAGATCGCTAGAGTCTCATCAGAACTATCATTATCTAGAAAGAATACGTCTATCGATTTTGGTATATTTTTATAGATATCGTAAAATACAAAATTTATAGCTTTTTCACCATTGAAAACGGGGACAAAAACAACTGGAGTAAATTTAGTTGTATTCATTCTATGCCAGTCTTATGAATCACCAAAGACAGTTCTATGACTTGTTCAATCTTTGCGTTTTGATGGATTTTGGCAGCATTACCTCCATAAGTCGTTTTCAAAAGGTACGAATCAAAGACGTTAACTTCGTATTCCCGACCCACGCATAACATAAAATACCAGTTTCTACTCCACATATCAGTCTATGAACCCATAGACTACCTCCTGTGAAGGCTAAATTGAAGACTTTCAACTCCACAAAAATCAGCTTCCTTACTGCAGATTCGCCAAGAAAAATTGAACTTGGAAATCAAAGATCTAGATTTTTTTTAGACATATTTACTTCAATTTTAGATTCTCAATACGGAGTTGAAATATTGCGTTTAAATCCGACTGAGGATTATCGAGAATTCTCAAACCTTGGTAAATCTATTGCCTTTGCCGAGGATATTGAGTTCTCAAAGAATATTGAAGTCGCGATACTGGAAAGACATCGTGAAGTACTTGATTTAGCTGAGCATCTCTCACATTCAGTGTTATTGATAGTCGACAATTGCTATGTTGCGCCTTTAGCAATTGAGGCCAAGAAAATGAATCCAGCTTTAAAAATGATTTATATTTCTCACAATATTGAATTTGAAATAAAGAGGCAGATCGGTATACTTCAAAACTGGCCTAATTCCATCTTAGATGAATATATATCCTGGACCAATAATATTGAGAATAGAATAATTCGCTCTTCCGATTTTGTTTTTTGCTGTTCAGACAGCGACATGCTTCAATTATTGCAACGAGGCTCCAATCGGTGTTTAGTTGTACCAAATGGGGCTCATTCTTGGAAAAATCGAAAATATTCGGCGAGTGATATTTACACAACTTTAGCTTGCAATAAGTTTGCTTTATTTGTTGCTTCCGGGCATCCACCCAATTTTCAAGGTTTTTTACATGGAATTGGTTTGGATCTCGGTTTTTTGCGAGAAGGTGAAAAGATTGTCATAGCAGGAAATGCTGGAACTTACATTAGCCAAGTTATATCAAGAACGAAATATCATAAAACTTTTTTGGAGAAAGCTCTTTGCCTGGAATTTGTTGGCACACATTTTCTTGCTGCGCTGTATGAATACGCATCAGTGACTCTATTGCCAATCTTCCAGGGTGGAGGAACAAACATTAAGACAGCTGAAGCTTTTTTAAATTCAAAATTCGTGATAAGTTCACAATTTGCATTACGCGGATTTGATGGCCAACTTTTCAAACATGCTCCCTGTCAAATTGTGAGCACTCAGAAAGAGTTTAAAACTTCCATTTTGTCGTCGATGGAAATTGAATATCCGGAGAATTCTGCAAATGGAGATTCAGAATATTCTTGGGACTGGATCGCAAAGACAAATTTTGATGATGTATTGAAATGCCTCGTGGAAATTGGCGTAAGACGATGAAAATTTGGGTTGATTTGAGTCTCTATAAAGAGACCAGGGGTACTCCTTTTGGAATCTCGAGAGTTGAGTCTGCATTAATTGAAAAATTACCTCATGAGGGTTTGGATGTAGGTTTTTTTTGGCAGGACGAGAAGAATCTTTTATATTTTAGTTTAGAAAGCAGTTTAACTGATAATAGTGATCTTTCTAAAGGAGAGACTGACTATTCTCGAGACCAGTTTTTTTCGGGCGCGTTTCGGAATGAGTCTCTGACATCCAAAATTAGGATATTGCTTGCTGTATCACTTAGTTTCTTTCCCCAAAGTTTTTCAAATCTAGTCTGGGCATTCTTAAGTGCCGCTCGAAAAGTAATAAAATCCATGAGTAAATTTTTTAGAACAAAAGAAGTCTCCTTTTTTTTCAATAGTGTGTTCAGTGCTATCAAAAGACTGCTTCATTCACCCCAAATCGAACAGGATCCTATTTTTCCTCAACGAGGAGATATCTTTTTGATAGCGAATAACGATTGGGAAAGATTCGTTTATAAAAATCTTGCCAAAACCCTCGGGTACCAACCTCGCTTAGGATTCGTAGTTTACGACTTAATTCCCTATTCAAATCCAGAGTTAGCCGTAGATTTTGCAACTTCAAGCAGGTTTACTTTTTGGATAGGAGATATCGCTCAGAAGGCAGAGTTTATCTTTTATATTTCTCAATTCACGAAAGAAAGTTTTGACTCTATGTTAGTTGATAGAAACATAGTTACACGGTTTAAATCTAAAGTTATTTCTTTACCTCCTGGTATTACCTGTGATGGGGAAGAATCTGAACCACAGTTCAGTTCAAGGTTAGAATCAGTTTTTATCTTAGTGGTTTCCACTTTGGAGGTTAGAAAAAACCATAAGATTTTATTGGAAGCTGTGAACGAAGCATCTAGACTCCATGAAAAATTTCCCCAGTTGATTTTTATTGGCTCAAAAGGTTGGGGATATGAGGCGATTCGCCGTGAGCTAGAATTGAACGAGAAAATTACTAAAAGAGTTATTCACATCGAGGGCGTTTCTGATCAAGAGTTGCGTTGGTTGTATCGCAGATGCATGTTAGTTGCATATCCTTCCCTCATTGAGGGACTGGGGCTTCCGATTTTAGAAGCTAAGCAATTTGGTAAAAAAGTTCTCGTGAGCACAGCCTCATCGTTTAAAGACATAGTTGAGGATTCAGATGTTGTTATTTCACCACACGATGCCCTTGCTTGGAAGAGTGAGATTCAGAAGGAGATGACTCTTCCTCAAGTGACAAAGGAGGAGGCTCCTTCGCTTCGAACTTGGAGTCATGTGGTTACCGAAATTGCACAAGAATTGGCTACTTAAAATCACATTGATACGGCAATACGGCAATCTTCTATTTAGGAATCAAAAAGCTTAAAGCGTCCAAAAAATTTATTTTTTATTTCCTTTAATTTTTGCCATCTCGATTTGTAAATCATTTTCCACCATTCGTTCTACTAATTCCGTAAATTTTGTTTTTGGCTTCCAGCCTAATTTTTTGAAAGCCTTTGATGAATTCCCGATAAGGAGATCAACCTCCGCAGGACGAACCATAGTTGCATCAAAATCTACATACTTGTCTACCCCACCGGGCAAATCTGCTACCTTTAAAGCTGCTTCTACAAATTCTTGGACGCTATGGGACTCACCTGTTGAAATGACATAATCATCCGGCTCATCTTGTTGAAGCATCATCCACATCGCTTCAACATAGTCGCCCGCATAACCCCAGTCTCGTTTCGGAAGGAGACTACCTAAAGAGAATCGATTCTGGATTCCCAATTTTATTCTAGCAACATTAGAGGTAATTTTTCTGGTAACAAATTCATGACCACGAAATTCTCCTTCATGATTGAATAAAAGCCCTGAAGACGCATGCATTCCGTAAGATTCGCGATAATTAACAGTCGTGTAATGAGCAAAAGTTTTTGCAACCCCATATGGTGAGCGAGGATAAAACGGAGTCGATTCTGATTGAGGGGTCTCTCGAACCTTTCCAAACATCTCAGACGATGAGGCCTGATAAAAACGAATTTGACCTTCCGAATCAACTTTCCGAATCGCCTCGAGAAGACGTAGCGCACCGAGTCCAGTAATATTTGCGGTCAACTCTGGTTGTTGAAAACTCATTCCAACAAAACTGATTGCACCTAGGTTGTAAACTTCATGTGGCTGAACTTGGCTTACTATTTGAAGAAGGCTTGAAAAGTCCGTGAGATCACCTCGAAGCAATTTGGCGTCTGGAAAAAGACTCACAAAACTTTCCTCTCGAGAATTTCGCTGACCATTTATAATTCCGTATACAACATAGCCTTTTGATAAGAGTAATTTGGTCAGATGGTGTCCGTCCTGACCCGTGATGCCAGTAATAAGTGCGTTTTTCATTGGGCTCCCTAGTAAAATTAGTTATAGTGGATTCTATCTGGTACGACTAAAATTTATTCTATTTAGGCTCTCTAGATCATTCTTTATAAGAAGTCGGCGAGGTATTGTTCCCCAGTATGGAACCTCGGCCTCAAATTTCAGTCCTTTATCTTGGACGACGTGGAGGTGGAGCAAAGTTTGCCCTCCAAGTTGCACAAAACCTTGAATCAAGTTTATTTTTTGAATTAAAAAAATTTGTGATCCGCAAAGATAATGAATTGCATGCAGATTTTGACGCGTCAAATATTTCATATCTTTTTCATAAGGGGATCTCGGTTAATTCTTTACTGAAAATTGTCTATTTTTTTTTTCGCCCAAAATCGTTACTAAATAGAGTTGGACTCAAGCCAGGTGACGTCTGCGTAGTGCCCATGATAAGTCCTTTGGGTACGCCTATCGAACATATTCTAGAAAAAAAGGCAATACGAGTAATTCGATTTATACATGATGCAAGAACGCATCCCGGTGACAGATGGCCAAGCAGTAAGAGGATAATGAAGCTAATTAAATCCTCAAAGGTTTTAATCACCTTGAGCCCACATGTTACATCACAAATATTGGAAATATCGCCTGAAGTAAAAATTATTGAATATCCTCATCCTGTTTTTGAATTTTCAAAAAATGATGATCTCGTTGATGTGCCTGGTCCATATATTCTTTTTATAGGAAGAATCCGAGAGTACAAGGGTGTTTCTTTACTCATCGAGGCGTTTGCGCATCTGCCATATAAGGACATTTATTTAATAATAGCGGGGGAGGGGAAGTTATCTCGAAGTACACAAAAAAATATTTTGCTTCTAAACCGTTGGCTTTTAGAAGAGGAGATTTCTAAACTTATTTTTCAAGCTGACGTTATTGCTTTTCCTTACATCGAAAGTTCGCAATCTGGAATTCTCCCCTATTGTATGTCTGAGAACAAAAAAATTGTTATCTTGCCATCGCCAGGATTAGTCTCACAATCTAGGGGTTATGCAAATTTGGTTATTTCAAAAGATTTTTCCTCTGAAGAACTTGCAAAAGCTCTTCAATTTGGACTTGAAAAAACGCCAGTAAAAACAAAAAAGAGTAACAAGACTGTTGAAAATGTAGAAAAGTCCATTATGCAAGCACTCTACTTCTTGCCGTAAAGTAAATTTGCCCAATCTTTCCATGTCACGTCTACGTAAATCGGTCCTGTCATCACTTCAGAGTTTTTTAGAATATTGGTTAGGGCCCTTGCCAACTCTTCTGAATCTCCTAATTTCACTACCGAAACTCTTTCGCTCTCCCATTCACGTAATGGGCTTACATCAGAAACAATAACGCGTGTTCCCAAACCTAAGGCTTCAATAACCGGTAGTCCAAATCCTTCGGCTTCAGAAATCTGCAAGAGAGCTTGCGATTGAGCAATTCTTTCTCTCATTTCGGTATCTGTTAAATTTCCGATCCGAACTATATTTACCCCCTGAGCCTGAAGGTGATGTATTCGATCAAGTATGTAGTCATTTTCCCACCCCGCGGAACCTAGAATCTCCGCTCGAATTTCAATATTTCGTTCAGCCATAATTTCTAGTGCATTGAGGAACTGCAAATGATTCTTCCGCGGTTCTAAGGACCCTGCCATAACCACTAATTTTGGGTCCTTTTCGAATTCGTTGGGCACGGCAGCTTCAAGTCCGCTTGGAAGTGCGAGCCAAGAATAATCTTGAACTCGATTTTGCCACTCTGTACGCTCGAGCCTAAAAGCACAAGAGATTAGTTTTGCCTGTTCGTGAACCAGTTCACTTATTGAGAAAATCTTATCCGCTAATAGAACTAATCGAATATAAACATTTAAGTCACCTCTATTTTTGGGGTGCACAGTCCAAGCGTGAAAAAATGGAATAAAGTCATAAAGAATAATTTGAACAGGAGTAATTGAGTTTTCAATTATTGATTCGTAGCGATAAACATTTTGGGGAAATGGAATTTCTGGGACTGTTAGCCGTGTTTTCATTATCAGTAAATTTTCAATAGTAAAAGAATTCTCGGAGCTAAGAAAATGAGCTGTATCACTATTAGTTAAATAATGTTTTATTTT